>Ga0209342_10000897_pt1 | contig 34242 bp, 27 predicted proteins | sample RifCSP16_2_FD_184023 | JGI IMG/M metagenome (GOLD analysis project Ga0209342, IMG submission 184023) | Soil microbial communities from Rifle, Colorado - Rifle CSP2_sed 16_2 (SPAdes) (version 2) | ecosystem: Environmental > Terrestrial > Deep subsurface > Rock core/Sediment | place: Rifle...
GGGAGAGTCGGTTACTTGAAAGGCGACCTTCATCACTACACATATGATAGCATAGAAGACCACATGGCAACCATGAATCGATTTACTTGTATAGCCGCGGAGGAATACGAGAAACGGGGTAAAAAAGGTGGTGTCTTAAATCTCGTAACAAGACCTCCCCTGACTTTTTTCAAAAAATATATTTTGAAACAGGGGTTTAGAGATGGCCTTCCAGGCTTCATCATAGCAGTCTCTTCTGCCTATTACGTATTTCTAAAATATGCAAAACTTTGGGAGTTAATCCATATTATTCAAGGCCGAGCTTCGGAGACACAGAGAAACGATGATGAATACAAAAAGTCTTATAGTGAACGTCTTAAATAAATGGACATGCAGGTGGTGTCATTGCGAGCGACAGCGAAGCAATCCCTGTTTGCGATTGATTCGAGCTAACGCCCTTGCATGCAACCTTCCTTAATAAATTGTTGCCCAGATTTGTAAAGTAATGATTTGAAATTGAAGATATTACATATAAATACAGAAAAGACCTGGCGTGGAGGTGAACAACAAGTACTTTATTTAACTAAGGGATTAAAGGATAGGGGACACGAGTCAACTATTATTTGCCAACCCAATAGTCCTCTATCGGAAAGGGCAAAGACAGAGGGTTTATATGTTGATGAAGTGAGGATGAGAGGTGGCGTAGACCTTTGTGCCGTCTTCTCCATTGCCAGACATTTAAGGAGGGGTTATGACATTTTACACCTCCATACGGCGAATGCCCACTCTTTAGGGTTTTTGGCATCGATGTTGACGAGAGGCCATAAAGTGATTGTTTCCAGAAGGGTCAGCTTTCCGATTAGAGGTTTCTTCGGGAAATTGAAATACAGGGGTGTTGCTAAGGTAATTGCCGTATCTGAGGATGTAAAAAAAGGCCTTATAAATAGCGGCATCCCTCCCCGATTGATTGTGACTATACATAGTGCTATAGACCTTAGCCGCTATAAGGAAAGAGGTGTTGAGCCGTCTAGACCGATAGTGGGGATTATTGCTCACCTTGCGGAGCACAAGGGGCACAAGTATTTTTTAGAGGCGGCAAAAGAAGTTTCAGTCATTATTCCTTATGCCACGTTTCTGGTGGTTGGAGATGGAGATAAAAGGAGGGCATTAGAAGAATATGCACAGAGTCTCTGTATTGCCGAGAAAGTAACATTTCTTGGTTTTCAAAAAGATATCCCAAAGCTGATTCCCGGGTGTACGATTACCGTCCTCTCTTCTATCAGTGGCGAAGGGTCGCCGGGTGTACTCAAGGAGTCGATGGCAGCAGGTATTCCTGTTGTTACGACGGATGTTGGTGGAAGTTCTGAGATTGTAGAAGATGGTATTACAGGCTTCGTGGTTCCACCAAAAAATTCTAAGGCACTGGCATCGGCCATGATTAAACTCTTAACCGATGCTGAACTCAGGGAAAGGATGACGTTAGAAGGTCTCAGAAAGGTGAAAGAATTCTCCGTAGACACGATGGTTGAAAAAACCGAGGCGCTGTATAAAAGCCTCTTATCTGTATCATGATTGCATAGGAATTTTCATTTTGGATATAAAGACGAGCACAAATTATCATAATTTTAATATTGATCGAGTTGGTGAAGGAGATTGACAATTCTGGGGACGCCATACTTAATTTTGGGAATTCCCAGTTTTCTTGGAAATACCGCGCGAGCAACCCTGAACATGGCCAAATCTTAACTATTTTAAAACAATTAGATTGGACATAGCATTCATAGCAAAGAGATACGACACAGTAGGAGGCACAGAACGCGACCTTTATCATCTGACCGAACTCCTAACAAGGTTAGGCCACCGGGTCACCGTTTACTGCCAGGAGGTAAGGACTACCCCGGCAGATGGGGTATCAATCCGCAAAGTCCCTTCCCTTCCCGGAAGAACCGCTAAACTCTGGAGCCTTGCCCTTCTTGGACCAAAGATGGCTTATCGCAGCGGTCATGATCTGATCATTGGTTTTACGAGGGTTTTAAGACAAGATATCGTCCGCTGTGGAGGTGGGACTCACAGGGTATTTCTGGAAAGGATCTCAGAAGCCGAAGGGGAACTCAAGAGCTTTTTCAAAAGGTTCAGTCCATACCACAACTCCTTGTTATTCATTGAAAAGAGGCAGCTTCAAAAAGGGAATGAAAAGGTGCTTGCCATTTCTGATGTGGTAAGGAAAGAGATTGTGTCCGTTTACGGGGTTTCGGAAGACTCGATAGAGGTGATATACGACGGGATTGATACAGAAACCTTTAATCCTTCCCAAAAATCCATTTATAGAGAATCAATAAGAAAGGAATTCGGGCTGCCGCTGGACCGTCCTGTAATCCTTTTCCTCGGGAATGGGTTCAAGAGAAAGGGCCTTGGTACCTTAATGGAGGCCCTTTTTCTGTTAAAAGATAAAGATATTTACTCCCTGGTGGTCGGCGGAGACGCCTCTATGAAAAGTTATAAAGAAAAAGCCGGGGCCGTGGGGCTTAAGGACAAGGTCGTGTTTGCAGGCCCGCAGAAGTCGCCTGAAAGGTTTTACGCGGCTGCGGACATATTTGTAATGCCTTCGCTCCAAGAAGCCTTTGGGAACTCAGTTCTGGAGGCAATGGCATGCGGCCTTCCCGCGATAACAACAAAGATTGCGGGGGCATCTGAGATCATGACCGGAGAGCTCGCAGACTATGTCCTTGCAGACCCCCTTGACGCGGTTTGTCTTTCAGAACTGATTTCAAGGCTTCTTGAACCCGGCAAGATGGAACGCCTGGGAATGGAGGCCCGTTTTATAGCTAAAAGATATACCGTTGAGTCGAATGCAAGGGGAATAGAGGATCTTTTCAAAAGGGTTTTAGAAGAGAAGAAAAAGTGACAACCTATACAAAAAAAGGGAAAAGGAGAGGGTGGTTCACCGAAGGTTATGAATGGCTGTTCAGTGAGAACCTTGACACCATCTTCCATTCTCCTGACACAACAATAGTAAAGGACCAGAAGAGAATCAAGGTATATCATTTCAAAAGAAACGGTGAAGAAATATATGTAAAGAGATATAACCCATATTCTATCTGGAGGCGTCTTGAAGGTTCAATCTTTGGGTCCAAGGCCGTAAGATCATGGGAAGGCGCAAAGCTCCTCAAAGAAAAAAATATCGAGACAGCAATTCCTTTGGCAACCATTGAACAAAGAAGCTATGGTATTCTCTCTGAGAGCTTCTATATAACGAGTTCTATAGAAGACTCATCTATATCGGTACACTATTATAGGGAAAACTTCGTCAACAAACCATCGTCAATATCTGACAAAAGAAGATTTTTAAGGTCTTTGGCCAAGCTGTTCCGGGACGTACATGAAAAGGGGATATATCACAATGACCTGAAGGACTATAACATCCTTGTCAGAGTTGAAAACTGGAGTTACAGATTCTTTCTTCTTGATCTTGAAGGAATAAGGGAATATATAGAGATCCCTTTTAGCAAGAGGATCAAAAACCTCGTCCAGTTGAACAGGACCCTTGGCAGGCTTTTGAGGGGGAGCGACAAGGTTGCATTTATAAAGAGCTACTGTGGAAATGGAGAATGGAAAAAGCTTGGCCGTTTAATACTTCAAGAAAGCGCCGGAGTTGACAAGACAAAAAGGAAGAAAAACTTACCTGAATAGGGAAACTGCATATTTTATTAAGCATGATGGATAGAAATAGCGGTATGACATGGCCTTCCTGAAGGCATTGTGCGACTCGGCCTTTTTCCCTTTTTTACTGTATATGCACCCGAGGCGGTAATACCTGTAAGCAAGCCTTTTTTTGATATTTCCTTTGCCTATCAGGTCATTAGCCTCAGGGTGCTTACTTAAAAGCTTTTCAATAGCCTTGATATTGAAAAGGGTTCTCCTCTCGCTGTCGCCACCTATATGTCCCGTATGGCGTCTCAATCTGAACAGTGGCTGATTTATGAAAGCCACCTTAAATTTCATTAACACCCTGAATGCAAAATCAAGGTCTACGCAGACCTTAAAATTAGGGTCAAATCCCCCTGTGGCTTCAATGACATGCCTTCTTGCAACTATGGACGGTGTCCTGATGCTGCTCTTCATAAAAATTGCCTGGAGGCTGACGCCATCCCTTTCAAGAGGGATAGCCCTCTTATCGGGTATCACCTTCTTTCCCTCCAGCCCCGAATCTCCGAAGAATACACCGTTCCCACAGACCATATCAACATCAGGATGTTCATCCATGTATCTTGCCTGCTTTTCGAGTTTATCAGGAAGCCAGAGATCATCCGAATCATTAAAGGCTATAATTCCCCCTTTAGCCATATGGATGCCGGTATTCCTTGCAGCGGCATTCCCTTGGTTCTCCTGTTTTATGTACGTTATACGGTCAAGATAAGGCTTTAACACATCTTCTGTATTGTCAGTGGAGCCGTCATCGACAACAATAACCTCAAAATCCCTATAGGTCTGGTTCAATACGCTATCAAGGCACTCAACTATCATGTGGGCACGGTTATAGGTAGGTATGATGATGGACGCTCTGGGGTTATGCTTATCCATGTTCCCTCTATTCTTTTACGCTTTTTTGAACCCATGCGGGGAGCTTTGTCTTCAATTGCCTTGTATGTTGGCGTCTATTATCTCCCAACGCTCATCTTCAGGCCATGTAAGGTAGTCAGCCCGGGTGCACTTTTTTCCAGATTCTTTTTTCGGTGGATAACCCATGTGAATCTCCGTTATTTAAATGTATGCCTCAATTCAAGAGGCTTTTCCCGGTACTCCTCGATCATTTCATCACTTGAGTAGTAGTCAAATCCGTGAGTTTGTAAGGAGAAATTAGACTTATTTATGTCGTTTACAATAGTTAATGCATGCCCAATTGTAGCCTGAATCAAAACGTTTTCATTCATATATAAGATTGAACCAGCAGGGAAATATAGTAAAATAGCACATGCTAAAAGGATTTTAGTTTATGCATCATATCATATTATGGTATGATTGATACAAATAACCATTTTAAAGCCTCTGTGACGGATTGAATATTCGTGCGCCACATAATTGTCCCGTGAAAAGCCAAAAGGCCTGGTTTTGAAAATATGGAAGGAGACTTGTAAATGAGAATGCTTACTAAGTTCTCGATAGAAAAATTTGGTGATGTCTTATTTAAGAGTAGTCTCATCTTGTTTGTCGCTTTTACACCTGTATCGATAGCCATAACCGAAGTGGCATTTTGGTTGGCTTTGATTGGTTACGTTATGAACAAATTGAGTGGTAGAAAGCCACTGTTTTGTGCCACAGGTGTTGGAAAACCCATCATCGCTTTTATCGCAGCCCTTGCTTTTACCTCCCTCTTTTCAATAAAACCTCTTTATAGTTTGTCCTCCATTGGCGCTTTTAGATACTTTTTTCTCTATTATGTGCTTGCCAATTACGGATTAGAAAGGGACTTTATCAGGAGACTTGTTGGCCTGATCATACTTACGGCAGTGATATGGTCTGGTTGTGAAATCTTCAGGCATTTTCTGACACAATCCTTAAGATTAAATGTTTATACAGCCCACATAAATGTCTTAGTTATTCCGATTATGGTTGGCCTGTTGATCACAGGACGTATAGACAAAAAAGGAGCATTATTTTTGTCATTCCTATTCATTCTTTCAATGGCAAGCTTTTTGAGTTTATCGAGGGCGGCATGGCTAGGTACTTTTGCCAGTGTGGCAGTGGTACTATTTTACCGCAACTGGAAGATATTGTTATTGTTGGCGTCAGTAACAGTTGTAGTGACGTTCATTGCAGGGGCATATTATCCAGATTCTACAATTGGTGGACTCATAAAGAGTATTATCAACCCTTTTCAGCCTGGAGGGGCGAGGTCTGGGAGTAATATGGCACGGTTACAGATGCTGAGAGATACCATGTCCATATTAATGAAAGACCCATTTACCGGAATAGGTCCAGAAGCATTTAGGTTTGTCTCTACCATTAAACATATGAGAATATCTATGGACCATGTTCAAATACTGGCTACAGCAGGGTTCATTGGCTTTACGGCATACGTATGGCTACAATTTGCTTTTATTCAAAGATGCTCGTACATTGAGCAATCTGAGCGTAAAAGAGGAGCATTCAGCCTGTATCATGTCCTTTCTATCTGCCTCTTTGCTGCGTTTATAGGATTTCTCGTCTGTGGAAGCTTTGAGCCGATGTTTTTTTCCACCAAAAGACTCAGGTTTATAATGCTTCTGTTGGGCATAAATGAAGGTCTTATTAGGACTGCAAATTACGAAAAAGAGAGCAATTCTCCGGCATTTTTAGCAGAACTTTTCAACAAAAATCCATTGAAATGGTACTAATATGCATGTTTGTTGATCAGTCCATCCCATATGGTGAGCCAGATTATCTTCAGATCAAAATTGAGTGACCAGTTTTCAATGTAATACAGGTCGTATTCAATTCGCTTCTCCAATGACGTGTTTCCACGCCAGCCGCTGATCTGCGCCCAGCCTGTAATCCCAGCCTTCATCTTGTGTCTTAGCATATATTTTGGGATAGTGCTTCTAAAATTTTCAATAAAGACAGGCCGTTCAGGACGAGGCCCCACGATACTCATATCTCCCTTTAATACATTGAAAAACTGCGGAAGCTCATCCAGGCTTGTCCTTCTCAGTAATTTACCAATTTTAGTGCGTCTCGGATCGTCTTTCTTTGCCCAAACAGGGCCTGTTTCTTGTTCTGCATTTATAAACATCGTTCTAAACTTAAGCATATTGAATGTCTTACCATCTAGTCCCATCCTTTCCTGCTTAAACAATACAGGACCTCTGGAAGCAAGTTTAATCAATATTGTAATAATCAGCATAACGGGAGACGTAAAAATTATTACAAGAGAAGAAAAACTGACGTCCAATGCCCTTTTTACAATAATATTCCATCCATAAAGAGGCGTGTCGCGAAGGCTGATGAGCGGCATTCCCTCAAATTCACTTACACTGCCACGCAGGGTAACAAACTCAAGGAGGTCGGGTAAGACCATAATACTAACCGTCTCATCCCCAATCCATTCTAAAACTTCCTTTAACTGATTGTGGGCATGGAATGGTAAGGCAACGAAAATAATATCAATACCCCGATTGGTAATCAATTCGCGAACATCCGAATACTTCCCCAAAACCTTTGTCCCTTGTATTTCTGTACCAACGCTATTTGAATCACTCGTTAAGAAACCGGCTATCTGAATCCCGAGTTCTGGATGCTTTCGCAATTTAGTTACAAGGTACTGACCTGGCTTCTCTGTGCCAGCAATTAAAGCATATCTTTGATTGTATCCCTTCTGCCTTAAGAAACGGAGAAATTCCCGAAACACTATCCGTGTTAAGCTGAGAAATACGATATTAATAAGCCAGAAATAAAAGAACGTTAATCTGGAAAATTCATATTGACGGAAGATGAAGGTTAGTGAGATAAGTGCCAGAGTCGCAAAGGTAGACGCCCTACCAATATCTATAATCTCAGAAAACCTGGTAGAAACCCTGCGAGGACGATACATGCCGAATGTCTTAAAGACTACACTCCACAAGGGAATCATAAAAATCAGGAGGGTCAGGTAGATTTTAAAAGGAGGGATTCCTTTATAGACAGGTATTGTGCCGGAGTAAAAGCGTAGGTAATAGGAAAGTATCCAAGAAACAGATAAGGTAACCCAATCCATGAGGAGCAATAATGATTCGAAAAACTTGCTGTGTTTCTTCAGCATAATAAGTTATCTAGAAAAATTAAGCATATAGAAATAATTGCATCCAGAAGAATATTTACCCCTTCTTATATATGCTCCTGAACAACAACTATTATCTTATTCTCTAATATATATTCATTTCCACAATACGTACAAACCGCATGCTTGCTATTAAACTTGAGCGTAGTGCCACACTTGCATGCCCAGCCAATCTGTTTAGCTGGCACGCCAGCAACGATGGCATAATCTGGAACTTCGGACTTAACTACTGCGCCAGCGCCAACCATTGCATATTTCCCTATGGGTATTCCACATACAATCGTTGCCCCCTTCTTCACAAGCGTACTTTTAAACTCATGCTTTCTTTCGATAAAAGCCCTCGGATTGTACACATTTGTGAATACACACGAAGGACCGCAAAAGACCTCATCTTCAAGAACTACACCCTTATATACAGACACATTGTTTTGTATCTTGCATCTGTCGCCTATCTCCACCTCAGTACCTATTACCACATTCTGCCCAATAATACAATCATTTCCAATCCTTGACCCCTTAAGGATGTGTGAAAAATGCCATATCTTTGTGCCTTTACCAATTTGTGCCCCCTCATCAATTACTTTTTAATTATTCAGAACGGCATTTGAAAAATCCCGTGCAAGCTTATCCATGGAAAACCTTTCTTTAATTAATCTGTATCCATTCTCACCGCACTGCTTACATAATTCCCTGTTATTGTAAAATTTCAAAATCGCAGTGGTAAATGCCTCGGCGTCGCCCGGCGACACACACATCCCTACATTGCGTCTCTCAACCAGACTGGCAATTTCCCCTACATTTGCCAAAAGTACAGGTTTGGCGCAAGCCATATAGGGAAACACCTTGACCGGAATAGCCATAGTATTGTGGGGATGATTGGTATTTGCATTTATACCAATATCAGCGAGGTTGATATAGTCGCATAATTCCGCATAGGGGACAGGTTGAATGACCTTTACGTTTGTAAGGTTATTTTCTTTAACCATACCAATAAATTCATCACGTTTCGCCCCACCGCCTACAATCAGGAATAAGATATCCTTATAAATTCTTAATTTTTCAGCGCAGGCTATTATTAAATGTAAGTCCTGCAAAAGGCCGAGCGTCCCAACATATATGGCTGTGAACTTATTTTCACTAATTCCCAGTCTTTCAGCCAGAGACCTGTTTACCGGATGCGGGAAAAATATCACGGCATTCACACCATTGGTTATCACCGTTACCTTGTCTGGACAGGCAACCTTTGAAACAATGTTATCCCTAACTCCATTGGTAACGGCAACAATCTTTGTCGCCTTTTTATACAAAAGGATTTCAAGTTTTTCCATTGCCTTAATCAAAAAACCCCTTTTTATGCTGGTACCGGCGTATATCCTTTCAGGCCAGATATCTCTCACATCAAAAATAAAGCATGCCTTTTTAAATATACTTAAAATATAGCCTGCCAATGCTGTAAATATTGGACCTGAGGTAGCAACGACAAAATCTGCCCTTTTGGTAAGTATTCCAGCCAGGATTGACGAAAACATGAAACTTAGATAGTTTAAAAGCCTTGCAACAGCGCCTGTCTTTTTTGTTGTGTATAACCAGACTCTTATTACTCTAACCCCGGCAATCTCTTCGTGCATAAAAAGTTTTTTTTTATAATCAGGATAAACCATTCCAAACGGATAATTAGGAAATCCTGTTATAACAGTCACTTTATATCCCAACTTGCTTAGATTAAATGCTAAACCTGTCAGCCTCTCAGAAGCTGCACCAATTTCCGGTGAAAAATATTGAGTAATAAATAAAATGTGCATTTCCTAGATATCCTCATCTTCAAATTTATCATCCGAATCAATATCTACAACACCCCTCTTCGCTTCCTTCACAAGGACATTACCTATAATATCCTTAATTTTTTGCTGATTTTCCATAAACCATTTTACAGACCCCATTCCAATAACACCGCTTTTAGACATTACTGTTATCACGTCTTCGCGATACCTTTCCAAATTCGCCACATTGCTGTAAAAAATAATCACCATTATTCTATCGGAAAGGCGGTTCATAAAGAATTTAAGAACATTATCTGAAAAAGATTGAAGAACATTTTCCTCGATTACTACCCATTGCTTATTAGACCGAAGGGCATTCAGTAACGCTATCGAATATTTCAGGTCTTTATCAATTGTATTCCATTTGTCGTGTGAGACCTGTTCGTCAAAATTATTGGGTAATTGTGCGGTGAGTCTATCCAATAACCCAGTTTCAATTTCTTCAACTTCCTTACATAAATCCTGCCATTCATAATTTCCGGGAAGGCCCAGAGATTCCCTGAACGTTCCCTGTATATGTTCATATCTCGATGTCATAAACCAAATTGACGACAGGGCGCTGTTGACTGCCTGTTTTGAATGCCCTAGCAGGCAGTCAATTATAAAAGCAAGCGTATAGCGGTTAAGTTCTACGCAACTGATAAGTCCAACCTTACAACCTTTAGACATCTTAAAACTTGCCAAAGAACCGTTAACTGTATTTGTGCTTGTTGTTATACAGTAATCGTTGACACGATCCCCGTTAATCGCTGGCGGCGTTGTGGTATTTTCAACAAACTGGAAATACCTTCTTACCTGTGGATAAAAGCGGTTAATGACTGTGATTTTCTTGTTAGATTGTTTCATGTTAGTTAACCCAAAACGCAAGGCAACCAGGTAAACAATCAAATTTCCCCATCCTTCTCCCTTGAGAATAATGCTGCCGCCTAAAGTTAAGAGGAGTACAAAGATAGTTATCGCAAATAAAATATTGCTGACCAATTGACTATTCTCTATCGCTTTTAAATGTCCTATACGGGCATCCAGATATCGCTTAATTTTGTCAGAAGTAAAAACCTTTTCCTTGAACCCTGATTCATTTCCGGGTAGAGGTAGAGACGTTCCTTCCAGCCGTAAAATAATTTGTTGGTATTCAAGCGAAGATCCTCTGGCATGTTGCTCTTGCAAAGTGAAATTTTTGGCGCCCATAACGCTTATTTTATATTGGAAAATCGAGGAAATACCAAAAAGGACAAGCATCAGAAAAGTTAAAGGCGTATTGGTATAAAATAAGACACCAACAGATACCAATAAAGTAATGGCAGGGATAATTGTGTCTAAAAGCATCCACAATACCCTGCCAACATTTCGTGAGTCCGTGCGGACGAGCCTGGAAATAACACTGCTATCACTAAAGCGCTGACCAGGTGGAGCCCAAACCTTCAGGTTGGAACCAAATAACGAGAGTATCCTTTTTGAACAAAATTCCTCATATCTGCGACTCAGGATGAAGCACCTAGTTCTGGAAAAATAAATCAGCCAGGCCGAAAGCAAGAGGGAGAGCAAGACACCTATCCCACAAACGAAAAGAAGCCCAATAGAATTTCGTGTTTGAAACGTGTATCCAAGCATTTTAATGTCGTTCCCTTTTGCCAGCGCCTGCGCATAATAAATAGCCATACCAATAGTCCCTGCCTGAAAGAAAACGCCCAAAAAACTAGTTACAAGAATAAGAAACGACTCTTTCTTAAACCGCCATATCGAGTCGATAGTTATTAATTTAAGAATAGTACCGTATCGGCCAAGTGTTCCCAAAAAATTATCCATCAATGATTTTAAATAGTTATACATCTGCTTAGGGAAGTGCTTTCCTATTAAAACAGTATTACAAAGAAGCTTTTGGGGTATGGGTTTCTGCATTATGACAATCTTTTACTTGCCACCCAATGCTGTAACTTTAAAGGACATTTGTAGTATTCTATAGTAAGCGATTAATTAATGTCAAGAAATATAAGAGTAGCTGAAAGAATTAAAATAATTGCAATCTTCTTCGGGTTTTGTTTTAATATCACCTCAAAGGGGAAAAGCAATTTCCTATTATCTCCTATTATCATTCCGTGAAACAGCGATGAGAGAGAAATCAAAAAGAGTATGCATGTTCGTATTGAACCATTGTACCAATGATGCAAGGGTATTAAAAGAGGCGGAGACACTGGGAAGAGCTGGCTATAATGTCGATATTGTAGCGATTGCCTCCGAAGTCGCCCCTGATTACATGGAGGAAAAAGAGTATTTCAGGATCTTCCGTGTTCAACCAAGGACCGCCCTTTTTTATTTAAAAAGATTCGAACTGTCCGTAAAGGCGCTGATGAAGAGACAAACCACTCCGTCGAGAACTGGACGGGCGGATAAGGTATCATTTAAGAAGAATGTAACAGTTCAGCCCCTCCCTTTGAACTCAGTAAAGGAACCCACCCCTAGCCCCTCCCAAGAGGGGAATACAAAAAGTCCCCTCTTGGGAGGGGATTTAGGGGTGGGTGAACTGTTACAGAAGAATCTTCTTTCATTTCCCGCTAAAATATTTAAAAAAATAATCAAGAAGGTCTTTCAGAGATATCACCGGCTCAATACGTACGGCTCATATTGGCTCAAGGCAAAAAAGCTCGCAGAAAGTTTAAAGGCGGACATCTATCATGCGCATGACCTCAATACACTGATACCTGCATACTGGGCAGCAAAAAAGACAAATGCAAAAACTGTATATGATTCTCACGAGTTGTTTACCGAAATTCAGATATGGGGCAGAATTGAAAGATATTTTTATAGAAAACTGGAAGCCTTTATCATAAAGCGTGTTGACAAAGTAATAACCATAAACAATTCCATTGCCGGTGAATTGGTGAAAAGATATCACATTGAATATCCCAAAGTGATCGTTAACTGTCCGCCCCCTTTAAAGCGCGGAGAGGCGAATGCATACGACAGCGTGTTAAGAAACGCTGCCGGAATCCCACTAGATAAAAGACTGGTGCTCTATCAGGGGGGATTTACTCAATACAGGGGACTGGAAGAACTTATAGAAGCCTTTACATATCTTGACGAAAGTTTCTGCCTGGTTTTCATGGGATACGGTAAGATTAGGAATGAACTGGAGGTTATAGTATATAGCAAGGGATTAAATAACAGGATAAAATTTTTGCCTGCGGTTCCGCAAATAGAGCTTCTTAAATATACTTCTTCCGCGGATCTGGGCGTCATCCCGTATAAACCCGTATCTTTGAATAATTATTACACATTGCCTAATAAGCTCTTTGAGTATATCAACGCCGGCATACCAATAATAGCCAGTGATTTGCCGGAGTTGAGACGGATAATAAAAGGGTATGATATCGGTTATTTATTTGACCCTTATAAATCAGAGAGCATTGCAGATGCCATCAAATATGTTTTCTCCGATAAAGAAAGGTATGCTGCAATAAAGGCTAATACGTCTAAAGCCGCCGGTGAATATAACTGGAACAAGGAGTCAAAGAAACTATTAGAATGTTACAGCCTGTTATAAAAACGCTCATCAGGGGTTCTTGAAATGTCAAATAGAAAAGCAACTATTTGTATTATTCAATTAATCTTTATTACGGCAATAATCCTGTTTTCCCCGGTATCCTTTTCTAAAACAACAGGGGAGGACGATCTTTCTTACGATGTAAATAAAGTCTCCTCAGCCTGGCTTTATGAAAAATTGCAACTTCCGGAGCCTTATGCCAGGCAGGCAAAGCCGGCCCTTGACGATACAAAAAAATTCGAAAAGGTACTCAGGGACTATTTTTTAAGCCGGCCAGTTTTAAAAGGACTTCCTCAAGAGGCATCTGCATCAACGGTTGATCAATATAAGAAAGGAATTCTCGAACTCAATCCTAATCCACCGGTTCCATTTAAACTGCCAATGGACTGGGGGAGGAAAGACTTAGGAGCAAATTTTTTGTCTCAATTACATTCCTTAAGATATTTGCCGGCTTTGATGGAGGGATATAAAAGGAATAATGACATTGAACTCTTTCAGGCAGTGGAAAGAGTTTTTTTAGATTGGATACGAAGAAATCCATATACAAGTCCTATGCACCCCCGTGCGTGGCATGAGGGTGCAGTAGCTGCACGAATACGGGTTTTTTTGTATCTGCTCAATTTTTATAAATCAACAGGTGGCCCACGTGAGGCTTCACTTACGCTATTGTTATCATCTATTTATCAACATGCACAGTTTTTGACCAAAGACGAAACCTATAAATCGGGAGGAAATCATGGGCTTCGCCAGGACTGGGGGCTGTTAGCAGCAACTCTTGCAGTTCCGGAGTTCAAGCGCTCCCTCCGCTGGGAGGAATTGGCATTAACCAGGATGAAAAATAAGCAGATAAACATTACTTTCTCTCCTGAGGGGGTCTATCTTGAGCACTCCCCGAGTTATCACGAATATACGGTTCTCATGATTAAAGATATTACAACTCTGCTGCAGGAAAACGGTTTGCAAAATGAATTTGTGGAGTTTGAGGAACTGATAAAAAAATCCAACCGCTATCTCACGCACGTCCTTACTCCCCTTGGGAAATTTCCACCTGTAGGCGACAGCGACGAAGTAGAGCTGTCTTACGAAATGAAGTCAATTGTTAATGATCAATATCTTAAATATTCATCTACCTCTGGTAACGCGGGTATCCCTCCGAAAGAACTTGACGGCTTTTATCCCCTTGCAGGGGAGGCTATTTTCAGAGACACATGGGGGATCGATCATGCCACAGCCTCCAAATCAATTTATATCCATATGCATGCTGCAAACCATCTTCCGATCGGACACCGGCACGCTGATGAGCTTTCATTTGTCCTGCATGGATTCGGCCGCTGGTGGATACTCGAAACCGGCAAGTATACATATGACAAGAATGACTGGAGGGAATATGCCACCTCGGCTAATGCACACAATGGATATACATTCAATGGGAAAGGGTTAGATAGTAACAGGCGGACAGGGAATTCTAAAGATGTCTATTTTGAAGAAAGCTATGTGTCCACTCCTGAGTTAGCTGCTGTCCGGGCGCATAATTCCCGTTTCTCTGAGATAGGAACCAAAGTAAGCCGGACATTTGTTTTTCTTCGCAACCGGAAGACGCTAGTACTTCTAGATGATCTGAATACGCCGAAAACCGGCAAATGGGAGGCATACCTGCATTTGGCGCCGGAGCTTGAAGTCACTATTGATAAACTTCAGATAATAGCCTCTGAGCCTGGAATCAACGATACGTTACTAGAAATAATATCCGAACAAAAAGGTACGCAAGCAGTTACATTGGTAAAAGGGCAAAAGGAACCGATTCAGGGATGGTATTCGCCTGATTATGGTAAAATTATCCCTTCGCCGGCATTGATCTTTGACCGCACGGGAAAGGATGGAGTAGTTTCTACTTTATTGCGATTTCGTAACGATACGGAACAAAAAATTGAACGCCTGAAAACCGAATTAAGAGGAGATTACTATTATATAACATGGATAGAAGGCGATAAAAAAGTTGGCATTAAAATCAGTAAAACTCAACCGTTACAAGTGCAACAACTTTAATATTATATGCAGGGAGATTACTTCATGGTCATGAGCAAAATGATTTTTGTGACGGGCTTTGCGCGCGGGGGTACGAGCTGGCTGCGCGACTGCATAGATGCTCATCCTGATATAGCAAAGATACCGGGGGAAATGGTCTTGTTCAGGGACATTAAAGACAGGGAAAGCATTGAACAGGCCATAGAAGAGGCAATCCTTCAAAACAATCTCAATGCCCCTTTTTATGTGAATAAGGCTCCTGCAAATGCGCCTTATATTGGCAAGGCTTGCAGGCTTTTCCCGGAATCGAAATTCATTTTTATCATCCGGGACCCGCGAGATGTGTTTATATCTCACAAAAGGGGAAAGCGGAAGTGGATGGGCGGGAAAAACAGTACAGTCAAAGGATGTATGGAGAAAATAGAAAAGTACTATAAAGGCTATCTTGACGCACGGGACTTTCATAATTTATTGCTGGTACGATATGAAGATTTGCATCAGGACTTTAACAATACAATGCAAAGGGTATACGGGTTCATAGGCGTGAGCCATAGCCCCGAGGTAATACAGGAAGTTTTCAAAAAGACCAACTTTATTGCAGTTGCAGGCGGACATAAAGAGAATCGGAATTCCGTTACAAGAAAGGGCGTGATCGGAGACTGGGTTAATTTCCTTTCCTTTTGGGAAAAATGGTGGTATAGAACAAACAAGTTCTGGAAGAACTTTCTTGACACTTACGGGTACAGTTGGAATCCTCCTACGTATAAAACAATTCTTTCTGCCATGAAAAATGCCGGGGTTGTGGATTTAACGGAGGAGGACCTTCTGTCGTTGAGGCTTAATCCGGATTCTCCGAACTTGCTGCTTCTGCACGATATCGATTTGTTGAACACGAGGAATGCATGCAAGAGCGTTCTTGAAACCGCCCGTATAGAGGGGGAACTCGGTATTGCAAGCATTTTTAATTTTTTGCCTCTTGACGATCAGCGGTATACTTCTGCCGGTGAAAATAAAATCATCAGGGTCATCCACAAAATCAAGTCGCTGTCTCCACGGGCCTCTATCGGCCTGCATTTAAACGCTGCCGAACGGTTCTTTCCGGCAGAAATGGAGGATGCAGGAGACGATCATACCGATATGTCGAAGGCTGTTGCATATCTTCACAAACAGATAGACGCTTATGCCGCGCATGGAATCAATTTCCGGGTGGCAACGGCGCATGGCTACGGGCGTGCGAAGAAGCGTCCCAACAATCGTGATTCTTATGTCTTTACCGAAGAACTTGAAAAAAGGGGTATCAAGCTTTTCGATACCACACTTCGTGGCGCGATTAATGAACAGGCCGGTGTTTCGATAAAATTTGATGATGTCGGGGATCCTTTGCATATAAATGACATGCCCAATAATGGCGCAGTAGACGACCCCGTAACGTATCGCACACTTCCTCCGGGATGTCTGATTCACTTTTTGACGCATCCCGGCAACTATGATATAAATAGAAAACTGACCCTTGGGGTACGCCTTATCAAGCTGTTGTAAATGCTGAAAAATACTATAGTTATAATGTCATCCTTGCTTGCATTGAATTTGTAAATTTCCCATGAAAGTGTTTATCGTAACCCCGACAGCAGCAGAAAATGATAAAAAGGCTCTTGCCGAAGCTGGTATACTTGCAGCGGCTGATTTGGAAGTAGTAATACTCGGCTTGCTGAAAAAAAGTGGGCCGATGTTTGAACGGAGGGAAGGCTTTTGTATTAAAAGATTAAACATCCCTTCCGGTTTTATCCCCTGGGCAAGACCGCTATTTACCCGCTTAAAATTATTCATGGCGGTTCTGACAGAAGACACGGATTATTTGCATGTACATAAATCTCGTTTTTTAATGTTTTTGATTTTTATAGCTGCAAAGCTGAAAGGCAGCCGTTTTGTGGCAGACTACAACAATATATTGGTTTTAGAGCAAAAGGCAGGCAAGGCGTTCTATTATGAACAAGAAAACCTGTGGGGCGCTGAGCCGACTGAAGCAGAAAAAGACAGGATTCGGACAATCTATAATCTCATACCGGAAGATGTACATTCGATACTGGATGCAGGTTGCGGCGACGGCAGAATAATAAATCAACTTTCATATAAATATAAAACATCAGCTTTTGACAGCAGTGCGGAGGCGTTAAAACATGTTACGACTGATAAGTTCATAGCAGATATAGAAAAAATTCCCGTCAAAGATAATTCCTTTAATCTTGTTATTTGTTCCGAGGTGGTAGAACATTTAAAGGGACCGGCTTATTCAAAAGCAATCCGTGAAATAACAAGAGTCAGTTCTAAATACCTTATTTTAGCGGTGCCTAACAAGGAACAGCTTTCAATCGGAAGAAGTTATTGTCCGAAGTGTAAGGTTAAGTTCCATGTCAATAATCATTATCATAGTTTTACAGTCAAAAAATTATCAAAAAATTTACCGGATTTTAAATTGTTGAGATTTTCTTACTGCGGCGCAGAACGTCTGTATTACCATCCTGTTTTATTATGGATTAAACGCTATATAGGAGGGGTTTGGTCGAAGACTCAGAACTCTATCTGTCCCGTGTGTTTTCAAAAGTTGAATCCCTCTGGATTTCCCGAGACAAACGATATAAGTTTTAAATGTGATCTGAAAAACAACAAATTAAAAGAAAGCAAAGATATCGGGAAAAGACACATAGTAGCTTTATATGGAAAAATTACGAAGGGTTCTCCTCACATGAACAATGAAGATGTATCTTCATCTTCATTGACCGGCATAACGAGGGAGCAGGACAGGAGAAAACGTCTTTTTGAATTATTTAAAATAGCGCAGGAGTCAGGCGCGCGCTTTGCGCGTCTGACAGAAATCGACAACCTGATCGAGAGCGGGCATGCCGGTTTTTTCCTTAAGCATGATGTTCACGGACTGTCTCTGGACGCACTCATTGAGTTCGCGGAACAGGAAAGGGCAATGAACGTAACTGGCACATATTTTTTTATGGCCCCTGAACATCCGCATACGTCAAAATACTATACCTTCAAGCAAACCGCTGCGATGAGAAGGATTAAAGAGCTTGGATTTGATACAGGTCTGCATATGGACCCTTTTTTCCTTATACAGCACTATAAACAAAACCTCAGAGAGATTTTGCAGGAAATTATGAATCGGTTTGAAGATGAAAGCATAACTTTTTACTGCGGTAATACGCACGGAAATACCGCTCATAGGGTATTAGACAAAAATGGTTTTGACCTGTCCTTTGCCTTATTTGAGCAACTTACCTGGCAGCCTGATTATCCGGAACTGAAAGATGTTCCGCGGAGCTTTATCTGGAATGGTTTTGATCTGTCCTTTGCCTTATTTGAAGAACTGACCAGGCAGCCTGATTATCCGGAACTGAAAGATATTCCGCCTGGGACTGCAACTTTAATCCGCTCAAACAGGGTCAAGCTGTCTGACTGCGGTCTTACACACTGGGGAGATGGGCTGCTCTGGTCAAGACAGAGTGGTTATATAGTAACCAACTTTATATCTGATAACTTCCTTGGGAAAAAAGGGGGATTAAATACTTTTATACACGATGAAGCTTTATGGCGCTATAAACTTTCAGATAAACAACCCCCCGGCCCTTTTACCCCATCAGTAATACGGCGGCTGATTCCAATTACAAGTGTGCCTGAGAATGTGAAATTATCTGAAGGCGCCAGAATGATCGAATTCAATTCTTCAGAAACCAATTCATTTTTTAAGGCAATTGCCTGTCATCCCACGCAGTTTTTAATTCATCCCCAATTCTATCTGCACTGAAACAGTTGAGGCAAAAAGGTTTGACAAATAACATAGTTATATTTAGTATATGACTTGAAACAGTATTAGAACGGCCAGAGATTCCTCTGCACAACAATGGGAGTGAATCAGGTATTAGTATTATTCTGTTCATAATTCATATCAAGGCGCAAAGTACTCATGGATAAATCACAAGGATACTGGGAAAAACAAACATCAAGCAGACACAGGTTTGGGGATGATGAATATTTTCAATCCAAGGCAAGAGAACATGCTTCGCTCATGGTGGATGAGCATAAATCTACCGGGTGTATCGACCTTGGATGTGGAGCCGGGGAATTACTTAAATATCTTTCAGAAGAAGTTAAGGTCGATCTTGGACTGGATTATTCCGATAGCATGCTCGATATGGCCCAAAAGCGTTTGGCGGGAAAGAACATAAATCTCGTTAAGGCAGACCTGTTCGATTTTCTGCCTGATCAGAAACAAAAGGTGTGGATAACATGCGGAGCCATTAATCAATACCTTGATATCGAGAGGCAGCGAGAATTTCTCAATTTGTTTGCAAAACATCACAGTGCAGAGGCGCTGTATCTATTCGATTGCGTAGATCCGATCAGATACAGCTTACTCAATTCTGGAATTGGAATAGGTTACATAGATAAAGATAATCCGTCCGTTAGAGGAAGTAATGCTATTAAAACGTTATTAAGACCGCCCCGTAGGACAAGATCGATTATCCCGATGTTGAAAACGAGATGGAAAAGTATTAAAACGTTATTAAAACTGCCCCAAAGGAGAAGATTGCGCTTCATTACGGGAGTGTGCCAGAAGATCGGCGGGCCAGGAATGGGCTATGGATTCTTGCCTAAGTTCTGGATAGATGAATGCAATAAAAGAGACCTTCGGCTTCAGATTGTCAGTTCGCGATTCTATGAATATCGGTACCATGTCATTATCAACAAGAAGCAGAATCAACTGGGGTCAAACCTTCATATTTCAATTAACAACGTATAAGGAATAGATAAAATTCAGGACATGGCAAGACCATTACGATTGGAATTTGAAAGCGCTTTGTACCATATCACATCAAGAGGCAATCTGAGAGGCAGTTAGTTATTGAATGATTAAGGTGACCCCTGTTGTTTGTTTTTCGCGCTCCACCAGTTGACCTATTCGTGGCAAGGTAGGAAGCCGTCTTATTCAGTAGAGTTGGTAAAACGCCTTGATGCTTATATTATGAGGGTTTAATTTAAGTGAGTTAAAAAATGCTGCCCCCAGAGAAGAATCTAGCGATGGGGAAAAATTGAACATCTATAGAAAGGAATTTGTATTTTAAAAAAAGAATTAAAATGATAAATATCGAGAATAAAATTCCTTTTTCCCATTAATTCGTTAAAAGAGTGCATTTAAACGCAACTGAACGTTATTTTTCAAATCATGCACCTGATTTTGGAGATAATCATCCCGATATTCAAAAGGCTATTGCATATCTCCATCAACAAATTGATGCTTATGCCCAATATGGAGTCAGTTTTCAGGTTGCAACGGCTCATGGCTATGGTCGTGGCAAGAAACGCCCCAATAATAGAGATACAAAGGTGTTTTCTGACGCATTAAGATCAAGAGGTATCATGCTATTTGAAGCAGACATAAGAGATCGATTGTATGACAAGGCAAATGATACAATTATTGTGTCTGATGTTGGTGGTGTTGTGTGCGGATGGGATAGTCCTCGTCCAGGCCTTCTTGATGAAACTGATTTTTATCGAAGTCTTCCAAAAGGCAGCCTGATACATATTTTAAGTCATCCAGGGAATTACAATGTTAATCGACCCCTGACTTTTGGGTTGAGGGTCAATAAAATCAATGTTTGAAATATTCACTCCAGATACTGACACTACCAAATCTATTCAGGCGCGTGAGATGGCTTATTATTGGAGCCGATGCACCGAAGGCTTTTTTAGGAAGCATGGTCTGGTGGGGGTGAGAAAATGCCGTTCAGGTGAAGTGCCTGAAAACTTTGTTCTTACTACCAGGCATACCTCATTTTGCAAAGAGATTGCAGAAAGTGCTGGTTGCATGGAAGGGCCGGTTGATGAGCAGTATTTGAAACACATGGGAATTAGTTGTTATCCGGCACAATGTACTTTACTTAAACTCTTCAGTGTTGATGATAAGTTAATTGGTGAGCTGGCTTATCAGTATTTCACAGTCCGGAAAATTCCGGCTGACAGGAAAGAGGTATCGCATCCATATGTTTTTTTGTCTCAAAATCATTTTTGGAATAACCATCAAATCCATTTACAGGTATTTGATGATATTCGAGGGAATGGGTGGCAACCCATAGCTTACGCTTGTTTTGACAATAGCTTGGAAAAATTATTGATTGGTGTATCAGATGGTCACCGAGTTGTGCTTGGTCTGCCCATTCTCGACTTGATTTGTTCATCCCATGCATTCGCTCCTTTAGATGCTGGTTACTACGAACATATTAGAGGAAATGACTTCTTTGCGATTGAGAAGTGGTTCATTGAATTGCTGGTTTCACATGCTCTTAGAAGCGGTATTCCAGTTGTTAGCGCAAATGAATGGCCTACGGGTTATACTTCTGCTTTTACGGTTCGGCATGATTTAGATCGCCCAATTTCGGACGATGATCTCCGAAACTTGTTGGCATATTACAACGAACGCGATATCAAATCGAGTTGGGGCCTTCTGGCAAGGCAATTCAACGTGGAGCACGCACGGCTATTGTTATCCAGGGGACATGAGGTTAATTTGCATACCGAGGCGCCGACTTTCGATAAATTTGCGGAAGAAGTAACACATCTTACTACTACCCTTTCTCGGGATATTGATGGTTATACGGCGCACGGAGGTATTGGAGCTGCGGGTTTCCTTGGGGATGTGCAATACGGATGGGCTGTGGATTCAAAAATGGTTTATGGGGAAATGCTTGGACATTCAAACAGTTTGCCACACTCCCTTAATAGAGTGTGCGGAGATTTTCCAGAAATTGTCCGGCTAATTGCTCCAGCTACGCATCACAGCCTTGATGCTGGCACCAAACCTGACGCACACCACTTGGCATTTCTCAAAAATACCTTACCGGAAGCGTTTAATAACCAGGAACACGTCGTCCTTATGAATCATCCAGACATTCATCGTGTGGAACTACAAAAATTGATTGATTCTCTTGACCTTTCAACTACCTGGAAAGCAACTTTTATTGAGGTCGCGCACTGGTGTGATATTGCAAAATTTACCAATAAAATTATTCCAAATAAAGATGGGATCACGATAATGTTTGAAGACCCATTACCATTGGATACTACTTATACCTTATTTATGCCAAATGGCAACGTGAAAAATATATCATATCCCATGGGTTCTATTGAGCAATATTGCTCTATCTATTCAATCTAGCGCAAATCAGGAGGTGTTGTTTTGGACGCCCTATATATCAGTGACTCGGTAAAACTCAATGAAGCCGTTGAAAAACTATCAAATATTAACGATATCGCTTCCTCAAAAGACTTAATATTTTTTTCCCAGACATCAGGAATTATGAGCTTCCCATATTCTTCGGGTAGCGTGGGAAATGCTTATTATAAGCATGCCCCAAATTCTTTAAGTCAAATTATAGTTGATACAAGCTTTCGTCTATTTCAAAATTCATGGAGCTTAGCATTTATGGAACAACTGAATAATTCCCTCGAACCTGACGGTAAAATTATTCTTCCCTTCCATCAAGAAAACGAGGCGAAACGAAAGGGCTTCTGGTCGCTTTCCAGGTTACAAGATATTTTCACGCAGAAAGGAAAAGTTTTTGAGGATTTTTCGTTGGTGCAATTTGTCAAGAATGATTCTTTTCCTAAAACACAATCACTATTAAATTGGTATTTTATTGATGGTGGAAATTTGCTTGCTGAATATATGCATATACAAATATCCATTGCAGGAATTCGGATAGATGATATACAACATTTTTGTCATTTTATGCTTGAGTCGGGAAGTACTATTTCGTCCATTACCGAGAGGAATTTACATATTCAAGATCCTGCTAGTCTTTCAGATGGTGTTAAGGCTTATAGTTACTGGCTTACTGGTCTAAATCATAAAAGTGCATTAATGGGTCACATTATTCAGCAATATTTCTCTCGCAAGCAAGAACTGACAATAGTTGATCAGGGTGGCGGTCCCGGGTTGCTTGTAACAGAACTGTTATTGAATAAAGATCTGAATATTGTTAAGGCGGTAAATTGCGATATCAGTCTTACCCTCTTACTTATTGGTCGTAGGCTTTATTCATTTTTGAAAAATCGTCTTACCGATTGTCCATATTACTGGCTTGGCCCAGCCGAGGAGTATGAATATGCTGAAGAATGTGACATAGTCAGCTTCGTAGGATCATTAATGTATGTTCCAAGAGATAAAGTTCGACAAGGACTGGATCGAGCTTGGTCTGCCCTGAAGGCAGGCGGCATATTGATTGTACATGAAAACATCAAGGCTGATTCATACCGGACTTACAGAGATTACAATATGATGTTCACCGTCGATGAGTTGGAAGACCTTTTGAGAAAATACGATACGTCTATTCATTACTATCTATCTACAGCGACTGTTGAGGTAAGCCGTGAACAAGCGGGATCCAAGTCTGTATTTAGAGTATTGAAAAAGGCAAAACTAATGAAGTATTAATGGAATCTATATCTTTGCAATATTTAGTGCCCTAAGATGAGCTAAACTATCCCGCTGTGGAACAATGTTTGTTGCAGATTTCATCAATAGTCGTACTTGAGTCTTTTTTGCGTATGGTTTTGGACACCCTGTGTCATCGATGGCAAGAAGCCCGTCCCCCGTTTCCACGAGGACAAGCTTTTGTGGAAGCGGTAGTTCTTTGCTTTTGAATGATTTCCAATCGTGTGCGTTTGAAGGCCTGGATATCCCATTTTGAATCTGAAAAAAAGTCTTGTCCTCATGAAAATGGGGAATTGAAATTTCTGATAATCGGTATGAGTTGCTTTTGCCATTGCATCAAGGGAGTTTCTTTTGTAGTCTTTGAACAAGGCATAAATGACAAGGATAAACATGGCCATTTGTTTTTTGCTAAAACATGAGGAGAAGTGTTTAAGAAATTTATTTAGAAGATGAATGTTTGCGCCAAAAATACTCAAATCCTTTGCTCCTGTTGTTGATTGATCAGAAAGTTCACAAGTGCAATTAATAGCAGGAATAAAGGGAATAAATCAAGAGTAAATATTAGTCGCAAAGCATTGGAAAGTCATAAGTTGTGTCCGACTCGACTTACGACTTAAAAATATTTTTTTACAGGCGCTTTTTAACAAAGTAATGATTAGGATTAGTATATGACATTGGACAATATTCCGGAAAATTTCCAAAAGCTTACAGCGGAAGATAAAGCCGTATACGGTTCACCTGAACTTATTTATTTGAATCCGCCGATTGTAAACGCACCTTTATGTATAGAAAAGAGAGAAAACTGGATAAAATGGCGTGCGGCTCCTTATCCTGCTCAAAGGCATTCAGAGTATCTTTATATACCTAATGAGGATAAACGCAAAAATATTAGAATATTGATTTCTGCCGTCATGCAGACGCCGGAGAGCATTGATTTTTATATTTCGACAATACAAAGCAAGCGCCGTTATGATATTTTGGGTAAAAAAGCCCTTAGCAAAGGATATACGGCGCGTTCTATCCGTCCTGCCGACTTTAACAAAGATATATGGGAGATAATTCACTCAAGCAACTTGCGGCAGGGGCGTCCGATTGCGCCGATGTATTTAAACAGACCGCCTGATTACGGGTTTCCGTCTTACAAAACATATGCTAATCCAAATTATGATGATATCTGTTGCGGCGTGTTTTCGCCGGATGAAAAATTAGCCGCTTATTTGCTCGGCAAGAGGGTCGGTCATCATGTACAGTATGACGAAATTATGGGACACTCTGAACATGTACAAAATGATATTATGTATCTGTTGCATATTACTTTTTTAAAACTATGCATCCAGTGCGATATCCCGCCGCAATGTCTCAATTATGGGCCGTGGTACAGCGGGGAAAATCCGTTTTCACCCGAAGGAGGATTAAACAGATGGAAACGAAAAGTGAGGTTCAAACCGGCTTTCCTGATTCTTGCATCCTATTAGGGGGACAGCCCAGGTCAGGGACAGCTCTTTTATCAAGCATCATGCGGAGGACAAGAGAACATTTCCAGGCTTTCGAATTACATATATAATGAAACGATATCCGCAGTCACCCTCGATAGCCTTTATTGTTCCCGGCAACGGGCGCTTTGAGGAGGCAGCGAAACTTCTTGTTACTTCTCTGGGTTTACCGCAGTTGCAGGTTTTTATCGAAGGTGCGATTTTACCTTCTTCAGTACATTCAATCATTGCACTTGGCCCGCCAAACTGGAAACCGGCAAGTTACAATCTTCCCTTATGGACACTTGATAGTCCTGGGAAAAGAATTGAAGACCCGATAAAAATTAATATGCCCGGGGATAACGGCTGTAATGTTGAATTTCAGCTATTATCCGGGCGTTCTCACGTACTTGCGCCCTCCCCTGACCCGCGGAAATCTGTTATTGAAAACAGCACAACGCAGGCTTTTTATTACTGTATTAAAAGGGTCAGAAAGCAAAGCAAACCTATGGACGCCAAAGAAAGTATCGAGTGGTATGTTTTATTGCTTATTTTGGAGCATCTTAATATTTCAGAAAGTAAAAATCTTGTCGGAGAACTGAAAAACCTCCTCAAATTAAATATCAGGCAATCTTCACCCTATGATTTGAAACGTAAATTTGTAGAAATGACCATAGAAGTTTATGAAAAATCATTCCAGTGTTTCCAGACAATATCGCCAAAGAAAAAAATACAATTTGATAATAAATCGTTTATGCGAAATCCTGAAATTGTCGTCGCATTGGCGCTGCAAGATGAAAAAAACAATCTATTGCATACCGACGTTCTCGATTCACTTTTGCAGCCGTGCTTAAATGCGACGCAATTCGCTTACATCGGTCTTGCCGCATATATGCTTGGTTATGACGATTTGGCTGCAAAGGTAAATTCCAGAATTCACTCCGATGATATTTTTGACACGATGAGCATGTGCGTTCATAATGCCGCAAATTTAAAATCATATTGTTATTCTCCTGTCCTTGCAGCTTTTTTACTGGCCGCCTGCCGCAAAGAGCATCCCGATTTTTTCCCTCAATTTCTGCATGAACGCAAGGATAGCTTTTACTGGCATGTCTTTGATGCTGACGACAGCCGGTGGCTAACTGCTTCAGGAGGAGATAAAGGGGCGCTTATTTCTGAAAAAGAAATGAAGATTTCGAGTTCACTACTTGAAAATTGGCTCACATGTCTGAGCGTGCCAAGTTTGGACGGTATGCAATACGAGCTTCTTGAACATAACTATTACCTCCAGCTTTTTGCTTTTGAGGCCTGCTGGCTCTCATTTTTCCGTTATCTGCAAAACTCAATGGGCAAGTCTCTAATCAGAATTAAACCCTGGCCGTTTGATTATAAGGCTGCTTTCAGTTTGCGCTATGACGTAGATCGGAACACATCAATAGAACAGGTCTTACAGATTATTGATATTCAGCGGGGGTATCTGTCTTCTTGTTGTGGTTCTTGGTTTCTAATTCCGGGAACTGAGTATATCAGCGGTAAAAATGATTTACTGATGACGCATTTGCAGGAAATAGGCATTCATGCGGTAAATAAAGAGGGGTACTTGCGCGGTAAAGGCGTTACATTCCATTCCGCACCCGGTTCTGAATATTGGCGGGGTGAGGATACTGTCTTCCGGCTTGAAGATGCGGGAGCAGCTTATGGCGAAATGCTGGCTTCACAAATCATTGTGCCAAAACCGGCATGGCTGGAAGGAGATACGGGAGGACGAAGAACCAGATTATGGCTGCTGCCTGTTCATTATCCCCTTGAAGGAACGACCCAGGACAAAACGCTCGAATATTTCGACAGATTCAAAGATTATTTCCGCCGAATGAGAGAAATCGGAGGCCACCTTATTATTGGGAGTCACCCGGATTTAAATCAAAAGATTCTTATTGAATTGCTGGAACGTGAAAATTTGCAGGATGTTTGGTGCGCGCCTATAAAGACTGTTGTAGACCGCTGTAAAAAACTTTTAGATTATGGTACTGTTTCTGTTATGGAGGATTCTGATGCCTTTTGCATATATCTCGTTTCATCACAGACTGTGGCTGATGTTCATATTGAAATATTCAGACCAAATAATACTGAACCCTTGTCTCTTTGTATACAGTTGAATTCTAATGTCCCGGAGTATATTTATAGTACCAACCAGCGGGTCGAGTAAGATCTTTATTGTAGGGCAGGCTATTACAAAAAAAATTGCTGGAATGAATAATGACCAAGTTACAAATGTATAAATCAATAAAAACAATTTCTTGGCGCTGGAAAACCAGTCCTTATGAATAAAAAAATATGCCACATTACAACTGTACATTCTCCATTTGATATCCGGGTTTTTCATAAAGAGTGCAGAACCCTTGCAAAGACGGGATATGATGTTATGCTGGTTGCTCGTCATGAGAGGAATGAGACTATTGAAGGCATAAAGATAATCGCGCTCCCACCAGCAAAAAATAAAATCACCCGGATGGCCGGGTTGGCATTTACTGCCTTTCGAATTGCGCTGAGGCAGGATGCAGCGCTGTATCATATTCACGACCCTGAACTCGTTCCTTATGGCATCGTGCTGAAATGGCTCGGGAAGAAAGTAGTTTATGATGCGCATGAAGATTGGCCGCGTAATATACTGACCAAGGACAATATCCCCACTTACTTCAGGCACTATATATCATGGCTTTTCGAGAGAATGGAAAATTTTGCAGTGAAACGATTTGATGCCGTTATTGCTGCTACTCCCTTTATACGTGAGCGTTTTTCCAGAATGGGATGTGCAGCAGAAAATGTAAATAATTACCCTCTTCGGGGAGAGTTGCGGTTGCCGGCTTTCCATACAACTCACACGAAAAAACGGGCTGTTTGTTATTTATGCCTGATCAGTGAAATAAGGGGAATTCATCAAATGCTTCTGGCAACTGACCAAGCAGGGGTTGCCCTTTTGCTCGCAGGTCCGTTTTACTCTCATGGGCTTTGTGAGAGATTAAAAATGAAGCCCGAATGGAGAAAGGTTGAATATCTGGGTCAAATAGACAGGGAGGAAGTGGCGCGTGTGCTGTCAGAGTCAATGGCCGGCATCGTGCTTTTTCATCCGGTGACTAACCACATTAATGCACAGCCAAATAAACTTTTCGAATATATGTCAGCTGGAATTCCGGTTATTGCTTCAAATTTCCCGTTATGGAAAGAGATTGTAGAAGGGAATCAATGCGGGATATGCGTTGACCCCATGAAGCCACAGGAAATTGCAGAAGCTATTCTGAAGCTCGTTGATTATCCGGACGAAGCTGCACGTATGGGTGAAAATGGTCGCAGGGCTGTAGAAGAAAAGTATAATTGGGAAAAGGAAAAACAAAAACTGATTGATTCTTATGAGAGACTCCTGAGAGAAAATTAAAAATGCACATACTTTTCATTTCCCAGAGTACAAATAGGGTCAGACCTTCAAATTTCAATTACCAAATATGAGAAATAAAATATTGAATTATGAAGATCTGACCCTTGTTTCCTCTCTCTATACAACGATTCATCGATTATTTCATTTACATTTATGTTTACGAAATTATAAAACATCTGTCAATCAAAAATTGAAGAAGAAATACAAAACGTTATAAAGAGAAAAATTCTCTTCCTTAATTCAATGACATTGCCCCCGGTGGGAGGGGCTAGGGGAGGGGGCTGAACTGTTACCAATTTTTTTCTGCACCTCTGCGTGATGACTGAGGCTGTTACGTGGATGAAAGCATTGCGTCTCGTAACACCTGGATGGTGTGTGTGCATTTGACCGGAGAATTCCGTGCAGCAAGGAGGTCTTCGATTTGAAGCCGGCACCCTGGACAGCCCGTTGCCACTACCTCAGCGCCGCTCTTCTCAATGGCCTTTGCCTTGTACTCACCAATTTTCATGGAGAGGTCGTAATGTAATAAATTAAATACCCCGCCTCCACCACAACATCGTTCCGGGGTTTCCATCTCCTGAAACGTGGAAGAACGCTTCAAAATATCCCTGGGCTGTTTTGAAACGTTTTGTCCCCAATAGAGATGACACGGATCGTGATAGGTAATCTTTGTATTGAGTGCTTTTGTGTCGTAAGTAAAATATTTTTCAATAAACTCGGATATATCATATAATTTATCCGTGAATTTTAAGGCACGATTACCCAGGATACGGGGATAGTCCCTTTTTAGCGTCCTTCCGCAGGTGGCACAGGCATTGATAATAAAATTGACTCCGGCTTCTTCAAACACCTTCACATTTATTTCTGCCAGTTTTTTTGCTGTTTTTATATCACCCAGTGACCGGGCAGGAATGCCGCAACACAACTGTTTTGGGGGAACAACCACCTCAACACCAAGATGGTTTAATACCTCGATTACTGCATCAGCAATGTCGGTATAGACGTAGTTAATGAGACAACCCACGTAAAATCCAACTTTCATCCTGGGATTCGTTATATTTCTTGTGTTGCGATATTTGTTCAGTGCCGATTTTTTTGCCAGTGGTGGAATCCATCTGCCGCCCATAAACATTAAGGGCAGATGCCTCATGGTGCCGTGTCGCTTTAATGGCGCTAAACGTTGAAATAAACTGGCAGCCTTCAGGAGTAAGCTAAACAGCCATCTCCGGGTCAAAAACAATCTGAATATTATCCGGGGTATAAGCCATATCCCGATGTGATTTGCCACGTCGTCGAGCATGGTCTGAATGATCAGGTCATAATCTACGCCCGAAGGGCAGATGCTGGAGCATCGGAGGCATTTCTTACAGGAGAGGAGGTAATCCCTCAATAATTCCGTGTGAAAAATTTCGCCGCTTCGTAAAGACTCGGCCAGGCTGATGCGGCCTCGCGCCACCATAGATTCGGCACCCGTTTCTATAAAGACAGGGCAGATAGACCGACATTTGCCGCATTTTGCGCACTTCTGAATTTCTGCTTTAAATATGTCATTAACCACTGTATTTTTTGTCACCATTCATCTGAATATTATCAAAACCTAACCACAGAGTACACTGAGATATTCTCTGTGCGCTCTGTGGTTTCGTATCCCACTCTCTTGGTTTTTCATGAAATTCTTGACATTACCTGGTATAATTACAAAAATAATTTAAATCAGAGTTATCTGTGTCTTTTGAGGTGTTGTGTTTTGTGAAGTATTTTATGGCACATATTTTATTTTGCAACTAAAAACCTACAAATTGATGGTTATCTTTAAGGGGACGTGACATTGTCACAAATCAAGGTTCTTCCAGAATCTGTAATTAATAAAATTGCGGCGGGTGAGGTGATAGACCGTCCGGCATCTGTCGTAAAAGAGTTGATTGAGAATGCGATTGATGCCAGGGCATCGAGAATCGATACCTATTTGGAAGATGGGGGGCGGAAATTGATACGAGTCTCGGATGATGGTATTGGAATGGATGCAGAAGACCTTGCCCTTGCATTTCAAAGCCATGCCACGAGCAAACTTCAAAATGCAGACGACTTATTTGCCGTGCACACGTTGGGTTTTCGTGGAGAGGCACTGCCGAGCATTGGCGCTGTTTCACACGCCGGCATCATTTCCAGGGTAAAAGGGACTATGAATGGGGCAGAAATAAAGATTGATGGGGGCGTTTTAGGGAAAGTTAAGGAACGGGGCGCGCCTGAAGGTACACAAGCAGAGGTGCGGGAACTGTTTTTTAATACCCCCGTCCGTAAGAAATTTTTGAAGTCAATACCTACGGAAATGGCTTATATTTCAGAGGTGTTAACAAAATTTTCGCTGTCTTATCCAGCGATTCACTTTACCCTTATGCATAACAACAGGACGGTGTTTAATCTCTCAACGGTTCAGGATACGGCAGAACGGATTGCTACATTTTTTGGCGAAGAAATGAGAAAGCATCTCATCCCCATATTTCTCAGGGAAGAGATGTTCACCCTTTCAGGATATATTGCGCCGCCCTTTTTTGATAAGAGTAATGCAAGGATGCAGTTTATATTTTTAAATGGGCGCTATATCAAGGACAGCGCTATCTTTCGCGCTATCAATGAAGCTTATCATGGAAAATTGATGCACAAACGGTATCCGATTGTCTTCTTATTTTTACAAGTAGAGCCGTCTGAAGTAGATGTGAATGTCCATCCGACAAAAATCGAGGTGCGTTTTCGAAATACCAGCGCAATCTATAATTATGTCCTCTCTGCGTTAAAAGAAGGTTTGAATAAGTCAACAACGAAAACTATTAGCGCGCCATCGCCCATACCAAGATTGGAAAGAGAAGCGGCAAGGGGGGAGGAGTTTAATCTTATAAAAAAATCTTTGTGGGAACGGTTTTCCCTTGAGAAAGAAGATGGTGGGAAATCGAGGATTTATAGCGATATTCAGGCAAATAAAAAAGCGGAAGAGAAAGAAAAAGTCTTTAGCACCGAAGTTGGTAATAAAAAGAGGAAGACGTGCTTCCAAATTCACAATGCCTTTATAATCGAGGAGACAGAAAGTGGATTAAATATCATAGATCAACACGCCTTGCATGAAATAATTTTATATCACGAAATAGAAAGGAACTTGCAAGCTTCCAAATCACTTAGTCAACGCTTACTGATACCGGAGATGATAGAATTGAGTCCTAAGGACTTTTTTAGCATTATCAGTTTGAAGGAGTATTTGGGAACACTGGGGCTTGAGGTTGAGGAGTTTGGACAGCATACGATAGTGATCCGTGCTTTTCCACAGGTTCTGAAGCATTTAAATGCAAAGGAATTTGTGGAAAACTTGCTGGCAGAGTTGGGTGGGGAAGATTCCTTAAAGGGCAAAGATAAGATTTTAAATAAATTAATCAATATCATGGCATGCAAGGGCGCCGTCAAGGCTGGACAAAGGTTAGAACCGCAGGAAATAGAAGAGCTACTGGAAAAGAAAAAGAGTATAAATGCATATACAAATAATTGCCCGCATGGCAGACCAACGACCCTGTATTTTTCTCTGGACGATTTACAAAAACAATTCAAGAGAAAATAGGGGGTCATATGGATATAAAATTATCCTATGTTTTTTTATAATGAGCGTTTAAGCATATATGAACAATCAAAAATCCCTTGACTTTTATTTCCGTGAGTGATAAGATTTTCCGTTATACTTAATCCGTACTATAATAAATATATCGTATAGGAATTTTCATTTTATTTATGAGGTTAGGAGATAGTGGATATCAAAATCCCCCTTAATAAAGGGGGCTAGGGGGTTGTAAAATAACCCGGGAAAAACACAACCCCCTGATTCCCCCTTTTCTAAGGGGGATTAACTCGAAGGCCTCTTTCGGTGCATAGGTGTGTTTGAACTTGTCGTTGAAACTGATTTTTCTGCAGCGCATAACCTGCGTGAATATAAAGGACAGTGTGAAAAGCTCCACGGTCACAACTGGAAAGTTCAGATTATTTTAAAGGCTGAAAAACTGGATAAGTTGGGTATGGTTATGGATTTTAGAGAAGTGAAAAGAGTTATTGGAGAAATCATGAATAAATTTGACCATACCTATTTGAATGAAATCTCAGATTTTAAGGTTTTAAATCCAACTACAGAGAACCTTTCTAAAATACTCTATGATGAATTAAAAAATACCTTACCGCTAGAGGTGAAGGTATCCAGGGTTACAACATGGGAATCCGAGCGTTGTGGAGCTACATATTTCGAATAAAAGCTCTTTTACAATCGAGTACAAATAATGGCGGTAATATTACAAGTAGCCCTTGATTTTGTTGACCTTCACAGGGCTGTAAAGGTTGCTGGGGAGGCGATTGAAGGGGGTGCGGATTGGCTGGAAATTGGTACCCCTCTTATTAAAAGCGAGGGAATGAATGCGGTACGCCATTTGAGAAAATTGTTTCCTGATACAACGTTGCTCGCAGACATGAAGACAATGGATGCTGGTCGAGCCGAAATGGAAATGGCCGCCAAATCTGGTGCTAATATCGCTGTTGTGATGGGAGATGCCTCTGATTCAACTATCAAGGAATGTATACAGGCAGGAAGAAATTACGGCATAAAAATCTGTGTAGACTTTATAAATAGCGCCAAAGTCGAGGAACGTTTTGCCGATATAGAAAAATGGGGCGCTGATTATATTGCCGTTCATACTGCAATAGACGATCAAATGCATGGGAAAACACCCTTCAGCGCTTTGCAACACATTTGCAGTAAGGTAAAAATCCCTGTTGCGGTTGCGGGTGGTATTAATTCTGAGAATGTGATAGATGCGGTAAACGCCGGGGCGAGCATTGTTATTGTAGGCGGTTACGTCAGCAAATCAAAGGACGCGAAAGTTGCGGTGGAAAGTATTAAGACCGCTATCAAAGAGAACAGAAGGATTTGTACAACGCTCTTTAAGAGAGTATCACGTGAAGGTGTTCGGGAAGCGTTAACTAAACTTTCGACGGCAAACATTTCTGATGGTGGGCATCGTGCTGAGAGTATTACAGGGCTATACCCGATATATCAAAATATTAAATTAGTAGGGAATGCAGTTACTGTCAGGACTTTTCCAGGTGATTGGGCTAAACCCGTTGAGGCTATAGATATTGCAAAAGAAGGAGATGTCATCGTAATTGATGCGGGCGGAGTTGGCCCTGCAATTTGGGGGGAATTGGCAACTCACAGTGCGTTGCAAAAAAAAATAAGCGGGGTGGTAATTAATGGAGCAATGCGGGATATTGCAGAGGTTAGAAGATTAAATTTTCCCGCCTTTACAAAAATGGCGATGCCAACCGCTGGCGAGCCAAAAGGGTTTGGGGAAATTAATATACCGATCCTGATTTCAGGCATTCGGATTAATCCGGGAGATTGGATTATTGGAGATGACGATGGGTTGATGGTGATACCTTTAGCGGAAGCCGATGTAAGAGTTAACTATGGTATGGATTGTCTGGAAAGAGAAAATAGGCTTCGAGAGGAAATATTATCTGAAAAAAGTTCTTTAGGAAAAGTTATGGATGTGTTAAAATGGGAAAAGCGATAATTAAAGTTAGTCTTGAGCTCCAGCGGAGTAACGAGCAATGAAATGCGAATCATGTAATAAAAAGCATGCGACAGTGCATTTAA
>Ga0209342_10000898_pt1 | contig 34235 bp, 26 predicted proteins | sample RifCSP16_2_FD_184023 | JGI IMG/M metagenome (GOLD analysis project Ga0209342, IMG submission 184023) | Soil microbial communities from Rifle, Colorado - Rifle CSP2_sed 16_2 (SPAdes) (version 2) | ecosystem: Environmental > Terrestrial > Deep subsurface > Rock core/Sediment | place: Rifle...
GTATGGACGCATAAACATCGCCGCCCCGCGGCTCCGACCGCCTGCGTGATCTCCGGGAACCCGGCCTCATAGAGATCGGCGACCACGATGTCGGCGCCCTCGAGGGCTAGCCCGAGGGCGACTGCGTGGCCAATGCTGTCCGGCTTGGTGGCACCGGTGACAATGGCGACTTTGTTCGTGAGATCCATGGAGCCGACGAAGGAGATGGGGGCGATCACCCGGCCCGGCCGGTCGGCCGTCGCGGCCGGGCGGGCGCCCATCCGGGATTGAAGGTCACCATCTGCAAGAGCGGATCGGCGCGCAAAGCGCCCGACTCGCGATCGACCAGGACGTTGACCAGCGCGGGCTTGCCGCCCCGCACCGCTTGAAGGGCGCGGTCGAAGGCCGGGCCCACTTCCTCGGGAGAGGCCGCGAATTCGCCGTGGCACTCCAACCCTTCAGCCACCAGGTCGTAGCGGCTCTGGTTCATCTCCACGCCGGAGGTACCGCCGAAGAGGCGGAGCGTGATGTTGCGGCTCGCTCCCCAACTGCCGTCGTTGGCGACCATGATGAAGAGCGGCAGACGATGCAGCGAAGCCGTCGCAAGCTCGCCCAGATACTGCCCCAGGGCGCCGTCACCAGTCCCCAGAAAGACCGGCCGCGGCGAGGCGGTTTCCTGCTCCGCGGCCATCGCGCCGATAGCCAGCGGCAAGCCCACGCCCATCGAGCCGAAGGGATCCTGCTCCATCCAGCCTGCCGTTGCCCGCACTTTTAGGATGGCCTTGTACCAGTTCAGGCAGTTGGCGCCGTCACCGACGAAGATTGCGTTCTCGGGCATGCGCGGCGCGAGCTCGCGAGCCATGCGCAGAGGATGCACCATTCCTTTTTCCTCGCGGCCGAGCCGTTCGAGGCGCGACATCCGGTCCTGTAGCGCATCCTTCATCCAGCCGGCATCGCGGGGCTTGGCGTACCGGCGGGCGAGCTCTGCGGCGATCTCATCGACTGCGGGTCCGCAATCGCCGACCACGGGGACCTCCACATGGCGGTTGCGACCAATTTCAGCGGCGTCAATGTCGATCTGAATGAAGCGAGCGTCCTCGCTGAAATAAGGCGGGGCCCCGAAGCCGATCGTGCCGTTCAAGCGTGTTCCGACGACAAATACGACATCGGCGTGCCGGGCGGCCGGATGCCCCTGCGCCCAGGAGAGGACGGTTTCCCCGTCCTCCGGGACCAGGCCGCGGCCCGATCCCTTGGCCATCACCGGCATGCCAAAGTCGTGGGCCAGCTTGCGAAGGCCTTCTCCCGCCTCGCCCCAGAAGGCGCCGTTGCCCGCAACGACCAGTGGACGTTCGGCTTCCACTAGCAAATCCGCCACGCGCCGGATGGCGCCCGGGTCGGCGAGCGGCCGGGCTGCGCGGGTGAGTGACCCCAGCGACCGCGCCGCGATCTCTTCATCAACCGAGCCCTCAGCGAAATCGCGAGGCACGTCGAGCAGGACAGGACCGGGCCGGCCGCTCAGCGCGATGCGGCAGGCCATGTCGACATACTCGCCCAGACGCGAGGCCTCGTGAACGGTTTGCGCCCACTTGGTGATCGGCCGCACCATGCGCGGATGGTCCATCTCTTGGATCGCGCTGGCATCCAAGAGGCTGAAAGGGTTGCGGCCCGAGATGACCAGCAGCGGAGTGCCGGCTTCATACGCTGGGGCCAGCCCGCCGATCGCGTTCGCCAAGCCCGGTCCCGCGGTGACGCACGCCACGCCGATCCCCCGGCGCATGCGGGCGTAGCCGTCGGCCGCGGTGACCACCGCAGCTTCGTGGCGCATATGGATCAGCCTGATCTCGCGGGCCTGGAGCGCGCCGAAAAAGCTCTCGAGATGGCCGGGCAAGCCGAAGACCGTTCCAACCCCTTGACGTTCGATGGCTCTCGCCATCAGCTCCGCACCAATCATAATGATCCCTCCCCTGGAACAGGGGCCATGGTGTCCGTGGGTCGGCCCTCAACCGCCTGCGTGATCTCCGGAAACCCGGCCTTGTAGAGATCGGCGATCACGACCGCGGCGCCCTCGAGAGGGCGAGCTACTTAGTTTGCTTCCGGAGGTTCCTGATAGAGCCCCACGGTGACGGAGAGCTCCACTTCTTTGTTCTCTCTGATCACCACGAGGTTCAGCGATTTCCCTGGCGAGGTGCTGGCGATAATCCGTTGTAAATCCCTCGGAGTCACGACGGGAGTGTTGCCGATCTTCACCACCACGTCTTTTTCTTTCATCCCGCCCCTGGCCGCTGGCTGATCAGGCATGACGCGCCGGATAATCACCCCTCTGGTATCTTTGAGCCCGAGCTGGGTAGCGTCTTCGTCGTTCACCTCATCAAGGCCGACCCCGAGCCATCCCCACTCCACTTTTCCTTTTTCAGCCAGTTGGGGCAGGAGCGCCTTGACCAGATTGGCCGGAATGGCGAAGCCGATGGAGCCGCCTCGCGCCGCCATGCTATTGACTCCCACCACCTCTCCGGCCATGTTCACCAACGGCCCGCCGGAGTTCCCGGGGTTGACCGCAGCATCGGTCTGAATGAAATCAAAACCCGGGGCAGCGGTCAAGAGCGGTGCCCCCTTCCGACTGACGATTCCGAACGACACGGTCTGCTCCAATCCGAACGGGTGACCCAGGGCCAGGACAAATTCACCGACTCTCACGCGATTGCTATCCCCGAGCGGGAGGACCGGGAGGTCGCTCACTCCGTCAACCTTGACTAACGCGAGATCGGTCCGATTATCGCGGCCCAGCACTTTCCCTTGAACTCGGCGTCCGTCGAAGAGCTTGACCTGGACCCGATCAGCGCCCGCCACCACATGAGCGTTTGTCACGAGAAGGCCATCTGAGCGGATGAGGAACCCTGAGCCTGAAGCGCTCCGCGGACCTTCCTGCTCCTCGGCTGAAGCCGAGCGCCGGACTCGAAGCTGAACCAGACCAGGTTTCAACCGCTCTGAGAGCTGGCTTAGCTCGTCGTTCAGCCGCGCAAGCTCACTCGGGATGGGTTGCGCTTGGCTTTCCTGCCAGAGCTGCGAGGCTGTCGACGCCGGCCCGGCACACCCGATTGTCAGGAAGAGTGTGATCCATGCCACGCCCACTCCCTTCACGCCGATCCTCCTCACCGCTGACAGTTTGCGGTCACTGCTGTTTAGCTTGTTCATAAAAAACTTCGGCCTCCCCGATCACCCTGTTTGGACCTGCTTTCCATTATCCGACATCTGAAACAGAAGTCCAACAAGCCGTTCCCTCGCAGGGAGAAAACGCCCATTAGGCGCGGGCTGTTCAAAAAGGCCCAGATGCAAGGCGGCGATTCGAGCGCCGGCGTTGCCGGCGTAATCCTGGCCTTTTTGCAACGGCCCACTAGCGGCCGACTTCTCTGACAAGGTGGCCCAGCTCGGGAATGATCAGCTTCTCCAATGCCAAGCGGCAGGCGTTTGGGGAGCCCGGGAGCGAAAAGATGATCCTCCCCTGGCGGACTCCGGCCTGGGCCCGCGAGAGCATGGCCGCAGCGCCGATCTCCTCGTAGGAAAGCATCCGAAAGAGTTCGCCGAACCCCGGGAGCCGCTTTTCCAGCAGCGCCTCGATCGCTTCAAACGTTGAATCCCGCGACGTGATCCCTGTTCCGCCAGTGGCGATGGCGACCTGAACCGCTTGGTCGTTGCAGACCTCTCGAATCACCGCCTGGACTTCGGACGGCTCGTCCTTCACGATTCGAGAGCCAACCACCTCGTGGCCCGCCTTGGCGAGCAGCTCCCGGATGAGCTGCCCGCTGCTATCGGTCGCTGCGACCTTCGAATCGGAGATCGTCAGGACAAAGCAGCGGACCGTGCGGGGGGCGTGAGCCTTGTGCTCGGCCGGCGTGGAGGCTTCACCCGTCACGCGCGTTCACCCTGTCGGTAGGCCAAGTCCAGGATCTCGACAAGGTGGTAGACTCTCATCTTCCCACCCCTCATCTCGAGACCGTGGAGGATCTGGATGATGCAGCCTGGATTGGCGGTCACGACCGCTTCAGCGCCCGTCGCTTCAAGGTTGGCGACCTTCCGGCGAAGGAGCCGCTCCGCCATCTCAGGCTGAGTGAGATTGTAGATCCCCGCTGAGCCGCAGCACCAGTCAGCCTCGTGGAGCTCTGTGACCGTGATGCCCGGAATCGCACGCAGCAGCCTGCGCGGCTCGGTCCGAATCTTCTGCCCGTGAACCACATGGCAGGGGTCGTGGTAGGTGACCCGCATCTCCACCCGCCCGAGCACTCCTCGCAGCGGTTCTCTGCCAAGGAACTCGGCGATGTCCTGGACGCGCTTGGAGAATCTCTCGGCCCGCTCGGCATAGTCCGGGTCGTCCTGCAGAAGATGAGCGTATCCTTTCATGTGGGCCCCGCACCCGGAGGTGTTTGCAATCACAGCATCGACCCGCGCGCCTTCGAAACAATCGATCGTCTGTCGTGCCAACGCGACCGCTCGCGCTCGCGCGCCCGCGTGGGCGTGGAGCGCTCCACAGCAGCGCTGGGCCCCGGGCGTGACGACCTCGGCGCCGTTGCGCGCAAGCAGACGTGCTGTCGCGTGGTTATGGCTCCCAAAGACCGCTTGCTGAACGCACCCGGCAAGCAACCCCACGCGGGCACGCTTCTCTCCTTGAGCCGGTGTCAGCTCGGGGAGCGGGCCCTCGTGAGTGTCGGGCAGCTTGGGGAGGAGGCGCTCCCACTCGCCGAGCATCTGGGGAAAGAGCCCGAGCATCCCGCTCCCCCGAACGAGCGACTGAAGCCCGCTCCGCTGATAGAAGCGGAGCAGGTTCGTCAGAAGTGAGAGCGCCGCTGGGTTTGCCAGAAGGAGTTCAAGATTGACCCGCCGAAAGGCTTGGCGGAGACGTGAGCCAGGCCGCTGGCGCTCAATCTCAGCCCGCGCCACCTCGATCAGCCGGCCATACGGAACTCCAGATGGACACGCGGTCTCACACGCACGGCAGTCCAAACAGAGCCCGAGGTGATTGACCACAGAATCAGTGAGCGCGATCCTCTGCTCCGCCAGCGACTTGATGAGAAAGATCCTGCCTCGAGGAGAATCCATCTCGGTCCCAAGCTCGGAGTACGTGGGGCAATACGAGAGGCAAAGTCCACAATGGACACACTGATTGACGCCCTCCACACTCAGCCCATTCAGCGTGAGCCCTCTGAATGCCGTGTCTGTCGCCGCAGTCTCAAGCATGTGGTCAGATATCCCCCACAAAGCGACCGGGATTCAGGATCCCCTTGGGATCAAGCTCGGCCTTGATCCGCTCCATGATTCTCACCGAGGCATCGGGCGGATCCCAGACCGAGACCTTCTCTTTGACCGCCTGCGGCGCCGCTTCGATCGCGAGCTGACCACCCATGCCTCGAACCATCTCACGCCAGCCAAGCAGCGCGTCAACCAATGGATCCACCGATTGCCCCGCGCCTCCGAGAGCGAAGAGCGCGGTGACGATCCCCAGTCCGAAATGCGAAACCAGCACCACCTGGACGCGGCCGCGTCTCGCGATCCGCTCCCCCTCCGTGAACACGGCCGCGACCTGAGTCGGGAGCAGCGCGATCTTGCACCGCACGGGACTGTCGGGAACCGATTGGGGATCGAGCTCGCGGACAAACTGCCAAGCCTTTTCTTTGAGCGCGCCGGCGAGCCGGAGCGAGGCATTTGCGCCGTGCTTGGCGGTGGTCTGCTCAGCCTCGCCAAGCTGCCAGGCAACCTGCTCCGCGAGTCCGTCGAATCCAGCGAGGAGCGCATACCCCTCGACCCTTTGGCTCAGAATCCGGCTCATTCCACCGACCGCCTCGCGGTCCAGAAGCTCGATCGCATTAGGGATGAGATCGGAGTCCATCAGGGCACGCGCCGCCGCCGCGGCGGCGGAAATGCTCTGGAACTGCGCCACGAGCAGCGCGTCGCCTTCCGGCAGTGGCCTGAGTTTCACCGTCAGCTCCACCACGATCCCGAGAGTGCCGAGGGCCCCGATGTAGAGCTTCGGGAGGTCATACCCCGCAACGTTCTTAACCACCTTGCCGCCCCCGCGGACCAGCGCGCCGTCAGCCGTCACCACACCAACCCCAATTACGAGATCGCGCGCGCTCCCGTAGAGATGGCACTTAGGGCCGGCCGAGTTGGTGGAGATGATCCCACCGAGCGTGGCCCGGCTCGCAAACGGTGGGTCAAGTGAAAGCCACTGCCGTGAAGGCGCCAGCATCGCCTGGAACGCCTCGTGTGTCATTCCTGCCTGCGCGGTGGCCGTGAGATCGCCAGGCTCGTGCTCCAGGAGCCGATTCAACCGGGTGGTGCCGATCACTAATTGAAAACTCTTCGGCGGGGCGCCCAGGCTCATCTTGGTGCCACCACCCCAGGGAATCACCGCGACCCCTTCCTCTGAGGCGAGCGCCAAGAGCTGGCAGACCTCTTCGACCGAGCCAGGAAAGGCCACGGCGTCGGGCGTTCGCCCCTCCAGCAGATAACGGCTTCGATCGACCCCGATGTGCAGGTGGTCTGCGCCGACGATCTCCTTGATCTTCTCGATGGCCGCTGGTGAGATCACTGAGGGGTGCCGATGCGGGCGCCTCGAACGCGAGGGAGCCGGCCTGGGCCAGATTGCTTGTTCGCCAAAAGTCTGCACGTTTCCGTCAGACTTTGGTCGTGACATCCACTTGTGCCGTGGCGAGAAGCGAGCAGATCAAGGCCCGAGGGAGGAGGAACCCCGAGGCGTATACGGTATACGTTGAGGGGTTCCGACGACCGAGAACGAAGGGATGCGACGCTTATCGGCACGGCACTACAAACGCTGGGCCAATCCCCGCTCCTCGATGGGATGGGGCCGGTACGCCACGCCGATCTCTCCGCACGACTTTCTGGTTGGAAAAATCTTCCCGGGGTTGCAGAGCCCGCTCGGATTGAAGGCGCGCTTCACCTTCTGCATGGTCCCAAGGTCCGCCTCGCTGAAGATCAGCGGCATGTAATCCATTTTTTCGAGCCCGATCCCGTGTTCACCGGAGATGGAGCCACCCACCTCGGCGCAGAGCTTCAGGATCTCCGCCCCGGCCTGGACCACCCGGGCCTCCTCACCCGGATTGCGCGGATCATAGAGAATGTTGGGATGGAGATTCCCGTCCCCCGCGTGGAAGACATTCCCCACCCGAAGCCCGGCCGCCCCCACGATCTCGTTGACCCGGTGGAGGACGTAGGGAAGCCGCGTGCGCGGGATCACGCCGTCCATCACCATGTACGCAGGCGAAACCCGACCGTACGCGCCAAACGCCGACTTGCGTGCTTTCCAGAGAAGCGCGCGCTCCGCTTCATCCTTCGCGATCCGAACCTCCCGCGCACCGGCATCACGGCAGGCGGCAACCACGCGCTCGGTCTGGGGCTCCATCCCCACCGTCAACCCATCCAGCTCGATCAAGAGCGCGGCTGCCGCATCTCTGGGATATCCCGCCCCAACCGCGTCCTCCACGCACTTGATCGTGACCTGATCAATCATCTCAAGCGCCGCCGGGATGAGACCGCGCGCGATGATGTTGGAGACCGCGTGAGAGGCGTGGTCGATCTCGGTAAAGATCGCCAGAATCGTTTTAACGGCGCGGGGCGCTCGAAGAATGCGCACGACGATCTTGGTCGCAATTCCAAAGGTCCCCTCCGAGCCCACGAAGATTCCGACAAGGTCGTAGCCCTGAGACACTCGGCGCTTTCCCCCGAGCCACACCACCCCGCCATCCGGCAGCACGACCTCGAGGCCCAGGATATGATTCGTCGTGACGCCGTATTTCAACGTGTGCGGCCCGCCGGAGTTACTGGCGATGTTTCCTCCAATGGTGCAGGCCTGCTGGCTGGTGGGATCGGGGGCGTAGTAATAGCCCTTCTGGCTCACGGCCCATGTCAGGTGAAGGTTGACGACTCCCGGCTCGACCACCGCGAGCTGGTTCTCGTAATCGATCTCAAGAATCCGGTTCATCCTCACCAGCGAGATGACCAGCCCGCCTTCAGACGGAAGGCAGCCACCGCTCAGCCCGGTTCCCGCCCCACGGGCCACAAATGGGATCTTCTCCCGATTCGCGAGTCGGACAAGTTGAGCCACCTGTTCAGTTGAAGTGGCGAACACGACAAAGTCGGCCAATTGGCGGAAGAGCGTCAACCCGTCAGACTCATAGACGAGAAGCTCCTCGGGATCAGAGAGGACAGCCGCACGACCAACTATTTCTTCGATCTCGCGACGCAGGGCGGCCTTCTGTGACGCCGTAAGAGTGGCCATTCCGCTCCTCTCCTCAACAGGATCAGTGCGTTCGAATTATATCAGACGCTTCGAGAGCGGCAACCCGAACATCCGGCAAGAAAAGAATTGGGCGGGTTGCAGGAGCGTGCCGTCGGTACCCAGACTCGGCGACGGAGCGAGAGAAACTGGGATATCCGAATGATCCGCTTAGCAGGTCGTTGAAAACACCCGCGAGCCGCAGGCGGCTCAAAAAGGTCCAGATGCAAGGCGGCGAGGAAGCGAGGAGTGAGGCGTACTTAGATGTACGTTGCAACGACGAGCGACGAAGCCAACGCCGCAGATGGGCCTTTTTCAGCAGCCTGTTAGACGATCTCGGCTTCCCGGCCCCTAAATAGGGAGGCGACGAGCGCTCGAACCACCTGGGCTCGCTTGCGGAGCTCCCGGATCTCATTCAGGCTCCGAAGCAGCTCCTGCTCGACGGCATCAACCTCCTTGAACAACCGGGCGACTTGGTTCTCTCCTTCTTGGAAGATCTCTTCACGGAGCCGGTTGATGCGTTCCTCCAGGTCTTGAATAGACTCCCGTTCCTCAAACATCTTCTGGACCTCGGTGTGGAAACGTTCGATAAGTGAAAGAGGATCACGAACCAGCTTTTCGAGCTGTTCCATCATCAGGCCTCCGCGCTTTTTCATACTGGTTGACAAAAAAGAAGGGCCGACGTCCCGGCGCTACTCTACAACAGAGTCAACGAGCCGTCTAGTGCAAAGATTACAATGAGAAGTGCGACAAGATTTTATTGGCTCCCCGGGCAGGACTCGAACCTGCAACCTCGTGGTTACGAGTGCCCCAGCATTTCTGCTGGGCTCGGACTATCTCTTCACCCGCCTTGATCGCAGTTTCAAGGGGTGGGTGTCGGGCGCTGGTGAGGCATTATTGGATGGGCTCCTCAGCCTCTAGTCTCTGCACGTTCCTGCCTACGCACTGGCCCTTCGGCAGGCTTCGCTCAGGGTTACCGTGCCGGGCACACTTGCTCGGGGTAGGCTTCCCTGAATTCACCCGAAGTTTCAACCACAGTTTCCCGTGGAAGCTGCAGTCCGCCTACAGCCACTTGCTCTACCGGTTGAGCTACCGGGGAACGAGAGCATTCTATCTCATTTTCTTCTGCCCCGTCGAGAGTGCTCGCCGTCGGTAACCGGAGATCGCCTTAATCGCCAGTACCTAGCATCCCCTTCCAGACCGGGCTATAATCGCCCCACGAGTACCGTTCCAACTAGCCCTGGCTATTTCCCGCGAGCCATGCGGCAGGCCTTTCCCATACGTACTGTTTGTCGTTTCCTGGGCGGGTTACGTTGGAACGGCACGAGTACGCACTATGCCTGTCTCCGAAACAAATTCTCGATTGATCTACGAGGCGCTGAAGCGGTGCGACATCCGGCTGATGTCGGCCGTCCCTGAAACCTGGCTCGTGCATCTCATCCGGATGGGCGACGAGGATCCCGACATGATCCTCGTGCGGCTGGCCAAGGAGGAAGAAGCGATCGGCATTTCGGCTGGGGCGCACTTTGCGGGAGTCAGGTCGGTCCTCCTGATGCAAAACCATGGCTTCCTCGCCGCAATCAACGGCATCGTCTCATTCGCCCACCTCTACAAGATCCCCCTGCTGATGCTCATCAGCTATCGGGGGAGCTTCGGAGAGCGAGACCCGTGGCAAACGCAAGGGGGGAACGTGACCGAACCGCTTCTGCGGGCGCTGGGCATCCCCCACGCGTTCCTCCAGGGTCCGGACACCCTCGCGCAGCGGATCCAAGGAGCCCATGCCCTCGCCGAGAGCAGCCTGCAGCCTGTCGCGCTCCTCTTGACGCGAGAGCTGATGTGGGAGGAGTGATGCTCCGCATCGACTGTCTGCGATCGGTCTACTCCGGGCTTGAATCGTGCCTCGTCGTGACCATCATGGGCGCGGTTGCTGCCGAGCTCCAGTCGCTGGGCCACCGCCCCAACTTCTTCTACCTGCAGCATGCCATGGGGCTGGCCTCTTCGACCGGGCTTGGTCTCTCCCTGTGTCTGCCGGAGCAGAAGATCGTGGTCCTTGATGGGGATGGCTCGATCCTGATGAATCTGGGTGGCCTGACGACTCTCGCGCGATACAGGCCGAACAACTTGGTCCATGTGATCTTCGATAACGAGAGCCTGCTCTCGGTCGGTGGCTTTCCGACAGCCACAGCGAGTGGGACAGATCTAGAGGGGATCGCCCGCGCATCCGGCATTCCGCACGTGGCCACCCTGCGGAGCGTGGAGGAGTTCAACGCCGCAGTGACTCACGCCATCCAGGGTGATGTCCTGACCGCCCTTGTGGCGAAGGTTGAGGCCACGGGCCCCTCGACTTATCACACCGATCTCGCGCTGCTTGAGAACCGTTTTCAGTTCCAGCGCTATATCCAATCGCTTGCCAGCCAGGATCGGAGGCCGACTCGTAAAGGCTGAGGGCCCGAGTTAGCTGACCTCGCGCCGTCCTTCAAGGGCTTTGGAGAGGGTCACCTCATCGGCGTATTCAAGAACGCCCCCCATCGGAACCCCGCGAGCGATCCGCGAGATCTTCGCGCTGAACGGCTTCAGCAGCTTGGCGAGGTAGATTGCGGTGGCTTCACCTTCCACGTTGGGGTTGGTGGCAAGAATGATCTCCTCAACGCTCTCGCGCTCCAGCCTGAACAGCAGCTCTCGCACCTTGAGATCCTCCGGCCCGATCCCGTCGAGCGGGGAGAGGGCGCCCAGCAGCACATGGTAACGACCGCGGAACTCCCCTGTGCGCTCGATGGCCATGAGATCGTTCGGCTCCTCCACCACGCAGAGCAATCGGGAATCACGCCCCACATCCACGCAGATCCAGCAGGGGTCATCACGCGTGACGTTGAAACAGATCGAACAGTAGCTGATTTGGTCTTTGACGTCGGTGATGGCGCGTGAGAGCGCCATCACCTCTTCGTGCGGACGCTTCAAGAGAAAGAAGGTCAGGCGCTGGGCGGTCTTGGGCCCAATGCCGGGAAGCTTCTGGAGCGCCTCGATCAGCCTGCCAACTGGTTCAGGGTGGTAACCCATCTGCTACATCAGGCCGGGGATCTTCAGTCCGCCAGCGAGCTTCCCCATCTCCTGGGAAAGCATTTCGCGAGCTTTCCGAAGCGCCTCGTTGGTCGCCGCCATAATCAGGTCTTCCAGCATCTGGACGTCGCCAGGGTTGACCACCTCGCGATCGAGCTTGATGGACAGGATCTCCTGGTTCCCGTTGGCTTTCACCGTCACCATCCCTCCACCCGCCGAGGCCTCGACCTCGCGCCGTCCGACCTCCTCCTTCATCGCCTCTAACTGGGCTTGAAGCTTCTGTGCCTCCTTCATGATATTGCCAAATCCCTTCATTCGGCATCTCCTCCCTCGGGCGCGCGGGGACGCACCGCCACAATTTCTCCCTGAAAGGTCTCCAAGATCGCCTGAACTGCAGGGTGGTCTTGAGCCGTCGCCGACTGGTTGGCCCCACTCTCAACCACAACTCGACCAGCGCCCGGGAAATAGCGTTGCACCGTTTGATTAATCAGCTGCTGGTTGCCCGAATCGCCGAGGAGCTCTTGGTGGAAGTGATTCCCCGTCAGCGCCACCACGACTCGATCGTCCTCTCGTCTCACCGGCACGGCCTGTCCCAGCACGTGTCCGAGCGTCGGCTTCCGTCGCATGATCTCCTCAACCAGTTGCTGCCAGCGCTCCTCCAGAGCCGGAACCTGGACTGGTGACGGCTCAACTGCGGCACGCTGAGAGGCTTCGCGCGGGGCGGTTCGCTCCTGCGCGGGCGGCGCTGTGAGAGGAGGAGAGGGAATGAGAGTCTCCTGAACCGGCTCGGGTTTGGCCACGCCCCCCGGGCCGAACAGCGCCATCTGGCGGAGCCTCGTTTCTGCCTCTTCCACCCGTTCCAAGATTGCTTCGAGCGTCTTCGGCGACAGTCTCAAGCACGCGCGGACAACGGCCATCTCCAGCTCAATGCGCGGGTGCGGCGAGCGGCGCATTTCGGCCTCGGCGGCCAAGAGACTTCGAAGAATGAAGAGAGTCTCCTCAGTGCTGACCGCGTCCGCTGCCGCGCGACGCTCAGTCAGCTCAGCGGGCGAAAGCCCCGGAATCGTCACGTTCGGCGAGACACGAAGGATGAGCAGGTGGCGAAACGATTCGAGGGTCTCGCGGCAGAAGGTGGAGAGGTCGTGGCCTTGGCGCGCGACCTGATCGGCGATCTCCAACGCGGTTGAGCTCTGGCGCGCGATGAGTGCGTCCATGAACAGGCGCCGTTGGAGCGGGCTCGACTGGCCCAGCAGCTCCGTCACCGCTCCTGCCTCCAGCGCGCCGCCTCCATGGGCTATCGCGGTATCGAGGAGCGAGAGCGCGTCCCTCAAGCTTCCGTCCGCCGCCCTCGCGATGACGTCGAGCGCTTCATCGCTCTGCGGGATCCCTTCGTTCGTGAGGATCCGCCCGAGGGTCGCTGAGAGCAGCTCTGAGGCCACCGGTCTGAAATCGAACCGCTGGCAACGCGAGAGGATGGTCAGCGGGATCCGCTTCGGCTCGGTCGTGGCGAGGACGAAAACCACATGGGACGGCGGCTCCTCTAGCGTCTTCAGGAGCGCGTTGAACGCGGGCTCCGTGAGCATGTGCACTTCATCGATGATGTAGACCTTGTAGCGGCCCCTGGCCGGAGCGTACTTGACGTTCTCGCGCAGCGTGCGGATCTCATCGATCCCTCGGTTCGAGGCGCCATCGATCTCGATGATGTCGACCGCCGTCCCCTTCTGAACTTCCACGCACAGCGCGCAAGCGGTACACGGTTCCGCGTCTCGCCGGTCAAGGCAGTTGAGCGCCTTCGCCAACAAGCGCGCCGTTGTGGTCTTGCCGACGCCTCGGGGGCCGGCAAAGAGATACGCGTGGGCAATCCGGTTGCCGGTAATCGCGTTCTGAAGCGTGCGCGTGACGGCCTCCTGCCCGACCACCGCCCCGAACGTTTGGGGCCGCCACTTCCTCGCCAGCACCTGATAGGTCATTTGGATGAGCTCTCAGCGGTCAGCTATCAGCATCCAGCCTATCAGTCTCCCCTCGAAAGCTGACAGCTGAAAGCTGATGGCTGATCGCTCCAATAGGCCGTGCGCCCCCCGTCGATCTTTTCCGCCCTGCGATCTCCTCACGAAACCTGCTCCAGCCAGGTACTCCCACGGCACACGAGAGGGGCGCCTTACCGTTGCTCCCTTCCGGGCCTGGCGGGGTTCGACGATTCCCGTTGCGTAGGGCCCGACCTTCAACGCGGCCTCACAAGGCTCATTCAACGCGGGAAGACCTCGGGAAGGGCGTCAACCCCGCTATAGCGGATTGCGGGCTACAGGGCACCGCTACCTCCCCGTCTAGCACGGCCAAGCGATGTCACCTCGCGCGGGCACCCGGACTATCGTCCGCCCGCGCTTCGCGTCACACACTTTGGTTGTTGCACTCTCCCACCGGAGTTCGTCACGCCCACGCCCGTTTTCCCTCCCAGCGTCCAGTCTGCGCCGCGTTCGCGCGCGAGCTTTGCTCGCGCACCTCGATCTAGCATCACGCCATGCTTACACACGAGCACGGGCGGGCGCAGCCCGGGCGCCCGGGCTGTAATCAATGGCGGAGGGGGTGGGATTTGAACCCACGGCACAGGGTTTACCCGCGCACGGCATTTCCAGTGCCGCACCTTCGGCCGCTCGGTCACCCCTCCATTGCGGTGTGGGCGCCCGGACCTATCGGTCACGCCCACACCCTCTTTTCCCTAAAACCCACTCCTCCTCGTTCGAGCGCGGGCTCTGCCCGCAACCGTCAAAGCACCGCGCCCCATCCACACGCGAGCACGGGCGGGCGCAGCCCGGGCGCCCGTGCTGCAATTGGCGGAGGGGAGAGGATTTGAACCCCCGAGAGACCTTGTGGGCCCCTACTCGATTTCGAGTCGAGCGCCTTCAACCGGGCTCGGCCACCCCTCCATCTAGTCGCGGGCACCCGGGTTTCACCACGCCCGCTCCCTACTCTGCAGTCAATCGGACTGCGCCCTCGTTCCCGATATTCGTTTCTCTCTAAAGAACTGTTGGAGGAGCGCGCTGCACTCTTCAGCAAGCACTCCTCCAGTGACAGCCACTTGATGGTTCAGTCTCGCGTCATCGAGCAATCGATAGAGACTGACCGCGGCGCCGGCCTTTGGATCTTCAGCGCCGAAGACCACTCGGTCAACGCGAGCCGCGACGAGCGCGCCGCAACACATCGCGCACGGCTCCAAGGTCACATAGAGTGTAGCGCCGGTGAGGCGATAGTTCTCTGTTTTACGTGCCGCTTCACGGAGCGCAAGGATCTCAGCATGGGCCGTTGGATCACTTTGGCCGATCGGCTCGTTGTGGCCGCGCCCGATTATCTCGTCGTCCAGCACAACGACCGCTCCGACCGGAACCTCGCTTTCCTGAAAAGCGAGCCGAGCTTCGGCAAGAGCCTTAGTCATAAACGCCTCGTCACTCATCGCGACTCCTTGGAGTCGTAACAACTTCCAACGCGCCGGCGTAAGCCGCTGCCGTCCCGCGCGGACGCCCGGCGTGGGCGGGCGACAGCCCCCCAGCGGATTTCGCACGCGAAATCCAAACGCTGGGGCACCCATGTCCAGATTTGCTCCGCAAATCTATGGGTGCGGGCCCGCGCCCCAATAAAGCTGGTGCGCCCAAGAGGATTCGAACCTCTGACCTTCGGATTCGTAGTCCGACGCTCTATCCAACTGAGCTATGGGCGCGTGGCGGAGAGGCCGGGATTCGAACCCGGGATAGAGGTTTTAGCCCCTATAACCGCTTAGCAGGCGGCTGCCTTCGGCCAGCTCGGCCACCTCTCCCAATGTTTTAAGCCCAACCACTATAAAGCATTTCCCACCCCCTGAAAAGCAATGTGGCGTTTACGCTGAGGAAGTGCGGAGAAAACTCGTTCGAGCGCGGGTTCGCCCGCGCAATTTCTTGGGGGGAGGAATCGGAGGGACAGATCCCCTCGGTTGCACGAGCGCACCGGCCTGGCAAAGCCCATCGTACACACGAGAGCACGGGCGGTCGATAGCCCGGGTGCCCGTGCTGTAATGGCGGAGGGGGAGGGATTTGAACCCCCGAGGCTTTCGCCTTCCGGTTTTCAAGACCGGCGCCTTCGGCCGCTCGGCCACCCCTCCATAAAGTCGCGGGCGCCCGGGCTACCGCCCGCCCGCTCCTGACGACCTACGAATCCTTGGCGAATATTCCCTCAACCGCGATTGTCATCGCGCCCGCTCCTGCGCCATCTGGGAAGAGAGAACATGCTAGCGTATCACGCTGAGGTGATGCGTTCGAGACCATCCATGTACGGGCGTAAAGCTGGGGGGATCACGACACTCCCATCAGCGCCCTGGCAGTTCTCCAGAACCGCGATCATCGTGCGCCCGACCGCAAGCCCCGAGCCGTTCAGGGTGTGGGTGAATTCAGTCTTTCCGCCAGCCGTTGGCTTGTAACGGATCGACGCGCGGCGAGCTTGGAACCCCTCACAATTCGAGCAGGACGAGATTTCACGGTACTTCCCCTGCCCCGGAAGCCACACCTCCAGGTCATACGTTTTCGCCGCGGCAAACCCCATGTCCCCTGTCGAGAGGAGCATTACCCGATACGGAAGGTCGAGACGCTTCAGAACCTCCTCTGCATGTTTGACCATGGATTCCAGCTCGTCGTACGAGTTTTGAGGAGCGGTCACCTTCACCAACTCGACTTTGTCAAACTGGTGCTGACGAATCATCCCTTTGGTGCCCTGCCCGTAGCTGCCGGCCTCGCGCCGGTAGCACGGCGTGAACGCGACATAGCGCTTAGGGAGTTCTGCTTCCGGAATGATCTCGCCGCCGTGGAGAGCGGTCAGCGGCACCTCCGCTGTCGGGATGAGGTAGAGCGGTCGCCCCTCTTCAGCTTCGACTGTTTTAAAGAGCTGCTCCTCGAACTTGGGGAGCTGGCCTGTCCCGCGCATCGTCTCCGCGTTAACCAGATGGGGCACCCAGACCTCGCGGTACCCATGCTCCCGGGTATGCAGATCGAGCATGAACTGAATGAGGGCGCGTTCAAGCCGCGCACCCACGCCCCAGAGCACCGTAAAGCGGGATTTCGCGATCTTCGACGCCCGTTCGCTATCCAGGATCCCTAACGCCTCTCCGATCTCCCAGTGAGGTTTGGGCCCAAAAGCAAATCGCCGAGGCTCGCCCCATCGACGAGTCTCGATGTTGCCTTCCGCGGTCGCGGCGACCGGCACGCTCTCATGAGGAAGGTTCGGGAGCAGCAGGAGCCACTGCTCGATTTTACCCTCAACGCTCCTGGTCTCGGCATCGAGCGCCTTAATCCGCTCCCCCACCTCGCGCATCCGTGCCTGCTCATGCGCAGCGTCCTTGCCTTGCCGTTTCGCCTCCCCGATCGCCTCTGACGCCTTGTTCCTCTGCGCCTTGAGCGCCTCGGCGTCTCTCAGGAGATTTCTCCGTTCGGCGTCGAGGGTGAGAAGCTCTTTCAGAGAGAGGTCGACTCCACGGGCCCTGAGTGCCGACTCTATCTTTTGCGGATCTTCGCGGATGAGCTTGATGTCGAGCATCGGATCAGCTCAAGTATCGCTCCAACGCGGCTTGAGACTCTGATTTTTTCTGCGGGGCGGGAATGTCACACCTTCCAAAAGAAAAACAGGCCGCAAGACGCGGCCTCGGTAACACGTTACCCTCCTTACGACTCGCCCTGCGCTGACTCCGTGGCTGGTTCGGTGGCTGGTTCGGTGGCTTGCTCGGCATCGACCCGCGCGATGCTCCCGACCTGGTCGTCGGGATCAAGGTCAATCACCCGCACCCCCCACGTGTTCCGCCCTTGAGAGGAAACGTCCGGGGCGTGGAACCGGATGATCTTCCCTTTCTTGGTGACGACGAGGATGTCATCCCCTTCTCGGACCTGGACCATCCCTACCACATTGCCATTCCTGCCGCCAGTCTTGATGTCGATGATCCCCTTCCCCGCGCGCGCCTGGAGTCGGTACTCTTCTAAAGGCGTTTGCTTCCCGTAGCCGCGCTCGGTGACGGTCAGGATCGCAGCCCCTTCCTGCACGACCTCAGCCGCGATCACCGCATCGCCCTCATCGATCTCAATCCCTCGGACGCCAGCAGTCACCCGCCCCATTGGCCGCGCCTCGTCCTCAGAAAATCGAATGATCATCCCCAGCTTGGTCGAGAGCACCACCTCCCGCTGTCCATCAGTGCGACGGGTCGTGATCACCTCGTCACCTTCCTCGAGCGCAATGGCCTGAATTCCGCCTGCGCGCGGATGCGAGTAGGCTTCCAGCTCCGTCTTTTTCACCTTCCCCTGCTTCGTGGCGAAGAGGATGAAGCCGCCGGCGCCGAAGTCTCGAACCGGCACGCAGGTGGCTAGACGTTCTCCTTCACCAAGCGAGAGGATGTTTACGATGGCTTTCCCCTTGGCCTGCCGCCCCCCCTCGGGAATCTCGTGCACCTTGAGCCAGTGGACTTTTCCTCGGTTAGTGAAGAAGAGAAGGTATGAGTGCGTAGAGGCGATGAAGAGGTCCTCCACGATGTCCTCTTCTTTGGTCTCCATCCCGGTCACGCCCTTGCCGCCCCGCCGTTGGCTCCGATACGCCTCGATGTGCGTGCGCTTGATATAGCCGGAGCGCGTGATCGTCACCACCATCTCTTCATCAGCGACCAGGTCCTCGATGGTGAGCTCTGTGGTCTCAGCGATGATCTCGGTGCGGCGCTCGTCCCCATACTCCGCCTTGATCGCCAACAGCTCGTCTTTGATGATCTGCATCAACCGCGCGTCGGAGCCGAGGATCCCTTTCAAGTCCTGGATGAGCGCAATCGTCTGATCGTACTCCTCCACGATCTTGTGCCGCTCGAGCTGGGTCAAGCGCTGGAGTCGCATGTCCAGGATCGCCTTGGCCTGGATCTCGGAGAGGTCCAGCCGACTCATCAACGCCGTCTTCGCGGCATCGGGGTTCTCCGCCCCACGGATCAAGCGTATGACCAGATCGAGCTGCTCGACCGCTTTTTTGAGCCCTTCGAGGATATGGGCCCGCTCTTCTGCGCGAGCCAGGTCGTATTTCGTCCGCCGCGTGACGACCTCGCGCCGGAACCGGATGAACGCCTCCAGCATCTCTCGGAGGGTCACGACCTGAGGGCGCCTGTCGATCAGGGCCAGCATGATCACCCCGAACGTGGATTGCATCTGGGTGTGCTTATGGAGCTGGTTCATAATGATCTGTGGAAGCTCGCCGCGCCCAAGCTCCAGCACAATTCGGATCCCCTCGCGGTTCGACTCGTCACGGCGTTCTGAGATCCCCTCGATCTTCTTCTCGTGAATCAGCTCCCCGATCTTCTCGATCAGGCTGGCCTTGTTCACCTGGTAGGGAAGCTCTGTGATGATGATCGCCTCACGACCGCCGCGCATCTTCTCCACGTGCGCTTTGGCCCGCATGGTGATGATGCCGCGGCCGGTTGTGTAGGCCTCTCGGATCCCGGCTGTCCCGTAAATATATCCTCGCGTCGGGAAGTCGGGACCTGTGATCACCTTCATGATCTCTTCGACGCTGGCCTCGGGGTTATCGATCAGCATCACGAGACCGTCCACGACCTCGGAGAGATTATGGGGAGGGATGTTGGTCGCCATCCCGACTGCGATCCCTGCCGACCCATTGATCAGGAGGTTGGGAACCCTAGTCGGGAGAACCGTGGGCTCTTGGAGCGACTCATCAAAGTTGGGAACGAAGTTGACGGTGTCCTTGTCGATGTCCGCGAGGAGCTCGTGGGCGATCTTCGCCAGACGGGTCTCGGTGTAGCGCATGGCCGCCGGCGGGTCGCCGTCGATCGAGCCGTAGTTCCCCTGCCCGTCCACCAGCGGGTACCGGAGCGAGAACTCCTGCACCATACGCACGAGCGCCTCGTACACCGGCGCATCGCCGTGTGGGTGGTACTTCCCCAGCACCTCGCCGACGACGCGTGCGCTCTTCTTATACGCGCGATTCCAGGCAAGCCCCAGCTCGGACATGGCGTAGAGCACACGCCGGTGCACAGGCTTCAGTCCGTCACGAATGTCGGGGAGCGCCCGACCGACGATGACGGACATGGCGTAGTCCAGATAGGACTTGCGCATTTCCTCTTCGATCGGAACAGGAATCTGGCGTTCGGGCATGTGGGGCAGGCTAGACGTCGATGTTGATCGCGTCGAGGGCGTACTTCTCGATAAACTCGCGGCGGGGTTCTACAGCGTCACCCATCAGCATCGTGAACATCTGGTCGGCGCCGACAGCGTCCTCCATGGTGACTTTGAGGAGGGTCCGCGTCTCGGGGTTCATGGTGGTCTCCCAGAGCTGCTCCGGGTTCATCTCACCCAGCCCCTTGTAGCGCTGGATAGTCGCTCCTTCCTTAGCAAATTTGAACACTACCTGAATCAACTCCTCTCGACTTCTGACTTCTATCTCCTTACCGCTTCCGTCCACGACGAGGCACGGTCCTTTGTGCAGCGGCGGAATCTTCTCGTACAGTTCGTATAGAACTTGGTAGTCCGGAGACCGAAGCGTGTCTAATTGTACCTCTCCAGGTTCTTCCCCCTGAATTTCGAACGTTAGTCCACCGCCGTTATCATCCTCAGGTCTTATCCGGATCTCGAGGTCTCTAAGCCCTTGGTTAACCAGGGCCTCTCGCATCGCTACCAGAATATCTTCAGGACTAACGCCTCGCTTTGTGGTCTTGACTCTTGCTTGGAGTAATCCATCGACAAGCTTTGCTGGGACGCCCCGCTTGACGAATTTCTGGAAAAGATGCTTAAACTCAAGCACCTGCTTAATGGCCTGTTGGAGGGCCTCTTCCCGGAGCGGCGCGGACTTCCCTGGGACCTTCAAGTTTGCCTTTTCAACCCAGTTCGCCAGCAAAAACTCTTCCATCTCCCGCTCGCTCATCAGGTACTTCTCAGTGCGCCCCTTCTTTACTTTGAAGAGCGGAGGCTGAGCGATGTAGAGGTGTCCCGCTTCGATTACCGGCACCATGTGCCGGAAGAAGAACGTGAGGAGAAGCGTTCGAATATGCGCGCCGTCCACATCGGCATCAGTCATCAGCACGATCTTCTGGTAGCGGAGCTTCGAGACATCGAACTCGTCGGGACCGATCCCCGTCCCCATCGCAGAGATGAGCAGCCGGATCTCCTGGTGGGAGAGGACTTTGTCGTAGCGCGCCTTCTCGGCGTTGATGATCTTTCCCCTCAGCGGCAGCACCGCCTGGGTGCGCCGGTCACGCCCCTGCTTGGCCGAGCCGCCAGCAGAGTCTCCCTCGACGAGGAAGAGCTCGCGGAACTGCGGGTCTCGCTCAGAGCAGTCGGCGAGCTTCGCGGAAAGACCCTCGTCATCTCGCCCGCCCTTGCGGGTCAACTCGCGCGCTTTTCGGGCAGCCTCGCGGGCCTGAGCCGCGCGCGCACATTTCTCAACGATTTTCCGTGCAGTGGTCGGGTCTTCCTCGAACGCCTCGGCCAGCTTGTCGTTGACGACTTGCTGGACCAACCCCTTGACATCGCTATTGCCGAGTTTCGCCTTTGTCTGCCCCTCGAATTGGGGGTCGGGGAGCCTGACCGAGACAACCGCGGTGAGCCCTTCCCGAACGTCCTCACCCGTGATGCCCCCCTTGAAGTTCTTGAGAAAGCTGTTGGCTTGCGCATATGAGCCGATCGTGCCCGTGAGCGCAGCCCGGAACCCGGTGAGGTGCGTCCCTCCTTCTCTCGTGTTGATGTTGTTGGCAAAGCTGAAGAGGTTCTCTTGGTAACCGTCGTTGTACTGAAGCGCGACCTCGACTTGGATATCGCCCTTCGACCCTTCGAAGAAGAGCACCTTGGGGTGAATCGGGGTTTTGTTTTGGTTGATGTGCTTGACGAACTCGATGATCCCGCCGTTGTAGTGGAACACGTGCTTGCGCTCATCGCGCTCATCTTCGATGGTGATCTTGAGGCCGCGATTGAGGAAGGCCATCTCGCGGAGTCGGTTCGAGAGGGTGTCGAAGGAAAAGGCGGTCTCCTCAAAGATCGCCGGATCGGGCTTGAAGCGGATGATCGTCCCGTGCTTCGTGGTCTTCTCCCCTGCCGCCAAGTCGCCCTGCGGCGCCCCCCGCTCATACCGCTGGGCGTACACCTTCCCACTGCGTCGAATCTCCAGCTCCAGCCACTCGCTGAGGGCATTCACCACCGAGACCCCGACGCCGTGCAGGCCGCCCGAGACCTTATAGGCCGAGTGCTCGAACTTCCCGCCAGCGTGCAGTGTAGTCAGCACGACCTCAGCGGCCGGCCGCCCTGTCTCTTTGTGAATGTCTACTGGAATGCCTCGGCCGTTATCCCCCACTGAGCAAGAGCCATCAGAGTGCAGTACTACTCGGATGTTGTCGCAGTGCGCGCCGAGCGCCTCGTCCACAGAGTTGTCCACAACTTCATAGACGAGGTGATGGAGTCCGTAAGCGCTGGTGTCACCGATATACATGGCCGGGCGCTTCCTGACGGCCTCCAGCCCTTCCAGGACTTTGATATCGCTTGCGGTATAGGCTTCTGGCATAGGTTAGCGAATGAGGAGTTTGCGCTCTGGGGAATCAACTCCCGCCCCTCCCACATAGAACGGGAGCTGATCAGTCTGCTTCGAAAGCTCTCTATGGCGCGAACCGAGCCGCGGTACTGGAGAGAGGACCCTCCTAAGGAAACAAGAGCCCGAGGTCAGCGTACTGAACCTTGTCCTCCGCGTGGCCCCGGTCATCTGGCTCCATCGGATTGCCACCCTGTTCAAATCCTCATGGGCATTATAACACAGAGGGTATCTTCCTCTCCAACTCCCTTGATCACTCCTGGGCTTAATCCGTCTTTTAGTTCCAGGCTGATTCGATCCATCTCGATGGGACTGATCGCTTCAAGGAGGTACCTTGAGTTAAAGCCGATGATCACCTCGTCCCCGTCGTACTCAACCTCGAGTGCTTCTTCGGCCTCGCCCAACTCCGGGCTTGATGCAGTCATCTTCATAACTCCAGTAGAAATTTGGATTTTTACTGGTTTCGTTCGCTCTTCAGACAGTACTGAAACCCTGCGAATAATTGCCGCAAACTCTTCTCGTGGGATCAGCACTCGCTTTTGATGCTGCCGTGGAATGACCTGCTCGTAGTTTAAAAATTGCCCTTCTATCAGACGCGCGGTGAGCAAAACTTTTTCTGTTCGAAGGCTGAACTGATTCTCGGACAAGGTCAACTGGATCTCCTCGTCTCCCGACAGCACTCGCCCGATCTCCTGAACCGCTTTCCTCGGAACGATTCCGCTGGCGGTCCCCTGGCCCCGGGTAATATCGCGCTGGGCCAGCGCCAACCGATGCCCATCGGTAGCCACACACCGAATGTCTTTCTCTTGGAGAAGGAAAAACACCCCATTCAATACTCGGCGAGTCTCGTCGTGCGACACCGCAAAGGCGGTTCGTGACAACATCTCCCGCACGGCGCGCCCGGCCAGCACAACCGAGACTCCAGAGATCTCTTGAATTGTCGGAAAATCCTCTGCGGGAAGCCCGACCAATTTATACGATGCCCCGCCACACCGCAGGAAGACCCATGCATGCTCCTGGACGGTCAGCGCCATCGATTTCGGGGGAAGTTCCTTCACGATTTCCAGGAGTTTTTTCGCTGACAGCGTAACTTTTCCTGTCTGCTGGACTGTTGCAGGAACTTTTACGCACACTCCAACCTCCAGATCAGTCGCGGTAACTGTCAGTTCTCCGTCATTTGCTTCGATAAGGACATTTGAGAGGACAGGAAGTGTTTGCCGGGGTTCAACAATGTTCTGAACTAGCTGGATCGCTCGAAAGAAGGTATCTCGCTCGACGTGAACATCCATGGGATAGACCTCGTTTAATAAGTAGAGTTTTTAGACAGATAAAGTTAAGAATCCGTCGTAATAGGAGTAAGGAGACACGGTGGATGTGGTGGAGAACGCGCAATCCGCACGCGCAGACCAAGATAAATAGGATAATCGATGTGGAGTACTATGCGGATACTGTGTGTCTTGGTCGTGGATCACAGTGTAATAGTTTGAGCGAGCGTTTCAACCGTTTTTTGCAACTTGGAGTTTTCCTGGATAAGCGTCTGAATTTTCCCCACCGCATGGAGCACCGTTGTGTGATCTTTGCCTCCGAAGGCCCGACCCACTTCGGCCAGGGACGCGTGAGTGAGTTGGCGGGCAAGATACATGGCGACCTGCCGGGGGAGAGCGACCGCTTTTGCGCGGTTGCGCGCCTTAAGGTCTGAAGGTTTGATCGAATAATATTCCGCCACTTTTCGCTGTATTTGCTCGATGCTGATGATCTTCTCTTCGTTTCCCCAGAGATCTGAAAGGACTTCTTGGGCAAGGTCCACGGTCATTTCGCGGCCGGTGAGCGCGCAAAACGCAACGACTCGAGTCAGAGAACCTTCGAGCTCTCGGATGTTCGATTTGATTCGGCTCGCGATGAGAAAAGCGACGTCGTCGGGGAGACGGATGCGCTCTATCGTCGCCTTTCGTTTCAAGATGGCGACGCGGGTTTCGAGATCGGGAGGCTGAATGTCAGCGATCAGCCCCCATTCGAAGCGCGAGCGGAGGCGCTCTTCGAGATCGGGAATCTCTTTGGGGGCACAGTCGCTTGAAACGACAATCTGCTTTCGCGCCTCATAGAGGTCGTTAAATGTGTGGAAGAACTCCTCTTGGGTACGCTCCTTTCCCGCGAGGAACTGAATATCGTCGATCAGAATGAGGTCGATGGTTCTATACTTCGCGCGAAACTCAGCGGTCTTGTCATAACGGATCGCGTTAATGAGATCATTGGTAAACCGCTCCGAAGAAATGTACAGCACCGTGAGATTCGCATGCAAACGGTAGATATGATGCCCTACGGCGTGGAGCAGATGTGTTTTCCCAAGACCCACTCCGCCATAGAGAAACAACGGGTTATACGCCTTACTTGGGAGCTCTGCGACCGCGAGACAAGCGGCTTGGGCGAACTGATTAGATGATCCCACGACGAATGACTCAAACGTGTAGCGCGGATTTAGGGAACCATGCGCAACAGGTAGGGAAGAAGGGGCGGACGGTCTTGACTCCCCTAGGTGAGACAACGACTGGTTCACAACGATTCGCAGTTGCGGCGAGACCCCTAAGCAGGCTGTGACCGATTCTTTGAGCGCCGCGAGGTCATGTTCAAGCAGCCAATCCCTGGAAAAGCCTGAAGGGACAGCGATCTCTAACGTATTGTCTTTAAGGGAGACTATCCGTCCTTGTCTGACCCAACTCTCAAGCGAAGAAGGCGGCAGCGTCTCTTCTAGAATCGAAGAAATGCGGGTCCACAAACTTTCATCCATCAGCAGCTCCTAGAAGTTACACACAGGGTTATCCACATCTGTGGATAACCAAAATGGTTATAAATGCAGGCATGCGATCACGAGCTTGCTTGTCGAAAAGAGCAAGAACCACATCACCGAACGCGAAGGCGGAAGAACAACGGTACAATTCTCCGCGGCAACTGAGCCGCATCGAGGGAAAGCGCGGCCTACGGTAACATAAGATTCCGATCTCGCGCAACTCAGAAATTCAGCGCCATGCGCCAGCAGAAAAAATTTCGGTCCAACGGAGAACGGGGCTTGCGAACCGGGACAGTTCTTGACTCATCGTGGCCTGACCAGTACACTGAAGCGGCGCAAATCGTGATCCGGGGGAAAGAGTGTGAAGCGAACGTACCAACCGAATCGCCGCAAACGGAAACGTACGCACGGATTTCTCATTCGGATGAAGACGCAAGGCGGACGCAAGGTACTGAAGCGACGGCGAGCGAAGGGCCGGAAGCGCCTAACGGTGTAGGAAGATGGCCACCGCAGTGGCTGGCTCCGCTGTATGCCTACTAGAGCGTTCCCTCCACATGAGAGACTCAGCCGGCGTGAGGAATTTCAGGCGCTCTTCCGACGAGGCCAGAAGGTTGAGAGTCGTTCCTTTCTGCTCTTCTGGCATCGAGGAGGTGGGGTGAGACGGGCCGGGTTTACCCTAAGCCGCCAACTGCGAGGGGCGGTTTGCCGTAACCGAGCGCGACGGAGGGTGCGGGAGGCATACCGGCTGAGCCGAGATCTTCTTCGAGAAGATACCCAGGTGGTCTTTGTCATTCGAAGCGGGGCGTTGACCGTGGACTTTTCTGACCTCCTCAAAGAGATTCAGCGAGGACTCCGGGCAGTGAGCGGCGGCGGGAACAAGGCCGCATGAATCTGGCAGTAGCTAGCGCGGTTGGACTTATCGAGAGTTACCAACGTTTTCTTTCACCATTTCTTCCCCGCGCCTGCCGCTTCTTTCCGAGCTGCTCCGAATATGCAAAGGGGGCACTCCGCGTCCACGGGTTTTTCCGAGGAACCTGGCTCGCGGGACAGCGTATCTGTCGATGCCAGCCTTTCAGCGCTGGCGGGTATGATCCACCCCCCGTTAGATAGGGCAGACCGCAAAACGTTCAATCAATGGAAAAGCGTGCGGTTCTCGCCTTTACACTTTCTTTCGTTGTGCTAGTTGGATACATGTGGGGCGTTCAGTACTTTTCCCCCTCGTCTCCTCCCCCTCCCAAGGCACCCGTAAAAACAGAGGAGAAGGCCACTCCCCCACCCGTACCTTTGGCCCCCCTCGCGCCGATGCGCGAGTTCGCGGAAAGACAGGGGCCCGCGCGTGAGGTTCCGATCAACTCCCCCTATGTCCGCGCAGCGCTTACCAATGTAGGCGGACGCATCACGCGGTGGGAGCTTCTGAAGTACCAGCAACGCGACGGGGGCGGTCGCGCAAGGCCGCTTCCGATCGTTGTCGATGGACTCCTGGGTCCAGAGGGGTTGACTGTGAGGCGTGCTGGCGACGAGCCGCGTGAGGTGGGTTTTAACCTGACTGGTGGACCTGTTGAGCTGGACGAGACACATCCGGTTGGTGAGCTTTTACTCGAGAGGACAGATCGGTTCGGTCTGGAGATCGTCGAAGTCATGATATTTCGGTCGAATGACTACGCGATGGATTTGGCAATCCGACTGAAAAATCAGCACTCTGCGACTCAAGTGGTGGAGCTAGAGCTTGGCTGGATGATGAACTGGCCTGAGAAGGCGAAGGTTGAGGATGGCGGGCAGCGGCCAATCGGAGTTGTCGGGATGTCCAACGGCCATGTCCGGAGACATGCGCTCACCGACGTGCCAGAGAGCGTCGAGGAGGGAAAGTGGATCGCGTTGGAAAGCAAGTGGTACGTAATCGCACTAGTTCCGCAATCGCAGGGGATCAAACTATTTCAGAAAAAGTCGGGAGACGGAGCCCGCGTGGGGCTCAGGTTTTCGCCTCCCCCCTTGCCCCCGGGTCAGGGATGGGAGGGTCGTGCGCTGATTTACGTGGGGCCCAAAGAATATGATCGGCTCAAGGAGATTCAGGTAGGCCTTGAGCAGACGATTCACTATGGAAACTTCGTTGTTCCGTTCCTCCCCATGGAATGGTTTAGTGTCCCGCTGCTCTGGCTCCTAAAACTCTTCTTCCGATTCACAGGAAACTACGGAGTGGCGATTATTCTGTTGACCATCGTCATCAAAGTCGTTTTTTATCCCTTCACGCACATCAGCATGAAGTCCATGAAGGCCATGCAGGCCCTGCAGCCACAAATCAACTCGATTCGGGCCAAGTACAAGAATGACCGCGAGCGGCTGCAGAAGGAGACCATGGAACTCTACCGAAAGCACCGAGTGAATCCCATGGCGGGCTGCTTGCCTATGGTCATCCAGGTCCCAATTTTCTACGCGCTCTACCTGACACTTGACCTCTCCGTGGAGTTGCAAGGTGCCGGATTTCTCTGCTTTGGGCGGATCTGGGGGGTTGACCTCTGGATCTGCGACCTCTCTAAGGCGGATCCGGTCTATGTGCTCCCGGTGCTCATGGGAGCCTCTTGGTTCATCCAGCAGAAAATGACCCCGACGGTCGGCGATCCGCGTCAGGCCAAAATAATGCTACTCATGCCGATAGTTTTCACGTTCATGTTCTTCAGCTTTCCGGCCGGGCTGGTGCTCTACTGGTTCGTTAACAACGTCCTCTCCATTGCTCAACAGGTCTATACGGAACGGAGAAGTGCCATACACGGGCAAGCGAAAGCCTGAGGCTTCAGGTGCCCGACCTCGATCACGAACCGCTGGAGGACCTTTTTCGGGCAATTCGTACAATCCTTGGGCGCTCCCCTTACAAGGAGGAGAAAGATCGGTTCGGCAAATACTTAGACCTCTTGCTTTCCTGGAATCAAACCCACCGCATTACGGGAGTTCGATCCGCTCGGGATGTGGTTCATAAGCTTTTTGTAGACTCGCTGCTCTTTTACCCTCTCCTTCCGCCGACCCGGCCGCTCAGGCTCCTTGACGTCGGGGCCGGCGCGGGGATACCTGGGATACCCCTCCGGATTGTAGATACGGGGATCGCACTGACTCTGATTGAAGCGAAAAGAAAAAAGGTCTCGTTTCTCGAAATGCTAAAAGAGGAAATTGGCATTAAGGAAACCAGAGTTCTCCAGGGGCGAGCAGAAGTTATCATCAATCAATGTCCTGATCTGTTTGAGAAATTTGATGCGGTAGTGTCCAGGGCCGTCTCATCCTTAGAAATTATCTGCCCGTTGGCCCTCCCCTACTTGCGCCCTGGTGGCCTGTTAATAATATCCGGTCGCCCTCTGAGCGAGTCCGCTTTACTCTCGGGAGCTGCGAGCGTTAATCGACAAGATGTTAGGATTTCTGACCTCGGGGTTCAAAGGCAGTTTTGGTCAGTAAGAAAAGATTGACCGTTTGCCATTCTGCGGAGTATGGTTCCACGTGGAACAGAAAGGTGCAGTTTGTTTCACGTGGAACAAAATGGAGATACCGTGGGGCGGATAATCACTGTCGTTAACCAGAAGGGTGGAGTCGGGAAAACCACTACTTCGGTTAACTTGGCAGCCGGCCTCGCCGCCGCCGAACGTCGGGCGCTGCTCATCGACCTCGACCCCCAAGGGAATGCGACGACAGGACTCGGGGTTATCAAGAAGGATCTAGATACTACAATCTACCATGTCCTCATTGACGGGGTCCCTGCTGGCAAGACCATCAGAGAGAGCGAGTTAGTCTACCTGAATCTTATCCCCTCCGACGTCGATCTGGTCGGTGCCGAAATAGAGCTGGTGTCAGTTCCTCACCGGGAGAGGCGGCTACAATCAGCCATAGGCGATGTGACTGACCAATTTGATTACGTTATCATCGACTGCCCTCCCTCTCTAGGGTTACTTACACTAAACGCGCTCACCGCCGCTGACTCAGCCATTGTCCCACTCCAGTGCGAGTACTATGCGTTGGAGGGACTGGCTCAGCTCCTCAAGACGATCAACCTTGTCAGGGAACGGTTCAATCCGGCTCTCAAAGTCGAAGGGATTCTGCTGACGATGTTTGATGGACGGACAAGTCTTGCTTCACAGGTAAGGGATGAGGTGCATCGGTACTTTGGTGGCCAGATCTTCTCGACGGTGATCCCAAGGAACATCAGGCTCACTGAGGCCCCAAGCCATGGTAAGCCGGTTATTCTGTACGAACTTCGTTCTTCAGGAGCTATCGCGTATCTGGAACTCACCAAGGAGGTGATCTCTCATGGCTAGCAGGCACGGCTTGGGTCGAGGGCTTGGCGCACTGTTGACCACTCCCCTTTCGCTTGAGGGAAAGCTTTTGCACGATCTCCCAGTCGACGCGATCTCCCCAAACCCACAACAGCCAAGAAAAGACTTTAATGTTAATAGCTTAAATGATCTATCTGAGTCCGTAAAAAGGTCAGGGATTCTGCAGCCTGTTATTGTGAGGAAAGTAGGATTAGGCTATGAGCTTGTTGTTGGTGAGCGGCGATGGCGTGCAGCGAAGATGGCGGGACTTGACAAGATCCCTGCAGTGGTTCGGGACGTCAGTGATAAAGAGAGCATCGAGCTTGCGCTAGTCGAGAATCTGCTGCGGGAAGACCTGAACCCGATAGAAGAAGCAGACGCCTATCGGAAACTCCTTGCCGATTTCGGGTGGACCCAAGAAGAACTAGCGCAGCACGTTGGCAAGGATCGGAGCAGCATCGCGAACTATCTGAGGCTCTTGAGGCTTCCGGAAGTCATTCAAACGGATCTGAGGAGTGGCCGGCTCACGATGGGCCATGCGCGCGCGCTGCTTGCCCTCTCGTCCCCGCAGGACCAGCTCAAGCTGCGCGAGGAGATCCTGATCCACTCCTGGTCAGTACGCGCGACAGAAGAAGATGTGCAACGGAAGCGAAGCCAGCTTCCGCGCCGCGCGGTGCGGCGATCCCCGGAGCTTGTAGGGCTCGAGGAAACCCTTCGTGACACGCTGGCGACTCGAGTCAGAATCGTTGGCAATGAGCAACGGGGCCGAATCGAAGTCATCTATTCGTCGCGCGAAGAGTTGGAGCGCCTTACGGAGCTGATCGCTCCCAGCAGAGTGTAGACGGAAAGCATGGGCGACCGAATCGTTGTAGGAATGAGCGGCGGTGTTGACTCATCGGTCGCTGCTGCTCTCCTGGTTGAGCAGGGGTATGACGTGGTGGGGGTGACGCTCAGGGTTTGGCCGTGGAAGGAGTCGAGCGATCCAGCCAGGAAGTTTGGAAGCTGTTGCTCTCCGGAAACCGTTGACGACGCCCGACAGGTGGCACGCAAGCTCGGGATCCCCCACTACCTCCTTAACTCCGAACGAGAGTTTGATTCCACCGTGATCGCAAACTTTACTCGAGAGTATCTTGCGGGACGCACTCCTGTCCCCTGTGTGGTCTGCAACCAGAAAGTTAAGTTCGGATCGCTGCTCCAGCGGGCGCTTGCCTGGGAGGCGACTGCTGTTGCAACCGGCCATTATGCCCGCCTGGAGACCGACCCCGTTACCGGGCGAATCCTCTTGCGAAAGGCGAGGGATCTGAAAAAAGACCAGACAGATTTCCTCTGGCCGTTGACGCAAGAGCAACTTCGCCAAGCCCGTTTCCCTGTTGGTGGGCTTACGAAGGATGACGTGAGGAGCAAAGCGCGGTTGCTAGGGCTGAGTGTTGCGGATAAACCTGAGAGCCAGGAGATCTGTTTCATCCCGGATAACGACTACCGAGGCTTCTTGCGTCGCCGTGATCCGGAAGGCTTCCGTCCCGGTCACATTGTCGATCGGAACGGTAAGATGCTGGGAGCGCATGAAGGCATCTCGGCCTATACCATCGGTCAGCGTAGAGGTCTAGGGCTTTCGAGTGGGGAACCACTTTACGTCGTCGCGCTTGAGCCCGAGAGCAACAGGGTCGTTGTGGGACGGAAAGAAGAGCTCGAAGCTACGGCACTCACGGCGACAGCCGTAAACTTTATCCCGTTTGATCAGCTCGACGGAGAGCTCCGCGTCTATGCGAAGATTCGTCATAACCACGTCCCGGCTCGAGCCACGCTTCGCCCGAGCGGAGAAGGTCGCGTCGCGCTGGTATTCGAGGAACCTCAAAGGGCAATTACGCCTGGCCAATCCGTTGTCTTCTACCAAGATGATCTTGTCGTCGGTGGCGGGATCATCGCCTCCTGAAGGCTCGTCAGGGAAGAGAGGGCGGTTGGAGCCCTGGCAATCCTGAAATGGCTTGACAGTCAAATCTGCCGCGTGATACTCCTGATGTGTTTGCTTGCTCTTCTTTTCACATAGAAGGAGGCTGCTGAGGTGATTAATCTTGATAAGTCCTTGATTGTTCAGCTGATCAACTTCCTCTTGCTTCTGTTTCTCCTCTACAGATTTGCCTACAAGCCACTCCTCGCGAAGCTCGAAGAGCGCAGCTCTACAATCAAGCGTCAACTTGAAGAGGCTTCACGGGCGCGCGAGGAAGCGGAGCTCCGGGCCGAGGAGTATCGGGCGAAGCTCCTGACCGCGCAACGGGAGGCCCAAGTGATACGCGATCGTGCGTTGAAGGAGGCCCAAGAGGAACAACGCAGGTTGTTGGCAGAGGCGAAGGGCGAAGCGGAGCGGATAGTCTCAGCGGCGAGGGCGCAGATTCAGCAGGATGTGAGCCAGGCCCGCTCGGAGCTGAGAAGAGAAGTTGGGGCCCTCGCGACGGAGATTGCCGAGAAGTTGATCCGGAAGAGCCTGAGAGACGAGGACCATCATCGATTCATCCAGGAGACCATTGCTCGGTTGGAGCGGGTTTGATGAGGCAACGTGAGGGCACTGCTCGACGCTATGCCAAAGCCCTGATCGATCTGGCGCGACACAGTGGAGACGAGGAGAAAACCGGCGCAGAGATTGCTGGGTTCTCCGAGCTGATATCCAACCAAGCGGGGCTGAAACACTCACTCGTCTACCCGTGGGTGAAGGGGAGTGACAAACAGCGGGTTGCCGCGGCAGTCGCGGAGCGATTGAACTACTCGAAGCTCACTCGAAATTTCCTCGGTCTCCTGGCCTTCCGCCGGCGCCTGGAGTATCTTCCCGAGATCATTCGCGCCTATCAGCAATTGCTCGATCAGTATCGGGGACGAGTCCGTGCGGTAGTGAGCACGGCGGTTCCATTGAATGCCTCTGAACGAACGCTGCTGACCGAGAAGCTTTCCAATACTCTTGGAGGACAAGTGCTGCTCGAAGAGCGGGTCGACGAAACACTCCTTGGCGGCTTTATTGTGCAGAGCGGAAGCATGGTCCTCGATGGGAGTCTTGACTCGCAGCTCGCTCGGATGAGAGAGCACCTCGCGAAGGGAGACAGGATTCAATGATCAACGCCGATGAGATCAGCGAGATTATCAAGCGCCAGCTCCAAGGGTACGAGGCGACGGTCGATCTGAGAGAGACCGGCCGCGTGATCGAGGTGGGTGACGGAATTGCCCGCATTTACGGCCTTGAGAACGCCATGGCCGGAGAGCTGCTCGAGTTCCCAGGAGGGGTGTACGGGTTGGTATTGAACCTTGAAGAGGACAATGTGGGCGCGGTCCTGCTCGGAGCCGACACCCTCATCAAAGAAGGGGACCAGGTCACACGGACCAAGCGGATCGCCCAAGTGCCGGTCGGTGAAGCCCTAATTGGCCGTGTGGTGAACTCGCTGGGTCAGCCCGTCGACGGCAAGGGGCCGATCGAGGCCAAGGAGTTCCGTCCCCTTGAGCGCTACGCCCCTGGTGTCGTGGATCGGCGCTCTGTCAAGGAGCCGCTCCAGACCGGGTTGAAGGCGATCGACGCCATGATCCCGATCGGACGCGGCCAGCGAGAGCTGATCATCGGTGACCGCCAGACCGGGAAGACTGCGCTCGCCGTGGACACGATCATCAATCAGAAAGGGCAGGACGTATACTGCTTCTACGTGGCGGTTGGCCAGAAGCGCTCTACCGTCGCTCAGGTGGTGAAGGTGCTGGAAGAAGCAGGCGCCATGGCATACACCACCGTGGTGGTCGCCTCCGCCTCTGAGACGGCGCCGCTCCAGTATATTGCCCCCTATACCGGGTGCGCGATGGGAGAGTACTTCAGGGACACCCGCCGTCACGCCCTCTGCGTTTACGATGACCTCTCCAAGCATGCTCAGGCCTATCGACAGCTCTCGCTGCTCCTCCGCAGACCCCCTGGTCGCGAAGCATATCCTGGCGATGTCTTTTATCTCCATTCCCGCCTGCTGGAGCGCGCGGCAAAGCTGAACGATGAGCTGGGAGGAGGCTCCCTGACAGCTCTCCCGATCATCGAAACTCAACTCGGCGACGTCTCCGCCTATATCCCCACGAACGTGATCTCTATCACCGACGGGCAAATCTATCTGGAGTCCGATCTCTTCTTCGCCGGCATCAGGCCCGCGGTGAACGTCGGGTTGTCAGTCTCCCGCGTTGGCGGGTCGGCTCAGATCAAGGCGATGCGACAGGTCGCTGGCAAGCTGAGGCTCGACCTTGCCCAGTATCGAGAGCTGGTGGCGTTTGCCCAGTTCGGCTCCGACCTCGACAAAGCCACGCAGCTCCAGCTCGCCCGAGGCCAGCGGATGGTGGAGGTGCTCAAGCAGGGACAGTACGCGCCACTTGTGGTTGAGCGGCAGATCGCTATCATCTTTGCCGGGACCCAGGGGATGCTGGATGACCTTCCGGCCGAACAAGTGCGGCCATTTGAGGAGTTCTTCTACCCGTTCTTGGAGCGAAGGTACGCTCAACTCCTTGTTGACATCGCGAACAAGAAAGAGCTGACCGATGAGCTTCGAGAGAAGCTGACCAAGGCCGTGAATGACGCGAAAGCTGAATTTGCGGCCGCGAAAGGGCACAGGGCGCCTTAGCTCAGCCTGATGAACCGCTGGCAGCACACGCGATGAGGCAGCCGCACCAATAGATGGCCACGCCCAGAGATATCCAGCGGCGGATTCGGTCGGTCCAGTCCACCCAAAAGATCACCAGAGCGATGAAGCTGGTGGCGGCGGCGAAGCTCCGCCGAGCCCAGGAGAGAATCACTGAGGCGCGACCCTACGCGTTCAAGATGGCCGAGCTGCTCGGCAGCTTGGTGGCACGCACGGAGGCAGGGGCTCACCCGTTGCTCTCCCAACGCGGGACAGGGCGGAACCGCCTGGTCATTGTCACGGCTGACAAAGGACTCTGCGGAGCCTTTAACGCGAATGTTCTCAGGGAATCGCTCAGGTTCCTTCGCGAAGCCGAACATCCCTCGGTGACACTTGTGGTCGTCGGGAAGAAGGCGCGGGACTTCTACCGGCGCCGGGAGTGGGAAGTGAAATCAGAAATGCTGGGCTTCTTCGATCGGCTAGCGTACTCTCACGCCCAGGAGTTGGCAGGCCAGCTGATGCAGGCATACCTGGCTGAGGAGATCGATGAGGTTCACCTGATCTACAATGAGTTCCGCTCTGTCGCGGTCCAGCGCGTGAAGCGGGAGCAACTGCTGCCGCTTGAGGCGACCCCTGCGGCCGCGGAGTTTCTC
>Ga0209342_10000901_pt1 | contig 34138 bp, 42 predicted proteins | sample RifCSP16_2_FD_184023 | JGI IMG/M metagenome (GOLD analysis project Ga0209342, IMG submission 184023) | Soil microbial communities from Rifle, Colorado - Rifle CSP2_sed 16_2 (SPAdes) (version 2) | ecosystem: Environmental > Terrestrial > Deep subsurface > Rock core/Sediment | place: Rifle...
TGCCAGAGATTTGTTAATTATAGATCTCAACCAACTATCCCGTAAAACAAACATGTCATACACAAGATTACAAAGACTACAGAATCTGGTAAGACAAATTCTCCGTTAAAGTTTTTATCTTTTAATCCGGTTTCACGTAAAACTGGTGTTCTTCTGGTTGAAATAAGAAATGACATTAGGTTTCCACATGTAAAAGAGAACTATCAGATCAACAACAATGTGAGGTATTGCAAATAGATTTCCAACCAATAAAGTGACACAGTGTATAATGAGATCTGCCATCGAGAGAGATATAACCGCTATCCTCCCACCTCTTTTGCCACTAAATAATGCCCAGGCTATCATAAACTCAATTGTTGCAAGGATCCCGACACCTACTGCAATAACTCCTCCAAAAACCGTCATGGTGTCTCCCATCATGCTTCCTAACATACCAGAATAACTTCCCATCATTGAAGTAAATGCTACAACCATGACAACAGATACTACCATTAGGATGCCAAAAACTATGTAGCTAATTCCAAGAATTGTAACGCCGGTAGGTCTTTCTGATTGAATAGATAGCACTTTAGCAACATCCACCACGTCGGGGATGTCTCCTTCTTTCCTCTTCCATACGTTTTTCTTCTTCCATCTTTCTTGCTACGTATTGCTGTACATGGTCACCATTACAAAAATATTTTCCAAATCTTTTGATTACTGTTTCTTTCTTTACCTCAATGTCACAAATCTGACAGTGTTTTTCAAACACAATTTATTTCACAAATTAATGCCATATAATAATATGGATTGTTTTTTATGATTGAGAATCAATAATGATAATTAACTACAACTAGAAATAAAATCTTGACGGTTGAATTGTTGGATAACAAGAATGGTAAAAGATCCTGCCCCGAATAAGTTTACAAGTATTAAAAAAGTAGAATGGATATTAAGAATAGCAGTTTTTGGCACCTACCTAGGTCATGGAGTGCTGGCATTACAGCTGAAACCTTCTTTTCTAGAATTGATTGAAGGGATGAGTGGGATTACAGGCACATTAGCTGAGAACTTGCTTTATACAATTGGAGTTATTGATATTATGACTGCCATTCTTGCAATCGTTTATCCATTCAGACTATTACTCATTTGGGCTACACTTTGGGGATTTCTAACAGCTGTTGCAAGACCTGTGTCAGGCGAACCAATCTGGGATTTCATTGAACGATGGGCTAATTGGGGCACGCCCTTAGCTTTGCTTTATCTTAGGAATTTGCCAACTAATTTGAAAGAATTGTTTAGATGAACAACCTACATATCAAAAAATATTCATTGTCAAGGCCACAGATTTGGCAGTCCTTTTCAAACATGAATAACAACCTTTAATTTTAGTTTTTAAACGTATTCATAAAATTCAATATTGGGAATCTGCATAACACCTCTCATAATTAAAAACACAGCTTTACATTTGTAAAATTCAACGCTTCATTATCAGTTTTGATATTTGAATCAGTCTTTATAGTAAATGACATTAAAGATGAATTGGACCCACAAAAAATGAGCGAGCTAACACTGGTAGAAAAAGAGAGAGTTGTGGAAGTATAGATGCTTCAAATAAACTACACAGATAACAAACCAGAAAATATTTTCAATAAATATTATGATTATTGGTACGCATGGTGTGACAATGCCAACAAATACAATGCCGCATTTTTTGAAGCTACAGCAAAATCTATGAAATCTTTCTTAAATACGAGCGATGAATCGATACAAAAAACTCAAAATGCGATGCGTGCTGCGTTTGAGTATACGCTAAGGCAGAAACTAAATGAAGAAAGTTTTGCGTCAAGCATTGCCAATCTTATAAGTACGAGAATAAGATTTGCCAAGCTTTTTGGTTATGACAAGATTTACAATAGATTGGCCGATTTTTATCTTGCTGGCAGCAGGATGCTAGAGCCTATACGAGATAATGTCAATCGCACCCCATCCGAAGTGATTCAGATGAACGGAAGATTCAGTCTTCTTCACTACAAACCAGTAGTTGCGCAAAAACACAAAACCCCACTGCTTGTTGTATATTCTCTTATCAACAGGCACTATATCTTGGATCTTTTACCCAAAGTCAGTGTGATAAACAGCCTTCTAAAGCAAGGATTTGATGTCTATGCAACAGACTGGGGCACGCCTGACTCATCGTATCAAAACATGACACTTGAGGACTATGCGCATGAATATGTTGAAAATGCAGTTGAAAAGATCAAAGAAATCACAGGTTCTGAAAAAGTGTCTTTGTTTGGGTATTGTTGGGGCGGAATTTTTGCCCTGATTCATTCTGCCATCCATCCTGAAAACGTCAAGAATCTAGTTCTGCATGCCACTCCAATTGATTTGGAAAAAACAAATACAGTAATTGAAAACTGGACAAAACACATTGATGCCGACGAGCTGGTAGATACATTTGGAAATGTACCTGGCTGGTTTCTTAATGCTGCATTCATCCTGCGCAATCCGGTAGAAGCCCTGCTAAAGTATTGGAGGTACTTTAGTGAACCAAAAAATCCAGATGAGATCAAACAATTTTTCGCAATTGAAGGCTGGCTTTATGACAGCGTACCAATAATCGGGCCTGTTTATAGAGAAATGGTAAATCAAATCTACAAGAAAAATCTGTTAATAAAAAACAAAATGATGGTCGGTTCAGATGTTGTTGATCTCAGAAAAATAACAATGCCAGTCTTAAACATAATTGGGACAAAGGACGACTTGGTCCCTCCAGATTCAAGTAGATCAATAATGAATGTCATACCAAGCACTGACAAAAAACTAATAGAATTTCCAACAGGTCATGTCGGACTGTGCGTTAGTCCAAACGCACATAAACAATTGTGGCCAGAGGTTGGAAAATGGCTTGCTAAACGGTCTTAGTTGATTTTAGTCTGCTGTATATGGTCATCTTCTTTTCCTATGACTCGCGGTAGCATTCTCTGAAAACCAGTTTTGATAATAGATATCTTATTTATAGTACACAAAAATACAAAATGAAACATGGCAAAAGATCCGGTATGTGGGATGATAGTAGATGAAAAAACTGCACTTAATTCAGAAATTGGTGCAAGGACGTTTTACTTTTGCAGTCCTACCTGTTTGAACACATTTGTAAATCCAGAAAAAGAACTTGGAAAACTCAAGAAAAGAATGTATGTCGCAGTTTCTGGAGCCCTAATTCTTGCAATATTGCGTGGTGGTCTTTATCTTGCACTGGCATTTGGCGCAGTTGCTGTCACATGGGTGCCTTTTCCACAAATACCGTTTCTCTCTTGGGGCATGCTATTGTTTATCATTGTAACACCAGTACAGTTCATCGGCGGGTGGACTTTCTATGTTGGCGCATATCAGGCAATCAAGCGAAGAACTGCCAACATGGATCTTTTGATATCCATCGGCACGCTTGTTGCATATTTTTACAGTGTAACAGTTTTGTTCTTCCCTGGCGCCCTGCCAGTAAAAGAAAGAGATGTTTACTTTGAAGTGTCTGCGGTAATCATTGCTTTTGTTTTACTTGGAAAATACATGGAAGAAGCAATCAAAAAAAGAAGCTCAGCTGCAGTAAGAAAACTTCTTGATCTTAGACCAGCTACTGCAAGAATAATTAAAAATGGCATGGAAATTGAAATTCCAGCCAATCAAATTCAAGTTGATGACATTTTGATCATAAGACCAGGAGAAAAAATTCCAACAGATGGTGTTGTAATTGAAGGAGCATCAGCAGTAGATGAAAAAATGATCACAGGTGAAAGTATTCCTGTAGATAAGATGGTAGGAAGCGAAGTGATAGGGGCTACTCTAAACAAAAATGGATTGCTTAAAGTCAAAGCTACCAAAGTTGGAAAGGAGACTGCACTTTCACAAATAGTGCACATTGTTGAGGAAGCACAGGCATCAACAGGACACATTCAAAGACTAGTAGATTCAATCTCTGCAAAATTTGTTCCACTTGTTGTTTTAGTAGCTGTAGGATCTTTTTTGGTATGGTATTTTGTTTTTGGAAATTTCATTACTGGTCTGCTTTCTTTTGTTGCAGTCTTGATAATTGCCTGCCCATGTGCCATGGGAATCGCCACGCCCGCTGCTCTCATGGTAGGTGTAGGAAAGGGTGCTGAAGCAGGTATCCTGATCAGAGGAGCTGAATATCTTGAACGTTCTCAAAAAATAAAGACCATAGTTTTTGACAAGACTGGAACTTTGACAAAAGGTGAACCATCAGTTACAGATCTTCTTTCTTTGAATAACTATAGGGATGCTCAGTTGCTAGAACTTGCAGGCAGTGTAGAAAGTGGTTCTGAACATCCACTGGCTCAGGCAATCATCAAAGAAGCCAAAGCACGTAACATCTCTCTACAAAATCCTATACAATTTGAAGCCGTTTCAGGAATGGGGGTCAAAGCTAATGTGTCTGGTAAACACATTCTCTTTGGAAATAGAAAGTTGATGCTAAAGTTTGGCATTCCAATAGATGTTGAACAACAAATGGCAGAACTAGAGTCTCAGGGAAAGACTGTCATGATAGTAGCAGTAGAAAAAGAAATAGCTGGATTGATTGCTGTTGCAGACACTCTAAAAGAATCATCCGCTGCTGCAATAAGATCACTCAAAAAACTTGGAATTGAAACTGTTATGCTGACAGGAGACAATGAAAAGACAGCTAGAGCAGTTGCGCAAAATGTTGGAATTGACAAAGTGATAGCAAATGTACTCCCTGCAGAAAAAGCAAATGTCATAAAAAAACTGCAATCAGAAGGAAAGGTTGTTGCGATGGTTGGGGATGGAATAAACGACGCTCCTGCCCTTGCACAAGCAGACATTGGAATTGCCATAGGCAGTGGTTCTGACATTGCAAAGGAGACCGGGGGAATAATTCTGATAAAAGACGACATTATGGACGTGGTAAGAGCTGTAAAACTTAGCAGGGCTACGATGAGAAAGATCAAACAAAACCTGTTCTGGGCTTTAGCATACAACACTGGAGCCATTCCAATAGCCGCAATAGGGTTATTGAGCCCAATAATAGCAGCTGCAGCGATGGCCCTTAGTTCAATATCTGTGATAGCAAATTCCTCGCTTCTTAAGAGGTTAAAAATTACCTAGGTGAGAATTTTGGTCGAATCAACACAAGAAGAGATAACATCAATCGTTTCTTCAGTATTTAGTGTAAAAAGCATCAATCAAAACCTTGATGCACTTCAATTCGAAATAGAACAAGAGGGATTCAAACAAAAGTTTGTTGAGCTTGTACGAATACTGGAATCAAAGAATCTGGTTGCAAGACTTGAAAGATTTGAAGGCAGGATAATTCTTTTAGTTGGTAAATTCACTCCTCCAAAATCAAGGCGAACTTGGATCCCAAGAATACTTTTTGCTGTAACAATAGCAATGGTAATGATTGATGGCTACTACAGGACATCTGCTGCAAATTTGCTAACTTACCTTGGTGATCCGCTCAATACCGCAGTTCTTTATACAATTTCTCTAATCGGAATACTTGGAATACATGAACTTGGACATATGATGGCATCAAAATGGCACAAGCTCAAAACAAGCTGGCCATACTTTATTCCAGGTATCCCAGTATTTGGCATACCAACATTTGGCGCTTTTATTTCTGCACGATCCTTTATGACAAACAGAGATACACTGTTTGATGTTGGAATTTCTGGACCAATTGCGGGACTGATTGTGGCTATAATAGTTTCAACGTTTGGTGCATACATTTCTCCAATGGTACCAGCAGAACAAGCTCAATCACTTTTTTCTAAATCAGACATTGTCCAAGTACACCCAAGTATAATCATGAGTGGTACAATTGCACTAGCAGGAAAAACAGTTGAAGGAATGGAATTGATCATGTCACCTGTATTGTATGCCGCTTGGCTTGGATTTCTCTTAACGTTTTTGAATCTTCTTCCGGCGTGGCAGCTTGATGGAGGGCATATAGCTCGTGCAACCCTTGGAAGAAAATGGCACAAAATTACAACATACATAGGCATAGCTGTGCTTTTTGTCTTAGGATACTGGTTCATGGCATTCTTGGTACTCTCCTTTAGCATGTCAAAACATGAGGTAAGACCTCTTGATGATATCTCCCCACTTTCAAGCAAGCGTAAAAAACTATTCATAGTTGTTATGGCACTTGCTGTTTTGAGTGCACCCCATCCATTTTCAATGATGCATTGACAGGTAGTACGGAAAGATCTTGTCTTTAAATAATTACAAGAAGGTAGTGTTGTTGTGAAATTAAGAGTCTCTATTTCTGGTGTTGAATCTGGCGGCAAACCAATAGTTGCTCTAAATAAATATGATGCCGATGAAATAGGAGTTACTGCTTCTGGAAGAATAAAGATATGCTACAAAAAAGAACTTACTGCAATAGCAAATATTGCTACAACATCGGTGAAACGAGGTTTCATTAGTGTTAATGAAGAGGTAAGAGAAGTATTAGGATTAAAACCAAATTCAGTAGTAGGTGTTGAAATTGCCGCATTTCCAAAATCGTTACAATTCATTCGTTACAAATTAGCTGGGAGAAAATTGTTGTATGAGGAAGTTTATGAAATAGTAAAAGATGTTGTAGACGGAAATCTCAATGAAAGTGAGATAGCTGCATTTGTGACTGCATTACATGTTCAAGGATTGGGTCTTGATGAAGCAACAAGCTTAGCATCATCCATGGTAAAAACAGGTAAACAACTGAAATTTCGTAAAAATGTCATAGTGGACAAACACAGTGTTGGTGGAGTACCTGGAGACAAAACCACTCTTCTTGTTGTACCAATAGTTGCCGCAGCTGGTCTGACAATTCCAAAAACTTCGTCCCGAGCTATAACTTCAGCAGCTGGTACTGCAGATAGGGCAGAAACTCTGATGCCCGTAAATCTTGGAAGTGAAGAGATGAAAAAAGTGGTTCAGAAATGTAATGGCTGTATAGTGTGGGGAGGATCACTTGAACTTGCACCTGCCGATGACATTTTTGTAAGAACCGAGTATTCGTTGCACATAGATCCTTTGCTTTTACCATCTATTATGAGTAAAAAGAAAGCAGTAGGAGCAACTCATCTTGTAGTAGATATTCCAACTGGAAGAGGTGCTAAGGTCAAAACAGTTGGTGAAGCAGATCTTCTTGCCAAGGATATAATCGAGCTTGGCAGAAGGATGAGTATACATACACATTGTGTGATTACTTATGGTGAACAACCTATAGGTCTTAGTATAGGTCCGGCATTGGAAGCAAGAGAGGCGCTGGAGGTTTTAATGAAAAAAAGAAATGTTTCGGATTTGACTGATAAAGCATGTCATATTGCAGGTGCAATCTTTGAAATTGCTGGTAAAAAGAATGGCTATAATTTAGCTAAAGATGTTTTACGTACAGGAAAAGCTGAAAAAAAACTAAGAGAAATAATTTCATTACAAGGTGGAAGATCAAAATTAAAACCAGATGATCTTGTTGTAGGAAACCAAGTTCATCAGATTGAGGCAACAAAAACTGGACAGGTTTTATGGATGGATAATAATTCTCTAGTTGAAATAGCAAGAGCTGCAGGGGCCCCAAAAGATAAAGGTGCTGGCATAGTTTTTAATAAAAAATGTGGAGACAAAGTAACACGAAACGAGGTTCTTTTTACAATTTTTGCAGAAAAATCTCGTAAACTTTCAAGAGCTCAGGATGTTCTTGATGAACAAGAGCCTATTGGAATTGGCAAAACAATGGAGATGTTCATACACAAAGTCAAAGAACCGCCAATCGTGAGAAGAGCATTTGTATTGGATAGATGACTTTTCACTCTTGATTATCATATATGGTATTTTCCCCTGGCTATAATTATGTGAAAAAGAAAATTATCATATGGTCAAGCCATATGTTTGGATAGGAATAACAGTTGGAGTATTTTTTGCTGGCATTGGTATTGGTTATCTTGTTTTTACAAATACGAATAATCCTGTTACTATGATGCAAAATCCTCAATTCATGCAAAAGATGATGCAAGATCCTCAATTTCATCAACTAATGATGAACAAGATGATGCAGAATCCACAGATGATGAATCAATGGATGGGATCGATGATGCAGAATCAACAATTCATGCAAGGAATGCATAACACAATGATGCAAAATCCACAACATGTGCAATGGATGGGAACCATGATGGGTCCAAATATGATGGGTTACATGATGAATGATCCTAATCTAAGACAACAAATGTTTGTTAACATGTTAGAACATCATGAATTTATGGAAGAGTTGATGAAAAATCAACAATTTCAACAAAACTGGATGGGACCTTGGATGATGAATAACACTAACTGGCGTGATATGATGGGTTCTGGTATGATGTCAAACATTCAAAAATAGTAGAAAGGTTTTGATATTTTATTGTGCTCACTTGATCAGCTTCTGAATCTCTTGTGTAACTAGTGGCAGAAATGCACCTACATCAGACACTATTCCAAGTGCCTGCCACGTTCCTCTATCCATCAATTTTGTAACAGTTGGTTGGTTAATGTCTACTACAATTACCTTTACTTCAGCAGGGAGCATGTTTCCTGTAGCTATAGAGTGAAGCATTGTAGATATCATTATGACCATTTTTGCATCTTTGAGTATCTCTTTGTATTTTCTTTGAGCAGAGATCATATCTGTTATGACATCAGGTAACGGACCATCATCTCGTAACGAACCTGCCAAGACATAGGGAATTTTTCTTTTTACACATTCATACATTATCCCTTTTTTTAGTGTGCCATTTGCAACCATTTTTGCTATAGAGCCTGCCTTGAATACAGAGTTGATTGCTTGCATGTGGTTTCTATGTCCTCTCACAGCCAAAGTTCCATCTTTTACATTCATTCCAAGTGATGTCCCAAGCGTAGCATATTCAATATCGTGTACCGCAAGAGCATTTCCTGCAAGAACTCCATCAACGAATCCGTGTCTTATCAATGACGCAATAGAATCAGACGCGCCTGTGTGAACAATGGCAGGCCCACCTACAAGAATTATCTTTCCACCTTCTTTTTTGGTCTTGAAAATGTCATATGCAACTTTTCTTGCAATGTGTTGTGTTGGTCGTTCACTTGAGCTGTTGCTTCCCATAAACTGGAAAAGATTTACTCCTTCTCTTGGTCTTTCAGGAGGGGTAATCTTTATTCCGCTTTCTCCAACTATTATCATGTCTCTTTTTTTGATTTCACGAATAGGTGTACAACGGGCACTTTTTCCATTTACCACAATGCACTTGTCCATCATCATGTTTTCTACTTTGATCCATTTTCCTTTATAGAAAATGTTTGTCTGATTGTTTGTAGTGCTGTAAAAATCATCGGGCATTATCATATCTTTTTGGGCAGGTTTGAGCTTGATCGCTTGTTGAATTTTTGATGTTGCACCTTCTCGGTATACAGATTCTAAAACATCGTCAAGATGTTTTTGTGATTTTCCTTGTATGAGTAATTTGGCATAGCTTGCATCTTTCTTTCTCTTGCCAACTTTGAATTCTTGTACTTGAAATTCACCATCTAGGTCCATTATAACATCAAATATTTTTGTGAGTATCATTGAATCTATGAGATGACCACGTACTTCGATCTCATGCTCGAATTTCTTTGCCATTCCTATGTTCTGGTCATTATACTAATTTAATGTATGATTAGGGTCAAATTTGCTCAATAAACATAGCAAATTGGACTCTCTTTAAACTGGAAGAGAAACTTCGCCTTTGTATTCTTGTATGTTATCTGCTTGAAGCATCTTTACAATGGCATCTTTTCGCTGCATGTCCAATCCCCTAGCTATGGCTTTTGAGATTCCATTTTTGTCACACAAAACTATCATGTACCCACTAACGTCAGTAAGGACATATCCTCCAGCATCGTTTAAAACAGCATACAGATTTTCTTCACCCACTGGTTCCCAGACATTTGTCTTGTTGTCTTTTAATGCAAGTGCTGGCATTGCAGTGTCATTTGTATATTTATTCAGACACTCTCTTGCACTTTTTACTCGTTTTTCACCTATTTTTAATGCCATAAAATATTGCATAGAAACTTTTACACGTTTTTATTATTTATAGGATATCTCATCAAGAATCTCTAGTATGTCATTACTTTTGATATCTTTTCTAGCAGATGAAAAAAATGTTTCGAGTTTATCTTCTGGAAGTCCTTCTAAGCGATATTTACGTGCCTGTAATGCCATTTCTAGACGATCCACATCATGCACTAAAATCGCTTCATCTGATTTTCCATCTTGGTACTCATTCCATATTTTTGAATAATCATTTGCAAGATTTGTGGGTAATTTTGAAAAAATGTCATTCATTGTTTGATTTTCTAATTCATTTTTAGATTCTTTTGAAATCTCATCTGGTGTCAAATCACCTGTTACCGATTCAGCTAAATCATGTAATAATGACATCTTTAATATTTTCTGAGTATCTAGCCCTTTCAAATCTGATATTGTCATTGCCATAATTGCTGTTATGTAAGAATGATCAGCTACAGATTCTGGATTTTGCAAACCAAGCTTTTCTTTCCATCCTTTGCGTGGGATTTTTTTTAATTCTGATACGATATTAAAAAAATCAAAGAGCATTAAAATTTCCTTCTATCGCCTTCTAATAACCCCGCTCCACCATGTATTCTATCAATGTGCTTTGAGAGATCTTTTTTGTCAGGGAACTTCGAATCGCAATATGGACAAGTTAATTCTGTCATGTTTCTAACACACTTTGGACACCATTATTAAATTAATCACTTGAAGTTATTCCAAACATCAAAAAACATCAAATTCTGATTGAAATTAATGAAATGATTCGAACAAGATAAAAATACCAAAGACTGTCCATTAATAGTTGACAAAAATTTATACAAAAACTGGCGATGATGGATCTACAGGCTTGATCGGGGGTAAGAGAATATCAAAATCAAATCAAAGAATCATCACATATGGCGCAATTGATGAACTAAATTCTTCTATTGGCATAGTTTTATCATCAAAATTAGATAATGATATTCATGATCTATTAGAAAAGATCCAAAATGATCTTTTTGTAGCAGGTGCAGATCTTGCAAATCCTGATTTAAAAGTCTCATTAAACAGAATTACAGAAAACATGGTAAAATTTCTTGAAACAAACGTCGATAAATTTGAAGACGAGTTATCTCCAATAACATATTTCATTTTACCTGGAGGGGATACTGTTGCTGCGCAGGTTCATCTGGCGCGAGCAATATCACGACGCGCAGAAACGCACATTGTACAACTATCAGAAAGAGAAGCGATAAACAAAACATGTCAGATTTACATGAATCGTCTTTCTGATCTTCTTTTTGTCATAGCTCGTGTGATCAATAAAAGAAAAATGATCAAAGATGTTGCTTGGAAAAGTTAGAAAAGACACACTTTAATTCCCCACTTATTGGATAATTCGCTGTGCCGCCGTAGCTCAGCCCGGGAGAGCACTCGGCTGAAGACCGAGCTGTCGCGCGTTCAAGTCCCGCCGGCGGCATTTCATTTTATATGAAATCAACGCTCGCCTAAGGATTATTTGGGCTAGATTATGAGACAAGTTTAATAACATGATTTACAACTTAGCAAAAAGTCACTATCATGGCAAAAGACAAGAAAAAAGCAAAAAAGAAAAAGGGTGCCGTAGAAAAAAAGCCAAAGAAAAAGGCACCGGTAAAATCAAAATCCAAGCTAAAGCAGGATTTGATTGCATCTGATGATACAGGAATTATAATAGTAGAAAATGACTCAAACTTGGATAAAGATGCAGAACTGGAAGCTAGAAGAGCATATCTTGAAGAAGCGCGTTCACAAGAAGCTGAAGATTAGAATCATTTGTTATGGTCATATAACACATACAAATTGTCATACCACATTCAATCAAGTAAATATCATAAACACTTATCCGTACCTTAGTGATAATATCAATATTGAGAGCACTTTGTCTAATTACAGTTAAACCTGGAAAAGTTGATGCTGTTATACAAGCACTAAAAAAATCGCGCAAAGTTATTCGCGAGATTATGGTGGTTACAGGTAGAACAGATATCGCAGTTGTACTTCAAGGTACCCTTGATGAAATAAATAACATTGTAATTGATTTTAAAAAAATACGTGAAATTGTCACAACAGAAACTCTGATAGAAGTGGAGGTTAATTTGGGATGGTAAAGGCGGTAGTTTTGGTTAAATCTCCAAAAAAACTCATTGCTGCACGATTAAGAAAGGTAAAATCAGTATATGATTCGTTTCCCGTCAGTGGACAGTTTGACGCAGTTGCTCTTATTGAGGTTAAATCTTTAAATCAAATCAAAGACGTTACAACTGAAATTCAAACCATAACTGGTGTAGAACGTACAGAAACAATGGTACAGGTAGTATAGCAAAAGATTTTAACGCAGTGGTGTCAATTTTCAGCATGGAAATAAGGCGTCTTGGCAGTGTAATAATTGCAGTCTCGGACTTACCAAAATCTGTTAAATTTTATAATGAAGTAATAGGCTTGCCAATAAAAAACCAAAGAGAGAATTGGGTAGATTTAGGAAAACAAGGTGCTACGGTGATTTTACATACCGCAAGCAAGCCAATTAACACTGGTACTTCGATTGAGAACGGAATTGTGATTGGGCTCGTAGTAGGAGACATTGATAGTGCATTACAGGAACTAAAAGCACAAAAAGTTGAAGTATACAGAAATATCGAATCTCACGAAGTAGGGAAAAACGCAATAATTTTAGATCCTGATAAATACATGATATCTTTATTCGAACCTGTTCTGCAGGATACTGCCAAACAGGCTTCTGGATTTCATGGGTTTGCCCCCCTCTAAATTAATTTTTTGATTTTACTAATAATTTCAGATAACAAATCAAATGTTGCATCTTCACCCATGGATATATAGTAAGTGCCTTCTTTTCTGCTAAATACAAGTAATGTGACTTTTTTGTGTTTGAAAATTGCATAATCCATGTCTCCTATTGATGAATAGTTTGTACTTCGCATAGACAACATGGTTGAAATTAAAAAGAATTCATTCCTTACTTGGTCTGGTTTTAAAAGTGGCATTGTTCCTTGTTTTATGATTCCAGTAAGTGTTCTACCATATTCATTAATTAATCCAACATATCTTATCGAAGATGAAACCAGCAAGATCCTTTGGCATTTTTTTCTATATGCTATAATTTCATCTTCCCATTTCTGATTTGGCGTTTTTGTCATGATTCAGATAAACAAATATAGTTTATAAAGATCGGTTTAGTTTTTCTTCTGTTTTTCTAAATCACGCTTTAGAACAGCATTTTCTTTTTTTAATTGCTCATTTTCTGATTCTAACGAGTCAACAATGTTTGCTTTTGAATGCATTGGATGACCGGGTCCAAATTGGTTGGATGGAGCCAAATCAAAGAGTCCAGACGCATATTGCTGAAACATGGTATGAAAGTCAAACAGTCTTGCAAGCATTGAAGCGTTGTCATGTATGATCCCATCTTTGAGTTTGCTTGTTTTTGATATTCCTATATTACGATTAGCTACACTTGGTGGAAGTCTTGGAAATGCAAATGGAGAATTTGTCATAGACATATCCAATCCATAGATCTCAAACATTCTTTTTGTGTCAAGATTCCACATACTCAGATTCATTTTCATCTCCCTTATTTCACTTTTCCGTACGTATTTTCGTGCGTTAGATATGTAAGGATGTCAATCAGGACTCAGTTTTAATCAAATCCAGTTGATCGCTGATCCTTATAGAAGGTGTTGATCTACATGAATGAAATGGAAAAAACAATATCAAAACGTTGTATAAAGTGTAAAAAAAATATTATTTCTAGTGAGTTATACAAAATAGTAATGTATGTTGTTGGCGAAGAGTTTACCGATCATCACTATGAGCACATAGAATGTCCTGACAGATTCACAATCTAACCAACATAAGCATAAACACGATAAATTTTTCCAGTTTCTCTATCACGGTAGTTCCATTGACCAAGTCCTTCGACTTCTTTGAAAGATGGTTTTATCGTTGGATGAAGTTTTTCGTAAACATCTTCACCAACTAAAATCTGATTAGGTTTAGCAAGGCTTGTTATCTTTGCTGCTATGCTCATTCCAGGACCAAGTATATCTACATGTGAATTTGATTCATCGCCACCATACCGAACTATTGTATTCTCGCCAAAATCCATTCCAATCTTCACGCGGAGATCAGGATAATCATATTCGTTAAGAATTGGATTTATTCCTCGTTCAATAACGGATATCATTGATCTTGCACAATTAACTGCATTATCTGCTGCAACAAGAGGACTTTCTTGAGCTACAAAATAACCTATTACTGCATCTCCAACAAATTTTAACACATATCCATCATGATGTCTAATAACAAATCCCATTTCTTGGGAAAATGAGCTTATGATTATAGCTAATTTTTCAGTTGGTAATTCCAGAGTCATTTGTGTAGAACCGACTAAATCAACATAGACTATGATCATTTTTACCTTGGATGAAACATGTTCGCGCAAAAACTTGTCAGACTCATCTTTGAAATAGTCATACTCATAGCCTTTTTTCAGCGAACTCCATACTCGTTTTTGTACTTCTTTTATAAGGGTCTCAATATCTACTGCCCCAGAACTAGTGCCTCCAAGCATCATATCTACGATATCCTTTGTTTTCATTGTATGAGGTGGATTCTCAATTGCATCTTTACTCATAATCAATCAAACTCTTAGGGTTTTATTCAAGTGGGAAGTTCACTCCACATACAGGACATTGTGCGCGCTCTCCTTTGTATTTAAGGTCAAAATATTGTATTATTTCGACATCACAATTCCAGCAAACTATCTTTTTATACGATGTTTTAGCCAAATCCTTCCTTTTTACAGAACATCGGATATTTAAAGCACATATCAGATTTATGTGACTTGCGAAAAAAGAAACATTATGCAAATCCCATCAAAATCTTCCGATCAATTTATTAAAACAATGACTCAAAAAAGTGAGAAAATAAGATCAGTCTTTTTAGAAAAGATCGCAGATTCAACAAAAAGCACACCAATAAAGGTCATGCTTGGAGACAGCACACTAGTCGATCAGACTACGTTTGATCCCGCATTAGTAAGACTATACTATCAAGAAATATTAAAAAAAATCCCTGATTGGAAAACACAAGGAATATCCATTGTTAACGATAAAGATTTAAGACGACTTTTTATCAAATCTGAAATACAAGAAGGCAATTATCTTCTTTCTTATCACATGTCATTACAATTTCATGCATTGTTATATTATAAACCAGATCACAGAGTTGTAGAAATACAAAAAGAGCTATCTGAAATAATTGATAAAACTAAAAATCTTGAAACACGAGTTTCTGAACAAGGAAACAAGATGATTCAAGAAAAACTAAAAGAGATGGGTCAAGAAAATGTTGATCAGCAAAAACTTTTTGAGATATTTTTTCAAAATGACGAACTAGCAAATACTCTTGTTGATAAGGTATATTCAAGCGCTGATGAGAATTTTCAAAAATTATCAAAAAGAAAGTCAGATTTATTCAAAGAACTAGATAATATGTTAATTGAGATTTATCATACGTCTCCTGTCATGATCGATGAAATGAGAATGATTGCGGCAGAAGAAGGTTGTTTATGTCATTTTGATCTTGAACACGTGAAAAAAGGCACAAAGGAAGGTAATTTTGATTCCACGAAAATTTCATCCAAAGTTAAAGATAGTTTATTAAAAAGAATGGACGAAGTTTTATCTGCCATGTGATTTAATATCCTTTGGCAACATTTATGTTGTAATTATTACGACCAAATCTGTTGAATCTTTCATTTGATGACATTATAGCATCACAAAAAATTCAGGGACGCGTAATACGTAAAACGCCGATGTATCTGTCAGCGACATTTAGTCATATGACTGGTTCTAAAGTTTATTTAAAATCAGAGCACTTGCAGAAAACTGGCTCATTTAAGGTAAGAGGAGCATATGCGAAAATACATTCATTGTCAAAAGATGAAAAGAGAAGGGGAGTGATTGCTGCATCTGCAGGAAATCATGCTCAAGGTGTTGCATTTGCCTCTGCACTTGAAAACATCCCATGTACAATTGTTATGCCAGTAAATGCATCTCCTGCAAAAGTTGCAGCAACAAGAGCATATGGTGCAAAAGTAGTTTTAGAAGGAACTATCTATGACGAATCTTGGTCAAAGGCACTTGAAATTGCTAACAAAACAGGTGGTCAAATAATACATGCCTTTGATGATCAAAAAGTAATTTCTGCACAAGGAGTAATAGGATTAGAAATTATGAAGGATCTACCAAATGTAGATGAGGTATATCTACCGATAGGAGGAGGAGGCCTAGCTGCGGGAGTTTTGCGTGCAATAAAAACAAAGAAACCCAAAGTAAAAGTCATCGGAGTACAATCAACCGCATTTCCTGCCATGAAAAAATCCATTGAATCTGGAAAATTAGAATCAGTAGAAGGGAAAAGAACTATCGCTGATGGAATTTCTGTTAAAAAACCAGGCGAGTTCACATTTAAAATAATCAATGAGTTAATTGACGACATCGTTCTTGTAGATGATTCTCAGATAGTCAAGGCAATGTTTCTTTTAATGGAGAGAACCAAAATGGTTGTAGAACCTGCAGGAGCTATTAGTTTGGCATATTTGCTGGACAAAAATCCAGCAAAGGGCAAAAATGTAGTTTCAATCCTTTCAGGGGGCAATGTAGACATGTATCTACTAGGTCAAATAGTTGCAAAGGGATTGACTGAGATGGGAAGAATGGTAAAGATTTCAATATTATTGACAGATAAACCTGGAGCACTCAAAGAAGTAGTTGATCAAATATCATCTTTGAGTGTAAATATTGTTGAAGTAATTCATGATAGATTGAGCTCAAGTATCCCAGTAGGCACTGCAGGCGTAACATTAAGCTTAGAAACCGAAGACCAAAAACATGCTGAAAAACTAATATCTTATCTAAAAGAAAAGAAAATTCAGTTTAAGATAATTACCTAGAATTATTTGTATTCAGAGCGTAATTCTATAGTAATCCCATCTATCAGGAGAGAACTCTTTGACAGATTCAATTCCTTCGCTTCTTTCTATTCTTTTTTGAATCCTATCTCTAGGTGCAAAACTAGTCAAAAATTTGTATCCTTTTGACTCAGCTTGAATTGCAAATAAAACACGAATTTCATGACCTCCTCCTTGACCATAATATCCTGTTTTCAGTGCAATTGGTTCGAGAAAAACGGTATTGAACATTCCATAATTTCTATCAAAATTTTGTGCACGATGTTTATAATCCTCTAAGGGACCACCTTTTGCAAAACCTACTATTGGACCTTTTTCATTTCCCAATCTCAAAGTATTAAGAATGGTATTTGGATCTCTTATTGAATCTGCAAAATTTTCTTTCTTAAACTGATGAGGTGAAGGTAATTCATCATATATCATGCGCAACGTTTGGATAAATTCTTCACTCTGTTTTGTTTTTGGTGTTTCGATAACAGGAAATATTTTTACGTTCTCATGTACTAGAGAAGATTGTATCATTAACTCTTCCTCTCTTAGTTTAAAAAAGGCTAAAACATTATCCATAAATAATTTTCTCATCGGCTTTGGAAGCGCATGCAGTACGTGATCACACATCTCTGATTCATTACTCAGAAGATCTTCAAAATATACTATGGACCTTTTTGCTAAAACACTAGGATGCCAACCTAATGCATATGCATTCTTATTTGCCAATTCTAGAGCATGATTAAAATTTCCTAGAGAATAACCACTAATTCTATCTACGACCGAAAGAAACCATCCTAGTTTTTTATAATGTTCTTCAAGGTTTGAATCATTTTTTGTTAAATCTGATAAGGACAGATATTTTTCAATGTTTTTTTCAGCTTTCTCTTTTAATTCGCCGCTCCATGGATATGTCGTTCTAAGAATCAATGCGGAAACGATGTTTGCATCAAGATTTGCATCTTTTGAAAATCCAAGTATTGTTTCATCGGTTCTTACAAAATTTACTGCAACTTCTTCATGTGGTTTCTCTGCTGTTTTTTGTGGATCATAATCATGGAAAAGTGCAGCAAAGTAAAGATATTTCATGTCTTCTAAAGTGATATAGTTTTGAAGACTTTCCCATTGTGCTGCAATTAATGTAACATATGTTACTTCTAGTTCGTGGATTATGTTATGATATCCATAGTAATCTTTGCCACGCCCCGCTTCATCAAATGATGAAATCGTATAATCTAGTATTTTTGCATAACAGGGCGAGTCCAATCCGTTTCTAGACAGTGTCTCTAAAATCTTTTCTTTTAAATTATCAGATTCTATAAGCTTCTGCAATAGTACAATTTTCCTTTTTTGATTACATAAGCATTTTATTTAATTTGTAAATATTTCAGATTTTACCACTTAGTTGTCAATTAATTTGATAACATACTATCCATTGTAGACGTATCTACGCTCCCCTCTGCTTTCTGGGGCATTTTCTACATCTACAAGAATAAACTCTTTTTTGCTTTCTAAGAAGTTCTCTTGTGGACTTCGTTTATTTTCATGAATCTCTTCATATTCTTCAAGTGAGAGCTTTACCCTGTTACCAATCTCTGCTTCTAAATTCATGTCTTTTACAATTTCTTTGTATCGCGGTAGAATCACACCACTAAATACCATTGCACTACTTCCACTTCCATAGGAACCAAATCCAACTCTTTTTCCTTCAAGATCCGTTCCTTTCTGAAATTCAAATTCTAAACTACTGCGGAATCCAAGATATAATGAAGCGGTGTAGAGATTACCAATCATTTGTGAGGCAATAAGGGAGCTAGATAATTTTGCATCATATGTTTCTTGAAATTCTTCTGTCTTTGTAAATTTTTTAGTAAACTCGTGATCCTTTGTCATAAAGTCAGTATCTGCAAGAACTGACTCTATTGTTCCACGTGGATCTTTTGGAGTTGGTTCTTCCATTCCGATTTTTTCAATTATTTTCTTCCATCTTGGAAGTTTACGCCATTCATGTCTTAACAAATATGAAAGAGCTTTCTTTCCCATGTTACTGTATGGAAGATGCATATTAAGAAAATCAATATGATCCAAAATTGTTTCCCCTTCTTTTAGTTTAATCAAACCAGTAGAAAGTGCTTTTTCTTTGTATGTCATTAGTGCTTTCTTTACTTGAATCAGATAAAGTAAGTTTGAATATTGTCCGTGTACAATCGGAGTCTCCTTTCCAAATGGTCTGTAAAAATCATATTCGTTTTTGATTGAAGTAGATGTGATTTTTGGATCAAATTCTAAAAGTCGTGGGTTATCGTTAACAAGCATTGCTACAGCACCAGCACCTTGCGTATACTCACCACTTGAACCCAGGTCATATTTTGCAATGTCTGAGACAACAACTATTGCAGATTTTCCACCTGCTTCTCCAGCTCTTACCCAGTTAGAATTATCATATAATGCATAAGACCCACTAACACATGCAAATTTGCATTCTATGCCACCACAATGCTCAAAGCTACCGTCTCCATACACCTGTTCGAGCATTCCTATAACGTATGAGTTCATTGCCTTTGACTCGTCAAGAGATGATTCTGTGGCTACATAGAGACGACCTATGTTTTTTGGAGACAATTTATCTCTCTGCATTATGCGTAAACACGCATTTGCTGCCATGCAGGCAGGGTCTTGATTTGTATCAACAATAGCCATTTTTGATATGCCCAATCCGCGTTGAAGCTTATCTGGGTCCATTCCACGTGCCTCTGCAAAATCCCGTGCATCAAGAAATAGTCTGGGAATGTATATGGCTATGTCGTCTATTCCTACAGTCAACAGCACCACCTTCGTTATTACGAATATAAGCATTTTGAGGTCAAAATAGATGTCAGTAAATTGTAATTTTTATTCACATTAGGGGACATACGCAGGTAATTTTTTTATGTTTTAAGCTGTGACTCGAAGATTTTTTCAAATACTTCGTATGGTTGAGCACCACTGATCCTTGTTACTGTATTGTCTGGCCCAATAACAAAGAAGGCTGGAGTGCCAGTTATTCCTAATATTCTTGCATCAGAATTGCTTTGTTCTACTACTGAACTGTATCTTCCATCTAGCATACATTCTCTAAAGGCATCTCATCGAGTCCTATTTGTTTAGCAAATTCAAGGAGATTCTCAGAAGACGCCCAGCCATTATTTTCACCTGTCCAATGATTTTATAAAGCATCATGGTACTCCCAGAATTTTCCTTCCTCGTTTGCACAGTGAGAAGCATGAGCCGCATTAATAGAATCTTGGCAATTATCGTAAAATCTTTAAAAATCATCTTCACTTTTCCAGTATCGACATAATTTTTCACAATTCCTGATTCTGTATTATGGAAGAATCTGTTGCAATAAAAGCACTGATAGTCTCCAAATTCTACCAAAGTTACAGTTGCATCTGGAGAACCAAGTAATGTTGTCGCTTTAGCCGAAAAAAGTGATAGTTCTATTTTACTATCACTTTTTTTTGCTTGTTCTGGATTATCAGATATGTTGATCTCTGCCGAAGGATTATCCTTTTCTGGCATATCAAAATCTAATACAAAAAACGCCCCTAGAATAAAGATTGCGGCAATAGTAGCACCTATTCCAAGTGATGGAGCGTGAATATTCATTGGCATCAGCAAGTTTCTGCAGATATTTAGTTGTTCTCACAAGTATCTAAATAAAGAGGCATAATTATCAAAAAAATCATGAAGAAAGTTTTTGTAAACGGTTATGGCACAATTGGAAGTAGGATAACTCAGTTCGTTGCAGGAGATTCAGACATCGAATTATTGGGTGTTGGCAAGTATTCGCCCGATGAAAAAGTCACAGATGCAATTTCAAGAGGATTCAAAGTATATGTACCAAAAGCTAAACTTGATGCTTTTAAAAATTTCAAAGTTGCAGGCACCATAGAAGAGGCACTTGATAAATGCGATTTAGTGATAGATGCGTCACCTGAAGGGCAAGGTTATATCAACAAAAAAACATCGTATGAACCAAAAAATGTTAGGACAATTTTTCAAGGGGGAGAAAAAATCACAGGTGAGAAAGCAGTTGCAGACCTGATTTTTAACTCTAGAGCAAATTATGTAGAGGCATTTGATAAAAAATATGTAATGCAGGGAAGTTGTAACGTAACTGGAATGGGAAGAATTCTACAGCCACTTAAAGAAAAATATGGCCAAAAAATAAAGAGATTTGATGCAATACTTCTTCGACGTTGGGCAGATTTAGAAGATTCTAAAACTGAAGTCAAAGATTCAATCGAGTGGACCAGAAAACCACACCACAATGAAGATGTTAAAAGTTACATGGGAAAAGATACTCCCTTATTCATTCGTGTATTCAAGGTTCCAACAAGACAAATGCATGTTCATTTGATGGATATTAGATTTAATGGTCCTGCACCAAAATCATCAGAAATTTTAGATCTCTTCAAAGATGAATACGGTGTTGCTATTTTGTACACTGCCAAAGGTACAAAGGACATCCGTGATTTTGCAGAATTAACAAAGTTTAGTTTCAAAGACACAAATATGATTCACATACATGCAGATCTTTTAGAAATACAGGATGATGTAATCAAACTCACTTATTCTGATGATCAAACAGGCATTGTAGTTCCAGAAAATCATCTGTTGATGCAAGCAATGCTTTTCAAGAGAAATGCTGAAGAGGCCTTCAAACATACTGAAGAACTATTTCACATGAAAGAGAAAAAACGATTACTTGAAGAACATTTCAAGCCGTAGGCGTAGACATATAACTTAAAAACCAGATGCAGTTAATTTCTCTAAGATAAGATTTTACATTGAGTAGCGCAGATAAAAGCGGTAAGACGAATAATAGCACCGCAATTTTAAGCAAAGGACAACATGCTGCTAGGCAATCAGTAATTACACTTGCCTGCATAGGCGTAGCTGAGATTACAATATCACTATTCACTGGCAGTATCACACTAACTGCAGACGGTATTGACTCCATGGCAGATTCAATGATTTCATTTATTGTGTGGTTTGGCATTCTAATGGTAAAAAAACCAAGAAGCCGTCTATTTCATTTTGGGTATAGAAAAGTAGAGGTACTGGCAGCATTCATTGCAGCAATTATTATTATTATTTTGGGTGCCTTTATTGCTTTTCACGCATTTCAAGCATTGTACGAACCACGAACAATTCATTATCCTGAGTTAACAATGATAACGTTAGTAGCTGCAGGAAGTATTTCCTTACATAGGGCATTTTTAATTAGAAAGGTAGCTATAGAGTCTAATTTAATTTCGTTAAAACTTGACGCAAGGAATTCAATTAAAGATGGTACTTCGTCATTTGTAGGATTTGTCAGTGTTTTTGCTGCCACTTATTTTGGATTTGTTTTCATGGATGCAATAGGTGGCATGATTATAGCTGGATACATCTTTTTTATGGCATATACAGCAATTAAGGAATCAGCATTAGTATTAGTTGATGCAGTACACAATCCGCAAATGACAGATAATATAAAAACAATCATAATAGAAAAATTCAAAATTAAAACCAGCGATATTTTCTTAAGGCCAGTTGGGCATGAATTTAATGCAGAAATTCACATAATTTTACCAAATGAAACAAGACTTGATGAAACAAGTAGACTTGTTAAAGAAATTTCAAACGTAATAAAAGACGAACTCCAATTAGCCCATGTTGTGATAGTGCCAGAACCAGAAAATCAGTAAACTAGGTTCTTGGCGGATTTGCAAATTTGTTGTTTGGATTTTTATGATAATCTACAGGAATACTAGAATCTTTTTGTCGTCCTGTTAGAATTCCAACTACTACATCATCTTTTTTGATTATTCCTTCATCAGTCAGTTTTTTTACTCCTGCAGGAACTGCACCTGATGCCATCTCACAGTCAAATCCATTTAGACCAACAAGTGCCATTCCGTCCATCATTTCCTGATCGGAGACTTGAGTAACAACACCGTTTGTAAATTCTAATGCTCTTAATCCTTTCAATATGTTAGCCGGTTTTGCGATTTGAATTGCAGTTGCTTTGGTTTTTGGTCTTATTCCATTTTCATCCATGTATGAGTAGAATTTTTTTATTATTTCAGTATCTGGATTACCTTTGTTCCAACGTAGTTTTGTTTCTTCAAAATTTCCATTATAAAGAGTATGCAATGTATTTGCACCATCAGAGTTGACTACAGCGATACGAGGAATTTTTTTTATCCACCCCCATTCATATAGTTCCATTAAACTTTTCCCACAACTAGATGTATTTCCAAGTGCGCCCCCAGGATATACAATCCAATCTGGCGGATTCCAATCAAGTCGTTCTAATGCTCTAAATATGATAGTTTTTTGTCCTTCTATTCTGAAAGGATTCACGGAGTTTACAGTATATCCTCCAACTTCACTTGCTTTTTTTAATGATGTTGATAAGGCGTCATCAAAATTTCCCTTTATCTCAATTACTTGTGCGCCAAATTGAAATGCTTGGCTTAGTTTTCCTGGAGCAACCTCTCCTGCAGGAATATAAACATCACATTCTATGTTTTCATTTGCTGCATACATTGCAGCGGAAGCCGATGTATTTCCAGTAGAAGCACAAATTATTTTTTTTATATTAACAAGTTTTGCATGAGTTACAGCGGTGGACATTCCATTATCCTTAAACGAGCCACTTGGATTGTAGCCCTCAGGTTGAAGCCAGAAATTTTCGTGTTCCAATCCTACAAAATCTGCTACTTTTGACATGTGATAGGGTTTTGATAGCCGGCCTTCGGCACCATCCATAGATACAAGGTATTTAGAACATGCTTCAGTATCTTCGGTGTCTATCTGGCAAAAGTTTAGTAAATCTCTAAATCTCCAGACTCCGCTTTCATTAAAAATGTTATTAGCATGGTTTCTTCTTTTGTAAAATACTTCTTTAAGTGTAGATGAAGGATGTGTTTTGTATTTTACGTCAAGTAAATGACCACGATCGCATTCTATTCTTATATCTGAAATAGGATATTCCAGACCACATTTTGGATCTATGCATTTTTGATAAACAGTCTGCATCATCTGATGGTGAAGTCAAATACTTATTTAAATCTAGAATTGTTCTATTTTTTTGGTCCAGAACGAGTATGGAAATTAATACAACATTTACATTCTTTTGTAATGCACTCTTTTTCAGAAAGATGACCGCAAATACCGCATTCGCAATGAGTTTGCACATGCAATAGTATAGTTTACAAGATATAACCATGCGACAAGTATTTTTCTGATTTTTGACTCAAGAAATTATTACTTTTTTGATTTCTTCGTAGTTTTATACGTCTTACCTGAATCTTTGCTTGGTTTTGTACTTGTTTCAGGTTTTTTTGATTCAGCCGCCTCTTTTGATTTCTCTTCAACTGCCTTCATTATAGCCTGTATTACCCCATCCAAATCACTGTCTGAGACTTCTGGTTCTACGTAAGTAGCAAGTTGATTTATGGTGTTAGAAATTGCTGAACTAACTTCTTCAAAGCTCTCAGGATCCTCATAAGCGGCATTATAAAGTGCTTTAAGACGCCTAGCCTCCATAATTGATTGGTCAGTTAGTCTTAGATTGAGTTTTTTTCCATTTACAGTGATCTCTTGAATTATCATGTGTGCACTTTTCACCCTGCTTTCATAAAGGTTTCTGTGTGAAAACAACTAATAACAGAATCTGGCTGGTCAATTTTGGTTGGAAAGAAAAATCGCAAATAAAGCTCAAAGACATTTTGTAACAGGCGTAAGCATGATAACCTCTAATGGTTATTTTGGAAAGAATGTCATGGCTGCAGAATGGACAATGCAGATTTCATATGATCCACTTCTTATTGCAATTTTTCTGCATGAAAGCTCCATTACACTAAAAAACATACGCGAAACAAAAGAATTTGGAGTAAACGTTGCTTCTGATAAACAATCAACACTTGTAAATATTGCAGGAGGATACTCTGGATCTGAAATCGATAAGCTAAAGGTTAAAAATTCTTTCACATTTCTAAAATCAAAATATATCAAATCTCCAATGATAGCAAATTGTGTCATAAATGCAGAATGTAGATTGTTTTCTATTAAAAAAATTGGAGATCATTTCATGGTAGTTGGTAAAGTAGTTACAATAAGATACGACAAAACAAAAAAACCATTATTATATCATACTGGCAAATATTATCAAATTGGCTCCCTAATAGAGCCATTTAGACAACAAGTCAGAGTAAATAATTCCACATTTGAGTGGTTTTCAAAAGAAGCTGAAGGTAAATTCATCCTAAAATGTACTGGAACTCTGATAAAATCAGGAAGGAAAATTCTAATTTTGAAGTATACTAAAAACAATATAACATATGAGACAATCCCATATCTAAAACCAAAACGCGGTTTCAACTATCTACAATCAATACAAAAATACCTAAAAGACGCAGGACTAAAAGTCAGACTAAAACCTGAACCGATCATGAAAAGACTCGTTCTAGAAAATAAAAACAAAATTCAAAGAGTAAACTTTGTTTTATTTGAAGGAACTATACGTGGCATTTCATCCCAAATTTTATTGCAAAAGAAAAAAGATGAATTATTAAAAGCGTTTTGCAATTAAATTACAATATAATCTAATGCTATTGCATCACTAATCAATAGTGTATGGCGTGTACTTAGAATGTAACCATTTTTGACATCCGTGGTTTGTATCCATCTGTTTGTTGAGCTATAATGTCTTTTTTCTTTCATTTCTTTTTCAATTTCTTTTAAATCAAATTCAGCTTCTTCAATTTGTTGTGTTTGCAGATGTTTTATTGTTATAAGAATTTTTTTGACTTTAATTCTAATTCCAAATTTCCAGTTATGATCTGATGCATCATCTTCTACCTCAAGTAATTTTATTTTGATCTCTTTAGTGCCTAACGCATCATGACTTAGGAGACTGCGTTCATCTACAAAATCTTCAAAACTCATAAGTTATTTCAGATGTGGGTATTAAAGAAGGATTCTATGCTATGAGGTCAGTTTTTTTAATACAAATGGCATTTCATAGTCTTCTAGCTCTAACGTTTGCCTCTTACCATCCACAAGAGCGTAAGTTTCTCCATCATATGTGCATACAAAATCAGTTATCTTGTTTGATTCATCCCAAGTTTTGTAAAATTCTCGTAGTTGCCGATGTTCATATTTTCCTGTATCTATTCTCTTTTTTGAAAGAAACTTGAAAGCAATTATTGTTTTTCTTGTCTCATACCGCTCAAATGTATGTATCCATTTCAAACATCGAATAATTTGATCATATGGAACATGTAGTGTAGTACCAGTACCGGATTTTGCTTCGATTGTAAATATAGTATTCTCCATGCTACTCACAGCTAGAATATCTGGCAAGGCTACACTAGGCGAACCTAGTCTAAATGCCCTCCAACTATCTAATGCGTTAAATCGCTTTACCAAAGTGTCTTCCCAGGCATAGCCTCGTTGTCTTCTTGTTCTAGCGATCCTTTTGTTATGTTCTGCAGTAAAATTTTCTTGTGATTTTAGCAGGTTTGATTTGGTTGTTTTTTTTATATTTTTTTGTATTTTTAATACAGCCAAATTTTTAACTGATTTTTTATTAAAAGACAATATGATTACCTTATCTTTTCGTATATAGAATAGTTGGTAATTATATGATTACCAAGCTAAAATTTGACAGTATGCTCAAGGATGACACAATAATATATTGAAAATGTATCCGTCCTAAAATTATTTTAATTGAAAAACGAATTTTTCATGTCCGTTATAACTACATTTTACTAATTTAAGAGCTTGACTAATTACAGGTACAACATTACATTCTAAGGAACCCATTACTCGTATTTCATTTTCAAACTCAGCTATGCAAAAAACAGTCTCATCTTTTTTTGAAAATTCAACAAGCTTACCAATACGTGAGATGGGCCTCCATTTTACCTCTCCAAAACACCTATTGCAATAATCATTTGGGGGCCATACTAATTTTTTACATTTCTGGCATTCACTACAAACAAATTCGCCTTCTTTGAGTTGTTCTTCAAACTTTGTCATGATTGTAATACCAGTACAGATGATGATGTTGCTGCAGCGGACATATTTTGAACGAGCCCTACATTTGCTTGAGACACTTGCCTTTTTCCAGCTTTGCCTTGAAGTTGTTGACCAATTTCTACAATTTGTGCTATCCCAGTTGCGCCTAATGGGTGTCCTGCACCTATGAGGCCTCCACGCGGGTTTATTCTTCTATCTTGCGTTTCATACAAAGTTCTAACAAATTCGTTTCCTTTTCCTTTTTTTGCAAAACCAAGATCTTCCACTTCAATAATTTCACATATGGAAAATGCATCATGAACTTCTGCAACATCAATATCGTCTGGTTCTTTTTTAGCCATTTTATAAGCCATCGATGCCGCATCTATTGTTGATTCCATACTTGCAAGTTCCTCATGTTTAGTAAATCCTGCAGACAACGTCCTTTGTCCTATTCCTGTTATCCACACAGGAGTATCAGTAAGTTTTTTCATTACTTCTTCCGACGCAAGCAATATTGCTGCAGAACCACTACATGGTAATGAACAATCTAAGAGTCTTATGTCTTCAGTAAGATTTTTTGAGTGCATGACTTCATCAACAGAATATGTTTTTTTAAAATATGCATATGGATTATCTAGTGCATGTTTATGATTTTTTGCAGAAACAATAGCAAGATCTTCTTTTGTTGTTCCATATTTTCTTACATGAGATTTTGTAAACATAGATGACCAGTATATTGGATGTTTGTATTGGCCTCGTGATATGTCCCATTCTAGTACCAGTCCTGGGCTGTCAAACCTTTCTGCACCAATTACTAATGCCACGTCTGCTAAACCTGAAGCAATATACGAAAATGCTGAGATGACACTGTTTGCCCCAGAATTACACAAACTTTCTACAGAGTGTGAAATTTTTGGTGCGATTCCTGATATCTCTGAAACAATACTTGAAAGATATTTGGTATTATCGTTTGTAGAAGTCAGTACTACATCAACGTCTTTTTGTGATAAATTGGGTATGTTTTCAAAAAGTGATTTTACGGCTGAGAACATAAGTGAGTCTATAGCAATGTCTTTTTTGTTAAATTCTGTGAGTCCAAAACCTGTTAGAGCAACTTTTCTCAAGATTTATCACCTGATAAAGTGGATGTGAGTAGTTTAAAGGATGTAATGACATCGCCTATTGGGTTGAATTGTATTATTGGAAGGGTAACTCCAGCGCTAACAATTCTTGCTAGTTTTTTTACACATTCTTGTGGAGTACCGCATATTACTAGAGAATCAAGCATGTTATCTGTTACCAATTCATAATTTGATTTTAGTCCTGATTTCTTGAATTCTTCATATATATTTCTGATTTCATTATTAAAGCCATTTTTTCCCAAAAATTTACGGTAAATCTCTCCAACAGAAATGTAAAATGCTAAGGTTCTTTTTGCTCTATCTGTTGCTTTTTCTGAATCATTAGAAATGCAAGTAATAATTTGACATGCAACATCAATTTTTTTCTTTGATTGCATTTTTTGAATCGTATTTTTTAATTCTGTAATTGGCCTTAAATAGAAAATTACACCGTCTGCAATCTCCCATGTCAGATTAACCATTTTTTCATTTACTGCCGCGAGATATATTGGAATGCTTTTTCTTTTTGGTTTAATTAGTAAAGTAAAATTTTTCAAATGAAATAATCTACCATCGTAATTTACTTTATTTCCAGATAGTGTAAGCTTGATGATATCAACATATTCACGCATTCGCTGAACTGGATTTGTGAATTCAAGACCATGCCATTCTTGTACAATTGGTTTACTACTTGTACCTAGTCCAAGAATAAACCTTCCATTTGAAAGTATGTCAACAGTTGCCGCTCCCATTGCTATAAGAGTTGGAGTTCTAGAAAAGATGTTAATTATTGAAGAACCAATTTTAGAGTTTTTTGTTATCTGTAAAACAGCAGACAACATAGAATATCCTTCCATTCCCCACGTTTCCGGAATCCAAACAGAATCTGGATTATAATTTGATAGTAACTTTGAGCAACTCATTATCTCATCTACAGACAATAATGAGCCAAGGCTGTATCCCAATCTCATTTTATCACTTTTTGAATATGAAGTCATCATAATGTCTAGCAACTATGTTTTTTGAACATTCTTCAATGTCTTTATGAGAATCTATAGAGTGCCAAAATGCCTTTGGATATTTCACTGCAGATAACCTGCCTTTAGTAGCACATAGTGGAAATGTGGAATTTTCGATATTGCCTTTTTTTGGCATATATTTTGTAATTTCTCTTGAAAGATAGTATATTCCAGCATTCATCCAATATTCTGAAATTGTTGGTTTTTCATAGAATCTTGTAACTTTGTTTTCTGTAATATCCACTATACCAAAAGAAGTCCGTAGTGGAACAACTGCAATAGAATTTGGTTTTGATTGTAATTGTCTAGGATCAAGATCAGTTATGACATCCCCATTCATCACGAAAAAATTGGGTTCGTCAATAAAGCGAAATGCGTTTTTTATTGCACCGCCAGTTCCCAGTGAAATTTTTTCTATCGAATATTGGATTGCTGCACCAAGATTTTTTTTTGCTTCAAGATGATCTTTTATCTGTTCATTTTTGTATCCTGAACAAATAACAAATTCTTTTATTCCAAATTTTTTGAAATATCTAATTTGCCATTCTATAATAGGAATATTGTTAATTGGCACAAGCGGTTTTGGTACATAATCTGTAATTGGTCTTAGCCTTTTCCCAAACCCTCCTGAAAGAATAAACGCTTTCACAGATAGAACCCGAGGTTTTTGCAATAAAAAGGTTCATCCAAAAAAATGTACAGAGGCAATTCCAAAATAATAGCCTACAAGAGACAAGGAAACACTCCACACGCAAGATCCCACAAACGTAAAAACAAGAAATTTTAGCATACGCATCTTAAGAAAACCAGCTGGAATTGAGACCAATTCTCTAATTCCGGGCACCATTCTTCCAAATAAAATCACTTTTTCACCATGATGCGCAAACCACCCGTCGACCTTTTTCAGGTGGTCATCTGTAATATGCGCATATTTCAGATATCTAACAAGTCCTTCTCTTCCAATTTTGAGTGCCATAAGATAAATCACAAGTGCACCAATAGTAGAACCAGCAGCTCCGGTGATTCCAAGACCTATTACATGAAAAAATTCCATTTTATTCTGTGATACTAGATATCCTGCCAATGGAAATATTACCTCACTTGGAATTGGTGGAAATATTGTTTCTAGTAATGCTGCAGTAAAAATTCCCACATACAGATAATCTGAAACTAATGAAATAACCCATTGTACGAATGTTTCTATTGACATATGCTACAGGATTTCTGTCATATAGTAGTGAAGTTCAGTGTAACATGCTACGCAGAATTCTTGATCGTCTGTATGATCACATGAATGTGTTTTTTTTACTTCCTTGTTACATTTAGCGCAAAGTGTCATCTATGGTGCAGATACAATTTTTGAGGATTTTTTGATTTTTATTGCTCCAAGTATAATTATAAAAACTCCTACTGCAATAACTGGAGCAAATTCTGACATTCTGTTTTTGTCTGGTTCTATTGTACTAATTGATGATTGCGTTGCAAGAAATGCAACAGAACCAACTACTGTCAAAAGTCCGCTTATAACAATTAAAACACCAAGCATCTTAGAAGGAACTCCTTTTGAGATAAAATATGCAATTATAGGCAGTACCACCGATGGAATACCTAACGCAACACCTCTGACTTTAGTGTCAAATGGCAGAAAACCCTGATCAGTGCCGCCTCCAATAGCCGCATCGGCTCCATATATTAGTAGTAACACTATAGAAATTGAGGTAATGATGACTGGTATTTTTATGCCCATAATGCTGTCGGCGTATAAACATCTAATAAATCATTTTATTAATGAACGAATGTTGTGATTAAAGAAAACAAAAGATGTTACTAGTTATTCTAAAAACGCGCCAAGCACAATATAGGGGTAATTGAATAATTATCTAAATTGATAATTTTCAGTGTTTTCTTTATATCTTCGATTTGTGATAAGTTTGATAGCAAATACGTATTTTTTGCCAAAAATCTCAGCTAAAAGATGTTCTGGAATTTCTTTTTTTCTAATTTCAAAAACAGATTCATTTCTAATAAACTCCTCCTCTGGATCTAATGTTTCAGTTAGAGTTAAATTTTCAACATTGTATTTCAAGTCCCAGATATTTCCTACATCTGTTTTAAGATTTAATTTATCAAACCCAAAAGAGCCTCCAGTTATTTTATTGCTTGTTTTCAAAAGATTCTTGAATTGTATTATGACTTCGTATTGTTTTTTATTGTCCAAAGGATTGTTACGCTCATAACCCTCCACCCGACCAAGGCCGAGAAGTGTTATTTCTATATTGTTTGCTGTCCAAGAATAAGGCAAACTAAGAATTTCAGATTCAGTTTTATCTTTGATATTTTCTTTGTCATGTTGTTCTGAGATAGGCATGCCTTGAGATGACTCAAATTTAGGCTGTTGCACATCATTCATCTTTATATTCTTCATGGGAATTGTTTTCAAATTTGTTTTCTCAAATAGCGATGAAAATTCATTAAGAACCTGTTTTCCGCAGTTGTAGCAATATCTATCAGTTGGCGATATCTTATATCCGCAATCGGGACAAAATGGCATGATATTTCTTTACTCGAGGATAAATATGGTTTTACTTGTATTAATAGATAGATTGCATCTAAAACAGATAAGGAGTATGTGCGTTCATGTTTGAATTTATGTTTGACGTTTACAATATTCGAATATTGTCTGCTTTGATAATGTTATCAATTGCAACAACCATTGATGTATGGAAACGAGAAGTTAATGATATTTTATGGATTATTTTTGGAGCAATTTCGGTTGTATTAATTTTCTTTGAACCAAGTATGACTAATTCCATAATAAATATAGGTGTATCATTAATTGTTGCGCCCATAGCACTTTTGATCTGGAGGGTCGGAATTTTTGGAGGGGCAGATGCATTAGGATTGATAGTTTTAGCAGCACTTGCACCCCAACTCAGTTTGTCAGGAAATACAGTAACTCCATTAACCACTTTAACAAACGCTGCAATAATTTCTGTTGCTCCAATTTTTTTAAATTTAATTCGAAATCTTATTGCAATATCCAGACACAAAAATATTTTCGAGGGATTTGAAGAAACTAGATTAAAAAAGATATCTGCCATGTTTTTAGGATATAGAGCTAAAAATCCAAAATACAGTTTTACAATTGAAAAAGTACAAGGAAATCACAAAAAGATTGATTTCTCTTTTCATCATGCTGAAAATACACAGTTTTGTGATAAACCAGATACATGGGTCACCCCAGGCATACCATACATCCTTTACATAACTGCTGGATTTGTAGTACAGCTTCTCTTTGGAGACATTATTTTTAACATAGGTAATTTTTGGTGAAAGATTTTTCTACGTAACTTTTATTATTGAAAACATCCTATCTCCTGCATGTCATCTAATGATACAGACATAGAAAATGATCTAGCCGAAGTTATAAATACGATGGAAATTCTGATAGATGAGGCAGTTCAAGTATATGAATTAGATAAAGAAAAGGTAAATGTAATAGAGGAACTATACGATTCTTTAAAAGTTATAACAAGCTTTCTTGGTTTTTCAGTCGATCTATATCCAGAACTTTTGAACCTTCCACCAGGCTCAAAAGCCATACTTACACCATCACTTGACGTTGTTATGATAAAGCCAAACTTCAAGTCAGAAACAAAAAGATTAGATCAATTTTCACTAGAAGAGGTAACAAACATCCTAAAGTATGGAAGTCCAGCACTAATTAACATGGCAAGAGCTGACAGAACATATAAAAATAGAAAAATTTTGTTCTTAAAAAATGCAACAGCAAAGCTAAAAAAATTATCGCATACGAACGGTGATGACAAGAATATGGCTAATGATTTAAGACGAGTTGAAAGAATTAAAGGTTAATGCAGATAAAAGAGTTAATGCTTTTTATCAAAATTAATGAATTGCAGTTATAATAGATAAGATCTTGTAGAACGGAAAAAGAAAGCAGTGGAACATCCGCACCTGATTGATTTTTTGACTTAAACCAATGAAGCTAATGAATCGTGAACTCTTGTGGCGTTTAAAGAACAATTATAGTTATTGGATCAAAAAGAAAAAGTGAAAGGAGACAAGTAAAAAATAAATTTTGATTTTATTGAATCTTATTTTTTAATAAAAAGTTTTCAATTTCAGATCTATGTTGGATACAGTTATTTTTCACACATTTTAGATAATTTTCTTATTATTAAAAAATTTTTCTCCAAAACTAAATTTCTCCATTATTACACCAAGAATGTTTTTCTTAAGAATTATTTATGATCGTTCTGCTGTAACACGTATTATAATAAAATGAAAATTAGTTCCAATTACATTGTCAATGAATATTTCCAGCAGATAGAGTTGACTGAATATTTAGTTCTGGAGATTTATCGTCTAGAAATTCTAGTTTTACTGTATCTGATGATTGATGTTCCCATACAGGATACTTTTGTGACCACTGCAATATTATATGTCTAGCCAGACATAACCGTCTCTGATTTTTCTGCCCCCACATACTTTGAGGTATTGTTATCATCTAGATTGTAATTTTATCTTGTTACATACACAACTTCATTATATCTAAAACACCCTTCCACCTATATGTCATCTAGTGTTACAAACATACAAAGCGAACTAATCGGAGTAATAAAGAATATGAGTCAACCCCCTTTTGTAAAATTAATGAAGGCAATTGTCATAAAGTCGATCATAAAGGAGAGAACCAAGTGAGATGGAAGAATCAAAATCTTATAAAATTAGTATAGATAAATCAAATAATTTACACAATAATGATAATAATGATAATAATATTAATGAAACTAACGATGCACGATCACATAAACGATCAGAACGATCAAAACTA
>Ga0209342_10000904_pt1 | contig 34062 bp, 30 predicted proteins | sample RifCSP16_2_FD_184023 | JGI IMG/M metagenome (GOLD analysis project Ga0209342, IMG submission 184023) | Soil microbial communities from Rifle, Colorado - Rifle CSP2_sed 16_2 (SPAdes) (version 2) | ecosystem: Environmental > Terrestrial > Deep subsurface > Rock core/Sediment | place: Rifle...
ATAATTGTTGGTTTTCCAGGGGAAACACATGAGCAGTTCATGGAAACCTTCAAGCTATTAGACGATTTAAAGCTCGATGTCGCCCACCTGGCACGCTATTCACCTCGAAAAGGGACCGTATCCGAGCGAAGAATGCCGGACGATATCCCGGAAGAAGAAAAAATGGATCGCTTCCGCATGTTGGAAGATCTCCAGGAAGGGATTGCGGGTAGGATCAATGAATCCTACCTCGGGCAGAAAGTCCTGGTCCTATTCGAGGATAAAGTCAAGGGTCGCTGGCGGGGGCGAACACCAACCAACAAGCTGGTTTTTGTTGAAAGTGAACAGGATCTACGCGGCAGGGAAGAGTTGGTTTCGATAACCTGGACCGGTCCCTGGTCAATGCAGGCGAAACAACATGTCATGAGATGATTATTTCAAAAAATTGAATCAGTACCGGCTCATCCAACACATGGATGAGCTTTTTTTATAGTCATAAAGTATTTGAGGATCACGATTTCAGTCGGAACATTTCATTGTGTTGGCGGTGTTCTCTATCATTTTTGACAAAATCAGTATTAAAAAACCTTTGAATGCTGATAATGAAACCGTGAAAGCCAGGATTAATCAATAAATGCCATTGACAAATTATGGAAATATATCTTATGATGGTGTTACGCCAAGGGAGAACTGGGCGGGAAATGTAATAAGCTCATCTCTCAAGAATTCTAGCTAGAACAATTTAATATAACGAGGACACAGGATTCAATCGATGGACCCCGATTATCTTTTTTTAAGTGTTCAAAATATATCCCTTGCTTTTGGGGGAATCATGTCACTTAATGATGTCAGTTTCGATGCCCAAAAAGGGGAAATTCTGGCTATCATCGGACCAAACGGCGCTGGAAAAACATCATTACTTAATTGCCTGAATAACTTTTATCATCCATCCGAAGGAAAGATCCTCTTTAAAGGCAAAGATTTAACCAGGCTTCCACCTTTCCGAATTGCAGAACTTGGCATAGCCCGAACATTTCAGCATACAGCGCTGTACACCGGCTTGTCAACACTGGATAATCTCATGGCTGCCCGCCACATCCATATGCGCTCCGGTATGCTGGATAGCATCCTGTATTGGGGTCGTGCACAGAAGGAAGACATAAAACATCGCCAGACTGTTGAAGAGATCATCGATTTCCTTGAAATGGAACATATTCGAAAGGCGATTGTTGGGGCATTACCACATGGGCTGCGAAAACGTGTGGAACTGGGAAGGGCATTAGCCCTTGAACCGGATCTGCTTCTCCTTGATGAACCAATGACGGGAATGAATGTGGAAGAAAAAGAAGATATGGCCCGATTCATCCTGGATGTCCAGGAACGCAGGAATATCTCGATCATGTTGATCGAGCATGATATGGGTTTGGTAATGGATATCGCTGATCGGGTCATCGTCCTTGATTTCGGCATGAAGATCGCTGAGGGTTCACCAGATGAGATTCGCAATGATACCGCTGTCATCAATGCCTATTTGGGTAGGGCGGAACAATGATGGATAACCTCGACACCCTTCCAAAAAACCTTCTGGCAGCTTATGAAAAGTATGGGGACTCGAAGGTCGCCATGCGTCAAAAGGACTTGGGCATCTGGCGATCTTATTCCTGGGAGGATTCCTACAAACAGGTTGAGAGTTTATGCCTTGGTTTGATGGAAATTGGCCTGGAACGAAATGACAAGGTTTGCATCATTGGTGATAATGACCCTCAATACTTTTGGGCTCAATTGGCGATCCAAGCTGCAGGAGGTGTTGCAGTTGGGATTTTTACCGATAGTTCCCCTCTGGAGATCAAGTATATTGTCGATCATTCAGATTCCATTTGTGTGTTTGCGAAAGACCAGGAGCAATGCGATAAGCTCCTCGAGATTAAAGACCAGCTTCCCAGGGTCATCCGGGTGGTTTATTGGGAGGAAAAAGGTCTTTGGAACTACCAGGAACCCTGGTTGATTAGTTTCCGGGACCTGCAAGCAGCAGGAAACAAAGGTAACCTGGAACAACCTGGATTATTCCGGCAATCAATAATGCAAGGTCAAGCTGACGATCTGGCTGTCTTTTGCTACACTTCAGGCACCACCGGAGTACCCAAAGGTGCAATGATCACCCATGCAAATTTAATTGCTGGTTGTGATAGTGCCCAGCAAGCAGACCCGCGCCTTGACAGTGATGAGTATCTCTCCTTCCTTCCTCCTGCATGGATAACTGAAAATGTGTTGGGATTAACGATCCACCTCCGCACAGGAATGCTTGTTAATTTCCCTGAATCTCCCGAAACAGTCCAGGAAAATATCCGCGAGATCACCCCCCAGGCAATGCTCTATAGTGCCCGCTTATGGGAAAACATGATGGCGATGGTACAAGTGAAGATCGCAGATACTTCCTTGATCAATCGATTTATTTATAAATTATTCATGCCGGTTGGTTACAAAGTTGCCAGCATCCGTTATGAGAAACGCACACCGGTGAATGTGTTTTTAAAGTTATTTTACAACATTGGAAAAGCCGCCCTCTTTCAACCTCTCCGTGACAAGCTGGGTTTGACCAGGGTGAAATCTGCTTATTCATCTGGTGCAGCTCTGAATCCGGAAGTCATTCGATTCTTTAGAGCCATCGGGGTCAATATTAAACAATTGTACGGGTCAACGGAAGCTCAGGTTCATACACTACACATTGGGGATGATGTCAGGTTTGAGACAGTTGGTGTTCCCTCTCCAGGGCAGAAGATTAAGATCAGCGAGAGCGGAGAGATCCTCGTTAGTGGAGGCACAGTATTCCAGGGTTATTATAAGGATATCGAAGGCACCAGGAAAGCCATTATTGTGGATGGGAATGGTCAACGTTGGTTCTGCACCGGAGATGCAGGGCATATTGATAACGATGGTCATCTTATTTATCTCGATCGTATGAAGGAAATGATCACTCTTTCCAGTGGTGAAAAATATTCTCCCCAATTCCTCGAAGGACAATTGAAATTCAGCCCTTACATACGGGATGTAATGACTGTCGGCGGGGAGGACAAGGCTTTTGTTACTGCGTTGATCAATATTGATTTCGAAAATGTAGGCAGATGGGCAGAGAAAAGGGGTTTACCCTACACTACTTTTGTTGACCTTTCCCAGAAGAATGAGGTTTATGCCTTGATTCGACAGGATGTTGAACGCGTGAACGGGACTCTCCCAGAAGCAGCCAATATAACGAAGTTCGTACTTCTGCACAAGGAATTTGATGCTGACGAGGGGGAACTTACACGAACCCGCAAACTCCGCAGGAACCTTTTATATGAACGCTACATGGATATGATCGCAGCCATGTACGGGGAGGGGGATAAAATCCTGGTAAAAGCAGCTATCAAGTATCAGGATGGTCGCGAGGGAACAATTGAAACCGAAGTTCACGTAGCCAGCATGGAGAAGAAGGAGGTTTAGCCTTATGAACTGGCAATTATTACCTCAGTTCGCTGTAACCGGGTTGCTCGCGGGTGGACCGCTGGCGCTGACTGCACTTGGACTTGTTCTAATATTCAAATCAACTTATATTTTCAACTTTGCCCAGGGTCAGATGCTGATGATGGGAGCCCTTGTTACCTGGTGGTTGGCTGTTGAGCTCGGATTGCCGTTATGGCTTGCAATTATCCTGGCACTATTCCTTTCAGCATTGCTTGGATTAGTCATCGAAAGATTTGCCCTGCGACCCATGACCGGCCAGCCTCTCTTGTCCATAATCCTGATGACACTTGGTCTAAGCCAGGTACTGCATGGTCTGGCTCTGCTGATATTTGGGGGGGTACAGAGAAATTTTCCGCAAATTTTCTCAGTGGCTGATCCTTACAAGATCACGACTTCATTTCTCAATGCCAACGGTGACCAGATCACCATCATTCTGAAACAGAACCTGGTTTGGTCTTTTGTTATTGCCATTTTGGGTGTGTTGGTGATAAGCGCTTTTTTTCGCTTTACTAAGATTGGGTTGTCAATGCGCGGTGCTTCTGAAGACCACGAATTAGCCCAAAGTGTCGGCCTTAGAATTCACAGGATTTTTGGGATCTCCTGGGCATTGGCTGGTGTGGTTGCAACCATGGGTGGCATCCTGCTGGCGACATCAAGTGGATTGGATCTCAGTCTTTCCGTGGTTGTCCTGGCGGCATTTCCGGTAGTTCTGCTTGGAGGTCTGGAATCCATACCAGGGACCATCGTGGGAGGGCTCTTGATCGGTCTTTCCCAGGGTTTGGTTTCTGTTTCTAAAGTTCCACTAATCCGAAATATGTCTGAGATCATGCCCTATGTTGTTCTTATGATCATTTTATTGATTCGTCCCGAAGGATTATTTGGACAGAAACGCATCGAAAGGATCTGATAATGTCTGTAATGCGTCCGGCAGGTGAATTCGATACAAGTTACAAATATGACATGGCCACCATCAGGAGAAAATGGCAGTGGTGGTTGTTGCTGGTATTATTGCTGGCTCTTTATTCACTTCCATTTTATGCCAGCCAGAGCGTTGTTGCCCTTGTTAATCGGATCGCGATCACCATTATTGCTGTCCAGGGACTTAACATACTGACAGGATATACCGGTCAAATATCCCTTGGTCAGGCTGCCTTCATGATGACAGGCGGATATATATCTGCTCTACTGGTGAACAATTTTGGATTTTCTTTCATCATTTCTCTTCCCATGGCTGCCCTTGGTGCAGGCATTATCGGTTTGATCTTCGGTTTGCCATCTTTGAGGGTCAAGGGATTTTATCTGACCATGGCAACCCTGGCAGCCCAATTCATCCTTCCCTGGATCACGAGAAATACATTTCCAGAGATCCTTAATGGAGCCCAGGGATTGAATGTGCAAACACCTGTCCTGTTTGGCTTGGATTTCAATACTCCCCAGAAGTACCTGTTGCTCTCGCTGACTGTCCTGGTTATTTCAACCATCATTGTTCACAATATTTCCCACTCCAGGTTGGGAAGGGCATTTGTCGCAATTCGCGACCATGACCTGGCGGCAGAATTATTGGGAGTCAATTTATTTAAATATAAACTTGAGGCATTTTTCTTGGCAGCAGTTTTTGCAGGAGCAGCAGGAGCATTATCAGCCCATAACATCAGGCACATAAATTCAGAAACCTTCAACCTGATCGATTCAGTCATGTTTCTGGGAATGCTGGTTATCGGCGGATTGGGTGCAAATATGGGCCCCATTTTCGGGGCGATTGTCGTGGAGTTGTTGATCGAATTCGCCACCTTATTTGGACCATTCTTTATCGGTTATTTCCCTTCAACGGCGGCAGGAGCTGTCCAGGCTCTGCGTCCATTATTTTTTGGAGCGACCCTTATGTTGTTCCTGATATTTGAACCAAAAGGGCTTGCTCATCGTTGGCAGTTGATCAAAGCTGCCTGGCGTTTGCGCCCATTCTCACACTGAGACTTGGATATTAAAGGAGGTGGTAGGGAAATTATTGCAGATATAAAATAATGATTTCTGGTCGTCTGAAGTTTATTCGAAAGATGAACAAAGGAGGAGGTTCTAATGCGTAAGGCAATATTTTATTCAATCACTCTAGTTATGGTTTCCATGTTGATTTTATCAGCATGCTCACCTCAACCAGCAGCTACTGAAGCACCAACAACTGCTCCCACGGAAGCACCAACCGCAGTCCCTACAGAGGCACCGACTGAAGCACCTTCAGGTCCGCCTGATCTCACTGGTGAAACCATCACCATTTACCATTTTGGTGATCTTTCAGGACCTTATGCTGCCATTACGGCTCCACTGATCCACGGCGCCGAGGATGCGATCAAAGCTATCAATGATGCAGGTGGTATCTATGGCGCAATGCTGGATATCCAGTTTGCAGATGATGCCGGGAGTATAGATGAAGCAGTTGCTGCCTATGATCGCTTTACCAGTCAAAATCCGAATACCCTCGTCATGATCACCTACGGTTCAGGAGAAGCAGAAGCTCTCGCGGAACGATTTGCACAGGATAAGATCGTAAATATTACCGCAGGCTTGAGCTCAAAAGCATTTTATGGAGAGGGATCTGGTTATACATTCGGATTGGGTCCTATTTATCCTGATCAGCTGGCAATGACCATGAAATTCCTCTCGGAAAATTGGGCCACTTACAAACCTGCTGACGCTGGCGACAGCATCAAGTTGGCTTATATTAGCTGGCCAACTGCCTTCGGACAAGGTGGTCTCACGGATGAGAGCCGCGCTTTCCTTGCAGATTTGGGAATAGAGATCGTTGCAGAAGAAACCTACGATGTTTCCCCAACTGCTGACACAACAACAGCCATCCTGAATGCTCAACTGGCAGGTGCTAATGTCATTTGGACAAACACTCTTGCGTTTGGTCCATCAGCCATCTTAAATGACCTTAATGCACTGGGTTTGCGTGACCAGTTCGTGGTTGCCGGAGACAACTGGACCATGGACCTCGCCACGTATGCTTTCCTTGCCGACCCGGCTTATGGCGTTGGTTTGATGAGTCCTTTCCCCTATCTCTGGTGGACGGATGTGGATAATGCAGGTGTTCAATATGCCCAGCAACTGTTCACAGCCAATGAGAGACCATCATCTGAACACAATGTTGGCTATCTCCTGCTCGTGGCTGGGGTTGATATGACCGTAAAAGCAATAACACAAGCCATTGATACGGTTGGATTCGACAATTTGAATGGTGAGGCGGTACATGATGCCTTGATTGCCTTGAGCCCATTTGAGGTTTTGGATGGAGTCCTGAAAATGGACTTTACAAACGGAAGCCGTTCTCCTCATATGTCTCAAATAAGGGTGATCATGGGTGGTCCTGATGCTTTCACAGTGGTTCAGGATTGGACAGATACACCAGATCTACGACCTTGATCTTCTTGATTGAATTGGATCTGCAGGAATATTCCTGCAGATCCAAAGGAATTATCCGTTATGCTTGAATTAAATAACATCGAAGTTATTTACAGTGATGTGATACAGGTCCTGAAAGGTGTCTCCATCAAAGTACCACAGGGACAAATCGTTGCCCTTTTGGGAGCGAATGGGGCTGGAAAAACGACCACTCTCCGTGCGATCTCTGGTCTGCTTCACGCCCAGGAAGGTGAGATAACCCGCGGGAATATCACTTTTAATGACAGGCGAATTGATGCGTTACCACCTGATGAAATTGTAAAACTGGGTATTATTCAAGTTTTGGAAGGTCGCAGGTTGTTTCGGCATTTGACTGTGGAAGAAAACCTTTTGCTGGGATCTATTGGCAGTTCATTCAGTTTGTCGCTGGCTGGATCAGACAGGTATTTGGAACAGGTATACTTTTATTTCCCACGGCTCAAAGATCTTCGCAAACGTACCAGCGGATACCTCTCTGGAGGAGAGCAGCAAATGCTTGTGATTGGACGGGCATTAATGGCACATCCCAAGTTGATGCTCTTGGATGAACCGTCGTTGGGATTGGCGCCGCTTCTCGTGCGCGAGATCTTTGAAGAGATACAGAAAATTAGCAAGGCAGAAGGGATGGCAATAATTCTGGTCGAACAAAATGCCCGTGTTGCTCTCAAGATCGCTGACTATGCTTATGTCATGGAAAACGGCCGGGTCGTTCTGGATGGATCTGCAGCCCAACTTGTTGATAATGAAGATATTAAGGAATTCTACCTGGGGTTGACTCAGGTTGGAGAACAAAAATCTTATCGCGACGTGAAACATTACAAACGACGTAAAAGATGGCTTGGGTAATTTTCATTGGAAGAGTTTTTAAAGAAAGGAATATCGAATGTCTACCGATCTTGATGAGAAACTTCGAGCAATAATTCACCATGCCTATAAAACTTCATCCGCCATAAAAGCGATCATGGATGACGCCAATATCCTGCCTGCTGATATCCTGGCAATTAATGACCTGGAAAAATTTCCCATCACGAGCAAAGATCGGTTGGTTGAATTACAACGCCAGGATCCTCCTTTCGGAGGGTTCCTAGCCTCACCTGTAAAAAACCTTAAGCATGTATTCCTTTCTCCCGGGCCATTGTATGAACCTCATGCTGGAGAAATAGCAACCGCAGATTCGATCCGTGAAATGGTATCGCTGATCGGTTTCAAAGCAGGAGATATTGTCATCAATACGTTTGGTTATCACCTGATCCCAACTGGCTTGATAATGGACCAGGTCCTTTCCGGGATGGGGATTACCGTGATTCCTGCAGGAGTGGGCAATGCCGACCTGCAGATCAGGATGATGTTGGATCTCAAGGTGACAGGCTTTATCGGAACTCCTTCGTGGTTGAATGTCCTCATCCAGAAAGCTGAAGAAAACAGCATTGATTTTACAAAGATGATGTCCCTTCAAAAAGTTCTTGTCTCGGCAGAACCCCTGCCTCCCCGGATGCGGCAGAAGTTTGTGGAAAACTACGGGCTGAAGGTGCTTAATGCCTATGGGACAGCAGAGTTCGGTTTCCTGGCTTACAATCTCGAAGGTGGGTTGGCCATGCGCTTGACAGAAAGTTCGATCATCCAAATTGCCGATCCCGATACAGGCAGAACAGTCAATACAGGGGAATCCGGAGAAGTTGTTGTAACATCTTTTAATGAAACGTACCCGTTGATTCGGTTGGGTATTGGCGACCTGGCCGTGAGCGTGGATCCTGACCCGGGAAAAAGTCTCCAGTCAGAACGATCAATCATTCTGGTCGGTCGGGTGGGAGAGGCAATTAAAGTCCGGGGAATGTTCGTACACCCAAACCAACTCCGTTTTGCTGTCGGGCAGGTACCTGGTGTCATGAAATTTCAGGGAATTGTTTCCCGCCCTGGGGATCGTGATGCGTTTACACTTAAACTTGTATTGGATGTTGATGCTCCTGATCAGCAATCCATCATTGAAGGTTTGTCATCTTCCATTCGATCTGCCTGTAGAATTACTGTCGATGATTTCATGTTTGTAGAAGCAGACCAATTGGTTGGTGAAACGGATATGATCATTGATACCCGCTCCTGGTAAAAATTTTCCATCTCCTTGAATTGACAGGAATAACAATTCATTAAGATTGATCCAGCGAAATGCAATTACTTATGTTGATTCGATTTGGGTTTGATTTGTTATTTCGATCAATTATTGAATGGTCGCATTGATATTACTGTATAAATTCCCAACCAGGGGACCCATAACCGTAAGAACAAAGATTACAACCATAGCCACAAGAACAAGAATGAGGGCATATTCAACCAAACCTTGTCCTTTCTCATCTCTTACCATCAACATCATATCCTCCATCATAATGATCAGCAATAAATTCGATCAGGAATTAATGATTATAGAGTTATTTTATCATCTATATTTTTTTCAGGCTCAGTCTGGCTCTTATGGTTCTCATAATACAGGCACACATCTCGCAGCGGACAAATGGTGCAGTGCACCTTGCGGGCTGTACATATTTCCCGCCCAAGCCGGATGATGTTCAGATGGGCTGCATAATAGGATTCTGGGGGAAACAAGTCTTCAAGATAGTGATGCGCTTCCTCGACATTCATCCCATCCGGACGTAAACCAACCCTGCCAGTCACCCTGTAAATGTGGGTATCTACGGGGAAAGCGGGTACACCCAGCGAGAATAAAAGGACTATTGCAGCGGTTTTTGGTCCAACTCCTTTGAATTTCAGCAGCCATTTTCGGCTTTCCTCAACAGGTTGTTCCTTAAGAAAGGAAAGATCCAGGCTGCCGCGTTCTGCAATAATGGCATTCAAAACCTGCTGTATTCTTGGTCCTTTCTGGTTTGCCAGTCCTGCTGGTTTGATGGCATCGATCACGTCCGTGGTTTTCGCCAGGCATACTTCATTCCAATCATCAAACCTGTCTTTCAGGGCTTTAAATGCGCGGTCGCGGTTGTCGTCGTTTGTATTCTGCGAAAGGATGGTGCATACCAATTCATCCACAGGAGGAAGTGGGTCACGCCATGTTGGATAACCATAATAGCCCAGTAATAGTGTATGGATTGTTGTTGCGAGTTCATTCAAAGATCCTGCCATCAAATGAATCTAAGCGGCAACCGGTTCATCTTCAGTTGTCAATTGAACAATTGGTTTGCTCCCGCCAACAACCACGTTGCGCCAATTGGTAATTTTTAGAATAGGTCCAAATTCACTTAAAGACTTCAGCTCCGCATCATCCAGGACCTTCATTTGCCTTAAAATTTCCAGAGCCAGGGAAGGTCGAACTCTATTCTGTTGGTCGCCATCAGATACCTTGATCGCAATACCAATTCCTGGTGAATCCACTCCCAACGCTCTTGGCATGATGCCAATGGATAGGAAGCCTTCTGCTCCACCTTTGGCAAGCAACCTTTTCTTTCCAACCTGGATCAACCTGGTATCGAACCGCTTCGGACCAGCAACCATGACCGGGTTGGTCAGCATGGCGGTCGTGATCCGGTTACATGCTGCCGAACGTACTTCCCCAAAATCTTTGGGATCACATAATCTGGCATAGGCCAGGGCGGCATTGTACAAAGGGACTGCAAAAGCTGGAACAGAACAACCATCGATGCCGACAACCACCTGTGCGGGTTTCAACTTGCACATTCCTGCGAATGCTTCCAGTATCAATTTTTGTACAGGATGATCGGCGTTGATGTAACTGCTTGATGGAAAATTTTTCATGGCCGCGAAAGCCAGCATGGCAGTATGTTTTCCTGAACAATTATGGCGATTGGGTGTTGGGTTTTCACCCCGTGATTTCAGTTGATCAGCTACTGTCTCATCCAGGGGTGGTTGCACCCCGCACAGAAGTACATTCTCAGATATTCCAGTTTTTTTCTGTATCTCGCCGATGACCTGCAGGTGGGTATCGCTTCCATCATGTGAACCGCAAGTAATTGCCAGCTCCTCGGAAGTCAAATGGTAATATCGATCACCGTTGGCTTCGATAAATGGTAATACCTGGAATGGTTTGCTGCTTGATCGCAGGAAGGTAACCTCCGTCGGGTCACCATAAGAAAATAAGGTGCGTCCATTTGAATCAACAGCCACAAAAGAACCGAAATGGACCGATTCAACGATACCCCCACGGGTGATCTCAAGGATAGGTTGATGCTTCGATGCCAAGGTTTCTATTCTTCCTCTTCTTCGGGAGGTGGATTGAAGAATTCGTGAAAGTGTCTTGTGTAATATCGTTGAAGGCCATAACGCATGCGCTGCGTATATTGTTCTTTCTTTGCTGCCGGGGTTTTGAAATCCTCCATCAAAGATGGGATCAGCTTGTCGGTAGCTGTTGGAATTTGATTCCTGGCTGCCAGTTTCTCCAGCCTTGAATGGACTTTCTTCAGGAACTTGATCTGGGCTTTAACATCATCTTGCGTGATCACACCCTTCCTTCCCGAAACGATCGTGAACTCTTTAAAAGGAGCGATAGTCAATTTCTTGATAGTTTCGATCCAGGTGGGTATATCTGCATCAGCCAAAAAAGGAGGTTGATTGGGCATGACAGCATCACCGACAAAAACGACGCGCACATCCGGGATGCTCACCCAGATGGAACCCACCGATGATCCCGGCCTGTATTCCAACACAACCGGGGAGTCGCTCCAATAAAGGGTCATTCGCTGGGTGAATGTGATTTCAGGTGGGGTCCAGCGGATATTTCCCAGGTTTGGGAACAATTCCCAATCAGCCCCGGTTTCAACGGATTGCGGTTTAAACATGTTGGGTCTGCTTCTGTAGATCTGGGCTGTCTTCTCGTGAGCGATCGTGTTGCATTCCATGGTACGGACACCCAGGGTCCTGTCCGGATGGGAATCCAGATTGATCAATAATCGATCCAATCCGCTGCCAATATTTAATAATGTCGCCCGCCAGGTTCTGCCATCTTCCGGTGATGGTGGCGCATCGATCTGGATCAGACCCTGAAGGGTATTAATGGCTCCCAGGGTCACCCCCTGGAATTGTGTCTCGATATGGACATCTTTTGCGATTTCTTTCATTGATTCTCCTAATCCGGCAGGAACTGCTCGATCGGGTAACGATCCCTCGACCAACCATGTGTCTGTACCAGATCAAATCTGCAATCATTAAAGTTCGTAAACAATAGAACATAAACGGGTTGGGATGCGTATCAGTGTTACTGGGTTCCGTAAGCTAACGTGAGATCCTGCCTGATGCGATATCTTCCAACCATTTTGATTATAACGATATCTACCCACCTATTCTAATGGATATTTCCACGATTAATATCTGAATTCCAATGACTGTGTTCCTTTCAGAAAGTCTTCGATCTATTTTCGGTAAAGTTATATTTGCGGGTCATTGTTCCATATTTTCTACCTTGAACACCCGGGTTGGTACCAAACAATTCGTCATCCTTGATATTCATAGTTGCATTATTTTTCCTGGTGTTAATGACTCATCTATAATGCAAATCTTGACAGCACCATAATGTTAGATTATTATCTAACATATTAGATATATATCTAACATCCAGATTGGTGGAAAATGCAGCAAATAACCTGGAAAACCGGCACTGGTTTTGATCTATTTGTCAGCCTGGCAGTACTTCACAAGCCTGCGACTTTTGGTTTAAGACCTCTATGGGCTGCTGGAGTTCGCCAGAGACTTTCCCCTGCCCACCAGGTCTTTCTTGAAAAACTTCAATCCTTCACTCAATTTCCATTGGGTTGGCTGGCAGAATTGCCGGGTTCGTCTGATGCTGCCGATATTCTGGAAGCGGTCTCGTCGATACAGGAAAGTGAACGTTTCAGGTACCTGACGTTAAACCGTCAGATCGATCCTTTGGCAAAAGAATGTCTCGAGAAGATCTCCACCAGGGGAACTTGGCAGAAAAGCGACCTGGATGTATTGCAGAACTATTATAGGGTCAGGGATATTTCACTAAAACATGAGACCCTTCTTTCTTTGGTCGAACTTTGGGCTGACCCCGTTGGATCAGGCCGCCAACTATTGTCGTCTTTAATGGATTATTTCCAGGTTTTCTTTATAGAAGAAGAAGCGCGTATCAGGTCCGCGCAGGCTGATGCGGTTGCAAGGGGAAGAGATCTTGCTTCAAAAATGGGCATTGATGCCTTGATCGAAAAACTCTCCCAGGGCATCCGCTTCGATCCCATGGATCGCTTCTCAAGGATCACCCTCATCCCATCATTTTGGAGTTTCCCGTTTATTTACTTCGAATATCTGAATGATCAGATCATCATACTTTATGGAGCAAGGACAGAGAATGATAGCCTGGTTCCAGGTGCCACACCACCTCCACAATTGGTGGCAACCTTAAAAGCAATTGCAGATCCAACCCGTTTGAGGATCATGCATATTCTTGCGGAACAACCTCGCAGTTCATCCGAAATTGCACGAGAACTTCGTTTGAGACTCCCAACAGTGGTACATCATTTGACCCTATTGAGGCTGGCGGGGTTGATCCAGATCACGGTTGGGCAGAACGATAAACGCTATACAACTCGTCTGGAAACGTTGGGCGGCATCCAGAGATCCCTGGAAGGATTCATTAAATCATAATAATATGTCCGACATAATTTCAGTTTACATAAAAAGACTGCGCCAATTTTCTCCCAATGCACGTTTGTTATTGGTCAGCATTGTACTGACCGGTGCATCTCTGGGAGTGTACAGGTTGCTATTCAATTTTTATGCGCTCAGCCTTGGAATTGACGAGAGTATTATTGGAAATTTCATCACTGTCAACAGCATGACTGCCCTCCTGGTCGCCCTTCCGATGGGATACGTGGCAGATTTCCTCGGACGCAAGAGATCCTTCATTATCGGAGGTGCTGTGATCAGCCTTGCGATCCTTGGAATGGTCATTTGGCCAAGCCTTGGCATTTTATATCTCATGAATGTCCTTATGGGTGCCGCCCAGAGTCTATCCGGCGTGACCATGGCGCCATTCCTGCTCGAAAATAGCGGGGAGGAAGAACGAACATACCTTTTCAGTCTGAGTTCAGGAATTCAAATGCTGGCTTCCTTTGCAGGCAACTCCGTCGGTGGGTACCTTCCTTCCTGGATTGCCGATTGGAGAAGTGTTGGGTCTACCAGCAGCGTTGCCTATGGCTGGTCTCTTGGTGTAATAGCATCTTTATCCATTCTCGGCTTGATTCCTTTCTTCGCCATGAACACCAGGCATTTAAAGAATACCGACAAATCCATTTTTGCGCCGATTGGGTATGCGGTAAAGAATTGGGCTTCGATCAGCAAGATGGTCTTACCCCTCTTGATAACATCGATCGGGGCTGGGTTGTTCATGCCATTCATGAATATCTTTTTTCGGGTTGTCCACAACCAGCCTGACCCGGTGATCGGAAATGTACTTGCCTGGGGTGCATTAGCAATGGGTATCGGGTTGGTGATTGCACCACCAATCGCAGATCGGATCGGAAAGATCAAACTGGTTGTGCTGACCCAGGGATTATCGATTCCATTCCTGATGCTCCTTGGTTACTCACCCTGGTTCTGGATGAGTGCCATCGGTCACTATGTCAGGCTTACACTGATGAACATGGGTGGACCGGTCTACAATGCCTTTGTTATGGAGCATGTCGAACCCGAAGCAAGAGCCATGGTTGCCAGCCTGACCAATATGGCCTGGAATTTTGGCTGGGCTTTCAGTCCATCCATCAGCGGTTTCTTGCAGATCAATTACGGATTTAATCCTGTTTACCTGCTGGTGATCATTCTTTATTCGATCTCAGTATTCTTATATTGGAAATTTTTCTGGATCAAAAAGACCATTCAATATAGCACTTCTTGAAAGGTCGAAAGGAGGCTTCAGACAGAGTTTTTGGCAACACTTGCCGGCGCCTATCCGGCAATTGCTATGGAGGAGTGGTGGATGACACCACTCCTCTTCAATGATACGGAAGATCATTAATGTAACATTCTTGGCGAAAATTCATCTTAAAGATTGTTATTTCACATCACACGCGATGGAACAAACCATTGTGCCGGCATGAGATCGGGGTTTATCAGGCACAGCGGATTGATTCACATCATAAGGAGTCTGATTTATGGAGATATTAATTGATTTTCCAGGAGGGCAAAGGGTGGATGCACATTTCCCCGGTTTTACCGTTAAAACAGATCAACCATCGATTAGTGGAGCGGGAACTGCACCAACACCATTCAACCTGTTCCTCTCTTCTTTGGGTACATGCGCAGGCATTTACGTGCTTGGTTTTTGCCAGCAAAGAGGTCTACCAACCGAAGGTATCAGCATAGTTCAGCGTATGGAAAGGGATCCTTCAACCAGGATGATAAGCAAAATTGACCTTGAGATTCAGGTTCCGCCATCTTTTCCTGAAAAATACCTCCCCTCGTTGATACGATCTGCAGAGCTTTGTGCAGTAAAGAAACACATGGAAAATCCTCCCGTTTTCGAAGTAACGACCAAAGAGATTCCTTTCGATTAATTTGGTGCAGAAACCGCAATTATAATTAGATATGCCATTTCTTATAGACGGACACAATTTGGTCCCAAAAGCTGGTTTTAGGCTGGCAGATGTGGATGTCGAGAATGATCTGATCGAAAAGCTCCAGGTATTCTGCCGGATTCGACGAACTTCTGTTGAGGTGTATTTTGATGGGGGTCTTCCAGGTCAACCTTCACGCGGGAAATTTGGGAATGTAACAGCTTTTTTTGTCCGCAGGGGGAAAACTGCAGATGAGGCGATCGAGAAGCGATTGCAGGCGCTCGGTAAAACCGCCCGCAATTGGGCTGTGGTCAGTTCAGATCGGCGTGTTCGATCAGCTGCCCTTGAAGCACATGCACGTTCGATCTCAAGCGAAGAATTCTCCAGTTTCCTGTCGGAGGCAACTGACCAGGAATTTGGTGATATCGAAACTGAACCTCGTGTCGACCCTGACGATGTGTCGCTGTGGCTGAAGGAGTTTGGAGAAGAATAGCTTATATTGGTTACACATATTCAAAATCTTAATTGAAATTTAATGTAATTCAGACTATTTTGATGTATATTGTATGCATAGACACCTGATCAATACTTACTGGTAATGCAGGTGTCTTCCACCAAAGTGTCGTGTGTCCCCCCCATATGGCACGGTTGGATGGAGTCCCTTCCTCTTGACCACCAGGTTTTCGAACCTGGTGGTCTTCATTATTGTATAATGTACCCATGAAAACTGCTGTGGTCAGTATCCTTTCCCCCGATCACAATTACTCCGAGCATCCCGAAAGCCCCGAACGATTTAATTATCTTCACAACATCAAGGATCGACCCTATTCTTCCCATCTCTCCTGGTTGAAAGGATCTCCGGCTGAAATAAAATGGCTCGCTTCGGTCCACACGCAAAGGTTGATCGATGGCATTAAAAAAGTATGTCTCAAAGGTTCTTCGCTGATCGACTATGCCCCAACCTATGTCACGTCCAGTTCCTTTAATGACGCCAGGCTTGCTGCTGGTGGTGTCCTAGAATGCACCCGGGCAATATTAAAAGAGGAAGTCAGCAATGCATTTGCCATGGTCAGACCGCCCGGTCATCATGCCGAACCGGATGCAGCCATGGGTTTTTGCATCTTCAACAATGCCGCCATCTCCACTCGATATGCACTTCATGAAGGTCTGGAAAAGGTTTTGATTTTTGATTTTGACGCTCATCACGGAAATGGAACCCAGGCTGCCTTTATGGATGAGCCTCGGGTTGCATATATATCCACACACCAGGAAGGGATCTATCCTGGGTCCGGACGTTTCGATGAAGCTCCCAATGCCCGAGGACGTATCGTTAACCTGCCTTTGCCTGCATATGCTGGTGACCAGGTCTTTTCAGCGATCCTTGAGCAGGTAGTTTCTCCCCTTGCTAATAAATTTCAACCTGGAATGATCGTGGTTTCAGCTGGTTTTGACAGCCATTGGCAGGATCCGCTTACAAATCTCGGTCTATCAACAAAGGGATTTCATACCATGGCGTGCAAACTGGTGGAAATGGCAGAAAAGGTCTGTGAAAGCCGCATCTTATTCGTTCTTGAAGGTGGGTACCTGCCTCAGAAAGTCTTCTCCGGAATTGATGCCTGCTTGCATGCATTGACAGGTACTGTTTATCAGAACCAGGTTGACGATCCAAGCCCATACCAGGAACCCGGTATGCCCGATTGGTTATCCCGGGTTCGATCCTATCATCTTATCTGAAATTATTTAATAATGAAAGTTTGGTATTTATTATAAACCCCTGCTGCATTATCCGAAAAAGACGATTCCCAGGAGAACAGCTGCCAGTGTGACAGTAATATTATCTATATCCTTGAAGGGAAGTGCCTCGACCACCATACCGAGTAATGCGATCACGGAGATCGGCAGCAGGTAATCACCGATCACACCGTTGAACATCCCCAAGGATAAATAAACCCAAACAATGAAAACAGATAGCAGCCATCCGCCAATGAACATGCCAAGGGATCCAACAGTCGTTTTCCTGGTATTCCAGGGAAGCTGCGGCGATTTTATCCGCCTTCCAAGGATGTCTGCCAGTCCATCTCCGCCGCACATTAACATCAAGGCAATGATTCCTATCGGTGAATCCTTCCAATAAACCAATGTCAGGATGACAAATATCAAGCCGTAAAAAAGAGGACCGCGTAAGATTTCTCGTCGATCTCCAGTTCGGGTCATTGCCTTTACAGATGCTTCGTCCTTCATCACACCCAATCCAACCATGGCGAATTGGATCGTTATGGCTAAAGGCACCAGGCTTGCCAGCCACCGTGAATACCAGGTATCAGGGAAAAGCAGCCAGCATAAAACAAAGATCGGTCCCGTTCCAATATGAATGATCTTTCGACTTAATTTACTTTCGATCCAACCCTTATGCGCTGCCAGGTCCATGATTCTCAACCATGAAAGGGCGATGATGAAAGTAAGTACGAATGCCAGGAACGGATTCATGCTTGTCTCTGTAAGGTATTGATCTTATTTTGAAATATCTCGCTGTCAGGGGGATCCATTGAGATGATGGTTTCCAGAACCTGTATGGCACTTGGTATCTTTTTCTCCTCAATATACAGGTCCACCAGTTCATTCAGTTGAGCTGCTGCTTTCTCAACTCTGCCAGCCAGCCTGTATTCTTCAGCCAGGTGCCGAAATAAAATCTCTTCCCTGGGATGAATTAACATAAGGTCTTCCAGAAAATGTATCGCTTCTTCCCGTTTATAGTGTGAAGACAACTGCACGAAATAATTATCGATCTCGGCATCTGCTTGCGGGCTCTTTCCCAATCGGATATAAAGATCGATAATTGCTCTACGTGTGTCGGGATCATCGGGATCAATGGTCCTTATCTGTTCATAGATCCGGCTTGCCTGCCGTAGATCCAACCGCTGCATATCGATATCTGCCATTCGCTTTAATATACGCGTGCTTGAATTATTATTGGTATCTGCATTCTGGCAGTATTTCAACGCATTTGTGTAAGTTTTGCGTGCCAGGTCAAGTTCCGCCTGGTTGTAATAAAGTTCTGCCAGTTGAATATATTCATTCAATGCCTCATCCACTTGACCTTGCGAAATCAGGTGGTCTATCAATCGGTTATGAATATTCACATCCATCGGTGAAAGTTTCATGATCTTCCTGAAAAAAGCTGTTGCTTGCTGGTTCTCACCTCGAACTTTATAGGCATTTGCTATAACCAACAATTTGGCAAGTGCCTCCACTTGGTTTTCCTGTTTCAGGAGAATGTCGCTTATCAGGGAATGTAATGGCAGGTATGTGGGTGCGTATTGCAGCGAGAAATAAGCTTCTTCCATGGCTGATCGATATTTTTTTTGCCTGACAAGTTCACGGACATTCCTCATGGCATCGATCACCTGGCTGCCTTTGGTTTGGGTGATAAGATGAGCCAGCGGGAGAAGCATTGAATCCTTATCACTCTCAGGAAGTTGGGCGCGCCCATCTTCCACTTTTTTCCGCCAATCAGGCTGGTTTAACAGTTCGTCGATGACATGACAGATCTTTTCTTGTTCTTCCTTGTCTTCTTCATGGTCATAACATTCGATGATGGGTTCATAAAGCTGACGAATGGATTCTACCTGGTCACTCGGTACGACCATCGAATCGGCCAGCTTCAGCGCTTCAAGATAATGCCTGCATGCTTCCCCCTGTTGTTCCATCTTCAGGTGGATATCACCCATCAGTAGTCTTGATGCCAGGCTGTAAGCCTGGTGATTAATGGATTGCTCCAGGTATCTCAATGCGCTTTCCAGGTGATTATCACTTGCTTGCAGGAACCCAAGATCAAAATATAAAGCCGGTTCCTGAAAGCCATTCTTCAATGCGTCTTCCAATTCTCTTCCTGCTTGTTGATTCTGCCCGTGAGTTTGAGCATCAATAGCCTGCCCCAGGTGGTTCTTGATCAGTGATGGATTTTCTTCATTTTGATCATCACCTGGCAATTCATCCTGGTTCTCGGAATTTCCTGAGGGTTCATTAACAAGATCTTTTTCTATACGGCTGCTTAATTCAAATAATGCGCTCGCCATCCTGGTCAAAGCTGTCTTGACTGCTTCAGAAATCGGATCGAGTTTGTTTTTGTCATCCGTCGACTTCTCCATCTGGCGAATATCCGCCATCCTTAATGGGCCGGTCCCCCCTTTCAACCGCGATGGTTCCGGTAGGGTTTCTCCATTCATTAACAGGTTTTTTGCGTTTATGGCTTCCGGGTGTTTTGGATCAAGTTCGAGGGATCGATTTACATGTGATTCTGCCTTCTCCAGCTTCCCATTATGTTGATATAAAAAAGCCAGTGCCAGGTTTTCTTTAATTGCAAGCGGTTTCCTGTCTGTTTTCTCATAAATAAACGCCAGGTTCGTGTGCGCTTCTGTATTAGCCGGGTCCACCATGATGACTCGCAGTAGGTTATCAATTGCCTTGTCAACGTGGTTATTCTCCATGAACAGGTTTGATGCTTTCATACCATAGTCCACAACAAGATCGATCTGTCCCAATCTTTCTGCGATCAAGGCGATCCTTTCCATTGTCAGCGAATCCTTGTCATCGATCTTTGCTGCCTGCATATATGTCTGCATGGATTCTTCCAGTCTCTTCAGCTGGAAAAGGGACAATCCCAGGTTTCTTAGTGCTTTTGGGTTGTCGGGAAATTCGTCCACCGCAATCCGGTAATTCTCTGCTGCCTTGTCCCAATTCTGGTCCCATGCTGCAGAGTGCCCGGCATTGATCGCTTTGTTGAATACGTTCTTGTCACCTGTCATTTTGAACTCTTTTTTCTCTTATTTGGTGGTTTTCAATTCATCCCAGTTTGGACCCCATTTGGCTTCCGTGGTTAATGGAATGCTCATCGGGTAGGCAGTTTCCATGGCTTCTTGCACAACAGCCATTGTGCTTGCCAATTCTGCTTTAGGACAATCCACGACCAATTCGTCATGAACTTGCAGGATCATTCTTCCTTTCAATCCGGCTTTCTTCATTTCAAGAGGTACTTTTATCATCGCCAGCTTCATGATGTCTGCTGCTGTTCCCTGGATTGGTGCGTTAATTGCCTCCCTCAGTTCCCTGTTCCTTGCATTCGCATTTAATTGCCCTGACTTCAACCCTGGAAAATAGCGCCTTCTCCCCATAAGAGTTTCTACAAAGCCGGTTTTTTCTACATCCCTTTGGATCCCATCCAGGTACTTTTTTACGCCGGGATACCGCTTGAAATATGCTTTTACAAAATCCTCAGATTCTGCCAGGGTCAGGTCTGTCGAACGGGTCAATCCGAAGGTACTCATCCCATAAACCAGGCCAAAATTGATTGCTTTGGCATGTCTTCGTTGATCGCTGCTTACCTCGTTCAATGGAACCCCAAAAACGGCAGACGCGGTCGCGGCGTGGATATCCTGTCCATTGCGAAAAGCTTCCATCATGGCTTCATCCTGCGCCATGAAAGCCACTATTCGAAGTTCGATTTGTGAATAATCCACTGCCAGGAGCAGGTTTCCGGGGTCTGCTACAAAACCTCTCCGCACGCGCTTTCCCATTTCAGAACGGATGGGGATATTCTGCAGGTTGGGGTTGGATGAAGACAGCCTTCCGGTTACTGCTCCTGTTTGGCTGTACGAGGTATGCACATGCCCGGTTAATGGGTTTATCTCCAGGGGTAAGGGTTCAACATAGGTGGATTTCAGCTTGGTCAGTTCCCTGTATTCCAATATCCAATCGATGATGGGATGTTGACCGCTCATCGCTTCCAATACATCTGCCGAAGTGGAATAAAAACCACTTGATGTTTTCTTTCCACGGTCAGGAGGGGTTAGCCTCAATGTATCAAAAAGAACGGTTGATAATTGCTGAGTTGAATTCAGGTTGAATGCCTTGCCAACCGAAGTCACGATCTGACGTTCCAGGGCATTCAATTTTTCATTAAGTTCAACGGAAAATTTCGTGAAGAATTCCTTGTCCAGTCGGATCCCTGCCATTTCCATATCCGCCAGGACTGAAACCAGCGGCATCTCCAGCTCATCAAATATCTTTTTCACCTTTGGTGCTTGCGATAATTCTTTTTCCAAAGGATCCATCAATCTCAATGTAACTTCAGCATCCATGGCTGCATAAGGAGCCGCTTCACTTATGGCAACATCTGCCATGGACTTTTGATTCTTGCCCTTCCCGATCAATTCTTCAATATGAGTCATGAATACGCCCAGGCGGACTTCAGCCAGGTTCTTGAGACCCAGGTTCCGTGATGATGGATTGATCATCCACTCAGCGATCATGCTGTCAAAAGATAGCGGGTCCATCCGCAGTCCATGACGGACAAGGATGATATGGTCATATTTTAAATTGTGCCCGATTTTTTTGATCCTAATATCCCCAAAAATCGGCGCCAGCGCCTGGGTGATTTCATCCAGAACCAGCTGCTTGCCCTGGTTGTGTCCGATGGGAATATAATATCCTCTCCCTGCTTCAACTGCCAGCGAGATTCCCACCAAATCAGCTTGGGTTGGGTCAATGGAAGAGGTCTCCGTATCAACGGCAATTCTCCTGGCATTCTTAAGGATGCTTACCAGGTCTTTAAGCTTTCCCGGCTCATCGACTATCACAACTTCGATACCAACATCGGACCCCGTTGGTTTCCTGCTCTCAATAACAGCTGTGTTTGCGAACAAGTCCATTTGACCCGATGTCTGTTCAAGCGGACCATCGACCTGGCCAAGTTTCCGAAATCGTACCAGGAGGCTGCGAAATTCAAGTTCATTGAACAACGCCTCCACTTTGGCGGGATCATACTTATCAGGTCGTGCCTGTTCGAGATCAATCGTAATGGGCAGGTCCACCCTTATCCTGGCCAGGTCTCTGCTCATATAAGCAGAATCTTTTCCTTCTTCAAGTTTATTCCGCCAGCGGGGTTCGATCTCATCGAGGTGTGTGTATACAGAATCCAGATCGTTGAATTGTTTGATCAATTTCTGCGCTGTTTTTTCACCAATACCTGGAACACCGGGGATGTTATCTGATTTATCCCCCAGCAACGCCTTGTAGTCAACAACCTGTGAAGGAAGGACCCCCATTTTATCGACTACATCCTTATCTGTAATATAGTCTCTGGAATTCGATAATGATCCTTCGGGGATGGAAACGATCACCAGTTCATCCACCAATTGCAGTAGGTCTCTATCACCTGTGATGATCTTAACACCAATTCCTTGCTTGGCGATATGGCGCGCTGCGCTTCCCAGCACATCATCCGCTTCATACCCTTCCATCTCAAGGCGGGGGATATTAAATGCATCCACCAGTTGCCTGATCCTTTCGATCTGTGAACGCAGATCATCAGGCATTTTCTCCCGCGTTGCCTTGTATTCCGGGTACATTTCATCACGAAATGTTTTACCCGTGTCAAATGCAACAGCCAGGTAATCTGGTCTTTCCTGTTCCAGTATCTTGAACAGTACACTCGTAAAACCAAAGATGCCGGCTGTGGGTTCGCCGGTGGAGGTTTGCCAGCGCTGACCATAAGGAGTGGCGCCTAATGCAAAATAGGTCCGATAGGCCAGGGCGTGACCATCGATTAAATAGTAGCTTGAAGTCATAGGACTATTTTATTATGCTTTGGTTGCAGAACGCAAGGATGGGTTTTCTTTTGGCAGGTTCAGGAAATGCCTTGCCGCATACGCGTTTGTTCGATAAATTCTCTGACGAAATGGTCTGGATGTGGATTTGAGCTACTGGTCAATATGTAACCGGGTGCCCAGAAATCACCCGATAGAATTTCATTCTTGATCCTGGGGAAATCAACAAGGATCTTCTCGGATAATTGTTTGCGGATGATCCGCATCAGTACAGCTGGTGCCGTGGTTGGCGGAACACTAACGATCCATTGCATGTGATCCTTCTTGACAGAGATATATTCCAGCTTCCACCCGTAGGCGATACAGATCTGGGGTATCCATTCGGATAATCTCATGGCCAGGTCCCCAACCATGTGATGGTTGGGAAATCTGGGTATCAACAGGCAGGCATAATTCAGGTTGTACATCGCCTGGGAGGATTCTTCAAACCGGATCCTTCTGCCAACCTCAAATCCCTTGGCTGGTTCTTGCCTGGGGGTTTCCTGGTTCCCTTGCATATTTGTGTTGTGCAGGGAATGGTCCCTGGATTCGTTGATCGGCTCAACGCTGTTCGATATGGGAGTATTGTTAGCCAGAATTTTCCTGAGGGTATTGGTGTTGAGATCAGCCTTGCTTTTAATTTCTGCCTGGGCAGTTACCTGGGTTGCCAGGTTGCCCTGAAGAGTCTTCAACATTTCAGCTGCTTGTGCGCGGATCACGCTGAAGGGTGTTTCGCTTTCGTAAACCAGGGCAATGGTCATATCATCTGTCAGATGGCTGGCATATATTTTATGCTCTTCTTTTGTTGCATCCAACTGGATGAAACGCATCAGGGCAACATTTTTTTCGTTATCTGAATATTGGATGATGGTTTTTCCGAGTTCTGTTGCCGCAGCTTGTGGAAGCTGGCCAGCGTATGCCCACAAAGCGTTCCCCCTGGTGATCAAGGCTGCCTGTGCTGAAAACCTTATGGAGAGTCCGGTCAAAACCTGGACAGCAAGATGTAGATCATTAAACCACGCAGGTTCAATGGCAGATCGTATTTCTGGATTGGATTTTTGATTCTCTTTTTCCATCAGATCTTCAATCTATATCCATGAATATTCCATTACACGTATGGCAACAATAATCTGGCAAACTACACGCAGACCACTCAATAACAATATCTTATCACGCATTTTTCCAATAATCAAGTGGATAAAAATATGGTAATTTTTCAAAATTTCCACTTATGCGATCACAGCCCCTTCCAATTTAAGCAGCCAGGCTTTGGTTGACAGCCCTTTTCCACCGCCATATCCCCTTAATTTTCCATCACAGCCGATCACCCGATGGCATGGGATCACCAGCGGCATGGGATTGGTTGCTTCCGCTCGACCAACCGCACGCGCAGCGTTGGGATGGTTGATTCCGGTTGCGATCTCTCTGTAATGTCGGGTTTCGCCGTAAGGGATGGCAAAGGTTTCTTGTAAGACCTTCCTCTGGAAGGGTTTGAGGAGTGACCAATCGATCGGAATTTTAAATTCCAACAACCCCCCACGCAGGTATTTGTTGATCTCATCGCCTGCCTCTGAGATTTCATCCGCTTTGGTTTCAACCGGCATCTTGAAACGCTTTGTCAGAAATTCATGGAAATCCATCTCATCCTTTATCCAGGATACGGCAGCCAATCCATTTCTGGAAACCGCCAGGCGGAGATTTCCAAGAGGTGTATTCATAATTCTCCCCGTGTATAGGGGGGCAAGGATTTGGGCTTGCTTGACCATCGAATCCTCCTGCCAGGTTTTTTAAAATAGATTAATAATTCGTAACGCGATCGATCAGACCTCGTTCTCTCGCCCTGAAATCACACCATTTGAATGCATATGCAGCCAGGATACCAAAAATAACAGATAGTCCAACCAGGATGCCGATCAATTGTAGATTACTGAATGATACCAGCGTTGGGAATGCCTGGGCAACCTCGCCCACCAGTGACCTTCGCAGCAATTCCAGCCAGTATGTGATTGGCATGGCATAACCAACCGGCCTTAACCAGGCTGGCAGCACCTCTAATGGAAAAATTGCACCACTGAAAAGGAATAAAGCGCCTGCCACACCCTCTGCAATACCAAAGGAGTGGTGAACAAGGAGCAGAGTAATGCTTCCCAATAATAATCCCATCATGGACAGCATGATGATACCGACGAACAGTGAAAAAAAGAAAAGAGGGAAATTGACCATGTGAAGGTCCAGCGGAAGCTTTAGAAAGATCACGCCTGCCAGGATGGTGATGAATACAGACATGGACCCGGTCAGAAAGCGGGCAACACCCCTGCCGAGCAGGTAATATGGAATGCGGATCGGAGCTATGTACATATACTTCAAGGTCTTGTAATGCTCCCGGTCATCGATCACTGCCCAAGCGACCCCAGCCATGACAGCACTGACATAAATATAGAAGGCATTACCCAGGTAGATATAAGGGAAAAGGGGGTTCTCAAAATTGCTGTGTGTGATGATGCCATACATCACCACCAGGATCGATGCAGAAGCGATCGGCTTTACGATTGAGTAAATAAAGAATAACAGGGGATCTGCCCAGTTGGACTCGATCTGCCAACCCAGCCAGGCAGCACTCTTGAATGATCTCCAGAATTCAGATTTTTGAATTGTGCTCATATTTCCTTATCTCCTTGAATCCGTCAGGCTTCCTTCTCGAATGGCAAGTTTTTCCATGTGAGCCAGTAGGAACTTTGCACCTACCAGGAAAACCACGCATAATACCAGCAGGACAATGATCTCGGTCCGCACATCTACAAAACCCAGCGCCGGACCCGATGCAAAGATCAATTGCCGCATGGCATCCAAGCCCAATGTAAGTGGAATGATGGACGCTCCGGCAGCGATCCAGAATGGAAAGCTGTTAATAGGAAAGTAAAACCCTGATACCAGGTAAATCGGCTCCTGTGCCAGGTTCGATATATGCCATGCTTCCCTGTTCAGCAGCAGGAATAGGGATGCCATCATCATTCCCATCCCATACAGTGCGGTCATTGACAGCATGAATACGGAAAACAACTGCAGGAAACTGGTGACCACGAAACCCACTTTGAACAATACACTGCCAAGAAAGATGATCGCCAGTGCCCGGAGTGCGGTTGCCAGCATGCCACCCAATGCCATCCCCAGCAGGATCGCCATCATCTGGTTGGGCGCAATGATATACAGTGCCAGGTTTCCCTGTTCCTTTTCCCAATAAAGCTGGCTGGACATGCCCCATAGAACATTAAGCCAGAAGGCTGTCATGGCGCCCCCCATCACGGCAAAACCGACATAATCCTCCGGTGCCTGGATGGCTCGATAAACAAAAACATACGAAGAAACAGCCAGCATGGGTAAAAAGATGTCAAAGAACATCCACGATTTCTCCCGCTGCTGACCGATCAATCGCGGGTACGCCCGGGCGATGACCGTTTTCAGAAAAAGCCTCCACCCGGTAACTTTCGTACTATTATCCGTTCCAGGACTGGTCTCTTTGACTTGCGCAGTTTTATTCATTTGCCTCAGCCTTCTCTGCTTCGGCAATGCTGTGCCCGACCAGTTCCACGAAAACATCTTCCAGAGATGGTTCCAGCTTTTTCAGATTGAGGATGGCGATATTCTTTTCGCTCAATGTGTTAATCACTGGACCCAGTGCAGATTCTTCAACAAGTGCCAGTTTTAATAATGCGCCATCTTCCAATTCGCACAGTGAAGCTGTATGAACCTCCGGAAGAGCTTCCAGGCTGTCTGGTGTTAAACCATTCAATCGACTCGTTTTGATCTCGAATAATACATCTTCCTGCAGCCGCTTTTTTAGAGTTACTGGGGAATCACACGCCAGTACTTTGCCCTGGTTGATGATCGCAACCCGGTCGCATAACTCTTCTGCTTCCACCATGTAATGTGTTGTCAGCAATAAGGTCCGTTTCTTGTGTTCTTCCAGCCAGTTCCGTATCAGGGCTCGAACATCGCGTGAAGCGCTCACATCCAATCCCAGGGTAGGCTCATCCAGGAATAAAACATCCGGATCGGTCATAAATCCCCTCACGATATTCATCTTCTGGCGCAATCCTGTTGAAAGATCGGATGACTTGGTATTGATCCGATCACCCAACCCCACCAGCTTTAATAGGTCTGTGATCCTTTTATTGGCTTCCTTGGATGGCATTCCGTAAAATTGCGAGAACATCCATAAATTCTCCCTGACCGTCAATAAACCATATCCGGAAGATTCACCTCCGGAAACCATGTTTATTCTTGGTCGTACCAGTTGAGGTTCATTGAGAACATTGTATCCGGCTACAAAAGCTTCGCCTTTGGTTGGTGCCAGAAGTGTTGTCAGGATCTTTATCAGGGTCGTTTTGCCGGCACCATTTGGTCCCAGTAGCCCGAATAATTCACCTTGCTCGATCTGAAGGTTCACATCAGCAAGAGCTTCAAGTTCTTTTAGTACTTTCTTTTCTTTTTTATTACCCCGGATCTTATAAATTCTACCGAGATTCCTGGTTTCAATTGCCAGAGGGGACATAAAGGCTCCAAATGGTTAATGTGTGGATGTTTTCGGTGGATAGCAGAATTATATCAGCAGCGCAATAGAGTGCACGAGCGACAATTTTACCGCATTTTCTATCCAATTAGTCAAGATTTATGCTTGAATTATGCCTGCAGAAGGATTATTTGGTTGATTTATTGTCAGACAAGCGTAGGGTTAGCGTAGGGTTAGCGTCAAGCATTCCCACACTGCTTATAGTAATATGTAGCAGTCAAACGATTTTTCTTCTCCTCCTTCGAACGAGATCCGTGGTCGGCGTCCACGGATCTCACAATTAACCCACATGTTATAATTTCCCCCTGTTTATCGATAATTAAATAATCATCTCCTTTGAATGGATTCGTGTGAAACTCAGGAACAATTTCCTTTACAGGCTTCAACAATTTAAATTGGCAGTTGATCCTGATATTCAACCAGTGCCTATTAAAGAGTTGACCCAATTTCTGAATGGTTCTCAAATAACCATTTTCAGAGAATTGCAGCCCTTTGAACAGCAGCATGCCTATTCCGTCCTTGAGAAATTGAAGGCTGATGGCTGTGATCAAGCCGAGTTGCTTAAGGCTGCCCTTCTGCACGATATTGGCAAGATCCTCTATCCCTTGAAACCGTGGGAAAGAGCGATGATCGTCATCACCAGGCAGATCGCCCCCTCCCTGTTCCATACTTTGGGACAAAGGAAACCAACCGGATTCTTTAAAGCCTTTGCTGTAGCTTCCAGGCATGCTGAATGGGGCGCAGATTTGGTTACTAAAACAGGTGCCTCCGAAGTGCTGGTTGAACTGGTCAGGCATCACGAAGACGATCCGCTTCCAGGTCAAGATCCTTTACTAATCAGTCTTCAGAAAGCGGATGATTCCAGCTGAAAGGACGTCCAGCATGACGATTACCATTTCCATCCTTGGACTTGATCAAATTGGAGCATCCCTGGCAATGTCCTTGAGAGAATTTAAAGGAGAATTCCTGTGTAAAGTGTATGATCCCGACCCATCACCACAGATACTCAGGATCCTCAAACCCGCTTTCGATTCCTTGGAACATCACCCTGGATCGTGTGTCAAGGATGCGCAGGTAATTTTCCTTTCACTCCCCACACATACAATAGAGCAAACATTGCATGGCATTAAGGAAAATGTTCGTTCCGGGGCAGTCATCATTTGCCTGTCTCCTGCAAAGGTCGTTATCAAAAAATTGGTGGATGAAATTCTGGGCAGCTCCATCCATTTTGTTGCAATGCATTTCCTGGTACCACCGCAGGGCAACCAAGGATTGAATATCCCTCAAGGTGATGGTTCCGCCGGATTGTTCGAGAATACCCTGGCAGCAATAGCGATTCCACCCAATACAATAAAGGCAGTGATCGACCTCGTTACAGGATTGTGCAGCCGGCTTGGCGCAGTTCCGTATTTTTGCGATATGTTGGAAATGGATGGACTCTTATCCAATTCCATCCTTTTGCCGCAGCTGGTTTCCTCTGCCTTTATAAGGGCAACCACATCTGTTCCCGGATGGCAGGATGCAGGAAAATTTGCAGGGACTGAATATGCAATGCTGAGCTCTGCGATTGCTGCCAACGAAGACTGTTCGGGATTGAGCCATGCAGCCATATCACTGAAAGAACATATCCTTCGTGGATTGGATTCCGTGATTGATTCACTGGAGGAGTTGAAACTCTCCATTACTTCTGATGATCTGCCAGGGTTGGAAAAATTAATGGAAAATGCCCGCATTGAACACAACAACTGGTGGAGCAACAAAAATGGCAGTTCAGATTCGACCTATGGTCAGGCTCGCCAGTTAATGCCTTCCAGGGGAGAGTATTGGAAACAACAGCTTGGTGTGTTTGGCAGGAAACCTAAAAAAATCTCAAAGAATTCTGATGAGTAGGTCCTTTTAATACCAGTCCATATGGCATACTTCTGTTATATTCTCGAATGCAGTGATGGAACCTTTTACACAGGCTGGACTACTGACCCCCTGCGCCGAACCAAAACTCATAATGCCGGCAGGGGAGCGAGGTACACGCGCACCCGTGTCCCGGTTCTGCTGGTTTATACGGAAGAACTTCCAGATCGTGCTGCTGCAATGAAACGGGAGATCAAAATTAAAAAACTTGATCATGCCCGAAAACAAAAATTAATTCAAGACCAACTCGAGAACTCTGAAACCGGGTCTATTTCTGAATAGCTGATAGTATGTTAAAAGCACTCATTTTCGATTTTGATGGTCTTATCCTTGATACTGAAACACCGGAATTGCAGGTCTGGCAGAAGATCTACCGCGATCATGGTGTTGAACTTTCAACCTCCTTATGGGGGCAGATCGTGGGAGGAAACGGGATCAGCGTCTTTGATCCCATTGAACACCTGGAAAAATTAACTTCCAGCTCTATTGATAGTTTTCTAGTCAAGGATCTGGCTCTTAATTTAAGCAATGAATTGATCAATTCACAACCAGTCCTTCCGGGTGCCAGGGAATTATTCCAAATAGCCAGGCAGCGATCCTTGAACCTGGCAATTGCTTCCAGTTCTCCCCACGAATGGGTGGATGGACACCTGAAACGTTTGGGATTGTTCGACCAATTTGATTCCATCATGTGTGGAGATGATGTCCTTAAAACCAAGCCTTTCCCTGATCTGTTTATTGGTACCCTGGAAAAACTTGCTGTCCAATCCAGCGAAGCGATCGTCTTTGAAGATTCACCAAATGGCATCCAGGCTGCCAATGCAGCTGGAATTTTCAGTGTCGCGGTCCCCAATCCGGTCACAAGAATGTTTGACCTGAGTCACGCCAGGCTTATTTTCGATTCGCTTGAACAGGTTTCCCTGGATGACTTAAACTCCCGCTATTTCCTTTAAATTCACGAGTCCCCATCATCCGATCGGGTTACCACCTGACCTTCAGGCGTATCCGTTACTATCCAGCCAAGGGACGCTATCTGATCGCGATAATTATCAGCCTGGTCCCAATCATGTCGGATCCTTGCCATCTTTCTCTGTTCCAAAAGGTAGAGCACATCTTCACCTAAAATTGGTTGCGTTACTTTCTCAGCAGGCGGATCATTCACCAATTCCCACGCCTCCTGCCGGATGATCGCATCACTTTTGATTGATAATTTACCAAGTTCATCTATGGGGAATTCCGCCCTGGATGGGTAGATGCGCGGGTCGCAATCGCGCAGTAATGTAGCCGAGCTTACACCGCTGACCGTGCAGGTTCCTTCATTAAAATCAATGATCAAACCGGTGTGTTCATCCAATCCAAGGGTTGTATGGTTCTCTGGTAATTCATCACACCACTGGTTGAAACGATCCAGTCCAATGAAACAGCGGCTTGTGTCCACATCATCACCCCCGTCAGAATTATTCCAGTGTGGTATGAAGGAAAGTCTCAATCCAAAATCATCAAAAAGGTCTAGACCGGGAACTGTGTGTACGTCCTCTCCAACTTTATATATCTCGTAAACTGGCAGGGCGAATTTCCCGACTGCGATCAAGGCTGCGCTTGCAAAGACCAGGGCTGCTCCCTGCCTGTGCCTGGCACGAACAATATCCCATGCAAGACTGCCTTTTAATTGCCTGACTGCGTAGGTTGGAGATCCCGCCCCCATGAATATTAAATTGGCGCTTAATAAATCTGTCAAATTCTCTTCGTTGTCCGGGCTGAATTGCGTTCCGCGCTTCCTTGCCGGCACAGAATGCACTTGTACATCATAATTTTGCAGGCGCTTGGATAAAAAGCCAGACACTTTTTCCGTCACCTGGCTTGCGTTCAGTTCAAAACCAGCAGGTGTCTCCAATAGCGCAATCTGAATCGGCTGGATCAGTTTTTTGGCTATGGATTCAAAGATCCTTCCCCCTGCCAGCGATGTTTCTCCAGATCCCAGCATGGCGATAGGTCCAGGTCGATTGTTCATTTTATTTTCCTCGTTGTTTATTATTGATCAGAAGTTATTCCCGTATCCCGTATTTTGGTCTATCACCAAAATACTGGTAAAACTGGACTTCGATCGGACCGTTGAATAACTTCCGTACTTTGTCAGGTCGGGAGCGTTTAAAGTAATCCGGGAATTTCTTGTCAGCAGTCAGTACATAGATCGACCAGCCGGTCTTCTTCTTAAAGGTTTTGTTCAACGAGATATAGATATCGTTCATTTCCCTGAACTCACCCAGTTTGTAACCGTAAGGTGGGTTGGTTATCAGGATGCCGTATTGCTTGTCGATCCATAGGTCCTTGACATCCTTCTGCTCAAAAAGGATGTCCTGCCCTACCCCCGCCTTCCGGGCATTGACCCTGGCTGCTTCCACCATTTCCGCATCAATATCCGATCCCGATATTTGCAGTTCCGCTTGTTTGTCGACTGCTTCAAATGCCTTCAACCTCGCCACCCTCCATACCTTGTCAGGTATGGCTGGCCATTTTTCAGCTGCGAATTCCCGTTTCAATCCGGGAGCCATGTTCCGTCCAATCATGGCGGCTTCGATCAGGATCGTTCCCGATCCGCACATCGGGTCTACCAGAATTCTGTCTTTGTTCCAGAAACTGAGCTGCACCAGTGCAGATGCCAGTGTTTCCTTTAATGGTGCAGATCCGCTGTGTGTGCGATACCCGCGTCTTGTCAGACCCTTCCCGGATGTATCAATGGTCAGCGTGGCAGTATCCTTTAACAATGCCACCTGGATGGTAAATTCTGCACCAGTTTCCTCGAACCATTCTTTGTGGTAGGCAGCTTTTAACCTCTCCACAACGGCTTTTTTAACGATCGCCTGGCAGGCACTTACGCTTTCCAGGGTGGATCTTATTGATTTTCCATTGACGTTGAACTTTCCATCAACTGGTATCCATGCCTCCCAAGGCAGTGCCCGGGTTTGTTCAAATAACTCCTCAAAAGTGACTGCGTTGAACTCACCCAATTTCAACAAAACGCGATCCGCACTGCGCAGCCAAAGGTTCGCGGTGGGTATATCTTCCAAGGTAGCCGAAAATTCGATCTTGCCCTCTGATGCCTGTAGATTCTTGTAACCAAGGGCAAGCAGCTCCCGTTTGACGACAGCTTCCAATCCGAATGTTGTTGTGGCAATTAATGTGATCTGGGTCATTTGTCTTAATTGTAATTGATTTGCTCTGTCTTGCTGTTGCAAAGGAGAAATCTACCTGGTCTTCTCGAGATATTCCACTGCGGATCGACCGGCATGGTATCCGGTCGCGAAACAGGCAGTCAGCAGGTATCCCCCGGTGGGGGCTTCCCAATCCAGCATCTCCCCTGCACAGAAGACTCCCGGCAGGTTCTTGATCATCAAGCCATCGGTCAGTGATTCGAATGTCACTCCGCCCGCGCTGCTGATCGCTTCCGCCAGCGGTCTGGCTGAATTAAGCGTAATGGGAAGCCGCTTGATCCTTGCTGCCAGGTCTTTGGGATCATTGGTTTCATCAACAGGAATCATCTCCCGCAGGAGACCCGCTTTGACTCCATCCAATCCGATCCTTTTCCGCAAATGGCTGCTAAGTGAGTTTTTCCCGCGTTTTATCGCCAGTCGCTCTTCCACATCAATCTGCGGCTTATCTGGTAAGAGGTCCAGATGGATGGATGCAGTTCCATTCTTTTCGATTTCATCCCGCAGGAAGGACGAAACAGCATAGATAAGACTTCCTTCCACGCCATACTGGCTGATGATAAATTCCCCCCGCTGGTTAACTTCGATCCCGTTGTTATCTTTAAAATATATGCTTACATTCTTTACCGGCTGACCTTCAAATTTTGAGCGGAATACTTCGCTCCACTGCAGGTTAAATCCGCAGTTGGCTGGTTTAAGCGGGTGAATTTTCACTCCTTTATCCGCCAGGATCGGGATCCAACCTGCATCCGAACCCAATTCAGGTCGGCTGCCTCCGCCCAATGCCAGGATGAGCACATCCCCATCCACTTCGACCTCTCCATTTTCTGTATCAAAAATAATACGATTACCATCTCCCCAACCCAACCAGCGATGGCGATAAAAGAACCGAACTTTGTTTTCAGATAGTCTCGTGATCCAGGCTCTTAGTAATGGGGAGGATTTCATCCCTTCCGGGAAAACCCTGCCGGAGGATCCAATAAAGGTGGTAAATCCCAGGTTATGCACCCAGGTCTGGAGTTCTTTTGGTCCGAATTGTTCAAGCATGGGCTTGAGAGTTTCTTTCCGATTTCCATACCGCTTGATGAATTCATCAAATGGCTCCGAGTGGGTAATGTTTAACCCCCCTTTACCTGCTACTAGGAATTTTCGTCCCGACCAGGGTTTGGCTTCGTAAAGTTCGACCCGTACGCCTCCCTGTGAAAGGACTTCGGCAGCCATTAATCCAGCAGGTCCCCCTCCCACGATGATCGCTTTCCAGTCTCCAGGTTCTGCAATATTAATGGCTG
>Ga0209342_10000905_pt1 | contig 34061 bp, 39 predicted proteins | sample RifCSP16_2_FD_184023 | JGI IMG/M metagenome (GOLD analysis project Ga0209342, IMG submission 184023) | Soil microbial communities from Rifle, Colorado - Rifle CSP2_sed 16_2 (SPAdes) (version 2) | ecosystem: Environmental > Terrestrial > Deep subsurface > Rock core/Sediment | place: Rifle...
CATTGGCGCCCGGTCCTTGGGAAGTGCCCCCACCTGAAGCACGTGGTCGTGTCGGGCGCCAATGCCGAGGGCCATGTGCGCCTGCAGGACCTGACTGCGAAGGCCGGCGCGTCGCTCGACCCCGCACCGACGACCGCCGACGATGCCTGCTTCTGGCTGTACTCCTCGGGGTCGACGGGGCAGCCGAAGGGGACGGTCCACGTCCACGCAAGCCTCATCCAGACCGCGGAGCTGTACGGCCGCGCGGTGCTCGGCATCCGCGAGGACGACCTCGTCTTCTCGGCGGCGAAGCTGTTCTTCGCCTACGGGCTTGGCAACGCCCTCACGTTCCCGCTGGCGGTCGGCGCGACGACGCTGCTGATGGCGGAGCGTCCGTCGCCGGGGTCGGTCTACGCCCGGCTGAAGTCGCATCGCCCGACGATCTTCTACGGCGTCCCGACGCTCTACGCCGCCATGCTTGCGGCACCGGATCTCCCCCGACGCGAGGAGCTCGCGTTGCGGATATGCGTCTCGGCGGGCGAGGCGCTGCCCGCCGACATCGGGCGTCGCTGGACCGAGCGGTTCGGCGTCGAGATCCTCGACGGCATCGGGTCGACCGAGATGCTGCACATCTTTCTGTCGAACCGCCCTGGCGAGAATCGCTACGGCACGAGCGGCCGGCCGGTCCCCGGGTATCAGGTGCGCGTCGTCGACGAGCACGGCAGCGATTGCCGCCCGGGCGAGGTGGGCGATCTGCTCGTGGCGGGTCCCAGCGCCGCCGCGGGCTACTGGAACAACCGCGACAAGAGCCGCGCGACCTTCATGGGCGCGTGGACGCGCACGGGCGACAAGTACACGCGCGACGACGACGGCTACTACACCTACGGCGGGCGCTCGGACGACATGCTCAAGGTGGGCGGCATCTTCGTCTCGCCATTCGAGGTCGAGGCGGCGCTCGCCACGCATCCGGACGTCCTGGAGGCGGCGGTCATCGGCGTTCCGGACGAGTCGGCGCTCATCAAGCCGAAGGCGTTCGTCGTCACCAAGCCGGGGGTGAACGGCAGTCCGGCGCTGGCCGAGGCGCTCAAGCAGCACGTGAAGGATCGGCTCGCGCCCTACAAGTACCCGCGGTGGGTGGAGTTCGTGCCCGAGCTGCCGAAGACCGCGACCGGGAAGATCCAGCGGTTCAAGCTGCGACGGCGCGGCGCCGGGGCGTAGGGGAGGCTCTTGAGAACAGGTCTGAGGAATATCGTCTAAGCATTTAATAAATTGAGGATAAAATAATCGCAAAACCCTCGGGGCCGGGCTGGCAGCCGGTTCCAGGCGCTCGGTTCCCCGAAAGGTTGATCAAAACGGTCGGGTTCTTGGTAAACTTGACCGCATTCCTCGGCCTTTCCCTCTGCGCCGCGGAAGCACCGACACCGAACTGGAGGCAGACATGCGTCTGACCACGAAAGGCCGCTTCGCCGTCACCGCCATCCTCGACCTCGCCCTGTCCCAGTCCCAGCAGGGCGGGCCGGTGTCGCTGGCGGGAATCAGCGAGCGGCAGGGCATCTCGCTCTCGTACCTCGAGCAGCTCTTCGGGAAGCTGCGCCGGAATGCGGTCGTCACGAGCGTCCGCGGCCCGGGCGGCGGCTACCTCCTCGCCAAGAACCTCGACGAGGTCTCGGTCGCGGACATCATCCGCGCCGTCGACGAGCCGATGGACACCACGCAGTGCGGGGGCAAGGAGAACTGCCACGACGATCAGAAGTGCCTCACGCACGACTTGTGGGCGGGGCTGAACGACCGCATCTTCGAGTACCTGAGCTCGGTCAAGCTCGCCCACCTCGTCGCCAAGGGGCGCGAGCGGCCGGCGTCCGTGCCGATGGTGGACATGCGCGAGAAGCGCAGCCCGGTGCCCGCCTGAAGCTCCCGGAGTCGCAAGTGGCCATTACCCTCACTGAAAGCGCAGCGCGGCAGATCAAGAGCTCGGTCGCAAGATTCGGCGGCATCGGCTTGCGGCTGGGCGTGAAGTCGGTCGGCTGCAACGGGTTCGCCTACACGTTCGACATGGCGGAGGCGGTGGGCGCCGACGACACGCTGTTCGAGGCGCACGACGCGAAGGTCGTCGTCGACCGCGAGGCGCTCGGATACCTCGACGGCTCGGAGCTCGACTTCGTGCGCGAAGGGTTCAAGCAGATGTTCAGCGTCCGGAACCCGAACGTCGACTCGACCTGCGGCTGCGGCGAGAGCTTCAACGTCCGCGAGGCGCAGGAATGAGCGCGGTCCTCCAGAGCCTGATCGAGCAGCCCTACCGGCACGGCTTCGTCACCGACATCGAGGCGGACACCGCGCCCAAGGGGCTGTCGGAGGACACCATCCGCTTCATCTCGCGGAAGAAGGGCGAGCCCGAGTGGCTGCTCGAGTTCCGCCTGAAGGCGTACCGCCACTGGCTCACCATGAAGGAGCCGACGTGGCCGAACGTGAAGTATCCGCGGATCGACTTCCAGGACATCATCTACTACTCCGCGCCGAAGCCGAAAGCGAAGCTCGCCTCCATGGACGAGGTCGATCCCGAGCTGCGGCGCACGTTCGAGAAGCTCGGCGTGCCGCTCCACGAGCAGAAGGCACTCGCCGGCGTCGCGGTCGACGTGATCTTCGACAGCGTCTCGGTGACCACGACCTACAAGAAGCGACTCGCCGACGCCGGGGTCATCTTCGGTTCGATGTCGGAGGCGGTCCGCGACCACCCGGACCTCGTGCGCAAGTACCTCGGCACCGTGGTCCCGCCCGGCGACAACTTCTACGCCGCGCTCAACTCGGCGGTCTTCACCGACGGCTCGTTCTGCTACATCCCGAAGGGCGTGAAGTGCCCGATGGAGCTGTCGACCTACTTCCGCATCAACACCGAGTCGTCGGGGCAGTTCGAGCGGACCCTCATCGTCGCGGAAGAGGGGGCTTACGTCTCGTACCTGGAAGGCTGTACGGCGCCGAAGTTCGACACCAACCAGCTGCACGCCGCGGTCGTCGAGCTGGTCGCGCTCGATCGCGCCGAGATCAAGTACTCGACGGTGCAGAACTGGTACGCGGGCGACGAGGAGGGCCGCGGCGGGATCTACAACTTCGTCACCAAGCGCGGCCTCTGCCGGGGTGCGGCCTCGAAGATCTCCTGGACCCAGGTCGAGACCGGCTCGGCGATCACCTGGAAGTACCCGTCCTGCATCCTGCAGGGCGAAGGCTCGGTGGGCGAGTTCTATTCGGTCGCGCTGACCAACCACAAGCAGCAGGCCGACACCGGCACCAAGATGATCCACATCGGGCCGAACACCCGCAGCCGGATCATCTCGAAGGGCATCTCCGCGGGCGGATCGAACAACAGCTATCGCGGCCTGGTGCAGATCGGGCCGAAGGCGGAGAACGCGCGCAACTACTCGCAGTGCGACTCGATGCTGATCGGCGGCGCGAGCGGGGCGAACACGTTCCCGTACATCCGGGTGCAGAACCAGACCGCCAAGGTCGAGCACGAGGCGACGACCTCGAAGATCGGCGAGGAGCAGCTGTTCTACTTCCAGAGCCGCGGCATCGACATGGAGGCCGCCGTGTCGATGATCATCAACGGGTTCGTGAAGGACGTGTTCACGCAGCTCCCGATGGAGTTCGCGGTGGAGGCGGGGCGCCTTCTCGGCCTCAAGCTCGAAGGCAGCGTCGGATGATCCGGGCCGACGCGAGAATCCTCCTCGAGGTCCGCAACCTCTCCGCGAGGGTCGCCGGCATCGAGATCCTGAAGGGCGTCAGCCTGACGGTGCGCGCGGGCGAGGTCCACGCGATCATGGGCCCGAACGGCTCGGGAAAGAGCACGTTCGCGAAGGCGCTCGTCGGCCACCCCGCCTATGAGATCACCAGCGGCGCGGCGACTTTCGAGGGCCGGAACCTCTTCGAGCTCGCCGCCGAGGAGCGCGCCCGCGCCGGGCTCTTCCTCGGGTTCCAGTATCCGGTCGAGATCCCGGGCGTCGCGAACGCGCAGTTCCTGCGGCTCGCCTACAACACCATCCAGGCCGCGCGCGGCAAGGACGAGCTCGACCCGCTCGAGTTCGACGACTTCGTGCGCGAGAAGATGCAGCTCCTCGGCATGGACCCCGCGTTCCTCGATCGCAGCGTGAACGAGGGCTTCTCGGGCGGCGAGAAGAAGCGCAACGAGATCCTGCAGATGGCGCTGCTCGAGCCGAAGCTCGCGTTCCTCGACGAGACCGATTCCGGCCTGGACATCGACGCGCTGCGGGTCGTCGCGAACAGCGTGAACCGGCTGATCACCCCGGACAACGCCATCGTGCTGGTCACGCACTATCAGCGGCTGCTGAACCACATCCTGCCGGACTACGTGCACGTGATGGACGGCGGCCGGATCGTCAAGACCGGCGGCAAGGACCTCGCGCTCGAGCTCGAAAACCGCGGCTACGACTGGGTGGCCGGGGAAGCGGCCGCGGCCTGACGACCGATGACGACTGCGACGGTCCATCCCTGGCTCGCGAGCCTGCTCGCCGGCCACGCGAGCGTCCCGGCAAGACCGCATGACTGGGTGAACCGGCTGCGCAGCGACGCCTTGGAGCGGGCGCACGCGCTCACGCTGCCGACGATCCGCCAGGAGGACTGGCGGTTCACCGATCTCTCGCCGCTCTATCAGCTCGCGTTCCGGGCGGCGGCGCCGGCCGCGGCTCCCGCGGGACTCGGGCTCGAGCCGGTGATCGCCCCGGAAGCGGGCGCGCGGCTCGTTTTCATCGACGGCCAGTTCGTTCCCGCGCTCTCGATTCTGGCTTCCGACGGGGTCGTCGCGACCACCCTCGGCGCCGCGTTCGACGCGCACGGCGACCTGGTGAGGTCGCAGCTGGCGCAGCTCGCGCCCTTCGCCGACGACGCCTTCCGCGCGATCAACACTGCGTATCTCGCCGATGGCGCGCTGGTGTTCGTGGCGCGCGATGCCGTGGCGAGGTCGCCGGTCCAGCTGATCTTCGCGACCACCCAGGCCGACGTCGCGACCCACCCGCGCTGCCTGGTCGTGGCCGAGCAGGGGAGCGAGGTGACCGTGGTCGAGGACTACGTCGGCCTGCAGGACGGCGCGTCCTGCGTGAACGCGGTGACCGAGATCGCCGTCGGGCCGAATGCCCACGTGCGCCACGTGCGGCGCCAGCGCGAGAGCTCCGCGTCCTTCCACATCGCGACCTGCGCGGTGCGGCTCGAGCGGGATGCCTCGTACCGGGCGGTCGCGGTAGCGGTCGGCGCGCGCATCTCCCGCTACAACCTGAACGTCGTTCAGGCCGGCGAGGGGACGAGCTGCCAGCTCGACGGCCTCGCGCTGATCCGCGACCGGCAGCTCGCCGACACGCACAGCTTCATCGACCACGCGCATCCCCACGGGACCAGCCGGCAGCTTCACAAGTGCGTCGTCGGCGGTCACGCGCACGCGGTCTTCAACGGCCGGATCATGGTGCGCCCGGGCGCGCAGCGGACCGACTCGGCGCAGGCGAGCCGCAACCTGCTGCTGTCACGGCGCGCGCACGTCGACACCAAGCCGCAGCTCGAGATCTTCGCCGACGACGTGAAGTGCGCGCACGGCGCCACGGTCGGCCAGCTCGAGGCGGAGGAGCTGTTCTACCTGCAGAGCCGGGGCCTGGGCGAGCGCGTCGCGCGCGGGCTCCTCACCTACGGCTTCGCCGCCGAGATCGTCGACCGGATTCCGGTGCCGTCGATCGTGGAGTCGTTGCGGCGGACGGTGCTGCACGAGACGCAAGGCGAGGCGCTGGCATGACCGCGACCGCACTGCGCGCGGCTGCGACGCGCTCGACCGAGTTCGAGCTCGAGCGCATCCGAGCCGAGTTTCCGATCCTGCGGAACGTCAGGCCCCACGGGAAGCCGCTCGTCTTCCTCGACAACGCGGCTTCGAGCCAGATGCCGCAGCCGGTGATCGACCGGATCGTCCATTACCGCACCTGGGAGCACGCGAACATCCACCGCGGCGTGCACTACCTGTCGCAGAAGGCGACCGAGGCCTACGAGGAGGCGCGGCGGAAGGTGCAGCGCTTCCTGAACGCGCGCGAGGAGCGCGAGGTGGTCTTCACGTCGAACGTCACCGACAGCATCAACCTCGTGATGCAGGGGTACGGGCGCCCGTTCATCGGCGCCGGCGACGAGATCATCCTCACCCACCTCGAGCACCACGCGAACATCGTGCCGTGGCAGATGCTGTGCGAGGAGAAGGGCGCGAGGCTCCGCGTGGTACCGATCAACGGCGCCGGCGAGCTCGTCCTCGACGAGTACGAGCGGCTGTTCAACCCGCGCACGAAGCTCGTCGCGTTCACCCACGTGTCGAACGCGCTCGGGACGATCAACCCAGCGAAGGACATGATTGCCACGGCGCACCGTCACGGCGTTCCGGTGCTGGTCGACGGCGCCCAGGCGGTCCAGCACATGCCGGTCGACGTGCAGGCGCTCGATTGCGACTTCTACGCCTTCACTGGGCACAAGATCTACGGCCCGACCGGCATCGGCGTGCTCTACGGGAAGGCGGGGCTCCTCGAGAAGATGAAGCCGTTCCGCGGCGGCGGGGACATGATCCTCTCCGTCACCTTCGAGAAGACCACCTACAACGCGATCCCTCACAAGTTCGAGGCCGGTACGCCGCCGATCGCCCAGGCGGTCGGGCTCGGGGCGGCGCTCGACTACGTGAGCGGGATCGGGCTGGATCGGATCGGGGCGCACGAGCACGCGCTGCTCCAGTACGCCACCGAGCTTCTCGGGGGCATTCCGGGCGTGCGTCTCCTCGGCACGGCGAAGGCGAAGGCGGCGGTCCTGTCGTTCTACGTCGGCGACGTGCATCCCCACGACGTCGGCACGATTCTCGATCAGGAGGGCGTCGCCGTGCGCACGGGCCATCACTGCGCGCAGCCGCTCATGCAGCGGCTCGGCGTTCCGGCGACGGCGCGCGCCTCGTTCGCCTTCTACAACACGTTCGAGGAAGTCGACGCGCTCGCCGCGGCGGTGCGCAAGGTCCGGCAACTGTTCGCCTGAGGATGGATTCAAAACAGCTCTACCAGGAGGTCATCCTGGATCACAACAAGAAGCCGCGGAACTGGGGCAAGCTCGAGGGCGCGACCCACCGCTCCGAGGGCCTGAACCCGCTGTGCGGCGATCATATCTGGGTCGCGCTGAAGCTCGACGGGGACCGGATCGGCGAGATCGCGTTCGAGGGCGAGTCGTGCGCGATCTGCAAGGCCTCGGCGTCGATGATGACCGTCGCGGTCAAAGGCAAGACCGTGGACGCGGCGGAGCGCCTCGTCGAGGGCTTCCGCGGCATGGCGACCGGGCAGCTCGATTCGGCGACCGAAGCGAAGCACCTCGGCCGGCTGACGGTGTTCGCCGGGGTCAAGAACCTCCCGATGCGCGTGAAATGCGCCATCCTGCCGTGGCACACGCTGCATGCGGCGCTCGGCCGCGAGGACACCACGACGACCGAAGGGGCCGCCGACCCGGTGGGGCAGGCAAGCTGATGCCCAAAATCGCCGAAATCGAGCGCACGCCGAACCCGAACGCGCTGAAGTTCGTGCTGAAGGAGCCGCTCACCTACGGCGTGTCGCGCTCCTTCGACTCGAAAGAGGACGCGCAGGGTGACCCGCTCGCCGCGGCGCTGTTCGACATCCCGCGCGTCGCGAACGTCTTCTACGTGGACAACTGGATCACGGTGACCCAGGACGGCGGCGCCGATTGGGGCGAGCTGTCCAAGAAGGTCGCCGTGCCGATCCGGGAGGCGCCGGCGGCGGAGGCACAGTCGCACGCCTACGCGGCCTCCGCCAGCGGGCACCCGGCGTTCGACGACAAGCGGCTCACCGATGAGCAGCGCCAGAAGCTCGGGCTGATCACCGACCTCATCGACGAGCGCGTGCGCCCGTACCTCCAGGGCGACGGCGGCGACCTCTACGTCGTCGAGCTCGAGGGCAACGTGCTGAAGGTGCACTACCAGGGTGCCTGCGGAAGCTGCCCGAGCTCGATCTCGGCCACGCTCACCGGCATCGAGGGCCTGGTCCACTCCGTCGATCCCGAGATGCAGCTGGTGCCGGTATAGTCCTCGCCGCCGGTGCCTGAGCAAGGTGGCGCCGGGAGCGGTCGATTCGCGTCTCATCACTTAAAGGAGGGGGCAGATGATCGACGGCAAGTGGGCACCGTACGCGGCGTTGCTGTTGCGGGTCAGCATGGGCATCCTGTTCATCCTGCACGGCATCTATCTCAAGGTCTTCGTGTTCACGATGGCGGGGACCGGCAAGTACTTCGCCAGCCTGGGGCTCCCGGACTGGTGGGCTTGGGTGGCCATGCTGTACGAGACGATCGGGGGATTGGCGCTCATCGCCGGGATCCAAGCCCGCTGGGTTGCGGTCTTCCTCGGCGTCCACCTGCTGTTCGCCGCCTACCTCGGGCATGCTGCGAACGGCTTCTTCTTCACCAACAAGGGCGGCGGCTGGGAATACCCGCTGTTCTGGGCGGTCGTGTGCTTCGCGCTGGCCCTGCTCGGCGACGGCGCCCATGCGCTGAAGCCGAGCCGCCAGGCGCGCTAGCGCCCGGGCGTCGAGCCCGCGGGCGGGCTGTTCAGCGGCCGGCCCTCTCTGCTATTCTCGGGGCACGGCATGTGCCGGTTTGGAAGAAAGGAGGTGATCCAGTGTCTAGTCGATACTTGAGGATCGCTGCCGTGATCGGATTTTTGCTCGCGAGCAGCGCGGCGTCGGCTTGTCCCGGCGCGAAGGCGAAGTCGGCGGACGGATCACAGGGCTCTACCTCCTCCAGCTCCACGCAGCGGGGAGGCTAGCGACCCGCCCTACCGACCGGCTTCGATTCGCCGGCGCGGCTCCGGCCGCCGCCGACGCACAACCAAGTACGAACGAAGCCTACAAGGCATTCCCGGCCGCAGGTTTTTTCCTGCGGCCGTTTTCTTTTCTGGGGTGCTAACCTCGGCGCGTGCTCTCGATCCGCGGTCTCTCGAAAGGCTATTCCGGTCCCCGCCCGCGCGCCGTTCTGAGCGGCATCGATCTCGACCTCGCCGCGGGCGAGTACATCGCCGTGCGTGGCGAATCGGGGATCGGCAAGTCGACGCTGCTCAACCTCATCGCCGGGCTCGACCGGCCGGACGCCGGCTCGATCGCGCTCGACGGCGTCGAGCTGACGCGGGCCGACGACGACGCGCTTACGGTTATCCGGCGCGAGCGAATGGGCTTCGTTTTCCAGGCGTTCCACCTCCTGCCGTACCTCACGGCAGCGCAGAACGTGGCGCTGCCGCTGCTCCTCAACGGCACGCTCGACGGCGCGACGAGCCCGCGGGTGAGCGAGATGCTCGCCGCGGTCGGGCTCGCCGACCGCGCCGCGAGCCGGCCAAGCGAGCTGTCGGGCGGCGAGCTCCAGCGCGTCGCCATCGCGCGGGCGCTCGTTCACCAGCCACGGCTCGTGCTCGCCGACGAGCCGACCGGGAACCTCGATCCCGACAGCGCCGCGCAGGTCCTCGAGCTGCTCCGCCGCAGCGTGAAGGGCGAGGGCGCGGCCGGCATTCTCGTCAGCCACTCGCCCGCCGCCGCGGCCACCGCCGACCGGATCTACACGCTGACGGCATCCGGCCTGCGGTCGGGTTGACGCCGTGCACCGCACCGCGCTCGCCCTTGCGCTGTTCCTCGGCCCCGTCAGGCAGAGCAGGGGCCGGCTCGCGCTCTCCCTCGCGGCCATCGCCCTCGGCGTGGCGCTCGGCTACGCGGTGCAGCTCGTCAACCAGTCGGCGATCAACGAGTTCTCCCAGGCGGTGCAGACGCTCTCCGGCACCGCGGACCTCGAGATCCGCGGTGCTCGCGCCGGCTTCGACGAAGCGCTTTATCCGCGGCTTGCGCGCCTCCCGGAAGTGGCCGTCGCGAGCCCGGTGATCGAGGTCGACGTCCGCCTCGGCGGGCGGAGCGAACGGCTGCGCGTGCTGGGCGTCGACGTCTTCCGGGCGGCGCTCGTTCAACCTCAGCTCGCCGCCACGACGGTCGGGGATTCGCTCGACACGCTGCGCCCCGACACGATCTTCCTCAGCCCCTCGGCGGCGCACGGGCTGGGCGTGAAGGAGGGCGACACCATCGCCGTCCAGACGGGGCACGGCGAGGTGCGGTTGCGCGTTGCCGGGCTGACGCGCGCCGACGGCACGCGCTTCGGGCTGGTCGACATTGCGGCGGCGCAAACCGCCCTCGACCGGTTCGGGCGGATCAACCGGGTGGACCTTCGGCTGCGCCCGGGCGTCGACGTCGAGGCATTCCGGCGGCGCCTGCAGGCGGAGCTTCCGCCAGGCGTGCTCGCCGAGCGTCCCGAAGCGAGCGTCAAGCGCGCCGCGACTCTCTCGCGCGCCTATCGCGTGAACCTCAACGTCCTGGCGCTCGTGGCGCTCTTCACCGGCGGGCTGCTCGTCTTCTCGACCCAGGCGCTCGCCGTCGTCCGCCGGCGTGCGCAGCTTGCGCTGCTGCGCGTGCTCGGGTTGAAGGGACGGGGATTGATCGCGCTGGTGCTCGGGGAGGCGCTCGCGCTCGGCGTCGCGGGCGCAGGCGTTGGCCTCGCGCTCGGATACGGGCTCGCGCAGGCCATTCTGGATCTCGTGGGCGCCGACCTCGGTGCCGGGCATTTCCGCGGCCTGCAGCCGGCGCTGCGGGTCGACGCGACCTGGGCCCTGCTCTTTTTCGCGCTCGGGGTGGCGGTCGCCGTCGTCGGCAGCCTGGTGCCGGCGCTGGAGGCCGCGCGGACGCAGCCCGCGGCGGCGCTGAAGGCCGGCGACGAGGAGCGGGTGTTCGAGCGGCTCCGGCCGATCTGGCCCGGTCTCGCGGTCCTCGCCGGCGGCGCGATGCTCACGGCGTCGTCGCCCGTCGACGGGCTGCCGATCCTCGGCTACGTCGCGATCGCGCTGCTGCTCATCGGCACGATCATGCTCATGCCGCGGCTCACGGTGGCGGTGCTCGGCCGGCTGCCCGCGCAGGCCGCCGTTCCCGCGCAGCTCGCCGTGATGCAGCTCCGCGGGGCACCGGGACAGTCCATGCTCTCGCTCGCCACCATCGTCGCCGCGGTGAGCCTCCTGGTCTCGATGGCGATCATGGTCGCGTCGTTCCGGCAGTCGCTCGACGAGTGGCTGCAGCACGTGCTGCCCGCGGACCTGTACGTGCGAACGAGCGCGTCCGGGGATGCGGCGTTCCTCACGCCGCGCGATCAGGAGCGCCTCGCGCGTCTCCCGGGGGTGCGCCGGGTCGACTACGCCCGCGTGCAGCAGCTCCTGCTCGCGCCGGAGAAGCCTCCGATCACGCTGTTCTCGCGTCCCATCGACGCCGACGATCCCGGGCGGCTGCTTCCGCTCGTGAGCGGCTTCGTCGTGCCCCGCGCGGGCGAGCCGCCGCCGATCTGGGTGTCCGAGGCGATGGTCGACGTATACGGCTTCACCCTCGGACGCGTGGTCGAGCTGCCGATCGCCGGGCGGAGCGAGCTTTTCACGGTGGGGGGCGTCTGGCGGGACTACATCCGTCAGCACGGGTCGGTGCTGATCCACTCCGACCTCTACGTCCGCCTGACCGGCGACCGGACCGCGAACGACGCCGCGCTCTTCCTGGTGCCCGGCGCGGACTCGGCCGAGGTCAAGGACGCGCTTCGCGCGACCCTGCCGGGCGGCGACACGCTCGACGTCGACGAGCCGGGCGAGATTCGCCGGCGCTCGATGCAGGCGTTCGACCGGACGTTCGCCATCACCTACGTCCTCGAGCTGGTAGCGCTCGTCATCGGGCTCACCGGCCTCTCGTCGAGCTTCGGCGCGCTCGTACTCGCGCGCCGCCGCGAGTTCGGCATGCTCCGCCACGTGGGCATGACGCGCCGGCAGATCGCCGCGATGCTCGCGACCGAAGGATTCGCGGTGAGCGCGCTCGGGCTCGCCGTGGGCCTCGGGCTCGGCTGGGTGATCAGCCTGATCCTCATCCACGTCGTCAACCGGCAGTCGTTCCACTGGAGCATGGATCTCGCGATCCCGTGGGGGCCGCTGGCGGCGTTCTGCGCGGTCATGCTGGTAGCGGCTTCTCTCACCGCGACGGCGAGCGCGCGTGCGGCGATGACCGACGACGCGGCGCGCGCGGTCAAGGACGACTGGTGAGGCGCCGTGCCTTCCTGCTGAGTCCGATGGCGCTCGCCGCGCTGCGGGCGCTCGCCGCCGAGGGGTATCCGGCCGTTGCTCGCGGTCGCACGCTCGAGTTCCCGCGCGACCACGGCGCGCATCCGCAGTACCGCACCGAGTGGTGGTACGTCACCGGCTGGCTGCGCGACGCCGCCGGCCGCGAGCTGGGGTTCCAGGTGACGTTCTTCCGCAACCGCCCGCGGATCGCCGAGGACAACCCGAGCGCGTTCGCCCCGAAGCAGCTGCTGTTCGCCCATGCCGCGATCGCGGATCCGGCGCGGGGCCGGCTCTTGCACGATCAGCGCGCCGCGCGCGCCGGCTTCGGCCTCGCCGAGGCGCGCGAGGGGCCCACCGACGTGCACATCGACGACTGGTCGATCGCGCTGTCGGGAAGCACCTACCGCGCGCAGATCGCCGCGCGGGGGCTCGTGCTCGACCTCGCGTTCGAACCGACGCAGGGCGTCCTGCTGCAGGGCGACGGTGGCTACAGCCGCAAGGGGCCGGCGCCGGAGCAGGCGAGCTACTACTACAGCCGCCCGCATCTTGCCGTGTCGGGGGCCGTCGAGCAGAACGGCCGGCGCGAGCCGGTCCAGGGCGAGGCGTGGCTCGACCACGAATGGTCGAGCGAGTACCTGGCGGCAGAGGCAACCGGCTGGGACTGGATCGGCGTCAACCTCGCGGACGGCGGCGCGCTCATGGCGTTTCGCATCCGGGCAAAGGCGGGGGGCGCGTTCTGGGCCGGCGGCGCGCTACGCACGGCCGACGGGCGCCTGCGGACCTTCGCGCCGCGCGAGGTCGTCTTCGAGCCGCTTCGGAGCTGGCGCTCGCCGCGAAGCGAGGTGACGTACCCGGTCGCGATGCGCGTCCGCGCCGGCGCGCTCGAGGTCGAGGTCGAGCCGCTGATGGACGACCAGGAGCTCGATTCGCGCGCGAGCACCGGGACGATCTACTGGGAAGGCGCGGTCCGGGCAGCGCAGGGCGGCCGGCTCGTCGGGCGCGGCTATCTCGAGCTGACGGGCTACTGGAAGCCGCTCAAGCTCTAGCTAGGTACACTCCGCCGGAAGCCTCTTCCCATGGGCGAAGCCACCCCCCCGTTCGTCGACGTCTGCGGCCATCGACTGGAGGTGCAGACGATCCCCGGTGCCGCGACACGCCCGACGCTCGTCCTCCTGCACGAGGGCCTGGGGTCGATCAGTACCTGGCGCGAGTTCCCCTCGCAGGTTGCCGCCGCGACCGAGTGTCCGGTCGTCGTCTACTCGCGCTACGGCTACGGGAACTCCGATGTCCTCGAAGCACCGTTCGGAGTCGACTACATGCACCGCGAGGCGCTGGAGGCGTTGCCCGAGCTGCTCGCGAAGCTCGGGATCGCGCGACCGATCCTGGTCGGCCACTCCGACGGGGCCTCGATCGCGCTGATCTACGCCGCAGCGCGAGACGCCGTGCGCGGACTCGTCGCGCTGGCGCCGCACGTGTTCGTCGAGGACCTCTCGGTGAAGAGCATCGCGGAGGCGAAGATCGCGTTCGAGACCACCGATCTGCCGGAGAAGCTCGGGCGCCACCACGCCGATCCGCGGAAGACGTTCTACCGCTGGAACGACATCTGGCTGCACCCGGACTTCCGGCGCTGGAACATCGAGCCCTTCCTGCCGCAGATTACCTGCCCGGTGCTTGCGATCCAGGGCTACGACGACGAGTATGGGACGATGGCGCAGCTCGACGCCGTCGCGGTGCAGGTCGCGGGCCCGTGCGAGGTCGTCGGGCTCGCCGACTGCGGGCACCGGCTGCACCGGGATCAGCCGGAGAAGACGGTCGAGGCAATCGCCCGTTTCGTGCACCGGATCGCGGACCGCTGAAGGAGGTTGCCATGCGTGGACTTCAGGGCAAGGTCGCACTGGTCACCGGTGCGGCGAACGGGATCGGCCGCGCGATCGCGATGCGCCTCGCCGCGGAGGGCTGCGTCGTCGGCGTCTTCGACCTCGACGAGACCGGCGCGCTCGACTGCGCCGGGCAGATCCAGGCGCAGGGCGGGCACTCGCACGTCGAGCTGGTCGACATCGCGGACTACGCCGCCGTCGCGCGCGCCGTGCAGTCGTTCGAGCAGGCACGCGGGCCGATCGGCATCCTGGTGAACAACGCCGGCTGGGACCGCGCCGCCAACTTCCTCGACACCGAGCCCGGGTTCTGGGAGAAGGTGATCCGGATCAATCTTTACGGTCCGCTCAACATGCACCACGTGGTGCTGAGACGGATGGCCGAGCGCGGGCTCGGCTGCGTGGTGAACATCGCTTCCGACGCGGGCCGAGTCGGCTCGTCGGGCGAGGCCGTGTATTCGGCGTGCAAGGGCGGGATCATCGCGCTGACGAAGACGCTCGCCCGCGAGCTGGTGGGCAAGGGGATCCGGCTGAACACCGTGTGTCCGGGTCCGACCGACACCGCGATCCTGCGGAGCTTCACGGACGGCCCTGACGGCGCGAAGATCGTCGAGGGGCTGAAGCGCGCGATCCCGATGCGGCGGCTCGGGGCGCCCGAGGACTACCCCGGGCTCGTCGCGTTCCTGGCGAGCGACGATGCGGCCTACATCACCGGGCAGACGATCAGCGTCTCCGGTGGGCTGACGATGCACGGGTGACCGCTAGAACGCGAGCGCCACCCGCATTCCCTGATCGATCGCCCGCAGGGCGTCGAGCTCCGCCGCCACGTCGGCGCCGCCGATGAGCTGCGCGCGGACCCCCAGCGCGGCGAGCTCGTCGTAGAGCGAGCGCGACGATTCCTGCCCGACGCAGACGACGACGTGGTCGACCGCGAGCAGTCTCGGCGCGTCCTCGTGCCGGATGTGCAGGCCCGCGTCGTCGATCCGCTCGTAGGTCACGCCGACGAGGATCTTCACGCCGCGCCGCGCGAGCTCCGCCCGGATCGCCCAGCCGGTCGTCATCCCGAGCGTCTTGCCGGCGGGGGTGGGCTTCCGCTGCAGCAGGAAGATCTCCCGGGGCGAGGTCTCGCGCGGGCTGCCGTTCAGCCCGCCGTCGGCAAGCCCGCTCCGATCGACGCCCCACGCAGCGCAGAAATGCTCCGCCGGGTCGGCGCTGTCGGGTCTGCTGAGGTAGACCGCGGCGTCGAACCCGATGCCGCCGGCGCCGAGGATCGCGACCCGCCGTCCGGGCACTTTGCGTCCGCTCAGCACCTCGTCGTAGCGCAGCACCTTCGGGTGATCGACTCCAGGAATCGCGGGAACGCGCGGCGTCACGCCGGTGGCGACGACGATCTCGTCGAACCCCCCGGCGGCGAGCGCTCCGGCCTCCGGGCGGCTCCCGAGCTTCACCTCGACGCCGCATTGCTCCAGCCGGCGCTCGAAGTAGCGGATCGTCTCGGCGAACTCCTTGCCGGGGATTGCCGCGGCAAGGTGCATCTGGCCGCCGACCGCCGGCGCGGCTTCGAACAGCGTCACGGCGTGACCGCGCTCGGCGGCAGTGACTGCGCACGACAGTCCCGCCGCCCCCGCGCCCACGACCGCGACGCGCCTCCGCCGGGGGGCGGGACCGGCGGCGAGATCGAGCTCGCGGCCGGCGCGCGGGTTGACGAGACAGGTCGCCGGCTCGTCGCGGAAGATGAAGTCGAGGCACGCCTGGTTGCAGGCGATGCAGGTGTTGATGTCCGCGGCGCGTCCCGCGCGCGCCTTGAGCGCGAACTCGGGATCGGCGAGCATCGGCCGCGCGAGCGCCACCGCGTCGGCGAAGCCCTCGGCGAGCAGCCGTTCCGCGACCTCCGGCGTGTTGATCCGGTTCGTCGCCATCACCGGGATCGGCACTCCTTCCTTGAGGCTCTTCACCGCGAACGCGAACGCCGCGCGCGGCACCATGTACCCGATGGTCGGCACGCGCGCCTCGTGCCAGCCGATCCCGGTATCGAGCAGGTCGGCGCCCGCGGCGGCGACCGCGCGCCCCTGGGCGGCGGTCTCCGCCGCGCTCAGGCCCCCGTCCACGAGATCGAGCGCCGAGATGCGGAAGATGATGAGGAACCCGTCGCCGACGCGGCGCCGCGTCCGGCGGACGATCTCGACCGGAAAGCGGAACCGGTTCTCGAGGGCGCCGCCCCACCGGTCGGTGCGGTCATTGGTCCGCAGCGCGGTGAACTGGGTGATGAGGTATCCCTCCGAGCCCATGATCTCGACGCCGTCGTAGCCGGCCTCCTGAGCGAGCGCGGCGCACTCGACGAACGCCTCGATGACCTCCTCGACGTCCGCGTCGCCGAGCGCGCGGGGCCGGCGGCGGTTGATCGGCGACGGGATCTCGGACGCGCCGACCAGCTCGTCGAGCTTCGCGTAGCGTCCCGCGTGCAGGATCTGCAGGCAGATCGGCGCGCCCGCGGCGTGGACGGCGTCGACGATCCGGCGGTGGAACGGGAGCTGATCGCGGCGGTTGAAGACCAGCGAGTCTTCCTCCATGCGCCCGGCGCTGTCCGGCGAAACGCCGCCGGTGACGACGAGCGCGGCCTCGCCGCGCGCCCGCTCGGCGTAGAAGGCGGCGAGCCGCTCGGCGGGGCGGTCGGCGGACTCCAGCCGCGTGTGCATCGATCCCATCACGATGCGGTTCTTCAGAGTGAGGGACCTGAGCGCGAGCGGCTCGAAGAGTCGGGGGTAGGGCGTCATGCGCGTCCGGGCGGGGCGGGCGGATTATGGCGAGTTGCGGCGCACCGGAGCAATGGCGGCGTGGCCGCGCGCTTCGGCTAGAATGCACGCTCTCTCGGCCAACGACGCGAACGATGAAACGCCTCCTCGCCGCCGCCGCTTTCGCGTTGCTCGCCGATCCGGCGGTTGCGCAGGACAAACGCCTCGAGGCCGTCTGCGGCGATCTTTTCGGCGCGCGTCAGACGGCGATCCGGCTCCTGAAGGAAGGCTGGCCCGGCAACACCATCGTCCAGGACGCGCTGAACCGCCCGGAGTGGCGCAACGCGTCGATGCCGGACAAGAAGATGCTCATGGACCTGCTGCAGGAGACGTTCAACGCGCCGGGCAATCCGAGCTCGGCCGTGATTCGCGACTGCATGCGGCGCGCGGAGGCCGCTCCCAAGGGCGGATGAGCGCTGCCGCGGGCACGAAAAGTGCCAGCGGCGGCGAAGGTCGCCATCTCGCCCAACGAGATGGTCGACGGGGGAGAGTGAAGAATGTTGGCGAGTGCGGCGAGCATCGTCGGGCTGGCGGTCGCGGCGCTGATCGGCTTCGGGGCCGGATGGCTCCTGGCGCGACGGGCTCGCGAGCGGGCGGTTGCCGCGGCGCGCGAGGTGGCAACGGCGGGCACCTTCCAGCTCGCCGACGAGCTGTACGCACGGACGAAGCGCGCGACGGAGCTCGAGTCGAAGCTCGGGGCGGTCAGGGCGCAGGCCGGGGCGCTGAAGGACGCAGTCGCCGCGGCGGAGGAGCGGGTGCACGTCCTCGAGGCGGAGGTCGATCGGCTCGCCGCGTTGCTTAGGGCGAGGGATGACGAGATTGCGTCGCCGCACCAGCCCGGGGCCCCGGGGGCACCTGCGGTCCCGCCGCCTTCGTCGCGTGCGCGCCGGGCGGCTCGTCTGCCCGAGGACCCGCGCCCGGCGCAGCCGGAACGCTCCGGCGACGGGAACAAGCGCGACGATCCGAAGCGCGCGCGCAAGGAGCACCGCAAGAAGTACGGCACCGATCTCTGATGCGGGTGCGTGCCGGAGCCGGGGTTCAGCCCCGGCGCTTGCGCTTCCGGTCGGCCAGCAGCCCGCGCTTGCGGTGCCAGTCGATGATCGCCTCGTTCGGGAACCGCATGAACACCCGGTCGCGCCTGCCGCGCGTGAGCGGCACCCAGGAAGGTTTCGACTCGACGAGGCAGTGCTGCGATTCGCGCGGCCGCGGCAGCGGGGTATCGATCGCCGAGGCGAACGGATAGATCCACTGCCCCCAGCGGGGGTCCCAGAGCCAGAGGGCGCTCCCGCACTTCGAGCAGAAGTGGCGCTTGCCGGGACTTCGAACGAGCTTGCGGCCCTCCCGCCACCTGGCGCGGTACACGGAGAGGTTCCTCGCGCCTTTTACCTTCAGGGTGTCGGCGTTGCCCATGATGTTGATCGCGTAGCCGCCGCCGCCCTGCGTCTTGCGGCAGACCGAGCAGTAGCAGCGGAGATACGGGTAAGGCGTCTGCGAGTCGACCTTGAACGTCACCGCGCCGCAATGGCACGAGCCTTTCAGTAGCATCGGATCCTCCTCGCGCGTGGCGAGCGCCATCTTAGCGCGCGAGTGACCCACCCATGGACGAACCCGCCGAGCGCCTCCGCATCGACAAGTGGCTGTGGGCCGCGCGATTCTTCAAGACCCGCAGCCTTGCCGCCCAAGCCGTCGAGGGCGGGCGCGTGCAGGTCAACGGCGAGCGGGTGAAGCCGGCGAAGGACGTGAAACCCGGCGACGAGGTGGTCGTCCACATCGGCGGGCTGGAATGGGTGATCGAGGTCCGTGGGCTCTCCGCGCGCCGCGGGCCGGCCGAAGAAGCGCGGCGGCTCTACGCAGAGCGCGAGGACAGCCGGACGCGCCGCCAGGTGATCCTCGACGCGCGCAAGCACGCCCCCGAGCCGTCACTCGGGCTGCGCGGGCGCCCAACGAAGCGCGACCGGCGGCGGCTGAAGCGATTCACCGGGGGCCGCTGACGGGGCCGCCGGGCCCGCGATCGGCAGCCGACCGTGAAAACCTCCCTCGCGGCGACGGGCGCGCGCGGGTAACCTCGCGCGAGCTGTAAAGGGCACACCCGTCGAAAGGCGGGGTCGCAAAGCCTCCGGTCTACCGAGCCCTCACGGGCTCCACGATAGCGGGGTTGCCAGTGTGAGCCGCGCCTGAAGCGTCTTGCACGCCTTTCACGCGCGGCTTTTTCGTTGCGCGCCTTCGCGCGCACCCGTGTGTGGCCGGCCGTCTGCGGCGTCGTCGCCGGGCGTACCTCTTTGCAGCCTGGGTTTCGAACTGCATTAGAGGAGACGCAAATCATGGCCGTTGCGCAACGCTCGCCCGATGCTGCACCCGTGCGCATCGATCCCCACGACACGATCATCGCGTCGCTCGTCGAAGGACAGCCGAACTGGACGCATCCGCGGGCACGCCTCGCACGCGCGTTCCTCGCCGACGATTTCCTGCTGTTCGGCCAGCCGATCGTCTCGCTCGGCGAGGCCGGAAGGCGCGTCGAGTTCGTCGAGATCCTGGTGCGGCTGCGGGAGGAGGAGGCGCTCTGTCTGCCGCCGGGCAGCTTCCTGCCGACGCTCGAGAGCCACGGCATGATGCCCCTCTTCGACCGCTGGGTCGTGCGCCGCGCCGCGCGCTGGCTCGCGGAGCGCGGGCTCGAGTCGCGACCCGGGTTGTTCCTGAACCTCGCGCACGACACGCTCGTCGACCCCCGCTTCCCGACCTCGGTCGCGCGCACCCTGGAGTACACGGGAATTCCGCCGGCCCGCGTCTGTTTCGAGGTGCCCGAGCTGATGGCGGCGCAGGACCCTGCCGTCGTGCTCGCCGCGGTCAGGGCTTTCCGGGCGCTCGGTTGCCAGGTCGCCCTCGCGTCGTGCGGTCGCGAACCCGGCTACTTCGCGCCGCAAGTGCTCGCCGAGTGCTCGTTCGTCAAGATCGACGGCGGGCTCGTGGTCGACGCCGAGCACGACTTCGCCTCCGCGGCATGGCTCGGTGCGCTGCTTGCCGCATGCCGCGCCGCCGGGGCGCGCGTGATCGCGGAGTACGTGGAATCGGACGCCGCGCTGGAGCGGGCGGGCGAGCTGGGTGTGACCTTGGCCCAGGGCTTCGCGATCGCCCGGCCGGTGCCGATCGCCGAGCTGCCCGCCGTGATCCCCTGAGGCGGAATCCGAGTGGTTCGCTGGACGCGTCGCTTCCGGCGAACACACCGTTCCCCTCTCCCGCGCGCAGCGGGGGAGAGGGGCTAGGGGTGAGGGCCCGCCTTCAGAAGACGGTCATTAGCGCGACGGCGAGTAGCGCGTAGACCGCGACCGAGCTCCAGTAGTGGAACGGCGCCTCGTCGCGGGCGAACTCGCGACCCCATGCGCCGCTCTTGGCGAAAGTGCGCCCGGTGTACAGGCAGTAGGCGACGTAGCCGAGCAGGAGGCTTCCGAGGATCCTGAACATGGGCGGAGGATGCCATCTGGCGCGTTCCGCATGCGGTCGCGGCTCGCCTCCGGTGTGGCCTTTTTCACCTGCCGCCGGGTCCGGGACTAAGATAGCCGGACGCCGCCAAAGCCCGGAGGACCCATGGCTACGACCCCCTCCCAGGACCCCTCGGCCGAACGGATCAAGGACGCTGCCGCCGAGACCGTCCGCCAGGGCACGGACATCCGCGCCAAGATGCACGAGCTCACGCTGCTCGCGCTCCAGCGCCAGCGCTTCGACCGCCACGGCATGCGTGAGGTGATCCGCGCGGTCACCGAGGGCGCAGCGCTCGGCGCGGACAAGAGCCGGGCCGACATGCGCCGGGCGATGTCCGAAGCGCTGAACGGGCTCGATCAGGCGCTCAGGACCTCCGCCGAGGCCGGGCAGGTCGCGCTCAAGCAGCTCGCCGCGACCGGCAAGGGCTTCTCGGACAGCGAGTTCAAGCAGGCGCTCGCGAACCTGCGCAAGCTCGAGGACGACTTCCTCTCGACGGTGGAGCAGGTGGCCGACGCGGCGAACGAGCGCGTGCAGCCGGGGCTGCGCGACGCGGTGCGCACGGCGCGGCGCACCGGGACCCAGACCGGCAAGCAGGTGGCGCTCGCGATGGGCGACTTCGCGCAGAAGTTCTCCGCCGCGTCGCTGGACGCAGCGCTCGTCGGGCTCGAGGCGGCCGGCGAGTTCGGCGCGCGCTTCGCGGCCGTCGCGAGCGGCATTCTCGGCGGTGTCGCGGAGGCGCTGCGCGCGCCGCCCCCGCCACCGGAGAAGAAGGACCGGCCCAAGGAATCGTGATGCTGCGGGAAACCGTCGGCGTCATGCGGGACCTCCCGCGCCTGCACGAGATCACCTCGGTCTTCATCCGGCACGGCCTCGGCGACCTCGTCCGCCGGATCGGGATCGCCAACGTCCTCGAGCGCGCCGGGCAGATCCTGAGCTGGGGCGCGCGGGTCGAGAGCGTCCGTCTCGAGCCCGCGCAGCGGGTGCGGATCGCGCTCGAGGAGCTCGGGCCGACCTTCATCAAGCTCGGGCAGGTGATGGCGACGCGGGTCGACCTCTTCCCGCCGAACTGGATCGCCGAGTTCGAGAAGCTGCACAGCGAGGTCCCGCCGGTCCCGTTCGAGAGCCTGCGGCCCGAGCTCGAGCGCGCCCTCGGGCGCTCGCCGTTCGAGATGTTCCGCGACCTCGACCCGCGGCCGTTCGGCTCGGCCTCGATCGCGCAGGTGCACCGCGCGAAGCTCCAGGACGGCACGCCCGTCGTGCTCAAGATCCGGCGCCCGGGCATCCGCGCGAAGGTCGAGGCCGATCTCCGCATCCTGTTCCACATCGCCGAGCTGATCGAGTCCGAGATCCCGGAGGCCCGGCGCTACCATCCGGTCGAGATCGCGGGCGAGTTCGCGCGCTCGCTCGAGCGCGAGCTCGACCTCGGCGTCGAGGCACGCAACATGGAGCGGATCGCGAAGAACTTCGAGGGCGATCCGTTCATCGTGATCCCGAAGGTCTACCGGGAGTGGTCGAGCGAGTCGATGAACGTCCAGGAGCACGTCGCGGGGATCCCGGGTACCGATCTCGCGGCGGTGAAGGCGGCCGGGCTCGACCCGAGGCTGCTCGGCGCGCGCGGCTGCGAGGCGATCCTCAAGATGATCCTGGTCGACGGCTTCTTCCACGCCGACCCGCACCCCGGGAACGTCTTCTACCTGCCCGGCAACCGCCTGGCGGTCATCGACGTCGGGATGGTGGGCCGGCTGAGCCCGACCCGGCGGAACCAGGTCATCGACCTCCTCGCCGGGTTCGCGCGGATGGAAGAGGAGGCGATGCTCGATGTCCTCCTCGACTGGGCGGGGGATGCGTACGTCGACGAGGCCAGGCTGGCCGGGGACGTGAACGAGTTCGTGTTCGATTACGAGGGCATCGCGCTCAAGGACATCCGCATCGGGCCGCTCGTGCGGCAGTTCGCCGCGATCATCCGCAACCACTCGATCGTGATGCCGTCCGACCTGACGCTGATGTTCAAGGCGCTGATCACGATGGAAGGGCTCGGTCGCCAGTACGACCCGGACTTCCACGTGATCGACCACCTGACGCCGATGCTGCGGCGGGCGATCGCGGAGCGCTACCGGCCGACCGGGCTGCTGCGCCGCGGGCGGAGCACCGTCACGCAGTTCTTCGATCTCGTGAGCAGCGTGCCGCGCGATCTCGCGCGCCTGCTGCGCGACGCGCGCCGCGGCAAGACGCGCATCGACCTCGACCTGAAGCGCCTCGATACGTTCGGCAAGCAGCTCGACCGGACCATCGACCGCGCCACCATGGGGATCATGACGGCCTCGCTCGTGATCGGTTCCGCGATCGTCATGACCGTCCAGGAGGGGCCGTCGGTGTGGGGCATCCCGGTGCTGTCGGCTCTCGGGTTCCTCGGCTACGCCGTCGCGTTCATCAACAGCGTCTGGATCATCCTCGGCATCTGGCGGTCGGGGAAACAGTGACTTCGGGCCCTGTCCCGCGAACGCAGGGCGGTTAGAGCCGGAGGCGCCGGTAGAGCGCGGCGATCCAGAGGCCGAGCGCGACGAGAAACCCCACGAGCAGGCTCACGAAGAGCGATGTCGACAGCCGCGGCGGCGATGCCGCGTTCGCCGCGAGCAACGCGTAGTGGATCGCGGCGATCAGGACCTCCATCAGCACGCCGAGCCAGCACGCGTGCGCGAGCAGGTAAGCGACCGTCTCGTCGCGCCGCTCCGGCGGGAGCCAATGCTCGCGATTCGGGATGTTGATCCAGCCCGGCCGGACGCGCGGGAGCCACCCCATGGCGGCGACGATCCCGAGCGGCAGCACGACGATGAAGAACAGCATGAAGAGCCGGTAGCCGTCGCGCGTCATCCAGCCGTCGGCGAGACCGGCGGCGCCGAAGTGGGTCGCGACACGTGGGGGCAGCGCCGGCGTCGTCGCGATGACGAACGCAGCCGTGGCCAGCATGGCGACGACGAAGACCGCCGGCTGAAGGCGCCGCATGCCGCGCCTGACCACCCCGTCCTCGGCTTCGCCTCGGCCACCCCTCCTCATCTGAGGAGGGGAACCGCGGCTACTGCTTCTTCAGCCCGATTGCCTGCATGAGCTGGGCGAGCGTCGCGTCCTCCTTGGCGATCAGCTCGCCGAACTCGGCCGTGGGCATGAACGCGGGACGGACGCCGAACTTCTCGCTCGCCCGCGCGAACTCGGGGCTTTCGGCGGTCTTGCGGATCGCCGCCTCGAGCTGCGCGATGACCGGCTTCGGCGTCCCCTTCGGCACCGCGATCCCGCGCCAGGCTTCGAGCGACACGTCCCATCCCTGCTCCTGCGCAGTGGGCACGTCGGGCAGCGCCGGATCCCGTCGCGGCGCCAGCGCGGCGAGCAGGCGAACGCTCCCGCTCTTGACGTGATTCGACAGCGCCGCGGGCAGCTGGACGAGCACGTCGACGTGGCCGCCGAGAAGGCTCGGCACCGTCTGGGCGGCGGGGAAGGGCACGTCCACCACGTCGACGCCCGCGGCCTTGAAGAGGGCGACCGCCGAGATGTGGGTGTGGCTGCCGATGCCCGAGTTGCCCACCGAGATCCCCTTGGGCCGGGCCTTCCCGTCGGCCATCAGGTCGCCGAGCGTCTTCCACTTCGCGTCGCTCTTCACCGCGACGATCGGCGACTCGACCAGCACCCGCGCCACCGGGTCGAACGCCCGGTAGTCGAACGCGAGCTGGCCCGAGTGGTAGGTCGTCGAGATCGAGTTGGAGTTCCAGACGACCGAGTAGCCGTCGGGCTTCTGCGCCGCGACGTGGCGGTAGCCGATCGCGCCGCCCGCGCCCGGGCGGTTGACGACGATCACGTTCGCGCCCAGCTGCTTCGCCATCCCTTCCGCGAGCAGCCGTGCGGTCACGTCCGCCGACGAGCCGGCGGGAAACAGCACCGTGATCTCGAGCGGGCCTTTCTGCGGGAACGGAACGTCCTGCGCCCGAGCCGGGGCGCCGAGCGCGAGCAGCCCCGCGCTTCCGATGACTACGACCGCCTTGCTCCAAGTTCTCATGGGTTCCTCCTGGTCAACCTCTCGACAGAATCTCCGCGACCTCGACCCGGCGCCCGGTGCGCGCCGACTCGATCCCGGCGCGGATCACGGCGAGCGACGCCGTGCCGCGCTCGCCGTCCATCTCCGGCTGCCCCTCGCCGCGGACCGCGGCGGCGAATTCCTCGAGCTCGTCGCGGATGGCGTCGTTCTTCTCGAGCGCGACCGGGCTCGACCGGTCTCCACCGCGCTTCAGGAAGCGCAGGCCCTGGTGCAGATCGTAATACGCGCTCGCCTCCTTGCCGTAGACGTTCATGAGGTAGTACTCGGAGGCCGAGGCGTAGCTCGCGTTGAGTGTCGCGAGCGCGCCGCTCTCGTGCTCCAGGACGAGGCTCGCCACGTCGGGATTGTCGCCGGGCAGGACCAGCTGCGCGAGGCGGGCGTTCACCGCCTTGACCGGTCCCAGCAGGTACTCGAGCACGTCGGTGTAGTGGATGCCGATCTGCAGCATGACCCCGCCCGGCATCCCCTTGGCGGTGTAGCGCCACGAGGTGAGATCGAACTTGCCCAGCCGATCGCGGCTGATGTTCGCTTCGGCGTTGACGAGCTTGCCGAACACGCCGTCGTCGATCTGGCGGCGGATCCAGCGGAACGGGCTCTCGCGGCGCCGCTGGTAGCCGAGCGCGAGCACGACGCCGGCCTTGCGGCAGGCTGCCGTGATCGCCCTGGCGTCGGCGATCGAGTTGGCGATCGGCTTGTCGAGGAAGACGTGCTTGCCCGCCGCGGCCGCGGCGCGCGCCGTCTCGAGGTGGACGTCGTTGGGCGTGGTGTTGACGATCGCCTCGACTGCGCGGTCGTCGAGGATCGCCTCGTAGCGCTCCGCCGCGCGGCAGCCGTACTTCCCGGCGAACGCCTGCCGCTTCTCGGGCGAGCGGCTGTAGCAGGCGACGATCTTCAGCTTGTCGGAGCGCTTGATCGCGTCGGCGAGCACATCCGACCACCAGCCCATGCCGATGCAGGCGACGCGTACCGGTTCGAACGCCATCAGCCGATCCGGTGGCTCGCGCCGATCGACTCGACCGCCTCCCGCGCGATCCGTTCGTCGAACTGCCAGTCGCCGCCGGCGACGCCGATGCCGCCGATGCATTCGCCGTCGACGATGATCGGGCAGCCGCCCTCCATTGCGGTCCAGCGCTCGGGCCCGGCGGCGAGCGCGAGACCGAGCGCGTGCACTGTGTCTAGCGTCTGGCCCTGCGCGCCCTGGGACGTCGTCGGCCGCCGGTTCGAGGCCGCGCAGACCGCTTTCGTGGTCGCCGAGTGCACGGTGTGGAAGCGGCCGCCGTCCATGCGCTCGAGCAGGATCAGGTTGCCGCCGGCGTCGGCGATCGCCACCGTGATCGCGACGCCCGCGGCCTCCGCCTTGCCGATCGCGGTGGCCATCATGTGCTTGGCGCCGGCGTGGGTCAGGCGCTTGGTGCTCGCGACGTACATGGCTTCAACCTCTTGCTGGAATCGGGTCGCGGTAGGCGATCTGGACGTCGACGCCGTTGCGGAGCGTCTGGTACACGACGCAGTACCGGTGCGTCAGCTCGAGCAGCTTCTGGCGCTCGCCCGGGCTCGCGTCCGAGTCGATCGTGATGAAGAGCCGGATCTGCCTGAAGCCCACCGGCGCCTCGCTGCCGATGCCCAGCGTCCCGCGGAAGTCGAGATCGCCCTCTGCGGCGAGCCGACCGCCGCGCACCTCGATCCCGAGCGCCGTCGCAACGGCCGAGAGCGTGACACCCGCACACGCGACCAGAGCCTCGAGGAGCATGTCTCCCGAGCACGCGAACGCCCCGCTGCCCCCCGTAGCGGCATGGAGGCCCGCTTCGACCAGCGCGCGGCCCGTGGCCACGCTGCAGGTGACGTTCTCGCCCAGCGCGCCCTCCGCTCGGAGCGTCACCAGGGCGGCGGCGGGTTGGTCCCGATAGCGCTGTTTGAGAGGTGCCTGGAGCGCGCGTAGCTCGTCGCGATTCATGGTGGCTCCGTGGTGAAAACCAGGCGCGGGCGCCTGGACTACGTCAGACCCGGCCGGCATTATGGCGCCGCTGCCTGTCTAGCTGGCGCGGCAACCGGCACCGGCTGCGCGAGACGCCAGACGGCGAGCAGAACCAGCGCACCGATCACCGTCGCGCCCGCGGTGACGTCGAGCCTCGGCGACACCGTGGCGACGGCACAGGCGAACAGGACGAACCGTAGGGGCCAGGCGATCGGCCGCAGCCCGAGCGTGCCTTGCACGGCGAACGACGCGAAGGTGATCATCGCCGCGCCGAAGAAGAACGAGTGCAGGATGTCGAGGAGACCGCCCTCCATGTTGAGGCCGGGATTGAACAGGAAGTAGAACGGCAGGATGAACCCGCCGATCGCGAGCTTGATGGCGTACGGTCCGAGCGCCATCGGATTGGCCCCGGCGATGGCGCCGGCGGCGAAGTTCGCCACCGCCACCGGCGGCGTGATCGCCGACAGGCAGGCGAAGTACAGCATGAAGAGGTGCACTTGCATCTCCGGCAGGTTGAAGTTCCCCCGGAGTACCGGCGCGAGGAGCGCGGCGCCCATGATGTAGACGGCCGGCGTTGGCATCCCCATGCCGAGCAGGATCAGGAACACCGCCGAGAGGATGAGCGTCGGTATCAGCAACCCGCCGGAGATCGCGTTGATCAGCAGCGTGAACTTGCCCGCGAGCGCGCTGATCTCGATCGCACCGATCACGATCCCGGCCGCCGCGACTGCGCCGACCAGCGGCACGAGCTGGGTGATCGTCTCGGTGCAGCACTCGACGAACCGGCGCGGCCCGATGGCGCTCGCGCGCGCGAACCAGCTGAGGACGATCACCGCCGCCGTCGCGCCGGCAGCCACGTACACCGGGGTATAGCCCATCACGAGCAGCGCGATCAGGGCGCCGAGCGGGAGGAGGTGGCGCCAGCCGCGGGCGAACCCGACCCGGAGGGGCACGATCTGGTCCTCCGGCATGGGACTCTCGTTGTTCCGCACCGCTTCGTTGTGGACGAGCAGGTAGATGCAGGCGTAGTAGAGGAGCGCCGGCAGCAACGAAGCCCACGCGATGCTCGCGTAGGGGATGTTCGTGATGTCCGACATGATGAAGGCGACCGCCCCCATCACCGGCGGCAGCATCGCGCCGCCGCTGGAGGCGGTCGCCTCGATGGCGCCCGCCCGCGCTGCCGGAATCCCCATCCGCTTCATGATCGGGATCGTGAGCGGCCCGGTCGTCGCGACGTCCGCGGTCGGGCTGCCCGACACCGAGCCGTACAGCCCGCTTGCCGTCACGCACGCTTTGGCCGCGCCGCCGCGCATCCGACCGGTGACGGCGCCGGCCAGATCGAAGAAGAGCTGGCCGCCCCCCGCCTTGTTGAAGAAGTTGCCGAACAGGACGAACAGGAAGGCGTAGGTCGCGGCCACCTCGAGCGGCGCGCCGAAGATCCCGTTCTCCATGATCGTCATCATCTCGACGAAGTAGCGGACGCTGTAGTTATCGTGGTGGAGCGCGCCGGGCATCCACCCGCCGAAGAAGGTGAACGCGAGCAGCACGAGCACGAGTGAGGTGAGGCCCCAGCCGACCGAACGCCGGCACAGCTCGATGACGAGCGCTACGAGCGCGAAGCCCACCACCGCGTCGGCCAGGGTCGGCTGGGAGAACCCGCGGCTCCAGTTGAGGAACTTGTCGTGGAGGACGATGTAGTAGAGCGCGACCGCGAACGATGCCGCCGCGAGCGCGATGTCGGTCCACGCGAGGCGCTTTCGCTCGGGATGCGCGGTCGTCGTCAGGAACGCGATCGGGAAGGTGATCGCGATGAAGATCGAGATGTCGAGGTGCCAGTTCGCGGTGAACGCGCGCGCCCAGGTCGCGAACGCTTCGACGGCCCGATACGGCAGGCCGCTCGCCTTGAGGTGCGTGGCGAGCCAGAGCGCGGCGTCGCCGGTGATGCTGGAGAGCGCCCCGATCCACAGGACGTAGAGCGCGGCCGCGACCGAGCCGGCGGCGATCAGAACCGACCAGGCGCCGCCGGGCTGGTGCCGGTTGCCCTCGCGCAGCAGGTGCCCGAACCAGCGCCGGGGCGGAGCCGCCGCCGGCGCCGGCTCGCTCGCCGGGGACATGCCGTCGCCCCGGGCCGCGAGCTTACTTCACCATCCCCTTTTCTTTGTAGTAGCGGAGCGCCCCGGGGTGATAGGGCACGTTGGCCGGGTTCGTCGCCATCTTCTGGGTCGTGAAGCTCGTCTTGAGCGAGCCGCCGACCGCCTGCACGCGACCCTCGTTCTCGGCGATCGCCTTGACGTACTTGTAGACCACCTCGTCCGGCACATGCGCGCCGGCGAGCAGCGCTACCCACATCCGGACCGTCGGGTAGTCCTTCTGCATGAAGGAGGGGTACGCGTTCTTCGGCACCATGTCCATCTTGTTGCTGAAGACGTCCGCCGCCTTCTGGATCATGGCCGGGTCGCCGTCGATCCACAGGAGCTCGCGCTTGCCGGCGATGTCCTTGATCAGCGAGTCGCCGAGATTGCGGGCGTTCATGAAGACGTCGGCTTTCCCGTCGGTGATGGCGGCGAGGCCGATCGCGCTGTTGCCGAGGACGTAGCTGCCGCCCCATTTCTGGATGTCGTCGATGGTGAAGCCGTGGACCTGCATCACCTGGTAGGGCCCGCCGATCGACACCTGCGGATTGTCCGGCCGGTTGATCGCAAGACGCATCGTGGGCTTCTTGGCGGCGATGTCGGCCCAGCTCTTGATCCCGTTCGCGTCGGCCCACGCCTTCGTCATCAGGAAATGGATGTACTGGTTGTCGTACAGCTGCATGACGTAGCTGAACTTGCCCTTCAGCGGCTTCTGGAACGGCGACTGGCCGTCGTTCGCGAGCCGGATCTCGGTGCCGGTCGCGGTCGCGGTGAAGTCGGCCTGGCCCTCGGCGATGGCGAGCACGCCGCCGCCGGGCGAGTTCGGCTTGAAGGACACCGAGGAGCCCGGATAGGCGTCCCGCACGACTGCGTTCAGCCCCTCCACCATCGTCCGCGGATAACCGGACGGCGTCGCGCCGGTGACCGTGGCGGTGACCGGGTTCTTGTCGTTGAAGTCGGCAGCCGCGGGCGCCGCCGCAAAGGCGAGCGCTCCGGCCGCGAAGATGCGGACGATCGACATCGTTGTCTCCTCCTCCTGGTCGAACAGCCCTGTAAGTCTACAGGGCCGCCCCGGCGAAAGGGAAGGCGCGGAGCGGCGCGGCGCGCCCGGGGGGAGCGGAGCGCCGACGAAGCGTTGCCGGCTAGCTCCGCGAGCGCAGGATCATCTGGGTGCAGCGAAACAACGCGATCGTCTTGCCGGTCTGCTCCGCGCGGACCTCGGCGTCCCAGACCTGGGTCGTCCGGCCCTTGTGGGCGGGCCGCGCCACGCAGATCACGTCGCCCTCCAGCGTGGTGCCGAGGAAGTTGCTCTTGAGCTCGAGGGTCGTGAAGCCGCTGGCGTCGTCCGGGAGATTGCGCACGGTGGCGTAGCCGCACGCGGTGTCGGCGAGCGACACCACGGCGCCGGCGTGGAGGAAGCCGTTCCACGCGCACTTGCGCGGCTCGACCCGCATGCGCATGCGGACCTCGTCGGGCTCGACCGCGAGGCACTCCATGCCGAGATGCCCGGGCAGGTAGTCCTGGCCGCGCTCGTTCCACTCGGCGAGGCTCTGCGGGATGGCGAGCCGGGTCATCGCGCTTGCCGCTACTCGGCGGGCTTGTCCTCGACCGGCGGCGGAGGCGGCGGGGTCTCCGCCGGCGACTGCTCGACCTGGGCCTGCGCGGCCTTCCGCTGCTTCTTGGCTTCCTTCTTCTGCTTCTTGGCGAGATCTCTTTGACGCTTCGCGAACGCGTAGTTGGGTTTGGCCATCGGCGGTCCTATTCAATGGGATTCCAGGTTGCGGCAAACCGTGAGAGTACGTCGTTTTGCGCCGGACCGCTTCTTGACCGGCGCACGGTCAGGCGCTCCGGTCGAGGAAGCACTCGTCGTCCTTGAAGATCCTGGCGAGGCAGGCGCGAAGCTGATCGAGCTGTCTCGCCCGCAGCGCGAACGCGACCACGATCGCTTTCCGGCCGCCGAGCACGGGCGCCGCGTCGGCGTCGAACGCTACGACCGCGCGGTCGCGGAAGAGCTCGAAGCACGCGATCCCGCCGTGGCACGACTGGCTCGGATCGTCCACTTCGACGTGGTATCCGTCCAGCCCGAGCTCGACGTCCTGGGCGTGGGGCGACTTTGCGCGGTGCAGGCGGAGATACCGCCTGGCGCCGAACTCGGAATCCGCGAAGCCGGCGAGCCAGCCGCCCGAGTCCTCTTCGACCGACACGCAGGCGGCGTTGAAGTCGCTGGTCACGCTGGAGGCCGTTACCTGCTCTGCGGTGCGCTCGAGCGTCCGGTCACCCAAGGCGCCTCAGGTCCTCGAGGCGGGCGTGCTGCCGGCCGTGCCGGTCGAAGTTGTCGGGCGCGAGCCAGCGCTCGAACGCCCTGCGGATCGCGGGCCATTCGCCGTCGGTGACGGCGAACCACGCCGTGTCGCGGCTCAGTCCCTTGACGACCATGTGCTGGCGGAAAGTGCCCTCGTAGGTGAACCCGAACCGGCGTGCGGCGCGGATCGAGGGTTCGTTGCGGGCGTTGCACTTCCACTCGAAGCGACGATAGCCCAGCTCGTCGAACGCGTACCGGGCGGACAGGAACAGCGATTCCGTCGCGACGCGGGTCCGGGCGATCGCCGGCCCCCACAGGATGCTCCCGATCTCGATCACGCCGTGCTCGGGCGTGATGCGCAGGAACGCCTGGCGTCCTTCGCAGCGCTGGCTCGACCGATCGATCACGGCGAAGAACAGCTGATCGTCGGACGCCGCGGCGCGGGTCAGCCAGCCCTCGAACGCGGCGCGATCCTGGGGCGATTCGAACAGGAAACGGAGCCGGTCTTCGGCGCCCGGCGCCATCGAAGCCGCAAACAGCTGATCGCCATGGCGCGCCGGGTCGAGCGGCTCCAGACGGCAGAACTGTCCCTCGAGCGTGACCCGCGCGGGGCGCGGGCGGGGTTGCCAGTCGGTCAGCGGGGGCATCCGGGACACGCGCCTACTGCCGGGCCGCCGGGTGCCCGGCTGCCTGCGCCTCGCGGTAGACGAGCTCGGCGCTCGCGATGTCCTCCACGGCGACACCTACCGACTTGAACAGCGTGATCTCCCCGGCGGACTGGCGGCCCGGCCTGGCTCCGTCGATGACCTCGCCGAGCTCGGCGAAGATGCCGCCGGCGGCGATCACGTCACCGGACTCGCGGGAGGCCGCCTCCCGTGATTCGACGTAGAGCTTTGCCTGGCGCAGCACATTGTCGTCCAGCTCACGCCAGCCGGGCCGAGGCGCACCGACGGCGTTGACATGCACGCCGGGCGACAGCCATTCGCCCGACAGGACGGGCGTCCGCGACGTCGTGGCGACCACGACGACGTCGGCGCCGCGCACGGCGTCTTCCGCCGATCGCGCGAGCCGCACCTCGAACCGCTCCGCGAACGCCGCCGCATTGCGGGGGCTCCAGACCCGGATCTCGCGGAACGGGCGCACGAGCCGCAGTGCTTCGAGGTGGCTTCGCGCCTGCACGCCGGAGCCGAGGATTGCGAGGATCGACGAGTCCGGGCGCGAGAGTGATCGGGTTGCCGCGGCCGAGACGGCTGCGGTCCGCATCTCCGTGATCAGCCGCCCGTCCATCACGACGAGGGGTTCCCCGGTCGCGGGCCGGAAGAGGAGCACCAGGGCGTGGTGGGTCGGGACGCCCTGGTTGTCCGGGAAGAACGTGACCAGCTTGGCCCCGAGCTGCCCTCCGGCGTAGGCGGGCATGCTGCCGAGGAAGCCGCCGTGCTCGGCGACCGGCATCATCACGCGCATGGGTTGCACGACCTCGCCGGCCGAGAGCGCGCGCAGCGCCCGTTCCATGGCCGGGATGAGCGCCGGCATGTGCAGGAACTTGCGCACGGCAACCTCGTCGAGGATCAACACCGGTCCCTCCGTAGTGGATGCTTGCTCAGGAGAACTTCCACCAGAGTAACGCCGCGACCGCTGCGGGCGCCGCGAATATCAACAGGAGGATCGGAAGCTCCTCGGTCACCGAATACCCGGCCCGGGTGCCCATCCACAGATTGAGCAGGGCAACCACGAGCCAGATCGGGATGAAGACCTTGGCGGCAGTGACCATGGAGCTCGTGCCGGTGCCAATCCATCGCGCCGCAAGGACGGAGAGGCCGAGCAACACGAAGCCTCCCACTATGATGATGATCGTGCGCATCTCGGTTCTCCCTTGAGCCAGGTTGAAGCGCGCTGTAGCGCGGGGTTGTGCGTACGCAGCGAGAACGATCCCTTGCGCGAGCTCATTGCCCTTGCATGAAACCTCACCTGGGTTCGGGCGCGCCAGAGAAGGCCACAACGGCAATCAGCAGCCCGACCAGGAGCACGACGGCGGAAGCAACGAACCACATGACCGTTTTCCGGTACTCCTCCCGATCGTCATCTTCAAGCCGCAGGGATCGAAACAGTGCGACGATCTGCAATACGACAGCCGCAACCAACGTGCTGGCCGCAATGATCGAGCGAATCGTCCATTCGCCGGAGGCTTCAAAGCCCCAGAACCGGAAGAAGGCCAGCGTGAAACCCAATAGAACGGTGATCGCGGTGATGATCCCCTGCCGGTAACCCTCGGGAAGAGGACGGGGTTGCCGTTCCGCGGTCGGCGTTGGCTGACGCTCAACGTTCTCGTCCATTCCGTTCCTCGTTACCCGCTGCAACTGACGGCTAGGCTGCTGACGTTGAAATGCGTACCGCCTTGATCCAATTGCGTCTTCGACGCTCAAGGCGGCTCCCGGTGTCCTCGCCGTCGAAGCTGGTCACCGTGCGCACGAACGATGACGGGCTGACGCCCTCAAACGTGTTCACGTTGACGACCGCGTACAGGTGGTCATCGATCTCGCTGGTCACGAGAGGTACTGCGCCACAGCGAGAGCACACGTAGAACTCCGCGGTCCCCGTTCCGAATCGGTACTTCGAGAGGAGGGACTCATCGCGAACCACGACCGCGAGCTCCGAGTCGCGATCAGAGGTCCAGGCGCCACCGTGCTTGGTACAGAAGGTGCAGCCGCACGCCCTGACCGGGATCTCCGCTCCCTCGCCCGGCCAAAGAAGCTCGTAAGCGATGTTTCCGCAGTGGCACTTCCCTTGGATTCGCATGTGCCGTTGTTCAAGACGCCAGAACCAACGCGAGAGCGATCGCGCCAGGAAGCGCTTGAACCCAGAGTATCTTGCGGTTTGCGGTCAATGCGCCGAAGACTCCGGCCACGACGACGCAACTCAAGAAAAAGACCTTGAGCGGATTCCCAGTCTGACCAAGGCTGAGCCCCCAGACGAGCCCCGCAACCAGGAAGCCGTTGTACAAACCCTGGTTCGCGGCCAGAGCCTTCGAGGCCTTCGCGAACTCGGGTGTAAGCCCGAACGTGCGCAGACCCAGCGGCTTTTCCCAAACGAACATCTCCAGGATCAGGAAGTACAGATGCAATAGGGCCACCAGCGCGACTGCAAGGTTGGCAGCTGTCGTCATGGCGCTGCCTTTCTGAAGTCGGACTGCTTGCACTGATGGTACGGTTGAGGCAGGCACTTGCTGTCTCGTCGCTCTTCGGACTCAGTGTCGTGCATACGAGTTCCCATA
>Ga0209342_10000906_pt1 | contig 33997 bp, 32 predicted proteins | sample RifCSP16_2_FD_184023 | JGI IMG/M metagenome (GOLD analysis project Ga0209342, IMG submission 184023) | Soil microbial communities from Rifle, Colorado - Rifle CSP2_sed 16_2 (SPAdes) (version 2) | ecosystem: Environmental > Terrestrial > Deep subsurface > Rock core/Sediment | place: Rifle...
GAACGGCGTTCTACAGCAGGGCAGGGCGGAGGCCCCCTTTTAATCCCGAAAAGCCGAATCGTCGCCATTTCAGCCGTTTGACGCCTGGAAAGTACTCCGATATACTCTCCACAAGTTCAGGCTTTACCAATTAAAATGGAGGAAGCTATGGGAAAACACGACAGGCTTGATGCTTTCGGCGTAACGGTGATTGACAAGGCGGCATACGAGAAAAAGCAGGACTATGTTCTTAAAAACTGCAAATGCCCCGGCTGCCCTACTTATGTGGCTGGGGACGCTCCAGTGGGCTACTGTTTTCCGCTCATTGGCACAAGCGCCAGAATTGAAAAGGAAGTGAACTGTATCTGCGGTACATGCCCGATTTACAAGGAATATGAGCTGAACCATTCTTTTTACTGCACAAGATGTTCGCAGGTCTGCCAGATGCTCAAGTCAGAGGGCGCCGCTGCCCAGGGCACATAGCGGTAATTCCGTTCACTTGGGGAAGGGGCGGACTTCGCTCCCTTCCCCTCATGTTTTTTACACGAAAACCTGCCGAATTCCCCGCGAAAAGCCATTTCTTCAAAACCTTTTGGTCTGGACAAAACCGGCTAAATTGTAGTAATATCAATCAACACCCAAAATTGGTGAAAAATTTTATTTTGAGGAGATTTGTAATGGAGATTACCACCCCGGATCAGGCTAAGGAATTATTGAAGAAGTGGCTGGAAGAGAACCACCACGAGATCAAGGAAATAAATGACGAAAACGCCGCTTTCCATTTAGAGATCGACTATCCCCTCGGTTCCATGAAGAGGCAGAGGCTTATACAGCCAAAGGAGTTCCCGTCCCTTATCGTAGTGCTTAACGGAGTCAGCATCGCGGCCGAGCACGCCGAGAAGCTCAAGACAATGCAGCCCAATGACAGGGAAGCTTTCTACAACGAGATAAGGAAGGACCTTCTTTTCCTCCAGAACAGCTATGACCTCAACACTGACGAGGCTGGGATCGCAAAGCAGGTGCAGTTCTCTTATGAGTTCTACTACGACGCTCTTACCAAGACCAAGCTTTATGAAGGGCTTCTTCTTAACCACAGGACGCTTCTTTACATAATAACCAAGTTCAACGACGAGTTCGGCATGCCGATGATGCCCAAGGGCGATATTCCTGGTCAAGCCTAAAGGCTGTTGGCTTTTAAGAGGAGGTTTCCATGGCTCCACAACTGCTCGAGATAATGTATAAATGCATGCATAACTCCTGTTATGTTAACTGCAGGGAAGGTATCCTGACCGTGGAGGAGGAGAGGTTCAAGGAACTGTCTTCCCAGACCGGGGAAGGCGTTTTCAAGAGCCCTCGCGGCATATGCAGAATGGGTTTTTCACAGGCATTCCAGGTCGTGAAGATGCAGAGGCTGGGCTCGGGCGTACCATTTGATAATGGCACTTCCCAGCTGGACCCTTCACAGAACCCGCTCCTCATCCTTGTCGAGGAGCACAAGTTGATAAACGCCAAGCTCGAGAAGATAGAGGCGCATCTGAAGAAGAGGGACCTGGACGCCCTCTGGGTCTCCACGAGGGACATCGAGAACGACCTGATACTCCATTCCGGCATCAAGGAAGAGGAAGTCCTGTTTGGCCTCAGCAAGGGCCTGCTGCCATTCGGCGAGACGCTACAGGACATCATCAAGGAGGAGCACAGGGAGATAATAACCCTGCTGCACAACTTCAGACAGGCTCTTGAGATCGGGGAACTGAACGACGGGATAATAGACTCCGTCATAGTGAGCCTGCGCGGTCACATCAGGAAGGAAGACCAGGAGTTCTTCGAGATAATCGACAAGTGTCTCAACGACGAGTTGAGGCTCAGTATCACAGCAGGAATGAAGGCCGTAGAGGAAAAGTTCGTCAGGGTTGAGGCCGGGCCGAGGAAGATGAATGTTAAACAGCTCGCAAAGCAGGAACACTATCATGACGAGGTCATGGCTTTGAGAGAGGCTGGCTGCGACACCTGCTGCGGCCATTGATTCAGAAAGTCTGAAAGCATGAAAAGAAAAGCCGCGGGGCGCATCATTCCGCGGCTTTTCTTTTTGTTTTGTTTTTTATATTATGGCTGCCTTTAAAAATTAGATATTTTTTCTGAAGTCAAGGAAGGGCGGAAATAAAAAGCGCAGCATATATGACAAATATGTGAGCATTTTTATTTACGCCCTGACGCAGAGGTCAGGAAAAAGAGCAATTTTTAGAGGTGCCTTATAAAGGTATGTGGATATAGACCAGATAGAGCCACATGCTGATTAGGGTCGCCCCTAACCAGCTCACATACTTGAACGCCCTCCTGTTCCTTGAATGGACGATCAGGAGCTTGACGGTGATGACTAATGCCCCTGAAAGCCACCCGGCGACCGACCACAGGCTCAGCCCGTAGGTCACGAAGGACGATATGGCGAGGACGGCGAAGATACCGAAGGCAATGAAACCGTTCCCCCGGTGTATCTTGCGTTCGATCCTGCCCTTGCCCTTCACCATCTGGAGGCCGCTTATGAAGCTTGAAGTGGCAAGTATCATCCCGAAGCTGGCCAGCACCGTGGTGAAATTCGTGAACGCGTTGAGAAGTTCAAGTATGGCTCCCATCCTACTCCTTGTAGATCGCCTTCAGCAGGTTCTTCTGCAGCAGATAAGAGACTACCCCCAGGTAGATGAGCGCTATGGGAAGTATCAGGAAAAGGTTGGGGATCGTCGTGTTCTCCGACACCTCGTTGCCGTTTGATTCGCTTATCACGATGCCGTAAGTGTTCCTGAGCGTCTTGTTGCCTGTTATGGTGTTCCCGGTCGAGGCGTAGACCATTATGCCGTCCCAGGAATTGAGGTTCACGCTGTTGTTGATTATTCTGTTGCCGTTTGAATTGCTGATGAAAAAGCCCTTGTCCCTGTTCAGGCTGGCCGTGTTTTGCTCGACCCTGTTGCCGTGCGACTTCTCCATATAAAGGCCGTACTGGGCATTCGAGTTAGAGACATTGTTCCTCAGGGTGCTGTTTGTAGTGCCGTGCATGACTATGCCTGAGGCGTTGTCCGTGAACCGGCAGTCTGCAAGCGTGATGTTGCTCGCCCCTGACAGCAGGACGCCTGCGGCAAGCGACCCTGTAGCCGAAAAACCCGTTATCCTGGCGTTTACGGCCTTGTTGACCTTTATCGAGGGTTTGGATTCATCGGCGGCCTGGACCAGGGTGGACGACGGGCCAGCGCTTGCCTTGAGGGCAACCGCTTTTTCAATAAGGATGTTTTCCCTGTAAACGCCCGCGTTCACGATGACCTCGTCATCGGGCGCGGCCGCGTCTATGGCCTGCTGAATGCTCTTGTAATCTTCGGGGACATGGATGATGGCTGCCCTGGGCTGAGTGGGCCAGAGAACGGATGCGGCAAGCACAAGTGCGGTTGTCCAGAAAGCTTTTGCCATTCGGGGATAAAATAAACCGGACAAGCGGATGAGGACCGCCTTGAAAATCCCGGGAATCGTACAAGGTATTTAATAGTTATGATTTTATCAAGAAAGTTACAAAAAGTCTATTTTTTTGTCCTTTTTCCAAGTTATGAAAAAGTTTTACTGCCCCAAGGGTAATCTCCCGCACCTGTCAGTGCCGCTGAGGCTTCCTTGACAATCACCCCCCCTGTGTTAGGGTTTTATAAGCTGGCCTAATTACGCGAACCCTGGATGGCCCGCCGGCGCGTTCGGCCCGCAGCGCGCGAAAGCGTCTGTCCGCTCAGAAAAAAGCCTGTTTTCCGGATACCCTGGTTAAACCAGCGTAGTCAACAGCGGAGGCAGCTCATGGACGCTCAGGCACATTGGCCCCTTGCGGCTTACTTCCTCATCATAATCCTTCTCGTCTGTTCAATGCTCATATTTTCCTGGCTCCTCGGCGAGCGCCAAAGGCAGAGGGCGACGGCCGAGCCCTATGAGTCGGGCATCACCCCGACAGGGTCGGCGCGCCTTCGTTTCGACATGAAATTCTATATCGTCGCTATGCTCTTCGTAATCTTCGATGTGGAGGCAGCCTTTATATATGCCTGGGCCGTCGCTGTCCGCGAGCTCGGGTGGGCGGGCTTTGTCGAGGCGGCAATTTTCATATCCGTCCTTCTGGCCGCTCTCGCGTACCTGTGGCGCATGGGCGCGCTTGACTGGGGAACATCAGGAAAGATGAAGAAAAGCGCCTGAAGAAATAATCTTTCAACCGGAGGAGCCATGCGCTGGTCTCTTGAAAAGATACAAGGCCCGGGAGGCGAAGGAAAGGACGGGAAAAGGGGTTTTCTCCTTTCGACTCTCGAAGGCCTGCTGGCGTGGGGGCGCAAGAACTCCATCTGGCCCCTGAACTTCGGCCTTTCTTGCTGTTATATAGAGATGGCGGCGAGCTTTACGAGTAAATTCGACATAGCCCGCTTCGGCTCAGAGGTCATACGCGCATCCCCCAGGGAGGCCGACCTCATGATAGTGGCTGGAACGGTCTTCATCAAGGCCGCGCCCATGGTCAGGAGAGTATACGAGCAGATGCTGCCACCCAAATGGGTCATCTCGATGGGCTCGTGCGCTAACTCCGGCGGTATGTACGACATCTACAGCGTCGTTCAGGGGTCGGATTCCATCCTGCCCATAGATGTCTATATACCAGGCTGCCCGCCGCGCCCAGAGGCTGTTATGGAAGGTCTCCTGCTCCTTCGCGAGCTGGCAGGCAAGGAGCAAAGGCCGGTTACATGGGCCGCTGGCCCGCAGGAGATAAGGCGGCCTGAAATGCCTGTCCAGCGCGAGCAGAAGACATGGAGAAAAGAAATACTGGAGCTTAGAAGCCCCGACAAAGTTTAAGTCACTGGCTAAACTAAAACATGAGCGCAAAAACAGAAATCATAAATGAACTCAAGGCCAGGTTCGGTGAAGGCGTCTCTGAGCAGGCGACCCTTGACCGGATACCGACCGTGTGGACTTCCGCTGAACATCTCGTTGAGGTCCTCAAGTATCTGAAGACCGGGGCCAGAGCGCCCTACAGGACGCTTTACGACCTCACGGCCATTGATGAAAGGGTAAGAAAGAACAGGCCAGGCCAGGCCCAAGGCGATTTCACGGCCGTTTATCATCTCCTTTCGATGGAGCGGAACAGCGACATAAGAGTCAAGGTTGCGCTTTCCGGGGACAAGCTTTCTGCGCCTTCCATTACCGGCCTCTGGAAATCGGCCAACTGGTATGAGCGCGAGGTCTGGGACATGTTCGGCATAGAGTTCGAAGGCCACCCTGACCTCCGAAGGATACTCATGCCGCATACATGGAAAGGCCATCCCCTCCGTAAGGACCACCCGGCGAGAAGGACCGAGATGGGCAGGTTCGAGTTCACTGAAGAGAAGCTGGCGGAGGAGGAGCGGGCCTTGAAGTTTCGCCCCGAAGACTGGGGCATGAAGGCTAACGGGAACGGCACTGAGTTCATGTTCCTCAATATGGGGCCGCACCATACTGGCACGCACGGGATAATGCGCGTCCTTCTTGAGCTCGACGGTGAAGAGATAGCCGACTCGGCGCTCGACATAGGCTACCACCATCGCGGGGCCGAAAAGATGGGCGAGCGCCAGACCTGGCACACCTTCATACCTTACACAGACAGGGTCGATTATCTTGGCGGGGTATTGAATAACTTCCCGTATGTGCTGGCTGTCGAGACTCTGGCGGGCATAGAGGTGCCGGACAGGGCAAAAGTGATAAGGGTCATGCTCGCTGAGCTTTTCCGGATAATGAGCCACCTGGTCTGGTTCGGGACTTTCGCGCAGGACCTGGGGCAGGTCTCGCCGGTTTTCTTCACCTTCAACGACAGGGAGCGCGCCTTCGGCATCATCGAGGCAATATGCGGCTTCCGAATGCACCCGGCGTGGTTCAGGATAGGCGGCGTGGCCGCTGACCTGCCCAAAGGCTGGGACACACTGGTGAGGAGCTTTACAAAGTATATGCCAGCGCGCCTCAAAGAGTACGAAAAAGTTGTGCTCCAGAACAGCATAATAAAGGGCCGTACAAAAGGCTTGGGAAAGCTCAGTCTTGACGACGCTATCGAGTGGGGCGTCACCGGCCCGAACCTCCGCGCTTGTGGCATACCATGGGACTTGCGGAAAAAAAGGCCTTATTCAGGCTACGACCAGTTCGACTTCGAGATACCGACGGCAACCGGGGGCGACAGCTACGACAGGGTCTGGGTGAGGTTTCAGGAGATGTGGCAGAGCCTTCGCATAGTAGAGCAGTGCCTCAACAACATGCCGCAAGGACAATACAAATCTGACCACGCTTTGGCCGCCCCGCCAAGAAAGGAGAAGACCATGAAGGACATAGAAACGCTCATAGACCATTTCCTTGATGTGAGCTGGGGGCCGGTCATGCCTGCCGGTGAGGCGGCGTTCGCCGCGGAAGGCGCAAAGGGCAACAATTCGTATTATCTCGTGAGCGACGGCGGTACAGGGTCGTACCGCACAAGGATAAGGACGCCTTCTTTTCCGCACCTCCAGACAGTGCCGGGGCTTTGCAGGGGGCTTGAAGTGGCCGACCTCGTCGCCATACTCGGCTCAATCGATTTTGTGATGGGCGATGTTGACAGATAAGGGGCCAAAAATAAATAAAGGAGGAGGAGAGCCGATGCTTTCGCACGAGGAGAAGATTGAAATAGAAGAAGAGCTCAAGGGCGCCCCCTTCAAGAGGGCCGCCTCGATAGACGCGCTCAAGGTCGTCCAGCGCCACAGGGGCTGGGTTGATGACCAGGGTTTGAAGGATGTCGCCGTAATGCTGGAGATGACGCCTTCCGAGCTCGACAGCGTCGCGACTTTCTATAACCTCATATTCCGGAGGCCCGTGGGCTCGCATGTGATACTCGTCTGCAATACCATAACCTGCTGGATGATGGGTTGCGACAGCCTTTTGAAGAGGCTTACCGAGCGCCTTGGCGTGCCTCTGGGCGCGACCAGCGCAGATGGCGGGTTCACGCTCCTGCCGGTGCCGTGCCTTGGTGCGTGCGACCAGTCGCCGGTAATGATGGTCGACGGGAAACTCTACGGCGGCCTTACGCCTGAAAAGGTCGACGAGGTATTAAAGGAGCACGGATGGAAGGGCTGAACGAAAAGCCACTTACGGCGCTTATGCGGCCTGACAAGGCGGCCCTGTCGTTGGCCGAGTACGAACGGGCCGGGGGCTACCAGGCCCTCAGGAAGGCGTTGAAACTTGCCCCGGTTGAGATACAGCGTGTTGTCAAGGAATCGAACCTGCGGGGCAGGGGAGGCGCGGGTTTCAACACAGGGATGAAATGGAGTTTTGTCCCTATGGACTCGGACGGGACAAAATACCTCATCGCCAACGCCGACGAGATGGAGCCAGGGACCTTCAAGGACAGGATGCTTCTTGAGGGAAACCCCCATCAGCTCATCGAGGGGATGATAATAAGCGCGTTCGCCATCGTGGCGACAGAGGCATATATTTTTCTGAGGTGGGAGTACGCTCTGGCGTCAGAGCGAATGTCAAAGGCTCTCTCAGAGGCTCGCGCGAAGGGTTATCTGGGCCGGGACATATTCTCTTCCGGCTTCAGTCTCGATATAAAGCTTCATGTAAGCGCCGGGCGCTACATATGCGGTGAAGAAACGGCCCTTCTTAACGCTCTTGAAGGCAGAAGGGCGGTGCCCAGGGCAAAGCCGCCGTTTCCACAGGTAAGCGGCCTATGGGGGAGGCCCACTGTCGTAAATAATGTCGAGACGCTCTCGAATGTGCCGCACATAATCGCCAACGGCGATGAGTGGTACAGGGGGTTGAGCCGCTCTAAGGACGGCGGCACGAAAATATACGGTGTAAGCGGAAAGGTCAAAAGGCCCGGGCTCTGGGAACTGCCCATGGGCACGACGATAGGAGAGATTTTAGAAGAGCACGCTGGCGGCATGAGGGAAGGATTGAAACTCCGCTGCCTCATACCCGGCGGGGCCTCAACTGAGTTTCTGACAGAGGAACATTACAGCGTGAAGATGGACTTTGATTCCGTAATGGAGGCCGGAAGCCGCATGGGCACAGGCACAATGATAGCGGTGGACGACAAGACCTGCCCGGTGGGCGTGCTCAGGAACCTTGAGCAGTTCTTCGCCCAGGAATCATGCGGCTGGTGCACCCCGTGCCGCGAGGGGCTGCCCTGGGTCGAAAAGACCCTGTCCGCGATAGAGGAAGGGCGCGCTAAACCCGGAGACCTCGAAGTGCTCGAGATGCACGGCACATCTTTATGGATAGGCAGGACATATTGCGCGCTCGCGCCGGGGGCGATGGAACCGCTCCGGAGCGGCCTTAAATTATTCAGAAGCGATTTTGAGCGGCATATCAAAGAGAAGGGCTGCCCTTACAAGGCCCACTGAGGTTCAATGGCAAAGATTTTAATAGAGAACAGGGAATACGAGGTCGAGGACGGGCAGAACCTTTTGCAGGCCTGCCTTAGTCACGGGTTTAATATACCGTATTTCTGCTGGCACCCGGCCATGCACTCGGCTGGAGCGTGCAGGCAATGCGCCGTAAAGGTTTTTAAAGATGAAAATGACACAAGAGGCAGGATAGTCATGTCCTGCGTGATGCCGGTTGCGAAAGGCATGCGGGTTTCGATAGACGATCCGGAGGCAAAGGCGTTCCGTGAAAATGTCATAGAGTGGCTGATGTCCAACCACCCGCACGACTGCCCGGTCTGCGACGAAGGCGGCGAGTGCCACCTTCAGGACATGACCCAGATGACGGGCCATGTATACCGGAGGTTTCGCTTCAAAAAAAGGACTTACAAAAACCAGTACCTCGGCCCGCTCGTAAACCATGAGATGAACCGCTGCATACAGTGCTACAGGTGCGTGCGTTTTTACAGGGGCTACGCTGGCGGCCGCGACCTCGACGCTTTCGCTTCACGAAACAGGGTCTACTTCGGGAGGAGCGAAGACGGAGTTCTTGAAAGCCCCTTCAGCGGTAACCTCGTGGAGGTCTGCCCTACAGGTGTATTCACGGACAAGACACTCAAGAGCCATTTTGCTCGCAAATGGGATTTGCAGACCGCGCCGTCGGTCTGCGTCCATTGCGGGGTCGGGTGCAATATCATACCGGGTGAAAGATACGGCGAACTCCGGCGCGTAAGTAACCGCTACAACGGCGAGGTGAACGGGTACTTTCTCTGCGACAGGGGCAGGTTTGGCTACGAGTTCGTGAACAGTCCCCAGCGCGTAAAAGAAGCTCTTTTGAAAACCGCGGACGGCGTTCAAGAGGTGTCAAAAGAAGAGGCTTTAAGGCTCGCCTCTCACATGATAGGCATGGGAGGCAAGGTCATGGCAGTAGGTTCTCCCCGAGCGACCGTGGAGACGAACTTCGCGCTCCGCACGCTTGCAGGCGCTGAGAACTTTTATTCCGGCTTTTCCCGTCATGAGGCGCGCCTTGCCTCTCTGATTGTAGAGGTAATGGAAAAAGGGCCAGCCCGTTCGCCTTCGCTCAAGGAAGTCAGGTCAGCCGACGCTGTATTGGTGCTTGGCGAAGATGTCACGAACACGGCCCCAATACTCGCGCTCGCTTTGAGGCAGGCGGCAAAAAACGGGCCTTTAAAAACCGCCATGAAGCTTGGCATACCCTTCTGGGACGACATGGCCATAAAGACCGCGACACAGGGTAAGAAAGGGCCTTTCTATGCGGCAGCCCCTTACGCAACAGATGACGACGACGCGGCTGTTAAGACTTTCCACGGCCCGCCTGTTGAGATAGCCCGCTTTGCCGCGGCGATAGCAAGGGAACTGAACCCCAGCCTCCCGATTGTGGACGGTCATTCGGAAGAGACGGCCTCCCTTGCACGGGAGGTTGCCCAGGCCCTTCTGGAAGCAGAAAGGCCGCTTGTCGTCTCTGGCACAGGCTCGGGCAGCGAAGCCGTGATACAGGCCGCGGCTAATGTTGCGTGGGCGTTATGCGCTCGCGGCAAAAAGGCGGGACTTACGATGGTAATGCCCGAGTGCGACAGCCTGGGCGCGGCTCTCATCGACAGCAAAGGGTTGGATGAGGCTTTCGCAGCGGCGGCTGAAGGAGAATTCGATACCCTTGTCATTGCGGAAAACGACATCTTCCGGCGCATGGAAACTGAAGACGCGGAAAATTTTCTAGCCTCTTTCAGTCATGTCATTGTCATAGACCATGTCATTAACGATACGGTCAAGGCGGCGCACATTACACTTCCGGGCGCGTCGTTTGCCGAATCGACAGGGACGCTTATAAACTTCGAGGGCAGGGCGCAGAAGTTCTTTCAGGTGTTCGTCTCTGCCGGAGCGCAACAGGCAAGCTGGCGCTGGCTCAAAGATATGATGGACAGCACAGGGCTCAAACTCCAAAAATGGGAGAGCCTTGACGATGTGACATCCGACGCGGCTGCCGTTATACCGGCTTTTGAGAAAATAACCCGGGCCGCGCCAAAGCATGGCTTCAGGATAGCCGGTCAGAAGATACCGAGGCAGACTCACCGCCGTAGCGGAAGAACCGCCGTTGAAGCGGACAAGACCGTATACGAGTCCAAGCCCACTGAGGATGAGGACACTCCGTTTTCATTTTCAATGGAAGGGTTTCAAGGCCAGCCGCCTTCGCCGCTTATTGCCCGCTTCTGGGCCCCTGGGTGGAACTCGGTGCAGTCCGTGACCAAATACCAGGAATATGCAGGCGGGCCGTTAAGGGGCGGCGACCCGGGCTTAAGGCTCATTGAGCCAAAGGTGGCAGGAGCGCCGTTTTTCAAGGCCGTGCCAATTTCTTTCAAGGCCCGCAAATACGGCTGGCTCCTTGTGCCTATGCCTCGCCTTTTCGGCTCAGAGGAGCTGAGCGTCTTTTCGCCCCCTCTGGCAAGTCTTCAGGCAAAGCCGTTTATCGGTATAGCTGAAGAGGACGCGGAAAGGCTCGAAGTAGAAGAAGGCGACGAGATAGCAGTGCGCGCCAATGGCAAGTCCTTTGGCCTCCCGGCGATCTTTGTACCGGGTCTCACCCGGGGAGTTGCGGCTGTCCCTCTTCTGCCGGGAATGGCTATGCTGACGCTCCCTGCGTGGGGAGTCCTTACAAGGGCAAAGAGAAGGGCCGCCTGACTGAGAGGATATATGCAGGGCGTAATAACACCACTGATCATGATCATAGCGATACTCGTCTCGCTCACGACCATGAGCGCGGGCCTCATCTGGATGGAAAGGCGCCTTCTTGCCCTGTGGCAGGACAGGTACGGCCCCAACCGGGTCGGGCCGTTCGGTTTGCTTCAGGTCGTGGCCGACATGCTCAAGATATTCGCGAAGGAAGACTGGGTCCCGCCTTTTTCCGACAGGTTTGTTTTTATACTCGCGCCAGCCGTCATTATGTCAGCCGTCCTTTTTGCCTTTGCAGTGGTGCCGTTCGCTCCCGGTATCTCGGTCATTGACCTGGACATAGGCATACTCTTTTTTCTTGCAATGTCGTCGCTCAATATCTACGGGATAGTGCTTGCCGGGTGGGCGTCGAACAGCAAGTACTCTCTTCTCGGCGGCGTCAGGGGCGCGGCCCAGATGCTGAGCTACGAGGTCTTCATGGGCCTGTCTCTCATGGGAGTGGTCATGCTGGTCGGGACTTTCAATCTGAGGGGAATAGTCGAGGCGCAGCAGGGTCTCTGGTTTTTTGTGCCGCAGTTTCCGGCCCTCGTAATATTTTTTATAGCGGGGCTTGCGGAGACGCACAGGATACCGTTCGACCTGCCGGAGGCTGAAAACGAACTGGTGGCCGGATACCATACCGAGTACTCGGGCATGAAGTTCGGAATGTTCTTCGTGGGTGAATACCTCGGCATAGTCCTCATATCAGCGCTCATCACGACGCTCTTTTTCGGCGGCTGGCTCGGGCCGGTGCTGCCGCCGGTAATATGGTTTCTCCTGAAGACCATGTTTTTCATCATGCTCTTCATACTCCTGCGTGCGGCTCTGCCGAGGCCCAGGTTCGGACAGTTAATGTCGTTCGGCTGGAAGCTGATGCTGCCGCTGAGTCTTCTTAACGTTCTGGCAACCGGCGCGGCCCTTCTCTTATTGGCTTAGCCGCACACATTTAAAATGTTTTGGCGGAGGCATTCTTGCTGAGCATACTTCAGTCCGTCTGGAAGATGATGCTCCACGCCTTCAGGGAACGGGTCACGGTACAGTACCCTGATGAGAAGCCAGTGCTTGCGCCAAGGTACAGGGGGCGGATAATACTCTCGCGTGACCCGGACGGGCTTGAGAGGTGTGTCGCGTGTTACCTGTGCGCTGCCGCCTGCCCGGTGGACTGCATAGCTTTGCAGGCCGACGAAACTGTTGACGGCAGGAGGTATCCGTCTTTTTTCCGAATAAACTTCTCCCGCTGCATTTTCTGCGGGTACTGCGAGGAGGCCTGCCCCACATATGCCATACAGCTTACGCCCGATTACGAGATGAGCGAGTACAAGAGGCCCTCGCTCGTCTACGAGAAAAAAGACCTCCTCATAAGCGGCACAGGCAAATACCCGGGCTACTGGTATTACAAAGTTGCCGGTGCCGCCGTAAAGGGCAAGGACAAGGGCGACGGTCTGGAAGAGGAGCCGCCAGTTGATGTGAGAAGCCTCATGCCATAGGAGGGAATCATGGAAGCGCTTTTTTATGTTTCAGGAACTGTCGCGATGATATCGACACTGAGGGTCGTCACCGGAAAAAACGCGGTCCACGCGCTTTTGTATCTCGTGGTTTCTCTCCTTGCGGCCGCGCTGGTCTTTTACTCGCTGGGCGCGCCTTTCATAGCGGCTCTCGAGGTCATCATATACGCCGGGGCGATAATGGTGCTTTTCGTATTCGTCATAATGATGCTGAACCTCGGTCCTGGTGCCGAGAGGCAGAAAAAAGGTCTCCTTGACCCGAAGGCGTGGGCCGGCCCGGCATTGCTCGCGTTAGTGCTTGTGCTGGAGCTTTTATACCTGTTCGCGGGAGGCGGGCTTGAAGGGCCGCCAAGGGCCGCATACATAAACCCGAAGGCTGTCGCGCTTGCGCTCTTCGGCCCGTATTTCATAGGTGTTGAGCTCGCCTCTCTCCTTCTCCTTGCCGCTCTGGTGGCAGCCTGGCATCTCGGCAGAAGGGAAAAGGAGGGTATCCGATGACAGTCCCTGCTGAACACGCCCTTGTGCTCGCGGCAATTCTTTTTTCAATCGGCCTTGCCGGTGTGCTAGCGAGAAGGAACATAATCTTCATGCTCATGTCCATCGAGATAATGCTCAACTCCGCCGGGCTCGCTTTTATCGCGGCCGGGTACAAAAACGGCCAGGCGGACGGGCAGGTCATGTTCATATTCATCCTGGCGATGGCCGCCGCCGAGGTCGCAGTTGGCCTCTCGCTGGCATTGCGGGTTTACGGCAGTTTCAAAAGCCTTGACGCTGACGCGGCAAGCAGCATGAGGGGGTAGGAATGTACGAGCTTCTATGGCTTGTCCCGGCCATCCCGTTCGCGGGCTTTCTCGTCCTTGCGGTCCTGGGGCGCGGACTTTCTGAAAAGGCTGTCGCCACTATCGGCGCGGGCTCGGTCGGGCTGTCCGCCGCACTGACTATTTATCTCGGCTCTTTGTACCTTTCAAACCCGCCCGCTGACGGAGTGTTTACCCAGACCCTGTGGCAATGGATTTATGCCGGGGGGCTCAATGCATCAATCGCGCTCAGGCTTGACGCGCTTTCGCTCCTCATGGTCTTTGTCATAACCGGCATCGGCTTTCTCATACACCTTTACTCAACGGCGTACATGTCAGGGGATGAAAGTTTCAGCCGCTTCTTCGCTTATATGAACCTCTTTACCGGCTCCATGCTCGTGCTCGTGCTCTCGGACAACCTGCTGTTTTTGTACCTGGGCTGGGAGGGCGTAGGCCTCTGCAGTTATCTCCTCATCGGCTTCTGGTACAAAGAGCCGTATAACGGGTACGCGGCCAGGAAGGCCTTTATAGTAACGAGGATAGGGGACACCCTTTTCGCCATCGGTCTCCTTGTGCTCTTTACAGGGCTTGGCACAATTGAGATACAGGAGCTTATGATAAGGGCATCAAGCGAGTGGGCAGGCAGCAGCCTTCCTGTGCTGGCCGCCGCGCTGTTGCTTGGCGGGGCGCTTGGGAAATCAGCCCAGCTTCCGCTCCAGACATGGCTGCCTGACGCCATGGCAGGCCCTACGCCGGTGAGCGCCCTTATACACGCCGCCACGATGGTCACGGCGGGCGTGTACCTTATCGCGCGCACGCACGCGCTTTTCGAGCTTGCGCCAGCTGTCATGGTTTTAGTCGCGGCGATAGGGGCGGCCACTCTCCTTCTCGGCTCGCTGAGCGCCCTTGTCCAGAAGGACATAAAAAGGGTGCTCGCCTATTCGACCATCAGCCAGATAGGCTATATGTTCCTCGCACTGGGCGTGGGCGCGTGGCACGCGGCAATGTTCCATTTCATGACCCACGCGTTTTTCAAGGCCCTCCTGTTCCTTGGGGCCGGGGCTGTCATACTGGCGATGCATCACGAACAGGACATGTTCAAGATGGGGGGGCTCCGTAAGGAGATGCCGTTTGTCTTCTGGACCTTCCTTGCGGGAGCGGCTTCTCTTTCAGCGTTGCCGTTCGTGACGGCAGGGTATTACAGCAAGGACCTTGTATTGTCTCTGGTCTGGCCGTCTCCGTTTGGTGGAGGCGTTCTGTGGGCCTGCGGCCTGGCCGGAGCATTTCTTACGGCACTTTACACTTTCCGAATGGTCTTTCTCACTTTTTTTGGCGAATCACAAAGAGGTATCGGGCCGAAGCCGGGCATCGCCATAACCTTGCCTCTTCTTGTTCTCGCGATACTTTCAATTGCCGGAGGCTTTGTGGAAACGCCTGGGTTCCTTGGCGGCGTTGATCTTTTCGCGAGTTTCCTTTCGTCTGTATTCGCCCGTGAGGTTTTTCAGCTGGAGACAAGCGGGGTGATTTTTGCCGGGGTCGCCGCGCCGCTGGCTGGAATCGCCGCCGCATGGCTTTTATACTCAAGGAGAGAGGCGCTGAGAGGCTTTGTTCAAAAGCCTCTGGCGGCTGCGGTCAGCAGTCTCTGGTTTTCAGGCTGGGGTTTCGACAGGGTCTATGATTTTCTCATCGTGCGGCCTTTTCTTGCCCTGACCGCGGTTTTAAAGGGCGAGCCCATCGACAGCCCAGTCAACTGGCTCGCTAAAGCGTCGGAGGGATTGAACCTGCTGCTCGTAAAAACACAGACAGGCAAGGTGCGCTTGTACGCTGCCGGTATAACAATAGGAGCGGTGCTCGCGCTATCAGCGGCGGTGCTATTATGATACTTGTCTGGATAGTCATGTTGCCGATAATCGGCGGCCTCATCGCGAGGCTCTCAGGCAGGTTTGGCCGAACCTTCCCGGCATGGGTTTGTCTTGGCGCACTCGCAATCGACATCGCGTTGGCAGTCGGCCTATGGCTCGGGGCAGGCGCTAATGCGAGAGGCGCATGGATTGTCGAGACAAAGATGCCCTGGATACCCCAGCTCGGGATAAGTGTTCACCTTGCGATGGACGGCCTCAGCCTTGTCCTTGTCGCGCTCACATTTTTTCTCGGCATATGCGCCGTGGTCTCGTCATGGACAGAGGTCAAGGAAAGAGTCGGCTTTTTCCACCTCAACCTCATGCTTACGCTCGCCGGTATTACCGGAGCCTTTCTCGCGATGGACCTCTTTCTTTTCTACTTCTTCTGGGAGCTGATGCTCATCCCCATGTTTCTGCTCATCGCGCTTTGGGGCCATGAGAACAGGCGGTACGCGTCCATCAAGTTTTTCATATTCACGCAGGCAGGCAGCCTTCTCATGCTGGTCGCAATACTCGCCCTGTTTTTCATCCACGGCAGGGCGACCGGAGAATATACTTTCAGCTATGGGGCGCTTCTCGGCACGCCGATGGGTTATACGACAGAGCTTCTTCTCATGCTCGCCTTTTTCGCGGCTTTCGCGGTAAAGCTACCGGCCTTTCCAGTGCATACATGGCTGCCGGACGCGCACACAGAGGCCCCGACCGCCGGGAGCGTTATCCTTGCGGGACTCCTGCTGAAAACTGGCGGGTACGGGCTTATTCGTTTTGTCATACCGCTTTTCCCGGAGGCTTCGTTCAACTTCGCGCCAATCGCCTTTGCCCTGGCTGTTGTCGGCATAGTCTATGGCGCGGTCCTTGCCTTCGGGCAGACTGACCTTAAAAGGCTTATCGCGTATACCAGCGTAAGCCACATGGGTTTTGTCCTCCTTGGCGTGTACGCGTGGAACGAGCTTGCGTTACAGGGCGCTCTGGTGCAGATGGTCTGCCACGGCGTTTCCACGGGCGCGCTGTTCATGATAGCCGGTTCGCTGCAGGAGCGGCTCCATTCAAGGGATTTGAGCGGTATGGGAGGCTTCTGGACGAGCGCGCCGAAGATGGGCGCTGTCATGCTTGTCTTCGCGCTGGCATCCCTTGGCCTGCCGGGTCTCGGCAACTTTGTTGGCGAGTTCCTCGTGCTCATCGGCGTGTTCAGCGTCAGCCCCGAAGCGGCCGTTTTCGCCGCTTCCGGACTGGTGCTCTCGGCCATTTATTCTCTGTGGATAGTCCAGCGCGTCTTTCACGGCCCGCAGAAAATCACCGTTGCTGACTTCAGGGGACATGAGATGGCTGCGATGGCCTCGATGATTGCCGTCATCGTCTGGCTCGGGCTTTTTCCGCAGCCTGTCCTCGACCTCTTTGGACAGACACTCAAGACCCTTAATGTGACGACCGCCAGGCCTGTTGAAACTGGAATCGATAAATTCAAGGCCGGGCCCGCCGTTTACAGGATTAACCTCTCGACCGGGGTACAAAAAAAATGAGCCCTGCAGAATTTTCAGCCCTTCTCCCTCTGCTCATTTTAGCGGCCTCAGCCGCATTGCTCACGGCTGTAGCAGGCTTCTACAGGAACCACGGTTTTGTGGCCGGGTTCACTATGGCGGCATTCGTCCTGTCATTTGCCTCTCTTTTTTTCGCGAAGTCCGCCGCGCCCGTCGCGGTCACGCCGCTTCTGCTGGTCGATGATTTCGCACTTTTTTTCATGGGGCTCACATTCGCGGCCTCGTTCGTGCTCACTCTTCTTTCATACGGGTATAACGGAGGCGCTGAGGGAAGGCATACCGAATATTACATCCTTCTCATGCTCTCGGCCCTCGGGGCGGCAGTGCTGGCGGCAAGCCGTCATTTCGCGTCCTTTTTTCTCGGGCTCGAGACGCTCAGCGTGTCTCTCTTTGGACTGGTAGCGTATATGCGTACCGCGCGGGGCAACGAGGCAGGTCTTAAATATCTTGTGCTCGCTGGGGCTTCGTCGGCCTTTCTCGTCTTTGGCATGGCCCTTGTCTACGCCGCTACAGGCTCGATGGAATTTTCAGGGACGGGCGCCCTCAAGGGCGCGGAAGGCGGGGCAGTCATGACGGCGGGCATGGCCATGATAATCGCCGGGGCCGGTTTCAAACTCGCTGTAGTGCCTTTCCACGGCTGGACGCCAGATGTATACGAGGGCGCGCCTGCCCCGGTCGGCGCGTTTGTGGCCTCTGTTTCAAAGGGCGCGGTTATAGTCGTACTCATGCGCCTCATGAGCGGCGCGCTCTTGCCGGGCAGGCCGCTGTTCATCTTTCTTACTGTTGTCGCCGTGGCGTCGATGTTCGCGGGCAACCTCCTCGCGCTTTTTCAGGAGAATGTAAAGCGAGTTCTCGCCTATTCTTCGATCGCGCACCTCGGGTATCTTCTCGTAGCATTTCTCGCGAGCGGCACTTTCGCCGCCGGGGCGGTCGCGTTTTATCTGGCCGCCTACTTCGTCAGCATCATAGGCGCGTTCGGGGTCGTGACCGTCCTTTCAAAAAACGGCAGCGACATGGAAAAACTTGAAAGCTACAGGGGGCTGGCGCGCCGAAACCCCTTGGTAGCGGCCATATTCACGGCCATGTTCCTTTCACTTGCCGGAATACCGCTTACCGCCGGGTTCGTGGGGAAGTTTTATCTCGTGGCGGCCGGGGCCGCTTCTTCGATGTGGCTGCTCGTCCTTTCGCTCGCCTTGAGCAGCGTCATAGGCTTTTATTACTACCTCAGGATAATCCTCGTCCTTTTTGCGCCTGACCCTGAGCAAGGCCCGCCCGAATTTATACACCCTGCCGGGAGCGCAGCCCTTATCGCGCTTTTCGCCGTCCTCCTCTTTTTAGGCGTCTACCCTGGCCCGCTTCTGAGCCTTGTGGGAGCGGCTGCCGCGGGGTTTGGACAGTGACGGAATGGGTATGCCAGCCGCAATCCCGACGCTTTGAGCTTCGGGTCAAGGCTGGCAAATAAAAATGATTTTTCCGTACCATCAAAATTCTCTGTCATTTAAGGCAGAGAATTTTAATCTGGTTGATTTTGAGAGGGCTTTGCCTTATCATTTCTCTGTGCTTACCTTTCTGCATTGGCGGCACTTGTCTGCCGCAGCGCTTATAATATTCACCATATTGTTTTTCCCCTACGCTGCTCATGCCCGGGAAAATGCGCTCAATATCCTTTACACCGGCGCGCTAAAGGGCGAACTCGAGCCGTGCGGCTGCTCCCCTGAGACCCAGTCCGGCGGACTTGCCAGACTTTCCGGTTATATTTCCACCAACAGGCAGCAGCTCAGCCCCTACATACTCGTTGACGCTGGCAACACCTTTGCCGAAGCTACGGCCCAGGGCAGGTTCAAAAACGAGGCAATACTGAGGTCTTTCGCGTTAATGGGGTATGACGCGGCGGCCCTTCCTTCGAACAAGGCCATCAAGGCCGTCAAAAGCGGCCTCAAGATAAATATAAGCTCTGATGAAAAGCTCGTAAAAAAGGGCATGATAAATATCCTGCTTTCCGGGAAGCCGGTTGCTGAGTTGAAGGCCGTCAAGGGATGGGATGTCATAATAAGCTCCTCTGGCGAAGAGCTTAATGAGCCGGTAGCGTCAGGCAAGGCCGTCATAGTCTCCGGCTTTCCCAAGGGGCAAAAGCTCGGGATACTTTCCCTCAAGCTCAACAGCAAGGGTAAGGTCATCGGCTCAAGCCACAGGTGGCAGGCCTTGAAGCAGGATGTCGCCGAAGACCCGATCGTACGCGCCGTGTTGAAGGACTACGACCAGAAGGTCGCGGCCCTTTTGAAAGAAGAAGAACTGAAGCCCGTAAGCGGTGGGCCGTATCTTGGCTCTGAAAGCTGTATAGAGTGCCACCAGCCTTATGTAGAAAGCTGGAAGGCTACGAAACATTCGGCCGCTTTCGCGACGCTTGAGAGGGTAGGAAAATCGAAAGACCCTGAGTGCGTAAAATGCCACACGGTCGGCTTTGGCGAAGAAGGCGGCTTTTTGAGCCTCAAGGCAACTCCCGTGCTTGCGAATGTGCAGTGCGAGTCATGCCATGGGCCCGGAAGGGAGCACGCGGCTGATTTCAGTCCCCTGCGGCCGGTCGGCATTGAAGTATGTTTGAAGTGCCACACTCACGAGAACAGCCCGTTATTCGATTTTCAGAAGTATTATGAAAAGATAAAACACTGAGGAGACGGACACCATGCTTAAAAAGTTTTTAGCTTTGGTTCTTTTTGTTCTTTTGCCGGCGGCGGTTTTCGCCGCGAGCGCGCCCAATATCAAGGGCCAGTATACGGCTGTGCCGGGCAAGGAATTCAAGTACGACGGCAAGACGGTCGAGGTCATCGAGTTCTTGAGCTTCTACTGCGGCAGCTGCTACGAGTTCGAAAAATCCATACCGGTCATCAAGGGCAACTTCCCGAAGAAGCTGAAGTGGAAGCTGGCGCCTGTCTACTGGGGCAACGGCTCGTCAAAGCCCGGTGAGGCGTACTTTTTAGCTGAAGAGGCAGGCAAGGGCGAGCAGATGAAAAAAGCCCTTTTCAAGGCGCACTTCGTTGACAAGAAGGACATAGGCGATATCGCCGTTCTTGAGTCCATCGGGGCGCAGATAGGCATGGGCTTTGATTTCAGCGTGAAGCTCAGGAACGGGGCGAAGGCGGCTGAGGCGAGAAGGGCGCTCGACATGGCAAGGGAGTACCAGATTGAAGAGACTCCCACGCTTATCATAGCCGGGAATATCGCGACCAATCCTCACGCGGCAGGCCACGACATGAACGAATTCAAGAACAATGTGATGAGCATACTGCGGAGTATCATTAAAAAATAAAACCGCGGCATAAATGAAAAAACGGGGGGCCTGGCGATTGCCAGGCCCTTTTTTTTATGCGGCCTTTTTTTCTTCGAGAGTCGACGTACAGTGGGCGCAGCGCCTTGCGTTGACGGGTATCGCTGACAGGCAGAACGGGCATTCCTTTACCGCGGCTTCGGGGGCCTTCTCTTTCTTGAGCCTGCCTATGTAGCTAACTAGAAGGAACATCGCGAAGGCGATTATAAGGAAGCTGACGAGGAAGTTGAAAAAGACGCCGTAATTGAGCGTGATCGCCGCTGCCGCCTTTGCCTCGTCCAGCGAGGCGTAAGGGCCCGGAGCGACTCCTTCCCTGAGGACTATGAAGAGGTTTGAGAAGTCGCTCCCCAGAAAAAGTCCGATGGGCGGCATCAGCACATCGGTCACGAATGAGCTTATGATGGCCGTGAAAGCCACCCCGATGACGATGCCGACGGCCATGTCTATGAGGTTGCCTTTAAGGGCGAATTCCTTGAACTCTTTGAGCACGCGCGCCTCCTCTTCCAGTGACAATAAAGATGAAAGCAAATATCTCTGATATAATCTGGTATCCAATATGCGGGTTTGTCAAGCGGCGTTGGGTACGGTCTGTTGAAACGGGGGGCCAAGTAAGCAAGGTATATGCTCTCGCCCATGATATGGTCCAGCGGTTTATCAGGGTTGTCCCGTAAGTAAAACCGGCGCAGGTCGAATGGCAAAAAGTTGTTTCTAATTTCCTTAATGCCGTGTTATGTTTAAGCTATCGAATTACAACCTGATAGCCTTTTTCTTCACCCCCCTTTCCCGGCGTATGGATTCTTGCGCCTCGAGTGTTCTCATCGGTTGCGCCGGGAGCTTCACAAGAGGAAGGATAATATGCCTCGTTGTCCACCTTAAAATCCATGATATCGATATCGCCTTTCACGCGGAATTGCCGTTTTTAACGGACTGCCTGTGTAAACGATAGTTTTCATTTCATAATATCAGTGCGGAGGTTAGATGATGAAAATAATGGTTTGTCATGACGGCTCGGAGAACGCTCAGAAGGCCCTGGATCAGGCCGTGGAGCTCTTCAAGGCTTCGAGGCCGGAGATAATCCTCGTGTCAGTGGTCGAAGGGGCGGCTGACGCGAGCATGATCAACGAGGAGCTTTTTGAAAAGCAGCGCGAAGAGCGCCGCGAGCTTCTCAAAAAGATTGCCGACCGGCTGTCCGGGTGCTGCTGTGATGTCGATGTTGTTCTGGCCAACGGAGACGCGCGGAAGATGCTGCTTGAGGCGGTGAATCAGAAAAAGCCGGACATACTTGTTATCGGCAAGAGGGGCGGCGGAGTCATAAAAGAGATGGTGCTCGGCAGCGTCAGCGCCTATCTTGTCCGTCACGCGAAGTGCCCGGTCATGGTCTTTCACACCTGATGTGCGCACGGGCTTTGAATGAAATAAAATTTCTGTAGGAGGCGTTGTTATGGAGGTACGGGAACTATTCAAGTGGAAAAATCCGGAGATAAGGGCTCTGCACCTTACCTGGATAGCATTCTTCATAAGCTTCTATGTCTGGTTCAACATGGCGCCGCTGGCGACCACGATACTCAAGAACAACGCATGGCTTACTGCCAAGGACCTCAAGATAATCGCGATCTGCAATGTCGCGCTCACTATTCCGGCGCGCCTTATTACAGGCATGGCGCTTGACAAGTACGGCCCGAGAAGGGTCTTCTCGATACTTATGGTCATTTGCGGAATACCCGCATTATTCTTCGCGTTCGGCAATACTCTTTCTCAGCTCCTCGTCTCCCGTCTGGTGCTCAGCTCCATCGGCGCGAGCTTCGTCGTAGGCATACACATGACGGCCCTGTGGTTCAAGCCAAAGGACATCGGTTTCGCAGAGGGCTTCTACGCCGGGTGGGGCAACTTTGGTTCAGCTGGCGCTGCCATGACCCTGCCTACCATAGCTTTACTGCTCTGGGGCGGCGATAACGGCTGGAGATACGCGATTGCCGTAAGCGGCCTTATGATGATGACCTACGGCGTATACTACTGGTTCGCCATAACGGACGGGCCTGTCGGCACCGTCCACCGCAGGCCGAGAAGGGTCGCGGCCCTCGAGGTGAGCTCCTGGGGCGACATGATCCAGCTCATCGCATGGACGATACCTACAGTCGGCATACTTTCCATACTCGTATGGAGGATCAGGAGCGCCAATTATATAAGCGAGGCCGGCGCGTACCTTGCATACGCGGTTATTGCGGCTGTAGTCATCTTCCAGGTAATACAGATTTTGAGGGTCAACCTGCCGGTGCTCAAAAAGGGCGTCCCTGAGGATGACAAGTACCCGTTCAGCTCCGTAGCGGCGCTCAACGCGACTTACTTCGCCAACTTCGGCGCCGAGCTTGCCGTCGTTTCCATGCTTCCGGCGTTCTTCGAGTCGACCTGGACCCTGTCTCCGGCAACCGCCGGCCTCATAGCTTCTTCATTCGCCTTCGTGAACCTGTTCGCGAGGCCCCTTGGGGGCTGGATTTCTGACAGGTTCAGCAGCAGGAAGGCCATTATGATGGTCTACATGATAGGGATTGCCATAGGTTTCCTGCTCATGGGCCTGATGAATTCATCGTGGCCCCTTGTGTTCGCCACTATCATAACCGTAGGCTGTTCGATGTTTGTCCAGGGCGCGGAAGGAGCCACATTCGGCATCATCCCCTCTATCAAAAGGCGTCTTACCGGCCAGATATCCGGCATGGCGGGCGCGTACGGCAATGTCGGCGCGGTCTTTTATCTGTTCATCTACACATTTGTTACGCCTAACCAGTTCTTCCTTATAATAGCTGCTGGCGGTTTCTTAAGCTTCCTTTTCTGCCTCTTCATGCTCAAAGAGCCGAAGGGCGGGTTTTCTGAGGAGTACCATGTTTCTTCTGTCGACCGCGAGCTCGAGCGCGAGGGCAACGGGGGAGGCCACTGAAAACGCGTTGAGTCTGGAAGCCCAGGGCAGTACGGGCGGAGCCTGAAAAAAGAACAGGTACAGCTTCTTTCAATGGGGCAAAAGGCCATTTTTTTTGGAAAACGACGGTCTTTTGTCCCATTTTTTTCTAAAAACGCCGGACTGCTTCCGCTTCATTTCAGAAGCCCGTCCTCTCTAATGGTCTGTTAATTTAGCAGTTGGTATACTGAGGCCATATAAAGGACACAACCTTAAGGGAGGGCGCCCAAATGAAGACAGAATCCGGAATACTTGATCTTATAGCAAATCTTGCCGTAATGGTGGTTCTGGTAGCTGTAATCGCTGTTGCCTGAGGCTGTTCAGACAGGCGGAAAATTAAAAGGGGTTGCGCTTTCGCGTAACCCCTTTTGATTTTCCGTGGAGCAGTGAATGGCGACCCCATTAATGGAAAGCCCTTGAAAAACAGCGTCAGGAATATCGCTTTGACTGCCTTTCCCGGAAATGATAATATTTCTTAACTGAACAGAGTGATTAAATAAGTACGAGGTCAGCCGGAAAATGTTGAGATAATTCAAGCCATCTCGAGGCCTCTCTCCCATAGAAAACTGAAGCTGGAAAATCCGCTTAAAAATGCAAAAAAATGAAAGCTCCAATAATATCCATGAACAGCAGCCAATGGTGAACAGCGCCCGCACGCTCAACCCATACAGGCTCTTTTTGAAGGTCCTGTTCATCATTGCGGTCTGTGAGTTCCTGGTGATGGTCTTGCTGTCTTCCCTGGACATCACGGAAGGGGTGTTTGAGTTCCTGGCCGACTCGCTGATGCTATCCGTGCTTAGCGCGCCTTTCCTGTACTATTGGGTTGTGATCGTGGTCTCCAGACGCATCCAGAGCGAAGCCAGGCTTAATCAGGAGGCTCTGGAGCGGGAGCTCGTTAACAAGGCTCTTACGGAAAAAATAGCTCTGAAGCAGTACTCAGAAGACATCGTCAAAAGCGTGCCGTCGAGCATTATCGTTGTCTCAAAAGAACAGGCGGTGCTCTCCGCCAACCCTTCGTCTGGCCGCGTACTTAACAGGGAAGTGGTCCTCGGAAGACAGATAAGCGAGTTTCTGCCTGTTGCCGGTTTCAAGGAAGCCGTAAGAGAAGTGTTTGAAACCGGAAAGGCGGCAGAAGGCCTTACCCTGGAGCTGAGGGACGGAGAAACCACGAAGTACCTGCAGGCTAACATAGCCATCATACAGTCCACCGAAGCCGGCAGTGAGACACGGGCGCTCATAGTCATTGATGACATAACCAGGCGCATTGAGGACGAGCGGACGATTTTCACAATGGCCTATTATGACGCCATGACCGGTCTGCCGAACAGGCTTTTGCTCATGGACCGGGTAAGTCAGGCGCTTGCCAATGCCAGGCGGAGCGGGGAACTGGTGTCGGTGTTGTTCCTCGACCTTGACCGTTTCAAGTTCGTTAATGACACTCTGGGGCATGAATCTGGAGACGAGCTCCTGAAAATTGTAGCTGAGAGGCTCAGAAAGTGCCTTCGCATAACCGATACGGTGGCCCGTCCCCTCAACAGCGGCGATGAAGACTACCCTGCCGTCGAGAATACCGTGGCCCGCCTGGGCGGCGACGAATTCATAGTCCTGCTCACAGGCCTGTCGAAGGATGTGAATGTGATCAATGTCGCGAACAGGATACTCGGCTGTTTCGACTCCCCCGTCAACATTAAAGGGCATGAGCTTTTCATAACGACGAGCATAGGGATAAGCATGTTCCCTTTCGACGGCGACAGCGCGGAAGAGCTGCTGAAAAAAGCCGACATGTCGATGTATTGGGCAAAGGAAGAGGGCAGGAACAACTGCAAGATGTATAATTCCACTCTCGACTCGAGAAAAAAGGATTGGCTGCGGCTCGAGTACAAGCTGCACAAAGCCCTCGAGCTCGATGAGTTCATCCTTTACTACCAGCCGCAAGTCAATACTGTCACAGGGGAAATTACCGGCTTCGAATGCCTCATCCGCTGGCAGGACCCTGAGACGGAGCTGATCCCTCCCGGCAGGTTCATCCCGATAGCCGAAGAGAGCGGCCTGATAATACCTATCACGGCCTGGGTGCTTAAGAACGCCTGCGCGCAGGCCAATGCCTGGCGTCTCAAGGGCTACGCTGATGTCAGGTTTTCCGTCAATATCTCCATGCGGCAGTTCAAGGAAAAGGACTTCGTGGCTACGCTTACCAACATCCTGAATGAAACAGGCCTGCCGCCTGGATGCCTTGAAATTGAGCTGACGGAGAGCGTAATCATGACCGATGTGGAGCATACCCTCAAAATACTCCAGGACCTGAAGAAGCTGGGTATAAGGCTGTCCATCGATGATTTCGGGACAGGGTTTTCTTCTCTCTCCTATCTCAAGTCCATGCCTATAGATGTCATCAAGATCGACCGCTCGTTCATACGCGACATCCCGTCCGATGAAGACGACATCGCGATAACCACGGCTATCATCAACATGGCCCACAGTCTCGAGATCGAAGTCATAGCCGAAGGCGTGGAGACTTTTGAACAGTTTGAACTGCTCAGGAAACTCGGGTGCGACAATGTCCAGGGATACCTGTTCATGAAACCGGCCAGCGCCCAGGAAGCTGAGGCTTTTGTTGAAAGATGGAAGCCGTCGGCCATAATGACTTTTCTTGCGGGCTGCAAGACTGGCTGAGTAGAGTTTGATCAGGTAGTGAAAACCAACGAATAGACGGTAAAGTTTCGGTTCGCATGAACGCCCATCGGCCAATTGTCCGATGGGCGTTTTTTTCCTTTTTCCCGGGTGGCGACACCTTCAGGAAAGCCGGGGCGGTGTTTTTCGTGAGCACCCCTTTAAGTCCTTTGGCAGTGATGTGATGGCAATGTTGTCCGCCCGCAGCCTGAATCGAAAAGACGGAAGAAAAAACCTTTTAAAAGTGATGAAAAGTTTTTCGTGAAGTGAGTTGAGGCCGGAGGACGCGAACGCGGCAACTTATGACTGGGGACCGGAATAAATACGATTTTCTATTTTGAAGGCAGGGTTGGATTGTTTTTTTGGGGTTTTATAGTGATAAAGAGGCAGACCCGAAGAACCGGGTCTGCCTCTTTTTGAGCTTAGAGCTTTACTACATTAGTCGCCTTGGGGCCCTTGGGTCCATCGACAACATCAAAACTCACCGCCTGACCTTCGGCAAGGGACTTGAATCCCTGATCCTGAATGTCAGCATAGTGCACAAACACATCCCCGCCGTCATCTTTGCTGATGAATCCGAAGCCCTTTGATTCGTTGAACCACTTAACAGTTCCGTTTGCCATGATTATATACCTTCTTTTTTTGTATTTGAATGTTACGGAGGCAAGTCATAAAAAAAACCGCAAAGAGAAGGTCTTTGCGGCTGCAAACAACAAGGACTTCCGGAACTTCATTTAGTATAAAGTCTCACATAATCGCAAAGAGGGCAAGGATTATTATTCATACGCAGTTACCAGCGTAAGTATTCGCACGAAAGCCTATGCGAATAATCGAGGTCTGCGCCAGCTTAAATGAAAAAGGAGCTACGCTTTCGCATAATCCCTTTGATTTTTGGTGGCGCAGAGGGGGATCGAACCCCTGACCTCAAGACTGCCAGTAGAAAACAGCAAAAAAACATAACCCCTTGATTTCGGTCTGACTTTCCGGTTTTAACTTGAAAATCAAGGGGTTAATTGTTGTCCCTTGATTCCCGCTGTTTCCCTACTTCCCTCTATTCCCTCCCAGTCTACAACAGTTTTACAACAGTGGAGTCTTTAAAAAGGTGGCTGATCCGGGCTAAAGGCACAACCTCCGGTTTCTAAGGAATAGGGACTGTGTCAAAGAACAAGATATAGAAAAAGCATCCTTCCTCACATGGTCGCGATAAAGCCGTGTTCGATACTCTTCGAGATCTTGGACACATTCGTAGACGCTGGTCGTCATCCGCCAATTCACCTTGAGATAATTATCAAGTAGTGATAAAGTTAAAGAATGGATATACGTTCGGCCCTTAAAGAAAAAGAGAGAAAATCCTACCGGAAGATGTCTCGCGGCAAGAGGATTGAGCAGGCCATTGAGCTCTCGGAGTTCCTCCTTAAATTGAGCCGCGGCATGAAGGCGCATGGAAAGAGAATTCAAGGAGATCGTAGGGGTCTTAAAAGAAGCTAAGCGCCGTAAATACATCCACGACTTTGCCTTAACGGGCGCTCTCGCCCTCTCCGCACTCACCCAGCCAAGAGCCACAAGGGATATTGACTTTATCATCTCTGTCGAAAAAGACAGAATTCCCTTTTTCGTGGAATGGCTCAAATCCACCAAGGAATATAAACTCACCAAACATCACATCGGACGCCGGAAGGACCGGATAAAAGACCTTGTTGAAGTGCCTTTAGGCAGCACATGGGCAGACATGATAGTCGCGTACCATGAGATAGAGAAGGAAGCTGTTTCAACAGGTATAACCGCCTCAGCCTACAAGAATCTCAAGATAAAGGTAGTCCGTCCAGAGTATCTCATTGTATTAAAACTCCTTGCAGGCTCTCCTCAGGACTTCATCGACGGAGCGCACCTATGGAACGAAAAGATTGACAGGAAACTTGTAAGAAAGATGGCAGAGGAGCTTTATATAGACAGCAAGCTTAAAAAACTCGAAGCGACCGCGAAAAGATTTTAAGAAAGTAAATTCTTTCAGTATTTTTCTGCGCTATTCCATGTGTACTGATAGTTATCCTATTGTGCAACCCGAAGCGCGGCCAGATGCCATGAGAACTCGCCGATGCGTTTCATCGTAGAGGAAGCAAGCAGCTCATATTGAATAGCAAGTAGACAGTGTTGCGTGCGGCATTTTGGAAAACGGCCGGGCTGGTCCGATCAACTTCAGAAGGTAGACAATGAGAAGGGCCGAGGTGAGGGAGGAATGACTAAGAAAATTACGAGTTATCAGCAAGATCTGATCGAGGCGTAAAAGATCCTCACGAGGCAGCCGCATATCTTAGTGCGGCTGTTGAGGACGGAGATAAGGAAGTGATGCTCCTGGCAATGCAAAACATGGCATAGGCTCACGGTGAAATGTCTACAACCGCAAAAAAGCGCATATAAAAATGTTCCAAGCGCTACCAGACAGGTAACCGGCAACCCTGATGCCGATACTGTCACATTCAAGTACGACCCCTTCGGGAGAAGGATAGAGAAGAATGTATCCACCTACGAGAACGGCGTTTCCACGACTTACAAGTACACCTACCTCAAGGTCCTCGTTGTCACCCAATCGGGTCCTTTGAAACAAACCTCCCCATTCTCAAAATGAATTAAATTTCTTCAAAAATTAAATTAGCCGTAAATAGGTGGCAGCCGGGTAGATACCGTTTGCCCGTCAAGCCTAAAATGATGCAAATTGTGGGTTGAAGGGCTTTCCGGTTTTAAGTACGCCATAGATAATGTGAACGAGTTTTCTCATCACGGCGCAAACTATGACTTTGCCGTTTTTACCGTTCTCCTTCAGGCGGCGCTGGAATTCTGCGACGACTGGATTGAACCTCATGGCGACCATGGCAGGCATGTAGAAGCACTTCCTGAGCCTTCCGTTGCCTGTCTTGCAGAGCCTGGGCTTGCCTTTTACCGAGGTGCCTGAGATTTTGTCCTTCGGAGTAAGACCCATGAAGGCGACCTCTTCTCTGACGCTCTCGAACTTTTGAAAGTCGAGCTCGGCAAGTATAACGGCTATGGTAGCGTCGCTTTGACCTGCCCCCCGAAAACGATGCTACTTGTATAGGACAATACGGCCATATTGCCGCAGGCGAAAAGAGGTGGCGGTGTCAGATGAATTTACAACGATTTACAGCAGCCCAATGTACGAGTGGCTGTGCTTAACGCTTGGTTCATTTGGTTTTCCTGATGAAGCAAAGTGAGATCGAACCCCTGACCTCAAGACTGCCAGTAAGAAACAGCAAAAAACCATAACCCCTTGATTTTGGTCTGACTTTCCGGTTTTTGACTTGAAAATCAAGGGGTTAATTCGTGTCCCTTAATTCCCTCTGTTTCCCTTGAGTCCCGCTAGTCCCTCCCTGTCTACAACAATTTTACAACAGTGCGTCAACCCTTCATAGCGTTAAATGAGGCCAGCACGAACATGGATACGAGCGCGAGTTTTGCGAACCTCTTCATTTCTACTCCTCCTTTGGTAGGAATAGAAATTTGGAAAATATAAAACGAAAAAAAATATCAACAAGGAATGTTTATGGGTGCGCGGCGCAATCCTATGGCATGAAAATTGCTTTATATTTTCTCAAATATGCCGAATAAGTATTATATCCGGAAAAAATGCAGGGCACGGCAGGACAGGGTGTTTTTCGATCTGGCCCTTAAGTTTTTTTGGAGGGTCTAAAAAAAAGAGGTGGAAATTGAAGATCAAACACAAGTTTCTGGCTATATTCGTGATCCTCATACTCCTCGCCTTGAGCGTGAACAGCTACATTAACTTCAAGACCACTGAGGCGGCTGTGGTCCAGAACGCTATCAAGTCAATGGAGAATGAGCTCCAGGAGGTATCCAACCGTATAAATGCCTTCCATGAGAAGGCCGGAGGAAACCTCATTTTCGCGCTGAACTACCCTGTATTCAAGGAGTACTTCTCGCTCCCGGAGACAAGGGTAGGGAACAGGTACAGCGCGGACAAGGTCATACAGTTAACGCCTGAGCAGAGGAGGCTCAAAAAGAAGATAGACGACTGGACGCTCTTCGTCCAGTCCAGGTTCCCGGTCGCTGAGACCTGCGTTATTGACTCGACCGGCCAGGAGCACTCGAGGATAACCTTCGGGGAGATTGCACCGGACGAGGACTTTTCCAGCGAGGAGAACTCGGCCCCGTTTTTCGATCCGACGATGAAGCTCGCAAAAGGGGAGTTCCATGTCGCTTATCCGTATATGTCGGCAGACGCGCATAAGTGGGTCTTCTCATACACCGCTCCCATAGTCCTCGACGACGGCTCCAAACCGGGGTTTTACCACTTCGAGATACCAATCTCCTACTTCCAGGAGACTGTCTCCGAGAACACCTCGGGCAGGACCTTCGTCTTCGACCCCGCTGGGATGATAATCGCCGACAGCAGGAACAAGATAGATATCGATCTTAAAGGCGGCGCGGGCGCACATAACCACGGGGGAGGGGATGAACACAACCTCAAGGACTATATGCCATCGGTGGATACCGTCTCTGAAGACGGCGCGTTTAAAAGTCTCCTCTCCGCCATAAAGACCGGCAAAAGCGGCCACGGGAGCTTCGAGCTGAACGGCGAGAAGCACTATCTCGTATATAAGCAACTGCCGACCTTCAACTGGTCGGTCGTGCAATTAAAATCGTACTCTGAGCTCCTCGAGGGCAAGTCCTCTCTTGGCAAGATCAAAAAGACGATACTCCTTACGGTCATAATGACGCTCGCGATTGCTATAGTCGTGATCTTCATCGTCTCCGACAAAATAACGAAGCCGCTCCTGCATCTTACGGACGCGGTAAAGGAGATCGCGAAAGGCAACCTTGATGTAGAGCTTCCGGAAATAAAGTCGAGGGACGAGATATCGGACCTGAACGCAGCTATGGCCGAGATGGTAGGGCAACTCAAGGAAATAGTGAACGATGTCGAGTCGACGGCCGAAAGGGTCACTGAGGCGAGCGGCGAGATAAAGACCAGCTCCGACTCGATGCTGGAGGGGATGTCCAAACAGGCCGCGAAGACTACGCAGATCGCGACCGCCTCGGAGGAGATGTCGCACACGATAAATGAGATAGCCAACAACACCACTTCTATCGCCTCCACTGCGTCGAAGGCGAGCGGGCTTGCCGAAGAGGGGGAAAAGATAGTAGAGAGGTCGATAAGTGAGGTGAGGGCGATCTCCGAGATAGTCGGGGCCTTAGCCAGGAAGATCGAATCCCTCGGCGAGCGCTCCCGGCAGATAGGAAATATAGTCGGCGTCATAAACGAGATAGCCGAGCAGACGAACCTCCTGGCGCTGAATGCGGCGATAGAGGCGGCTCGGGCAGGTGATCAGGGCAGGGGCTTCGCAGTCGTAGCCGACGAGGTCCGCAGCCTCTCGGAGAGGACCGCCAAGTCCACGACACAGATAAGCGCCATGATAACTACGATACAGGGCGACGTGCAGGCTGCGATAACCTCCATGGATGAAGGCGCGAAAAAAGTTGGCGACGGGGTCCAATATTCGGTTCAGGCGGGCCGCGCTCTCGGGAACATCGTGGACAGCGTAAAGAACCTGAATTCCATGGTCGACCAGATTGCTACGGCCACGACACAGCTGACGAGCGTATCCGAGCAGATAAGCATGGACATAGGGTCGGTCGCGTCTCTCTCTCAGGACATAACCTCCGGGGCCGAGCAGATAAGTGGCGCAACGGGCGCGCTTACGGGGCTTTCCGGCACTCTTCAGGAGGCGATAAGGAGGTTCAAAGTTTAAATTTTTATCAGATTATTTGCCCTGAACGATATTTGCGTTTACAGTGGTCTCTCGGTCAAGGCATCTCTGAGTCTGCATCATCGTGGATAGGATTAGCACAAAAAGCACAATCAAACGAAAAAGGGGCTACGCTTTCGCGTAACCCCTTTGATTTTTGGTGGAGCAGAGGGGGATCGAACCCCTGACCTCAAGACTGCCAGTATGAAACGGCAAAAAACCATAACCCCTTGATTCTGGTCTGACTTTCCGGTTTTGACTTGAAAATCAAGGGGTTAATTGTTGTCTCCTTATTCCCGTTGTTTCCCTTGAGTCCCTCTATTCCCTCCCTGTCTACAACAGTTTTACAACAGTGCGTCAAACTTCCCCTATGTGATAGCTCCATACCCGGCCGGATGACCCATGCAAAATAAATGATTCTCAGATTGTGAAAAAATAGTTTCAGTGTCGGTTTTTTTAGATAAATATATTTTTGCGTTTTTTCTCGAGCATTGCCCCTCCAAAGGCATGGTGCTCTGAATTGTGTCGTTAACACCCGGAGACTCTACTTTCAAGTGGCTTTAATTTCAGGTGGAGGGTCAAAAACTCCCTCATTTATTTTTTACGCTAATTTTAACCAGCCTGTAATAAAAAATTCACATCCAGCTTCGATAATCAAAGAAAATATCAAAAGGAACGAACATGAAAAAAGAGAGGGTTTTGATTATCGAAGACGAGATGGACCTGCTTGACCTGCTGGATTTCAATCTCACCAGGAAGGGATTTGTCACGGCTGGAGCGCTCGATGGCAGCGAGGGGCTTGCAAAGGCAGAGGCCTTCAGGCCCGACCTGGTAATCCTCGACCTTATGCTGCCTGGAGTAGATGGATGGGAGGTATGCAGGAGGCTTAAAGAAAAGAGCAGGGAGACCAGGGTCCTCATGCTCACGGCCAAATGCATGCCGGAAGACAAGGTCAAGGGACTTGAGACCGGCGCTGACGACTACATGACCAAACCCTTCAGTGTAAAAGAACTTGTTATACGAGTAGAAAAGCTGCTCGCGGAAAAAAGGCAAAAAAACCTGCACAGAAGCGTCATCCACGAGCTTTCCAACAGGATAACGACTCTCGGCGCATACTCCCGGCTCATCGAGGGTGCCGAGGACGGCAACGCGGCGAGAAAATACATCCAGAGCGTATGCAGGCAGGTCGATTCGACCGAGGAACTCATACATGAGGCTGGAATATTCCTTGACGCGGATTCAATGGAGCTAAAGCCAGTCCCGTGCCGCGTGCTTGATGTCCTGAAGGTCGCGGCCGGAGCATACGGGGAACTGGCGTCGCGCAAGGGCGTGACCATCGGAATCGAGGCTGAAGAGACTTTAGAGGTGTTTACGGACCAGTACGCCCTCAAGCAGGTAATCTTCAATCTCGTGGGTAACGCCGTTAAATACGCGCGCACGGCAGGCGAGGTCGCGCTGAAGGCGACGAGGGCCGATGGAAAGGTCCTTATCTCTATCAGTGATAACGGCATAGGCATCCCGGAGGCCGACCTGCCCCATGTCTTCGAACAGGGTTTCAGGGGCGCGAATACCCCATCCGCCGTTAAGGGCTCAGGCTTCGGCCTCTATATAGTAAAGGTACTCTGCGAAAGGCTGGACGCAGCGATAAACGTTAAAAGTGCGGAGGGCGAGGGCACCGAGTTCACAATCGAATTCCAGTGACTTTAAAGGGAGAGTAACCCGTTTTACCGGAACTTAACTTGTCTGTCATAATTCCTTAACAAAGGGCGGGTAGTATGCCTCAACGATATCGAACCCGTACGGCAGCCTTGGGTCCATGAGGCGGGGTGGTCATGCCGACGGCTAAATCGATGTTTAGCGAGAACAGACAAGGAGGAATTCAAAGGATGAAAAGGAAGCTGTACGCTGCAATGGCAGTATCGGTAATTGGGGTGTTGGCAGGCGGGCCTGCCCATGCGGGGTTTTTGTTCGGAGACGAGACCAAGGGAGTGACCATTTCCAAAAACGAAAGCGACCTGAATGTCAGGATAAGGCTCCAGCCGAGGTTTGACTTCGGGGATCTGGTGAAGGATGGCACAAGCTCTTACGCATCGCAGAGTGACCTGTACCTCCGAAGGATTCGCCTCGAGCTTGGTGGCCATCTCCTGACCAAGACCATAGCTTACAACCTGACTCTTACCGGGGATAAGTGGGACAAGGCCGCCAACACCAACGCGATAGGCATTCAGTACGCCTTCGTGAAATGGCTTGCGGATGACGCACTGGTCTTTACGGTCGGCAAGGAAAAGCTCCCGTTCTCAAGGGTCTCGCTCACATCATCTTCCAAGCAGCTCATAGTCGAAAGGCCTGTTTCAACAGAGGCCGCCAAGAAGCTCTTTGGATTGACTGATGCCTATTACCAGCCGAAG
>Ga0209342_10000907_pt1 | contig 33969 bp, 29 predicted proteins | sample RifCSP16_2_FD_184023 | JGI IMG/M metagenome (GOLD analysis project Ga0209342, IMG submission 184023) | Soil microbial communities from Rifle, Colorado - Rifle CSP2_sed 16_2 (SPAdes) (version 2) | ecosystem: Environmental > Terrestrial > Deep subsurface > Rock core/Sediment | place: Rifle...
GAAAAAGTAAATACATTGCGGCCGGAAATTATGGGTAAAGCCCCGGCTGGCGCGGAGATCACGATAGAGATTCACTCAGAAGCAGTTATTGTAGGTGCAACCACAGCAGACGAAAACGGGGATTTTGTATTCAGCGTACCTGAGGATCTACCCCCGGGTCCGCATACTCTGACCATAACCACCTTAATTAACGGGGTGACTTCCAGGATTACCAAGACATTTACCGTCTACGCGGTGGGGGAAAGCCTTATTCCGGCTTATTCATCCACGCCTTCTGCCACTCTCGCTATTACCCGTACCCCCTCCCCGACACAACGACCGACAGCCGGCTCACCCACTCCTACCACCATCCGGACGGCGACGTCTACTCCTACTCCCCGCGCCGCTGGGCTGCCGTCTGCCACTCCAAAAGCCTCCGCGACACCTACCACAGTCTCCCCTGTCCCCACAGAAACCGAAACCCCAAGCGAGACAGAATTACCCAGCTCGGGAGTATTTGAAAACACCCTGGCCTTGTTGGCACTATCCGGAATTTTGATAACCGGAGGGGGATGGTGGTGGAGAAAAAGGACCGGGTAGAACTGCCGGAAAATACTGTAAAATCAGGAATGATGAGTAAAAAAATCAGGGTGGGGCTGGATTTTGACGGAGTGGTGGCATATAACCCTTTCCGCGTGGTCAGAGCACCAGTCGCGATGGTTAAGAAAAAAATTTTCCGGGAGAAAAAACTCAAATTTTTAATACCGGCAAACAAGTGGCAAAGAATGATATGGTCTGTCGTTTTTGGATCCAGCATGCTGCCGGCACAGGGGGTGGAACTGCTGAGGGAAATGGCTACTGATCCGAGATGGGAATTTCACCTGGTTACCGCCAGGTTTTCTTTTTTACAGGACGATCTTGCCAAATGGCTGAATAAAAACGGGCTAACAGATGTTTTCAAGACAATTAACCTGAATAAAAAAGACGATCAACCACATTTATTTAAAGAGGAAATAATGAAAAGATTAAATGTTCATTATTTCGTGGACGACAACCTCGATATTGTGGAATATCTAGCCAAAAAAAAGAATGCCAAAATTTATTGGATTTACAACTTTATCGACAGAAGTTATCCTTACGAGTTTAAATATCCTTATCTGGAAAAAGCTTTAAGAGGAATAGCAACCAATGAGGATACTTTTTAGTCTGACTTACTATAGCCCGTATATCTCCGGCCTGACAAACTACTTAAGAAACCTGGCGGAAGAACTGGCGGCCAGAAGCCACCAGTGCCGGGTGTTGTGCATGAAACACGATGCAAGCCTGCCGGTTTATGAGACTATAAACGGAGTAGGAATAATCCGGGCTGTGCCTTTGTTTAAAGTCAGCAAGGGTTTTTTAAGCCTGGATTTTGCAGTAAAATCGGTAAAATCGGTCAGGGAAAGCGAGAGGATAGTAATCGGACTCCCTCAGGCAGAGGGATTTTTGCCAGCAATTTTGGGAAAAGTTTTCAGAAAAAAGGTAACTGCAATCTATTTGTGCGATGTGGTACTACCCCAGGGAATTTTAAATAAAATCGCTACGGTAATACTTGATGTCTGCAACCTGGTGACGCTGTCTCTGGCCGACAAAGTGGTAACTTACGGAGCTGATTACGCGGACAGTTCACGGCTGCTGCCGCATTTTCGTAAAAAACTGGTGTATATATATCCCCCCGTACGGAAACCGCAACGAAGCACAGGGACAGCAAAATACGGCAGAAAAGGGAAACTCCTTATAGGTATGGCCGGCCGTATGGCAGAAGAAAAGGGGGTGGAATATTTACTGGAGGCATTAAATGCGATCGACCCCAGGACGGAAGTTTTAATTGCCGGTCCAACAGAACCAGCCGGAGAGCAAGCTTATAAAGAGCGGGTCACTAAAGCGGTCCGAAGGGCGGGAAGAAAGGTAAAAGTAGCCGGGGTAATACCCGAAGGGGAAATGGGTGACTTCTACAGCTGCCTTAAAATACTGGCTTTACCGTCCGTTAACGCTACAGAGGCTTTTGGTATGGTACAGGTAGAGGCAATGATGTGCGGTGTGCCGGTAGTGGCTTCGGACTTGCCTGGGGTAAGACTACCGATCCGTGAGACCGGTATGGGTATAACCGTGCCGCCAAAAAATCCGGCTGCGCTGGCCGAAGCTATTAATGAGATTCTGAATAACTACGATTCGTACCGAATGGGGAAAGTGAAAGCGGAAGAAGTCTTTGATCTGAAAAAAATAATAGACAGATTTGAAAAAATCATAACCGGATGAACAATAAAAAAATATTACCGATTATTGTACTGGCGATTTATTTCGTTATCGGCCTGTGGAAACTGAATGATCTGCCGGGTGAATGGTACGGAGACATTTCGAATGTACATGAATATGTCCTTGAGATCTTAAACGGGCTATGGCCCTGGTACTTTTTCCAGAGCACCGGACCGATATACCACTATTTGGTAACCCCCGTTATCCTGCTCCTGGGAAGCAATTACTGGCAGTATAAATTTTCCTCGGTCCTGGTGGGTGGAATGGGTGTGGTCATGACGTACCTGGCAGTAAAGGAGCTGGCGGACAGAAAAACGGCCTTGTGGGCCATGTTTTTAGCGGCCGTTTCTTTTTGGACCATTGTCTGGGCAAGGACCGGAAATTCCCAGATTATTATCTTATTTCTGACGGCAAACGTTATTTTCTGGGCTGAAAAGTATGCCAAAACAAGAAAACCTGCTCACCTGGCTGTGGGGGCACTGAGTGCCAGCCTGGGGCTGTTTGAGTACCCACAGACTTTTGTGCTGCCTTTATTATGGCTGGGGTGGCTGGTGAGCCGCAAACAAATAAAGGGCGGGTTGTGGGGGACTCTGCTTTTGATACTTCCGTCGCTGCTGTTTGCAAAGGTGATACTAAGTAATCTGGACAATTTCACTACCGGTTATGTCGGAGATAAAGTACCTTCCATATCACAACTGCTGACGCAGCAAACACGGCAGAGATTTATTGAAAATATCAAAAAAACCGCGCTGATGATCCATTATAAAGGTGAGGGTATTTTCAGGGTAAATGTACCCGGTGATCCGCATATTGACAGAATATCGGGCATATTTTTCCTATTGGGAATACTGTATCTTCTAAAAACCAACAGGCCGCTACTGGTGCGCGCGACAGCTGCTATGTTTTTGCTGGCTCTGCCATCCATGTCCCCGGCTATACCGCCGGGGGAGATTCCAAACAGCGGGAGAACAATGGGTATTGTGCCTTTGGTTTATTTCCTGACAGCAACAGGTATTTCAGAGAGCTTTAATTATTTGAAGAGATATTCAAAGACAACGGCAGGGGTTGCGGCGGGTGTTGTTTTAACCGGAATATTTCTATTAAACCTTTACAAATACTTTGTTTTGTACCCTCCGGGTTTGCCTGATCAAAACAGAGCGTACGCCAAAATAATGGCAGAGTATGTAAACACACTACCGGGACATACTTCTGTTTATTTAAGCTCATGCTGCTGGGGAAACTGGGGACAACCTGAACCAAAAGCTCTGTTTTACCGGTTAAACGAACAGGACGGAAGAGAAAACCTGATTAATGCGGGCGTATTTGCCAGAAGCTGCGATGATATCAAACCGCAACGTCCGGCAATAATACTCAACAGCCCGCAGGACCTGGAGGCCATCGAAAACTGGAGGAATTGTTTCCCGAGAGGAGAAGTAAAAACCCACGAAGCGGGTGGAAAGCAGGTGTTTGTATCAGTGTTTTTGGGCCAGGACAAGATACCGGAAAGCAAACAGCCGCAGTAATGGAAAATTTCCCCACCTCATGGCGTTTACCCGGCAGAGATTAGGAAAAGAGTTGAACAGGGGGGTGGGTAACAGGCCATGCCCTCTGACTGTGAAACTGTCGAAACCGGCTTTACGGAGGAGACGGCGGAAATTGAACAAGGAGCATTGCATAATCCCCTTTTCTATTGACCAGGGAATATGATTAGTAAAGTAGTGGATATACCAAGGGAAGTGATAACTATTCGGCTCGGAAAAGGCAATTTTTCCACCAGGAACGAGTAGGCGATGGAAAAGCGGTAGATACCGGGAAATGTTGACATGGTGCAGGACGTCGGCCCCGGCAATAGCCCGGACCTTTGCGGCAGAAGGAAGCGTAAGCCGGGATTCGAAACGGCCCCATGAAGGATTTTTGTGGGTGCGGTAGTATTTTTCCAAGTCGTTTAGTGACTTTCGGGAAACATCCACCCCAATAACATGATATCCCCTTTCCAAAAAATAAAGAGAGACGCGACCGGAACCGCATCCAAAATCAATCAGTGTGGATCCGGGAGGAAGTGAAAGATAATCAGCCAAAGCGCCAAGTTCCCGCTCGTGAGCAGGTGAAAGTTCTGACAGCAAATTCTGAGCGAAACGGTTTGCAGATACATCGAAATAGCTGCTCTGCTGATGATTTTCAGGATCCATCGGGGGGAGATAACAAAGAAAATATTTCATCCTGTGATTTCCGACCGGTATTTTGGAAAATAATAACTTTGGGGTGGTCATAGACAGTAAAGGTTTCATCGGCGTAATCGTCCACAAAACTTATTCCCGGGAGGGGACATTCCTGCAAAGGCAACGCCACACTGCCATAATGAATAAAGGGCGGTATCAGGCATGTGTGAATGCCTTTTAACGGGATATTTGGACGGGAGGTAAATTCCGAAACCTTGGTAAAACCGAGGCCCCCGGAAAACAGGAGATCATAGTAACGGATGGTGACAGGATATTTTTCCGGTACAGAATTAATTGAGCCGTACAGGCGATTGCTTGTAGTAAGGATATAATCCAGCCGGGAGAGCTTACCGGACAAATCCTGCCACTTCTGTCTTGTGTCCGGTCCGTAAAGAGGCAATTCGAGATGAGTGAAAAGGCTGCTGGTGAGAGAACCGAAAGGAAGGGGGATGCAATCATCCCAGTGTTCACAGGCCAGAATGCTACCCCAGGGTATATGCTGATAAATCCAATATGAGGCGGTAATACGTGAGTGAGGACGTATATAAATACCGGCGAAGGAAGCCGGCCAGATAATCAGCAGCAAGAGTAAAGTTACCGAAAGCCACCGAAACCCGGGGGAACGAAAAAGCCAATAAATCAAAAAACCAGCCAGCAGGGCAAAGAATGGAAAGAGAGGATAATAATAGCGCACCGGCTGGGCAGTCTGGAATAATTGATAACCCCCCAAAGCCATAACCGCGACCAGCGGCAGGGCAATTAAGGGATGGCGGCGTAATACAAACGGGGAATAAAGTAAAGACAACCAGACGATAATTGCCAGGGGTATACCCAACCCCCAGAGGGTAAGGTTTTCAAAAACATAAGGGGCTGGTCGGACATTAAACCACTGGACCGCAGGGGGGAAATAGGCGTCGCGATTGCTTAGATTTTGCAGCTGCTGCCAATTTTCCAAAACTTTAGGATTCAATGAAAACGTGATAAGCCGGTTATCGGCAAAGAGATAAGGCAACGTAAACCTTAGAGAAAAATAGCCGGCTATAACAAACACCACTCCGGCCAAAATTGCTAAAATCAGAGAACGGGACTGACGCCAGAGAAAAATCAATCCGACAAAAACAACTACCGCGAAAATTACGGCGCTAACTTTTGAGGCTATGGCAAAAGCCAAGAAAATACCTGTCAGGCCAAAAAACAAAACGCAAATACTCAAACGGCGGGAAGTGATAGCTATTAACAGGAAATAAAAAGCCGCAACAAGAAAAAATACCATAAAGGTATCAACGGCATAAAAATGAGACAGCTGGATAGGAAGTACAGAAAGAGAATATGCAGCAGAGGCAATCAAACCGGGGAGAAAACGCCCAAATACACGACGACCAATCAGAAAGAGGAGAAGAATGACGGCGGTATCCGCAAAAGCGGATAACAGACGTCCCAACAGCAGTACAGACACTTCGGGATTAAATTGCGCCAGATATTTTGTTAAAAGCAGGGGGAAAGTGCCGTAAACAAAAAAGCCATATCCCCGATTGTGGGGATTAAACGGGGAAGATGCAGTATCCAGGTATTCCCGAATGCCGGCCGGCAATGTTAAGTCCTGGGTAACCATGGATACAAACCGCTCATCCGGATGAAGCAAAAAGCCACGATCCCAGTTTAAACCGACAAAGCGGAAAGCGACTCCAGCCATACACAACAAGAGCAAATACAGAGTTAAAAGGTAGATTTTCATACACAATTATCCCCGACCGAAAACACCCTGCCACCCGTTTGAGGGTCTGTAAATGCGGGAGTAAAATCATTATCCCAAAGACCAAAATTCGGATCCAGAAAACCTTCGGGAGAACGACTGAGTTCCACATATGAAATCCCCGCTTCATGCATCAGATAGCATGCCTCGGGTTTTGATGCAGCTTCATAAATACGGATTGCAGATTTTTCGCGGGTATCCTGGTCGTAACCATAAGACCAGGTGAAATAAGAGTAGCCATTATAAATATATCTTCCGGCCAATGAAGCCGGATGATAAAACCAAAAACTATTCAGGACCACCGCGTCTTTGGGAGTATGTTTAAAAAAATAATCGGCAACCGGACTGGCGGAAACATCGTTCAAGACGAGTTCGTCGTCGTTTTTTACGGGGAAGAAGTCGATAATTCCGCCCAAAGTAAGAAATATTATCAGCAGGGGCGCCACTACTTTACCCAGGTACTTGACACGAAAGACGGAAAATACGGCATAGGCAGAATAGAGAGAACCGAAAATCAGGAAAAAATTAAAAAACTTATGGTTGTTTATCATATCCGGAGAAAGCTGAAACAGATTGGGGACAATAAATAAAACCAGAAGAGGAATGACAAAAATACGGGCGGGGCGCGGGGATAGGATTATTCCCAGGGGAACCAGTATGGTGTGCAAGCCGAAGTTTAAAAACCAAAAACGGATAAAAGATACCACTGTCAAGGGAGTAGGGGTAAGAAATCCGGGAACATATCGGAGCGAGGGAGCAACAAGGATCGTGTACCTGAATAAGGCCAACCAAGGCAGGAAGCCAAACCCCGAAAAAATAAGGGGGACCCTCAAGTCAGGACGGGTGATAAAAAACCAGGCAACGAACAGTAAGGTGACGGCAAAAACAGCATGATTTAAAAGTAAAAAAGACCCGATGACAAATCCGGCAAAAAACGCCATGCGGCGGCTGCCGCGATTAAGATAATAAATTAACCAAAGTCCAATTGCGAACGAAAAAGCCAAGTGCCGCTGGTTGGTGTAGATATTAAGATTCCAGAAGGCAACGATAGGGCCGCCGTCCCAAGGACCAAAGACAGGAAACCGGGTGTTGACAGTAATGTCCTTCAACGTATTCAGCGAAAACGGGTGATTTTTGAAAAAATTAAGAAAAGAAAAAGAGCCGTTGAATAGGAAAAATATAACCGCCAGAAGAGATACGCCTACCCGCTCATACATGATTTTCCCGAAGCGGAAAATAAAATACAACACTAAAAATAATCCTAAGCTACTTAACAGATTCAGGGACCAGTCAATGCGTAGGCCGGACTTCTCCAGAAAGCCTACCAAAATATAAAAGAGAGGATGATAGCGGATGGGTTCGCCGGGGTAAAGCGGGTGCTCAATGACTTTTTCAAGTCCGGGCCAATTGCTGCCGTAAGAGAAAGAACGGATTAGTGGAATGTGACTGCCAAAGTCGCTCCAAACCTTATCTGAAATCAGCATGGCCGGGACGGCGGGATCGTAAGAAAAAGTCCCGAACATCAACCATAAGGAAAAAGCTAAAAAACAAAAAAGAATAATATAATAAATGGCGCGCCTGTTCATCAAAATTTATTGTATCATCATACTATGGCTCAGGATTTACCATCTATTCTTCAGTGGTGGGTGACTTGGGTAGTGTTGGGGGCTGCCGGTTGGCCGATAACCAGAATGATATTCGCGAAATGGGAAAATCGGGGATACCTGCTGACTAAAATAACCGGCACGGCTGCGGTAAGTTACCTGTTATGGTGGATAGGCAGTCTTAAGGTAATCCCTTTTTCGTGGATGACCATATTCGGCAGCGCACTGTTTATCGGACTTGCAGGATGGAGACTGTCACCCGACAGGAAATCCATAAAAAACTGGTTTGATATGAGGATGCTTTGGGAGGAAGGTATGTTTCTGATTTTGCTGATTTTCTGGAGCTGGATAAAAGCCCACGAGCCGCATATTAACGGATTAGAAAAATTTATGGATTACGGTTTCACGCGGTCCATCCTACAAGGAAGCTACTTTCCGGCATCGGATATGTGGTTTTCGGGTGGGAGTATTAATTACTATTACTTCGGGCATCTGATGATGGCAGTGGTGACGAAACTTTCGGGATTGAACCTGGCTACAGGCTTTAACCTGATGCTGTGCGCTTTATTTTCCCTGACTTTCAGCGTCAGCTTCGCCATCGGGAGACAGCTTTTGGGAAAATTATCTAAAGGACTAAAAACGGGAGGAGCCCTGCTGACAGCTTTCCTGGTAACACTTTCGGGCAACATGCAAACGATTTACGTATTCACCAAAGGATACTGGTCGGATATCCCTCCGGCTTTTTGGACAATCTGGTCGGACTTTTCATCATTTGAAAAAATCCGGGAAGGATGGATGGCCTATTGGTACCCAAACGCCACAAGGTTTATTCCATATACCATCCATGAGTTTCCCGCTTATTCTTTCGTGGTGTCGGATATCCACGGACACGTTCTTTCGATTCCCCTGGTGTTATTTGCCTTAGCGCTTTTGATTAATATGTACCTGCATCGGGACAAAGAAGAACAACGATGGTGGGAATACGCCCTGTACGGAATGGTGGCAGGAATGGCGTTTATGACAAACGCCCTGGACGGACCTATATATTTGGGCTTACTCGCGTTGCTTGTAATCCTAAATAATGTCCAATATTCAATGTCTAATTTTCAATCTATTTTTGATTTTAAGAAAATTATTAAATCTATAAATTTTCAAAAAATCATAATTTCTCTGGGGATTGCATTAGGAGTGTTTGTGGTCACCATACTGCCGTTTGTCATTTCATTCAAACCTTTCGTGTCAGGAGTAGCGGTAAACTGCCCTCCCGCTTCCATGGCAAATTCTAAGATCGGGCCGCTGGTATTTGAAGGGGTGGAAAAGTGTCAGAAATCGCCGCTATGGATGATGGCGGTATTATGGGGATTTTTCACTTACTGCGCCGCGGCTTTGTGGATTTATAAAATAAAATCCTCAGAATCACAAACGAGAAAATTACTTCTGGCGTGGGCCATCTTTTGTCTGGCACTCATAATCTTTCCGGAATTTTTTTATTTTGCGGATATCTATCCCCAGCATTTCCGGAGCAATACCATGTTTAAACTCGGATACCAGGTGTTTATTATGATGTCAATTCTTTCAGGGTATACTATTACACAAATCTGGGGTAACAGGGAAAGAAAACAGGCCTGGTTGAGAAGAGGGTTTCTGTTACTCCTAGCCCCGATGCTGTTTTTTGTGTCAATCTATCCTAATTTCGCCGTAAAATCGTATTTCGAGGGACTGAAAACCTACAGGGGAATATACGGGCTGACCTGGATGAAGGAAAGGTATCCCGATTATTTCGGCGCAGTCATGTGGATTGAGGAAAATATCCGCGAAGGATCTCAGCCGGTGATTCTGGAAGCAAACGGTGACAGCTACACGGATTACAACATGGTATCCGCGTTTTCGGGACTGCCGTCTGTCGCCGGGTGGGTGGTGCATGAATGGCTCTGGAGAGGCAGCTATGAACCGATAGCCAAAAGGGGAGAAGAGGTACGCCAGGTGTATGAAGCGGCAAATGAATATGAAGCCCGGACTGTGTTAAATAAATATGACGTGAAGTTTGTCGTCCTGGGCAGCCAAGAAAGGGAAAAATATCTTCAATTAAATGAAGAGGTTATCAAGCAAGTGGCTACGCCTGTTTTTACATCCGAAACGGTTACCATCTACAAAGTTAATTAGTGTCATCCTCCAGGAGTCCGGAAACATATTCAAACACCAGCTGAGTATTGTTGTCTTTGGGGACTAATACCCATTGGTTTTGATAAAGGGGGGAAAGGGGCGGATGGTAGAGTTGATCCGGCTCAGCAAGAGAAGCTGAACGAACAGGTTCATCTTTTGCCCGGGTAGCCAGACGGGCCAGGGGGAAATAAAGATCTGAAGGAATATCGGTGAAGGTAGTGGCAGCAAAGAGATCGTATAACTGGCGGTACAGCACCGGCTGTTTTAATAAATCGCGGGATAATAATTTTGCCTTGGCGGTGCTGATTACCTTTCCCTGGCGGCGCGATCTGGCATAATCATTACCCTCTTCGGGATCCAGGGAATTGCGGGAACGTACGTACTTCAGGGCAGTCGCCCCGTCCATATGCCTGAGACCAGCTTCGAAGCGCAGGTGTTCATACCGGCATTTGGTTTCCGGATCGCCACCACAGGGATCGCTTTCCCTGCCGGGTATGGGATAGCGGAAATCGTCAAAGGTGCGGTCGACATTTATATCCAGTCCCCCGATGAGGTCAAGAGCTTTAACAAAGGTGGAAAAGTCGATAATAACTGCGTAATGCACCGGCTGATTGATAATCTCGGAGACGGCTGATTTGGCCAGAAGAATACCAGCCGGGGTAGACTGACGCTCAAGGCCGAAATGAAAGGCCGAATTTATCTTGGCCTTGAGGGACGGTACCCAGACATCCCGGGGGATGGAAAGAATCAGCGGCGAAGAACCGGAGTGACTCAGTGAGATAAAAATTATGGTATCTGTCAGATCAGGGGCTTCGTGCCCATCGCCTCCCCGCCCCATCACCAGAATATTCGTACGTCCCTGATGTTGAGCCAAACTGGAAGTGGATAAGTTCTTCAGAGTTGAGGATAACGGAGACCGGTTCCGGAGAAACCAAAAAAAACCAATTGCTGACAAAATAATTAAAACAATGAATAATAATCTGGTGAGGCCTACCCGGGAGAAAAGCTGGCGGCGCAGACGGTTGTAATACAAGCGAATTTTGGTAAGCTGACCCATACGTATGCAGATTTTACGGGAACTGAACCAGGCGCAACAAGAGGCGGTTATCTTTCGAGGACAACCTTTGTTGATTTTGGCAGGTGCGGGGAGCGGAAAGACCCGGGTACTGACTTACCGGACTGCTTACCTGATAGCAGAAGGGCTGGCCCGGCCGGAAAGTATATTGCTTTTGACTTTTACCAATAAAGCCGCAGGGGAAATGCTGCGCAGAGTGGAAGTACTGCTTAAACAGCTAGGGACCCCACTGGGCCAAGGCTTCGTGGGGCAAGGGGGGACTTTCCACAGCTTCTGTGCCAAAATCCTTCGCAGGTATGGCCAGGAAATCGGGGTGGATAGTAACTTTGTTATCTTTGATGAAGGCGACCAACTGGATACCATTAAACGGGCAATGGATTTGGCGGGAATTGACTCTAAGGCCACCCGCCCCGGCGGAGTTTTGGCAGCAATATCCAACGCTAAAAACGAGCTCATAGGGCCGGAAGATTACGCCAATTACTCCCGGGGGGATTTTACGCAAAAGGCAGCCCGAGTTTATCTGATTTACCAACAACTGCTTACTAAATACAGGGCCCTGGATTTTGACGACTTGCTGGTGAAGACCGTCAATTTATTGACTGACAGTCCCGGAACTTTGGAAATACTGCAACATCAGTATGAGTATATGTTGGTAGATGAATACCAGGATACCAATAAAGCCCAGTATGAAATCACCAAACGGCTGGCACAAAAATACAGGCAGTTAACAGTGGTGGGAGATGCAGCCCAGGCCATATATTCATGGAGGGGAGCAGACTTTCGGAATTTACTGCTTCTGAAACAGGATTTTCCGGACCTGATGACAATTAACCTGGAGCAAAACTACCGTTCTACCCAGGTTATTCTTTCGGGAGCTAATGAAGTAGTATCCAAAAACAAGAACCATCCGGTGTTAAAACTCTGGACAGCCAGAGAAGGGGGAGAAAAGATAACCATCTGTGAAGCCGAAAGTGAGACGGAGGAAGCTAATTTTGTCCTACGACAAATAATATCCAATATCCAAAGCCTAAGGTCTAATAGTTATTCGGATTTTGCTGTGTTGTACCGGACAAACGCGCAATCACGAGTCCTGGAGGAAGCTTTCCTGCACTCCGGAATCCCCTACAGCCTGGTAGGAGGTGTGAGATTTTATGAAAGAAAAGAAATCAAAGACGTGTTGGCGTATTTACGGCTGATATTAAATCCGGGTGATGAGGTGGCGCGGAAAAGGGCTGAAAAATCGGGAAAAAATAAATTAAAAGCATTTGAATTAACATTTTCGGATTATGATTTAAAGACTGAAACTTTAAAAATTGTAGATGAAGTGCTGGTGACGACCCGATACCTGGATCAGTATGACCCAATGAATGAAGAAGACGCGATGCGGCTGGAAAACATTAAAGAACTGCGCAGTGTAGCAGCTCAGTTTCCTAACTTGCCGGAATTTTTGGAACAAATAGCACTGACGGAGAAAGAGTCAAAAAGAAAGTCAAATGTCCAAAGTTCAATGTCCAATGCCGGCGCTGTTACGCTGATGACGCTGCACGCGGCGAAAGGCCTTGAATTCCCGACAGTCTTTATGGTGGGAATGGAGGAAGGTTTATTCCCGCATTCAAGGACCTTGCTGGATCCGACCGAAATGGAAGAAGAGAGGAGGCTTTGCTATGTAGGTATGACCAGAGCTAAAGACAAATTATTCATGATATACGCCCGGCGGAGGCTTTATTTCGGCGCCAGGTCCAGCAATATGGTATCCAGGTTTTTGGGGGATATTCCAGAGGGTCTGATAGAAGCGAATAAAGAGATGAGGCCGGCAAATAAATTCAGAAATAAGGCCGGTCCGGGTGAAAGTTGGGGGTTTGATGAGGAGGGAAACTGGAAATGGAAACCTGATGATGACGTATAATTCAAGGGGTGAATCAAGAGGAATGGAACAATCAAGTGAACCATCCGCTGCAGTCGTGGGAGTGGGGAGAGTTCAGAAGCAAACGTCAACAAGTAGACCGGCAGGACGGAATGCAAGTGATATGGACAAAGGTCCCCTTTTTGGCATTTAAGTTCGGATACGTCCCGATGGGGAAGGTACCGAGTGATGAAGAGATTAAGCGATTAAGCAATTTGGGAAGAAAAAGAAGAGCAATCGGTATAAGAATGGAGCCTAATGCGCCGAAAGATTCAGGATTCGTAAAATTAAAACCGGGTAGAAATTTGTTTAAAACGAAAACTTTCATTATAGATTTGACCCGGAGCGAGGAAGAATTACTGAAAAACATGCATCCAAAGGGGAGGTACAACATTAAAGTAGCGAAGAAACATGGGGTTCAAATATCAGAAAACAGTTCAAGCTCAGGTCTAAGTTCATATTTGGATTTGATGTTTGGAGGGACGGCGAGAAGGCAGAAAATATACGCACACTCGGAAAACTATCACAAGCAGATGTGGGAAACCCTGCAGCCAGCCGGAATGGCCCATCTGTTTACCGCGGAATATCAGGGGAAAATCATTGCGGCAGCGATGATTTTTACCTTTAAAGATACCGCTTATTATGCGTACGGAGCATCGGCCCTGGAACATAAAGAGGTGATGGCGCCGACGCTACTGCTTTGGGAAACAGTGCGTTGGAGCAAACTCCGAGACCTGAAACAATTTGATTTGTGGGGAGCTGAGGAAGGCAAGGGGTTTTCGAGGTTTAAGGAGCAGTTCGGAGGGCAGCTGACAGAATTAGCCGGGGCTTACGATTTACCGATTAATCCCCTGCTTTACCCACTATTCCGTTTATCGGAGGAAATTAGATGGAAACTTCTAAGAATTTTGAAGTGAGAGAAGACTTAAGGCAATCCGAAGAGTACGGCAAATACATAGAGAGGATCGGGTGGAAGGCTATAAAGATTCAAGATCCTGGTGAAGCCAACGCTTCGCGGTCAAGATTCAGATTTCAGATTTTTATCAGAAAACTGGGACCGGTAAGTATTGCAAAAATACAAAGGGTGGATTTACCGCTGCCGTGGGAGAAGCTGGATCAAGTATTAAAAAAGTACAGGGTGTTTATGTGCAAGCTTGAACCTTTAGGTTCGGATTCAGGATTCATGATCCGAGATTTAAGAATTAGGGGGTACGGGCAAGATGGGTGGCCAATGCTGGGAACGAAAACGCTGAGAATCAGTCTAAGTGGAAGTCGAAGTTCAATATATGACTCATTTAAGAAGGACTGCCGGTATGGTATCAGAAATGCCCAAATTTCAATGAACAATGTTCAATTGAATAAATTTGACGATTTTTACAAGATGTGGAGGAGGGCGAACAGAATTAAAAAATTATGGACTCCGCCAAAAAGGGATTACGACGCGCTGGGGCAAAGCTTCGGGGAGAAATGCTTTTGCATCACCGTTAATAACCTAACGGGGTGCCTGGTATTACTGCATAAAAATACTTCTTTTTACTATTTTTCCGGCAGCCTGCCTGAAGGAAAAAGGTTAAATTTTCCCTATCTGGCGGTATGGGAAGCCATGAAGGAAGCCAAAAAACGAGGATGCAGGGTATGGGATTTTGAAGGGATTTATGATCCCCGATGGCCAAATAATAGCTGGAAAGGATTTTCGCACTTTAAAAAAAGTTTCGGGGGAGAAGAGGTGGAATACTGCGGAAGTTTTACCCGGTGGCGTCTGCCGTTTTGACAATGTCGCATAGGGATTTGAAGTCGCAGTGGCGGCAGATGACAGACCCGTTGCAGCGATAATCTGAGAGGGATATCTTTTCTGCCAGAGAATAAATCTCCTCTACAGCTTTTTCAAGCTGAGCGGCAGTGCGGATCACAGTAACTTTTTTTTGTTCTTCAAAATAATAGAGGGAAAGCAATACTTCCCCGGGTTTTTTATTAAAAGGGGGAAACGGCAGACGGGTAGCCGCCAGGGCGTAAAAAGAAAGCTGGAGGTTTGACTCGGCTTCTTTAGGAGTCAGACTTTTGGTGCTGGTTTTGTAATCAATAATTTCAATTCGACCGTCCGGCAGAACATCCACCCGGTCGATTTTACCGCCGATTTTCAGGTTTTCCAGATGAACAGTAAAGGGTTCCTCCAGTTTGAAAGGGAGACGGGCTGTGTCCAGAGTTGAGCTCACATATTTCCTAAGATAATTCAAGCCCCGTTGAAAATACTCCTTTGAGTGAGCCTGTGAATGGAAACCTTCGGGAACCCAATTGTGTTTGTAAATTTCCACGACGGCAGATTGGATGTCTGATTTGCCACCCAGAGTGCCGTCTTTGAGGGCTGAATACAAGTCACGGAGAGTGAGGTGAATTGTATTGCCAAAACTGGAAGCAGCGGAGGGTGGTGTGGAGAGTTTGAGAATGTATTTGGCTTTATAGTGAAAGGGGCAATCGATGAATGTCTGGATTTGGGTATATGAGAGATAGGTAACGGGAACAGGAGGTGGTTTGGGAGCAACGGGATTGGTTGACTTTGAGACGGAATGCTTGCTCCAGTCGTCCAGTAAAGACAGCTGGGAAAAGGTTTCGATTTTATCCTTAAACCCGGACCCCAAAGCTTCGGAAACAAAAGGTGAAAGTTTTTTGGCACGTTTACCCTCGCCATAAAAATCTGCCGCGGTAAAGTAAAGCCTGTCGCACGCACGAGTCATGCCTACATAGAAAAGACGACGCTCCTCCTGGAGATGAAAGTCGCCTTCCGGAAGAATTTCTTTAATTAAAGCGTCAGGAATAGGAATAGGTTCCTTCCTTTCCATCGAAGGAAATCGCTGTGAAACCAGATTTACCAGAAAAACCACCGGAAATTCCAACCCTTTGGCGGAATGAATGGTAATAATATTTACTGCATTATTATTACCCCAGTCGATATCCGTCGCCCGCGGAGATTCACCCAATTCCATTGAGAGATCTATCCAGTCTATAACCACATGGACGGAGGCGTCCGAGTTTTCGGCTTCAAAGGATTTGAGTTTATTGAAAAAGTGCATAATATTTTCTGCCTTTTGTGCGTCAATGGGTGTTTCGTATTTAAGAACCGCAGAAAGAAGTCCGGAATCCTGCAGGAAATAAAAAAGTATTTGTCCTGCTGTTTCTTTTGAGAGAAGTCCCAAATGCCGGTGAATCATATCTACCAATTTGGTCAATGTTTCTTTGGAATTTTGAGAGATAAGCGGGGGGGTAATGGTTAAACCGGTCAGCCGGTTAATAGACAGGCGGCCGGCCACGACCTCGCAGGTTTCGAAAAGGCTAAGGCTGTGACTTTTACCAAAGTTGGTCAGGGCTGAAAGGTCCCGCGGCGACAAGGCAAAAAAATCCATAGAAAGCACCCGAAAAAATGATGCATTGTCGACAAAATTATCCAGCGCCCTAAGGTAAGAATAAAGATCCTTAATTTCCGGCTGGTGAAACAGCCGGGCAGGCCCCAAGAACTGATAGGGAATCCCATGCCGGGAAAGGGACCTGGAGAAAGGTTCCGCATGGGCATTGGCGCGAACCAGAATAGCGATATCCTTGAAATCTACTTCTAAATCTCGGAGCCTGATGATTTCCTTAACTACCGCTTCGGCCTCGTTTTCGACCCGGTCATAATGTAAAAATCTCACTGGCTCACCCGAAACCTTACGGGCGGAAACCAGTTTTTTATTGATTCCCTCTTTGATTTCCAGCCGGTCGGGATTATTGTGGGAAATCAGATTGTAGGAACGGTCAAGCACCTCCTGGGTAGAACGGTAGTTTTGGGTGAGCACTACCAGCTTTGCATGGGGGAAACGGTCCCTGAATTGGATGACGTTGCTGACGGCCGCCCCCCTCCAACGATATATCGCCTGGTCATCATCGGCCACCACGGTAATATTTTTTTGCCCGCCGGCCAATAATACTGTCAGTTCGTTTTGGGCATAGTTTGTATCCTGAAATTCGTCCACCAAAAAAAACTTGAATTTAGACTGATATTTTTTGAGAACATTAGGCCGGGTGCGGAAAAGATTCAACGTGTGGGATATTAAATTGGCAAAATCCAAGTATCCTTCTTTAATTTTCAAGTGCTCATAGTCGCGGTACAGACCGGCCAACTCCATTATTTGTTGGGCTTCGAGCCGGTCGGGGTCAGATGCGACAGAGGACAGGGCAGACATTTGTTTTTGAGCAAATGCCAGGTACTCGTCTACGGAGATGTCCTCATCGGCCAGACGGCTGAAATGTTGGAGGATACCGGTAAGGAACTTGTTCGGGTTGCCCAATGGACGAAAGTACTTAAGATCAAAGTCAAATAAGTGACGGCGTAAAAGACTGACGGCTGATGTCTCAGTGATCAATTTGTAGCGGGGATTCAGGCCGATGTGGATGCCCTCATCCCGAAGGATGCGGTCACAAAAGCCGTGAAAAGTCATTACCCACATCTGGGTGAATCCATATGGCATAGCAGCATCAATCCGTTCTTCCATTTCCAGGGCGGCTTTTTCGGTGAAAGTCAAGGCCAGTACCTCCTCCGGACCGGCCATGCCCTGGGTGACCAACCATTTGACACGCTCAGTTATAACTGTAGTTTTCCCGGTTCCTGCGCCGGCAATAATCAAAAGGGGACCGGATATGTGGGTAATAGCCGTAAGCTGCTGCTTGTTAAGCACCTTCTTGTTTTCTTCGGGCATAGTTTAATTGTAACACTAAGTATAATAAAGCATATGAGAATTTGCGGACTGGATGAGGCGGGAAGAGGGCCGCTGGCAGGACCGATCGTCGCGGCCGCCGTGACTTTAAATCCCAGACCACAATACGCAAATCTCAAAGATTCTAAAAAACTTAATAAGGAACAAAGAGAAAAGTTGTATCAAGAAATTATTGGTTCCGGAGCGGAGGTACATGTAGAAATAATCTCGGCGAGGCAGATTAATAACCGGGGCATAGGGTGGGCTAATAAGGAAATTTTCAAAAGACTGATCCGGAAAGTCGAAGCCGATAAATATATTGTGGACGGTAATTTAAAAATTAAAGTTAACGGAAAGAGCAAACAAATAAAATGTATTGTAAAAGCGGACAACAGCCGAAAGTGCGTGATGGCGGCGGCGGTTATTGCCAAGGTGGAAAGGGACAGACTGATGGAAAAACTTCATGGGGAACATCCTGATTTCGGATGGAACACCAATGCCGGATACGGCACCAGAGCGCATGTTGAAGCTATCATGAAATTCGGAATGGTGAAATACCACCGGACTGTATTTGTGACTACGGCTCTGTCAAGATATTGTACCGTCGAGGAGGCGTTTTATAATCAACGCGTAACCCAGGCGTAACCGAGGAGATAAGTCTGATTCCGCTGCCTGTAGCTCACAGGCTCTGGCAATTAATTCCGGCGTATAGTCGGAACGCAGTGATCCATTTGCCTTTTGCCCGCCTTTGCTTCCGTTCCCATGTCTGCCTTTTTTCCTCCGCCTGAAAAATTCAGATTGAAAGTCGTTACCCAGTTCCTGCGTACCCACTAGTTTATGTTAATTTTATTGTCTTAATTAAGACAAGACTGTGTTTTATTAATTAAATTTGTTATGCTAAAAGTTCACCCGGAAAAATGGACCACGTAGCCGTGATGAAAAAAAGTTGGGGACTTCTGCCCAAAATACTTTCAGGAGAAAAGACTATAGAATCAAGATGGTATAAAAATAAATCGGCTCCATGGGGAAAGATTGCGGCGGGAGACCGGGTTTATTTTAAGAATACGGGGGAAAAAGTAAGTGTAGGAGCAAGAGTAAGCGGAGTGCGCACTTTTGAAAACATGAATCCAAGTAATGTGAGAGAGATATTGGAAAAGTATAGCAGGGAGGATGGGATAAGCCGCGATAAAATAGATGTATATTATGAATTATTTAAAGACAAGAAATATTGTTTGTTAATTTACCTGGAAAATCCGAAAGGATATAAACAATTTGAAATTAACAAGAAGGGATTCGGATCAATGGCGGCGTGGATGTGCGTAGGGAATATAGACGAAATCAGGGTTCGACGAAGCCAGAGTCTTTGAGGGCGGGATCAGGATGAGTGTTGAAATTTCTTTCCCAAGCATGTTTTTTAAGCTCGGACATTAGCCTGTCCGAAAGCAGGCGGCCGTCGGAAACGGCATTATTTGACTCGACGTGAGAGATACGGCGCATACCGGGAATGGCTGATGATACTTCGGGTAATGAAAGAAGATAACGGAGCGACAGCTCCACCAGAGACCCGGCTTCTCCATTAAGCAAAGTCTTCAAATTGTCCGTCCGGGCAATCAGCTCCTTCAGGCGGTCAGGGGAAAAATAGTGCTGCCTAAAATCACCAACTGCAAACCGGGTGTCGACTGTAAATTTTCCGGTCAGGCCGCCTTCGTCCAACGGCACGCGGGCAATGAGGCCAATGTTATGTTTTGCGGCAAAGGGCAAAAGCTTTTCGGCCGGACGCTGGTGAAAGATATTCAAAATAAACTGAATAGAGCTTATCAAGCCGGTTTCAATCGCGCGAAAACAATTCGAAGGCTGGTAGTCGTTGGCAGAGATACCCCAATGGCGGACTTTACCGGCAGCGGTCAATTTCCGGATGGTTTCCTTCCAGCCGTCCTCATCTGTAAAATCGTCCTGCCAGACATGGAACTGCATAAGATCAAGGGTTTCTATACCCAAAGACCGAAGAGAATCATCAACACACTTAACTATCCAGTCATCCGGAAATATTTCAGAAATGGGCATATTTTTAAAAGCAGGCCACTGCATATTTTTTGGAGGGACTTTGGAGGCGATGACCAACTTGTCACGCAACCCCGATTCTTTGAGAAACTGCGCAATAAGTTCGTGGGAGCGATGGCGGTCATCCGTGTCCGAATAGCCGTAAATCCAGGCGCTGTCGATAAAATTACCACCCAACTCCGCATAACGATACAGGCTTTGCAGGCTTTCCTTCAAGTCCGCACCGACCCAGCAATTGAGGTCGTCGGCGAGCTGCCAGGTGCCGATGCCGATCTCGGAAACCTTGAGACCTGTTTTACCCAACGTGCGGTATTTCATTTTTGAACCAGATAATGCAATTGTATGGTTTGGCTGCTTAAGGGCCGGGACTCGAGGAGTTTGAGCTTCAAGTCAAACACTCCCCCGCCGGAGAAGAGGAATTTACCGTCGCCAAAAGCCAGAGGTTCGATGTCCAGAAATACTTCGTCTACCAGGCCTACTTTGGCAAAGGAAGTCCAAGTCTGATTTCCGCCAATAACAATGACTTCTTTATATCCCTTGTCCCCGAGCAACTTAACCGCGCCGGCCGGACCTTCCTTGGTGAAAGTGGTTTCGGGATAACGGCTAACGAGACCGGATTGGGAAGAGAGGACGACCAAAGGCCCGTCTGTTAAAGGCCATTCTTTTAAATCCATGGTCTGATATTTATCATGGGTCTTGCGACCCATGATGGCCGCTCTTACTTCCCGACATTTGCTGATAAAGCTTAGCGACTCTTCGTCAGACCAGGGAGTCGAGCCGTCTTGCTTTGCGATACAGCCGTTGATGGTGGAAGCGATATAAAAAATTATTTTCATTTTTTAATTTTAATATAACATGAACCAATAAATTCCGTCCGGTAACCAATATTGTTATAAAATTTCTCGTTTGGAGTACCAGACTCGGTGGCTAGAAAAGTGGTTTTATTACCAAAGTATTTAGATCTGCCGGTCGCATATAAAGAAATTGTTTTCCCAAATCCGTGGCCTCGAAACGAAGGGATCGTAGCGACATTGCAAATATATCCAAATTCCCTATCATGTAAGAGAATGGCACACGCTACATATTGGCTTTGGATTTTCACAAGATAGCCTTCAATCCGGTTTATAAGACTGGAATTAGAAAGGGCCAATTTAGCAGCAGTTATAAATCCTTCCATGGGTATACCGCCATATGGATTCTCGGAGGTTTTTTCACCCGAATATCCCAGGTTAGAAATTTTCTCAAACTCAGCAAATAATTGTTTATCCTGGCCGATATGAACAACTTGCTCCTTTGAATCCCAATCAGAAATGTTTTGGTTATTATCAAATATCATCCAAGCATCAACGTAAGAGGCCGAATAACCAAATTCTTTTTCAAGACGGAAGGAAATATTTTGAGGCTTAGAAAAGGGAGCGATGTAGACTGCAGGGGTCAGGTTTAATTTTTTTAGATAATTTTCGATTGTTTGAAGCTTAGATTCAGAGCCCGAAGTCAACGAGTAAACGAGCGCGTGATTGTTGTATTCTTCGTGAATTGAGTTTGAAGTGAATATTTTTACCCACCTCAAATCCTCACAAGCATCAAAATAGATACCGAAATTTAGATCGTAAAACTTGGTTATAAGAAGTTTGGGGTCAGTCATTAAGTAGTGGGGTTTTTGAATCTTCTGGGGTATTTAGCGTCTGGGTGCGGGAGAGTTTCTGGCCGAGGAGGCCGAAGGAGGAAGCGACATTGTGCATCTGGTTGAATGCATTGGTCAGGTGGCGGTTGAGGGTGCCCATGTTTTCTTCCACTTTGGAGTAATCTTTCTGAATACCCCGAAGGATTTTGAAAACTTCCCGGGATTTGGCTTCGAGCTCCTTGCCCTGGAAGGACAGCAGTAGAACCTGTAAATGGGCATACAGAGTGTTTGGGGATACGGGATAAACCCGCAGGTCCCGGGCTAGTTTGGTGATTTCCGGCAGGTTGACCACTTCATAATAAACAGCTTCGGAAGGGATATACATCAAAGCGAAATCCAGAGTCCCTTCTTCGGGTAAAATATATTTTCTGGATATATCGGTAATGTGTTTTTTGATGTCAGCGGCAAATGCCTGTTTGCTGCCCGGCAGGCCTTTTACCAATTCTTTAAAATTCTCCATCGGGAATTTGGAGTCTATGCACAAAAGTCCTGCCTCGGTTTTGAGTACAGCATCGGCCTTGACACCTGATCTAAATGAATACTGGAGAAAAAAGGAGTTTTTGGGAAAAGTCTGCCCTATCATTTCCTTAAGGATTTCCTCCCCCAGGCCGCCGCGAAGTTTTGGCGACTGAAGAAAATCCTGAAGAGTTTTGATGCCCCTGCCGACCTCTGACATTTCCCCCAAGCTTTTTTGGACATCGGACATGAGACGAGCGGAGTTATCGAGGGATGACTGGACGGTGGAAAGCCATGCGGCAATGGTATTGTCCGGGGGAGGGGGGGCTGTCCAGCGGTGCAGTGCATAAAGGACGGCTGCAAAACCGGCCAGGATTACTGTTAGAATTAAAACCGTGTCCACAAAATCATTATATCGGAGAAAGGAAAGTAAGAGACCTTTTGCGGGGCTGGCGGTAGGGACGGGACTGGTGATAATAGCAGGGGCAATCGTATGGAAATTACCGCCAAACAAGCCAGTAACAGAAGGAGCGATGCTGTTTTCTTTCATTCTCGGGTTGTTTATCCTGATTTCCTGGATTACCCGAACCAAAAAATGGGCTGTCATTATATGTCTGGGTATAGCAGGCGGACTGGCAGCAAACAGACTGGGTTCGTTAAATATTATGAATGTCGGTTTAGGGCTGGTGCTACTCGGCTTGATTAGTTTAGTCAATTAAAGTACTATATATTTATGCAGGTTTCAAAACAGCAAGTTAATCCTAATCTGGAAAAGCAGATATTGAGAATGTGGTACCAATTGACTGCAGACATTAAGACACCGGAGGAGGCAGAGAAAATTTTTGACGGGCTGTTTTCGAAAACAGAATTAATTACGATTGCAAAACGATTGGGTGTGGGGTATTGGCTTTCAAAGGCAAGAAGCTACGAAAATATAAAACAGAACCTGAAGGTCAGCAGTGCTACCATTGCGTCTGTCCAGCAGGATTTGAAAAAAGGGGGGTGGAAAGAGGCGATCAAAAAGATCACGGCTGATGAATGGGCAAGTGTGTGGGAGGAGAAAATAAAAAATTTATTTAAAAAAAGAGGAGATGGTCAGAGCGTGAATTCACCGTCGCGATAGATGATTTTTTCCGATTTGTCTGACAAATAGGCGGTAACGGTGCGTCTGGTGGTGGAGATTATGTCTGTATGAATTACAGAATCGTTGAAACCCAGTTTTTTCCATTGGGCTTTGGAAATTTCAGCCGGATTACCGTCGAGTGAATCGTGATAAGCACTACCAAGGGCGATATGGGTATTTCCCCAGGGACCGGAAATATTTTCATCAAATAAGGTTTCTGCCATAAATTTGTCTATCCGGGAGAGACGCTTGTCTGTAAGGGAGAACTCACCTATTTTATCCGCGTTTTCGACAGCCAGCATTTCCCTGAGGATGGGGTAATTTTTAGAAGCAGAGCTTTTTACCACTACGCCTTTCTCAAACTTGAGTTTTATGCCCTCAATCAGGCTACCGTAGCGGTAAAGAGGCTGGTTGAATTCAATGTTACCTTCGGTCCCCCGCCAGTCCGGCGAAACAAAGACTTCGAAGCTGGGGATGTTTCTACCGGAACCGCCAAGCCAGCGGCGTCCGGGCCCGATATTAACCCAGAGATTCACGCCTTCTCCTTGGACATGCAATTTATCGATTTTCAAAAGGTTCAGTTTTCTCAGAATACGACTGTTTTCTAAATATACCTTTTTCCACGAGGCTATGGGGTCGTTTTTATCCAGAAAACAGGCTTTGATAATTTGGTCCCAATACTTTTCCAGGCTCATTTTGGCCTCCGTCGCCATGGCGGGTGTACCATACAGAGCCAGGGTCCAGGTAAACTTTCCCGCATTTTCCTTGGCATCGCGCCACTCTTTAGCCGGTTTGAAGGCGATATTTCTTAGCATGATCTTTTTGGGGTCGATACCCTCGAGTTCATGCTTGTCGGTTTCCGAGATAATGCCTATTGAGTGGTCAATCTGATCAATCAAGCCGCGGACGTATTTGGCGGGGAAAAACTTCAGCTGGTCCTCCGAGGCCAGCTCAAAATACTCCCGGGCAACATCATCCGGAGCGTAATCTGTAATAGGGATAGCGCCGGAGCGAAGGACCTGGTTCCTGAGAGCCACATACAACGGTTTGGCGGATTCATTGACGATCAGGCGGACGACTTCCCCTTTTTTTACACCTTTGCCGGAATTGAGGGCAAAGTTGACCAAAACCCGGGCGTATTTATCAAGAATTTCAGGAGTAGGAACATAGCCGGTCATGGGCGGGAGTATAGCAAAAATTCCCCGCCGTTGGTATAATTGCGGTAATGAAACCATGCATCTCCATGATGATGGTCATGGGTCCGTCCAAGTAGGCGGGGGTGTCCGGGTTTTATTAACACACCGCCGAAAGGCGGTTTTTTTATTAGCGGGGTTTAAAGTAAAATTAAAACATGAAACCAACAATCCAATTCAATGATTTTGAAAAACTTGACCTGAGGGTGGGGCGGGTAACGGCGGTAACAGTGCCTGGTTGGAGCGAGAAGCTTGTCGAAATGAAGGTAGACCTGGGGGAAGAAACAGGCGTGCGGACTATTCTGGCAGGAATCAAGCAATGGTACGGGGCGGACGAACTGGTGGGGAAAAAATTTATTTTCATTGCCAACCTGGCAGAAAGGAAGATCAAAGACGCAGTCAGCCAGGGGATGATGCTGGCGGCAGTGGAAGAAGACGAAAGGGCAGTGTTAATTGAGATACCGGAACAGGTTCCGGTGGGAACCATGCTGAGATGAGTAAAAATAAGTTTTATATCACCACCACCCTGCCATACGTGAATGCTGATCCGCATATCGGATTTGCCATGGAAATCGTGGAAGCGGACGCAGTGGCGAGACTTCATCAACAAATGGGGGAAGAGGTAATATTTAATTTCGGAACGGATGAGCACGGTCTGAAAATATACCGGAAAGCGTTGGAACAGGGAAAAGAACCACAGGACTATGCGGATGAATATGCAGCCAGATTTGATAATCTTAAAAAGGCATTAAACCTAAGCTATAACTACTTTATCCGGACTACGGATATGCATCATAAATCGGCAGCATTTGAATTTTGGAAGAGGTGCAAAGCAAACGGAGATATTTATAAGAAAAACTACAGAGTGAAATACTGCGTGGGATGCGAACTGGAAAAAACAAATTCAGAACTGGTTGACGAGAAATGCCCGATCCACCCCAATTTGGAAATAGAAATCATCGAAGAGGAGAATTACTTTTTCAAATTCTCAAAATACCGGCAGCCACTTTTGGATTTTTATAAGAAAAACCCGGATTTTGTGATTCCTGAAGGAAAATTCAATGAAATAAAGTCTTTTGTACAATCGGGATTGGAAGACTTCAGTATTTCCCGGCTAAAGTCGAAAATGCCATGGGGAATAGACGTACCGGGAGATCTGCAGCAGGTAATGTACGTGTGGTTTGACGCGCTAATTAATTATATTTCGACTCTCGGATGGCCGGAAGACAGACAAAAATTCACTGACTTCTGGCCGGGGCTGCAAGTAGCGGGCTTGGATAACCTGCGGCAGCAGTCGGCAATCTGGCAGGCGATGCTAATGTCCGCTGGTCTGCCTAATACAAAACAAATATTCATACACGGGTTTATGACAGTAAACGGGCAGAAGATAAGCAAAAGTTTGGGTACAAGCATAGACCCAATTGCAATGGCCGATAAATACGGTACGGATGCAGTCAGGTATTTTTTGCTGGCTAAAGTTCATCCATACGACGGGAGCGATTTTTCCTATGATAAGTTTGAAGAGGCATACAATTCTGATCTGGCAAACGGACTGGGAAATCTGGCAGCAAGGGTCGCGAAGCTGGCTGAAAAAACGAGTTATCAATTTCCGGTTAACAGTTATCAGTTAGTTGAGAAGTTTGCCAGTGAAATAGGGGGGCAATTAGAGGGATTCCGGTTTGATGAGGCGATGAAAATAATTTGGAGATGGATTACGGAAACCGACAAACAGATCGAAGAGGTGAAACCATGGACTTTGGAAGGAGCAGCTTTAGGAGATGCGCTTATGCCCTGGGTGGAAGAAATAAGAAAAATCGGCACTGCACTGTTGCCGTTTCTGCCAGAGACGGCGGAAAAGATACTTGCCCAATACAAAGGCCCGGAGATAAAAAGCGTGCCTCCCCTGTTTCCGAGAATCAAATAAAATCCTTGTGATAACATATACCCAGCATGGAATTGGCTGTAGTTCAGGACGTAGAAGAGTGGATAAACCATCAATTAATTAGCAAATTGGGGGATACTCTGCAAAGTATTTATCTTGTAGGCAGTTACCCCAGCGGAAAAGTATCTTTGAATCGTCCTGACATTAATTGGTTATTAGTTTGGAAGGGGTTTGTATCCGGTATTGATCTTTGGACGTTAGGTGAAATCTTGACTTCCACAATTGAAAAATTCCGCCAAGGAGTTGTTATAAGGCCTGAATTCCGACCATTTAAATTTTCGTATCCGATAGAAAGAGGTAAAGATGAATGCTTCGTAAATATCACTGTTGTTTCCGGGGCAGCAACCACGGAAGATTTTAAAAAGAAAAACAGTTTTGTCCCCGAATATGTATTTTCGGGTTTTAAAGACAGCCGAAAACTGATTTGGGGGGAGGACACGCTGTCAAACATGGAATTCGCCGTATCTGCGGATGAAATAAAGAGAGGTGCGATGCAGAAGATAATGTCCCACAAAATTCAATTGGACCGAATTCCCTTGGTATATCATATAAAACGAGACAGTGATTTAATTTTCAGCGAATCTATAACGCATGGAAAAAATCTATTATATTTCGCAACGGAGTTAGTGATGAATAACGAAGAATTAAAAGCAAGTAAACATTTGGCTTTATTCCACGATAATGCTGAACTAATACAGTTTATTAAAGAAAGGTTTCCCCAAATTGAAAACGAAGCACAAACCATCATTGATGGGAAAAGTAATTACCCCAAATGGAAACAAGAGCCTGACAAGGCAAGACTTATTTATCTGGCGGCGTCTACAATGGCAGCTGAAATGACCAAAAGAGCAATAGCTAGTTAAGGTACGGGCAGGTAAAATCAAAGGGTGATAGATGCGCATTGCCATTTGGAGGATCCGGCGTTTGAGGGAAAAATCGGGGAAGCGGTGGCCAGGGCGAAGGAGGCGGGTGTGACAGGGATGATCAGCTGTGCCGGGAGTATTGAAGAAAGCCGGAAGGCCACGGAGACGGCAAAGAAGTATGATGAGGTGTGGGCGGCGGTGGGGATCCATCCGGAAACAGAGATGCCACCTCGCAGGAGTGCGTTCGCACACCTACGAGGTGTGTTATTGGAATTGGCGAAACACCCGAAGGCGGTAGCCATAGGTGAAGCGGGGCTGGATTTTTTTGAAGACACAAGTGATAAGAAAAAAAAGAGGCAAACGGAAGTATTTAATTTTAATATTGAACTGGCAAAAGAATCCGGTTTACCCCTGGTCGTGCATTGCAGAAAAGCTTTTGAAGAAGTGTATGAAATACTAAATGAGTATGACGAAGCTCCAAAAGCAGTACAAATGCATTGTTTTACCGGAAGTAGTGATTGGACAGAAAAGTTTCTTAAGTTGGGGTGTTACCTGAGTTTCGGGGGGATAATCACTTTTAAGAACGCTGAGGATATAAGGAGATCCCTGAGAATGACGCCGGATGATAGACTGCTATTGGAAACAGACTCGCCATACCTGGCTCCCGAACCTTTAAGGGGGAGCAGGAATGAGCCGAAGAATGTTAAAATAGTAATTGAGGCAGCGGCTGATTTAAGGGGACAGAGCATCGAAGAAATTGACCGAATTACCACTTTAAATACTCAAAGATTATTCCCGAAAATATGGAAATGAACAAAAGAACCAAGCGCCTGCTGGAGATAATGCCGGGATTTGTAAGTTGGAATATGATCCTGTTTCTGGTCTGGGGCGGGTATTTTTTTCCGGTATTTACAGCATATTTTATACTGGCCTTTGACGTGTACTGGGTATATAAGGGGTTTTCATTGACGCTGGCGGCGGTGGTGTCGCATTTCAAAATTAAGGCTACGGAACTAACAGACTGGATGTTGGAGGTAAAAGGATTCGGCGACTGGCAGAAAGTGAAACACATAGTGATGATCATGGTTGCGAACGAGCCTGCAAAAATTTATACAGCTACTTTGGAGGCCCTGACAAAACAGGACTTCCCCCTGAAAAACATTGTGGTAGTAATGGCTACTGAAGGACGATACCCCAAAGGCCAGGAAGAATCAGTGATTTTAAAAAGCAAGTACGGAAAAATGTTCGGGGAGTTTTTGGTAACAGTGCACCCGGGTAATATACCGGGAGAAATAAAGGGTAAATCGTCCAATGAGGCTTGGGCGTCAAAAGAAGCGAAAAAGATCCTTGTCGATGAAAAAGGATGGGATATCCAATACCTGACCATCACTTCAAATGACGCGGACGCGGTTTTGCACCCGAAATATTTTTCGTGCCTGACTTTTAAGTTTCTGGATGATCCAAAAAGATACGAGACCTTCTGGCAGCCGGCAATTGTTTTTTATAACAACATATGGAAAATACCTGCCCCCAACCGAGTGATAAATACGTTTTCAAACGTATGGCAGACCGGTCTATTGGCCCGAAAAGACCGGCTGATTAATTTCTCCAACTACTCGGCCAGCCTGGCTATGATACATAAAATCGGCTACTGGGATACGGATGTCATACCGGAAGACTACAGAATATTTTTTAAGGCTTTTTTTCAACTCGGGGGAAGAGTGGAGGTGGAACCAATATTCCTGGCTTCTTCAGCAGATGCAGCGGAATCTTCCACCAGGTGGAAAACGTTTATCAACGAATATGAACAGAAAAAGAGATGGGCATGGGGAGTATCCGACCTGCCCCTGTTTATCAATATGTATTTCCGCCAGCCCGGGGTGTCATTTATGAATAAAACCTTAAGAATGCTGAGGCTGGCGGCAGATCATCTGCTTTGGCCTGTGAACTGGTTTATTATTACGGTCGGGGTGTCAGTAGTAACTCTGGTTAATCCGGTGTTTAAAAGAACCGCCCTGGGTTTCATGCTGCCCAGAATTTCGTCCGGAATTCTCACTATCACCCTGGTGTTTCTGGCGGTCCTTCTGGTAATTGAATTCAGACAACGTCCTCCGCGGCCCGCCGGAGTTTCTAAATGGAAAGTGTGGCTGTCACCATTGGAGTTTTTCTGGATGCCAGTAGCCGGATTTTTCTTTAATGCGCTGCCTGGTTTGGACGCGCATACGAGACTAATGCTGGGAAGGTATATTGAATACCGGATAACAGAGAAGGTGAAGTAATACCCATAAATATTGCATAATAGGGCTATGGGGAAGGCGATAAAGTGGCTGGTGAAACATGAGTGGCTGGCATTAATATGGGCGGGGGTCATATTCTTGAGAATTCCCAACCTGTTTGAACCTTACTGGTACGGGGATGAGGCAATTTATCTGGTTATCGGCCAAGCCATCAATAAAGGCGTCAGTCTCTACAGCCAAATTCACGACAACAAACCTCCTCTGCTATATCTGACAGCCGCAATATCCGGAGGGTATTTGTTTTGGTTTAAATTTTTGGCGATGGTGTGGAACCTGGCAACAATTTGGGTCTTCACAAAAACCGCAGAAAAATTTTTCCACCCGAATAAAAGGATGGTTATTACCGCAACGGTAATTTTTGCCCTCCTGACTACATTGCCGCTTCTGGAGGGTAACATTGCCAATGCTGAATTGTTTTTCCTGCTACCTTCACTGGCGGCGGTATGGAAACTGTGGGGAAGCCGGAACGAGAAAGATGCCTTCAGCGGCGGATTGTTATTAGGGGTGGGGGCCCTGTTTAAAATGCCGGTACTTTTGGAGGCAGGGGTGTGGCCACTCCTGTGGCTGGCGTACCATGAAAGAAAAATGTGGAAGAAAACCGCAGCTTTGGCTGCCGGTGCGATGATTCCAATCTTGTTATCTCTGGTCTTCTATTATTTTCAGGGTTCCGGGAAGGAATATTTGACAGCAGCATGGCTGCAAAACCTGCCTTACCTGTCTTCCTGGAAAGCGGGCAGCGGGGGTACCGGGATTTATTCTATTAAGGCGAGGCTCCTGATTTTGGCGGGAGCTCTGGCAGCAATAACCGTTGGAGCGCGGCGGATAGAAAAAAAAGGAGCAATACTGGCTACATGGGCTGCTCTGACGCTGTTTGCAGCCTTGCTTTCCGGACGGCCTTATCCGCATTATCTATTGCAAATGGCCGGAGCGTTGGCGGTAGCGACGGCATGGGCCGTCTGGGGCAAGGAGAAGACCAGACTGCCGGCCTTGGGGGTGCTGGCAGCGGGACTCTTGTTTTTTGCGATATTCAGGTTTTACGTATATCCGGTGGGGAGCTATTATATTAATTTTGCCCAATGGATCGCCGGGAGAAAAAATACGGCTGATTATTACCACGCCTTTAACCCGGCAATAAACCGCAATTACGCCGTGGCAAAAGCAGTGGTAGAGAGAAGCAGAAATAAAGACAAAATATTTGTCTGGGGAGACGAACCAATGATATATGCTCTTGCACGACGCCTACCATCCGGACGATATACGGTGAAGTACCACATTAAAGATTTCGAAGCTGAAGAAGAAACAATAAAAACTTTATGGATCGATCAGCCAAAATATATTATCAGCCTGGGACACGAGGATGAACTCCCAGGACTGTCCACCCTCCTTAATACCCTATACCGATTGGAACAAACTATCCAAGAGGCCAGAATCTACCGTCTTAGTTATAATTAGCTCATGGAAAGGGAATTTTGGGAAAAAATGGCGGTAACGCTTGCCCTGTGGAATGTTGTTTTTATGGCAGCTTTGGGGGCAATTACCGTGGGAGTAGCGCTTTTATTCGGTAAACAACTGCCTCCCCAGATACCACTATTCTACAGCAGGCCCTGGGGAGAAGAACAACTGGCACCCCCGATAAGGCTTTTAATACCAGTTTTATTTGCTCTGGCTACGGGATTTGTAATGAGGATGATGGCCGCCGCGGTGAAACAAGAAACAGTGCTGGCAGCGATGATGCTGGCGACGAGTCTGGCCGTTCAGATAATAATAGCACTGGGCTTGTTAAGAATAATTATTCTCGTGACCTAGAATGCCTGAATTGACGTTTTCTTACAGCTTTTGGGCGCCTTTTTTAGTCGCTGCCGGAGTGGCAGCAGTAGTGGGAGCAGTCGTGATCAGACGGGGAGCCGGGTGGGGAATAATAGACGACCCTAAAAAACACAAGCACCCTAAAGTAGTTCACGACAAAGCCGTTCCCAGAGGGGGGGGAGTGGTAATATTCGCAGCTTTTTTAGCGGGGGCGGTGATATTTTTACCTAAAACTCAGCAAACAGCCGGGGTGGTTCTCGGGTCACTGATGCTGGCTATAACTGGATTTTTAGATGATAAATTTGAAGAAAAAATATCTCCTTATTGGAGACTGGGAATCAATGCTTTGGCCGCGGGGACAGTGATTGCTACCGGTGTGGGGATATCATTTATCACAAACCCAGCAGGAGGGGTATTTGATCTGGGTCAATTTCAATGGTGCATGCAAATACTAGGGAACACAAGGTGCTTGTGGGTGGTGGCAGATTTATTTGCCCTGGTATGGCTGTTGTGGATGCAAAATATAGTGGGTTGGAGCAGCGGAGTAGACGGGCAACTGCCGGGATTTGTAATAATCGCGGCGATAACCATGGCTTTACTAGGTATGAGATTCGGAACAGATACACTCCAATGGCCGGTTATCACACTGGCCGCAATCACTGCGGGAGCCTATGCAGGTTTTTTGCCATGGAACTGGTTTCCGCAAAAAATGATGCCTGGGTATGGAGGCAAGAGCCTGGCCGGATTTTTACTGGGCATACTGGCGATATGGTCCGGGGCAAAAGTAGGAGCAATGATGATAGTTTTGGGATTACCTTTTATTGATGCCGTAATGGTGATAACCAAAAGAATCAGGGAAGGGCGGTCTCCTGTTTGGGGAGGGCATGAACATCTACATCACTACCTACTGGATATGGGGTGGAGTAAAAGAAAAATAGCCATTTTATACTGGGCGACATCTCTGGCTTTGTCTATATTAGCATTGAGATTGAAAGCACCGTCCAAGTACTTTACAATGGCGACAGTTGCGCTCATAGCTGGAGGAGTTATATTGTGGCTTCAAAACTGGTCGATTTACTCAAAACAGCCCGCCCCCGGCAATGGGTCAAAAACCTGACTTTATTCGCCGCCCTGATATTTACCGGCAACCTTTTTACAAGCACGGTTTGGGTAAGGAATTTTTGGATTGTGACGGAAGCCGTTGTGGCCTTTACACTGGTTGCCGTTGCCATTTACTTTTTAAATGACCTGGTAGACATAAATGCCGATAAGGCCCACCCGTTTAAGCGCAAACGGCCAATCGCCGCCGGCAGAATATCCAAAGGCACTGCTATAGGAGTGTTCACGGGAGCATCGGCAATAGGTCTTTTGTGGTCACAATCGCTGTCACCGCTGTTTTTTGTGGTAGTACTGGGATACTGGGTTCTCCAGGTTTTGTATTCACTGATGCTGAAAAACCTGGAAGTAGTGGACGTGTTCGTAATAGCTCTGGGCTTCTTTTTGAGAGTGCTGGCGGGGGCAATAGTAATTAACGCCCACCTGTCCATCTGGTTCCTGCTTTGCGTAATATCAACCTCCCTGTTTTTGGCCGTAGGGAAGCGAAGGGCCGAGTTAGCAATACTGACGGAACAGTCTGCAACCGCGCACCGAAAAGTGATGGGGAAATATTCCCCTGATATTCTGGACGCGTATTTATCCATGTTTTCCACTGCGGCATTCCTATCGTGGGCGTTATATACGTTTAATTTCTATGAACAAATCCCGACCCCCACGGCCGTATCACCAACCAGCCTGGTTTTGATATCCCGGACACTGACCATCAACAAGTGGCTGATGGCCACGATACCGGTGGTGATCTTCGGAATAATGAGATATATCAGAATTATTTACGACGGAGCCAGGGCTGAGTCACCGGAGCGGGTAATCCTTTCGGACATGCCTCTTTTGATAGCTGTGGGGGTGTGGGGGCTGATGGTGGCGGGAGTGTTATATTTAGGACCGAGGTGAAAGGACTATTCGAATTTTTGGGCGTATTGGGCGGAGATCCAGCCGGAGTCAGCAGAACCAAAGGTGCCTTTGATCTGATACCAACCCGGTTGGGAACCTAATAACGGATAGGTATCTCCCGGACTAACACGGCCGATTTCCGCATTGCCGGTAGATGGGCCGGAGCGGACCCGAAGGAAGCCGACCGGAGTGGAGGAGATCGTGACATATGGCTTGGCGATGGAGGGTGCCGGGGTAGGAGTGCCGGATTTGCCGGTAGGCGATGGAGAAATGCGCGGTGTCGGCTTTGGGGTACCGGAAGCAGTCAGAGAGGGGCGGGCAAGAGAGGAAGGGGTAGCTGAGGTGGTGGCTATGAGTGAGGGAGAAGGAGAAACCTGGGCGGCCAGATTTTGAGCCAGTTTTACATTAACTGTCAGGCGATATCCGGATTCAGCTCTGGCGGAAATAGTGCGCGGCAGATAACCAGGGGCAGAAACGACTATCTGGTGGTCACCCGGCCCGACTGAAGGGACCGAAAGCGGGGTAAACCCCTGAGGCTGGCCATCCAGAACAACCGAAGCTGATTCAGGCACCGAGCTGATGACATTTAATCCGGCACTTTTTTCCGACTGATTTTGAAGGCTGATAATATCGCCGGCGGACTGGCCGTCTGTGGGTCCAAAATCACGACGGATAACGGTGTATACCTTGTCGGTTAGCCGGACTTTTGTCTGATAAGTAGACATAGCGGAAGATGTAGATTCAGGTATAAGTTTGACGGTAACTTCGCCGGGGCGGAAAAATTTTTCCAGGGGAGACAGACCGATTTGTTCGTTGTCTACA
>Ga0209342_10000909_pt1 | contig 33962 bp, 26 predicted proteins | sample RifCSP16_2_FD_184023 | JGI IMG/M metagenome (GOLD analysis project Ga0209342, IMG submission 184023) | Soil microbial communities from Rifle, Colorado - Rifle CSP2_sed 16_2 (SPAdes) (version 2) | ecosystem: Environmental > Terrestrial > Deep subsurface > Rock core/Sediment | place: Rifle...
CCCAAAGCGCGCGTAGACGCCCCGGGCTTCTTCGGAGGCGTGGAGTGTCATCCGGTCGAGCCCCGCGGCCTTCGACCACCGGACGGCCTCGCGCGTGATGCGGGTCGCAAAGCCCCGGCCGCGGAACTCGGGGGCCGTGTAGACTGAGAGGAGGTACGCCTGCTTGGTCCCCTTCCACCCCGGGCGCGGCTGGGCCTCCTGGACCCACACGCAGCCGCTTGCCACGGGCGCACCGCGGACCTCGACGACCCAACCGACGAGCCTGCCCGACTTGATCCGCTGGCGTGCCCACCGGCGGTACACAGGGTCGGCGGCGTCGAGGTCGCGGGTCTTCCGCCCGCCGATGTCCTCCCACATCTTGCGCCGGTGGAGCACCAGGAGGTCGAGGTCCCGCAGGCCGGCGCGACGAACGACTTCGGGGGGCATTGGGGGGCCTCAACGGCGGGGCGGGATTTGGGGCTTGCCTTGCCCTTTAGCGCAGCCGGGAACGGCGCTCAGCGCTAACGAACCGGAGGACCAGGACCGCCATGGTCGCGCCGGTGGCCAGGACCGCAAGAGGGACGATGACCGCTGTAAGGAAGTCAAGGGGGGCCGCCCTCGGCGCGCGCTCCACGGAGGGCGGAGAGTCGACCTGGACGAATGCGATGGCGAAGAGGCGGCTTTCGACCCACGAGGGGTCGGCCGTGAAGTTGATCCGCCCGGAAAAGGAGGCGTTGCCCTCGAGCGCGAGGCGGACGCCCGAAAGGTACTCGCGGACGAGGAAGCGGCGCTCGCCCCCGCCCGGAGGCGGGGCGGCAGGGTCTTCAACAAGGAGCACGCGGAGCGTGACCGCAGAGCCCGTGAGGTCGAGGGGGGAGAAGACCTCGTAGTCGAGGAACCCTCGGTCGATGACCAGCGCGCCGCTGAGGTTGATCGAGGCGTCCGGGGCCCGCGCGCGGGACGCGCTGTACGATGACCGGAGGTGGCCGAGAGTCTGGGGGCCGCCGCCGAATTCGGCGAAGAGCCCGTCGAAGCGGGCGACGGGGACGATCTCCGACCCGTAGTACTGCGTGAAACGCGCGTGGGGGGCGAGGAACTGCGCGTAGGCCACGGTCCCGGGGGGCGTTTCGTTGAGGAGCGCGATTGCGGCCTGGCTCGCGTTCTCGTTGAGGGGCCCGCCGGTGCCGACGTGGTGCTCGAAGAGGACCGTCCGGTTGTCGAGGCCCTGGTGTGTGGCCGATGGCGCGCCAAAGCCGAAGACCGCGGCTTGGAGGACCTCGAACCGGTCGCGCGCCGCGGGCTCTGCGGAAACCCCAGGGGGCAAGGTGCTAGCCAAGACCAAGCCGGAGGCAAGGACGGCGCACAGGGGCCCCGCTCGACGCACGGCCGGCCGACCTCTTGGTGTGCAAAAAGGTTTCGTGCCGTCCGGGAGCGGGTAGGTCCTACAGCCGGTTCCAGCCTTCTTGCATCCGCTTGCGGATCCGGTCATGGTCGACCGCCGAAAGCTCGCCTTCGGCCCCCGCGCCGAAGGGCACATCCGTTGAGGGTCCGGCAAGGACGACATCCCCGGGCTTCACGTCGCGCTCCGGCTCGGCGGTCGGCCCGGCCGATGCGGCTTGCGAAGCGAGCTCCACGGCTTCGGCCAAGTTGACCTGGTGCTCGGGCGCCCCGACCATTGGGATCCCCTCGCCCGGCGACGCCTCCGAGGGGGCGGGCTCCTCGGCGACCTCCACGATCTCCACGCGCTCTTCCCGGATCGGCGCAAGTGTGAGTTCGAGGTCGGAGCCCAGCCGCTCTGCGTCCGTCGACACCGGTTCGAGGTCTTCGCTGCGGTGGCGGCGCTTGGCGGGCTCGACGCCCGTGTGTTCCGGCGATTCCCCTGCCGCCAGCGCGACCATCTCGATGGGGGACTGCGCGACTTCGCGCGCGTGGCGCTCGATCTCGTCTGCCTCGGCCTTCGCGCGCTTTGCGGCGCGGGCGACCTCCGCGGAGGCTTCGGCGTCCTTGTCCGCCCTCTTCTGCTCGCGGATTTCGCGCAGGATGTCCGCGGCCGAGCGGTTCTTCCTCGAGACCTTCGAATCCGTTTCGCTCGTGTCGGCCTCCGCGTCGACCTCGGTGGACCCGTGGGTCACCTCGAAGGAGGGCGCAAGCGGCTTGGCTCGCGTCTCTTGCCATTCGCCCTTCCGCGGCTCGCGGGCGCGTTGGGAAGCGCCCTCGTGTTCGGCGCTGGCGTGCGCCCCCTCCGTTGGGACCGGCTTTCGCTTCGCGGTCTCGGCTTTCCTCGCGGGCCCGTCCGTTTCGGCCAGCGCACGCTTGACCCATCGGTCGACCTTTTCTTTCTGCGACGGCGAGAGCTCCGCGCGGTCTGCGCTCTTGGCGATTTGGACCCGGCTCGGCGCCTCGTGGCGGGACGCCTCAGGGCGGGTCTGCGCCTCGACGGTGGCGATGGCCTCGCGCACAAGGGCGGGGGCCGCGGCGGGCTTCTTGACCGGCGGGTGCGGGCCTGCGGGAGGCTTGGGCGTCGGGAGGGGCTCCTCGCCGGCGATGCGTGCGCGCTGCCTGCCGCGGCGGTCGAACATGGGGCCCGCAGAGAAGTCGGGGTCGAAAGCCTCGGGGGCCTCGGCCACGGCCACGCCGTCCGCCCCTATGTGCGCAAGGATGCCACCGAGGTCCTCCTCGTCGGCCTTCGGGTGCGACGGCGCCTTGCGCCGCGCCTCGAAGCTTGCGTTCTCCAGGTGCTCGAGCGCATCGTAGCGCATCTCGGCAGTGAGGGCGTTGGCCTCGAGGGAGCGCGGGTGCGCGGCTTCGGGGGCCGCGGGGGGCCTCTGGCCGACCGTCCCGTCCTCGCCGAATTCCGCCATGTCCGCAAACGAACGCGCGCCCCTCCGCATCGCATGGAGTGTGTGCGTGCGCCGCAGGCGCTTCTCGAGTTTGGCCCGCGCAACCGGGTTCACGGAGGTGCCATAGATGTGGTAGAGCTTGCTCGGCCGGAAGTTGTGGGCCGCACCGGGGCCCTCGGCCCCCGCCCCCCGCGGACCCGAGGCGAAGGCAATCGTGCGCGGCAGGTCGAGCTCGACTGCGGGCGTTTTCAGCGCCTTGAAGCGGCGGTCGCCGCGCGCGGGCGGCGTCGAGGCGAGGAACCCGGCCACGACCTGGCGCGACCTCTCGTCGAGCCCGCCCGAGGACTCCTCCTCGCGGGCCATGAGCTCGCTGTAGCGCAAGTCGGGGCCGCCGCCGAAGAGTCGAGGGAAACGCAGCCGCGGCCGGGGGGACCATTCGGCCGTGGCAGCGGAGCCGCGACCCCGCGAAGGCCCGCCCGCTCGGGCGGTGATCTCGTTCAGGCGCTCGATGAGGGCGTTCGCCTCCACCTGCGCTCGGCGGTCGAGGCCGCGGACGGGGATCTCGGAGGGCTGCCTGGAAACGCGCGAGGCCGGGATCCTCGCCGTGATCGGCGGGACCATCCGTTCCTGGACCTTCATCTGCGTGACCGCGCCGCCTACGAGGGCAAACGCGAGCACGGAGAAGAGCGCGTCGGGGCCCGCGCGCATGATCGCCGCAAGGTTTCCAAGGACATACTCGAGGATCGGGAAATCAAAGGGCAGCGACCCCAGTGCGCCCGTGTAGCCGGCTTCCACGAGGCTCCTCACGGCGGCCGGAACGCCGGCGGTCGTCGACGCGAGGACCGCGAAGGCGCCGAAGGCGACGGAGATCGGGATCAGCGCGGCGACGGCGCCGCGAAGCGGCGTGCCGGCCTTCCGGCCCCCGACGTACCCCGCCACAGCGGGCCCGAGGACGGGGATCCACCAGAGGAGCAGGGAGAGGAGGGTGATCCAGAACGCCCCGCGGTACACGCCGTGTTTGGCCTGGAGCGCACTCACGGAGCCCACTTCGATCTGGATCTTGTCTACGGCGTCTTCGTTGAGTCCCGCGGGCTTCATTTGCCGGCGCCTCGAGGTCCGGACGACCTCTTCGAGGTCCTCTTCGCCCTCGCGCAGGACGCGCTTGCCGCGCGTCTGCCGAATCTCATCGCGGCCGCGCGGCGAGCGCCTCTGCCCGCGCCGGGCCGGGCCGTCGGCCTCGCGCTCCGTGGGGTCGTAGGCCACGACGTGGTGGCCGTCGGCCCGCCTCTCGAGGATCGAGAGCGCGCTCCGCAGCCTGGCAAACCGGACCGGGGCAAGCCCGCGCCGGTTCCACTCCCTTCTCGCAGGGCTCCGCCGGGGCCTTGCGGCCAACCGCGCGTGCGCTGCGCGGGGCCTTCGGTCATTCGACTTTCGCGAGCGGGCCTTGCGGCTTTCGACCAGATTTGCCAACAGCATCCCCCCCGGGCAAGATGGCCTTGCCTAGAGTGCATCCCGATTTCGGATGGAAAGAAATCCTATATAAGGCTTCGGAGTGCTGGCCAAACCCCACTTTTTCGCATGGAAAGCACCCCATTTTTGCCCTGCGAATCGGGCGCGCCTGGGGGGCGGCCAAAAACGGGCTACTTCGGAGGGGGCCCGGCGGTGGTCCTTTCGAACTCGCCCTGCAACTCGTCGAGCACCTCGTCGTCCTCGGCTTCCGGCCCGCGCGCGGGCGCGCCCTTCTTCGCCGGAGGCCCCTGGGGGAGCTTCGCGGATTTCGGTGGGCCACCGTTTCCCCCTTCACGGGGAGGTGGCCGCGGGGGTGCGCGGCTTGGGCCGCTGCGCTTCATGAAAACGGGCCACAGGACAAAGAGCAGGAAGAGCGCCCCGATGAGGAGCGCGGCAAGCCCGAGGAAGGCGCTCTCCGACCCTTCGGTCCGGACCGTCACGGCGATGGTGTGCGAGTGGCTTTGGCCGAAGCCGTTCGTGACCGTGAGCGTCACCTGGAAGACGTCGCTTCGGTTGTAGGAGTGGTTCACGAACATCCCCGTGGCCGTCGGCGAGCCGTCACCAAAATCCCAGGTGAAGGTGAGGTTCGAGAGGTTGTTGTCATTGCGCTCCTGGGAACGGGCCGCAGAGAACTCGATGACGCCTCCCGGCGCGTGGACGGACCGGATGCCTAGGACCTCCGCGACGGCGATCGGCGGCTGCGGCGGGACCTTGAGCTCGCCGAAAATCCCAAACGTCGCGATGAGGCCCTCGGGCCGGGACGAGAACACCGCGCTCGAGAGGTTTGCGACGACGGTGTGCGCGTCCTCGTCGACGATCGAGAGCTCGGCGTTCCAGGGCAGCTCGCCGTCAAACGTGTAGATCCGTATCGAGGACTCCACGTACGCGCTCAAGTTCACGGCAATGTCCGTGCGGAACTCGATCCGGATCCATTGGGGGAGCGTCGCGTTGGCCGGCAAGGTCACGGAGAAGCGGTCGAGGACGCCGAGCCCGGCGGGCCCCGCGATCCCCGTCACGGGGCCGAGCGTGGAAGTGCCCTGGCCGACGTACTGCACGAGGAAGGAGATCGGCGGGACCGACCGGTTCTCGATGCGAAACACCTGGAAAGGCCCGATCTTCCCGCTCTCGGCGCCGTCGAGGCCGTCGGAGGCGAGGAAGCCGTAGGTGTGGTTCCCGCTAAGGAGCCGGCCGAGCCATTCATACTCGACGCCCGCCTGGAAGTCATAGGGGCCGAGGCCCACGATGGTCATCGCCTTGAGGGGCTCGGGCTCATGGGAGATGTTGAGGAACACCTCGGAGGGCGGGTCGCCGTCGGGGTCCGTGTACACGACCTTGAACCGCCAGGTCGTGGATTCGAATGTGTTGACGCCGGGGACGGGCCGGAGGTTGTCGAGCGGAACGATGAGGAAAGGCGCCGTGTTGTCGATCACGCGGATGTCGAGAACCTTTTCCGAGGAGAGGCGGAGCTCGTCGGTCACCTTGAGCTTCACGCGGAAGTCGCCCGGGAACGTGTACGTATGGTTCGCTTCGGCGGACGTTCCATTTGTGCCGTCACCAAAGTCCCACAGGAAAGTCAGGCTCTGGTTGTCGGGGTCGGTCGTGCACGACGAGCTGAAGTTGACCGCCTCCCTTGTGCGGTGGGTGAACCCGGGCGCGGGCGAGTCGATGCAGGCAATGGGGGGGCGCCCGGGGATGAGCCCTAGGGTGAGGATCGAGCCGCCCACGGTCTGGAGGTGCAGGGTGCCGCCGTAGAGGGCCGCCGGGCCCGCCAGGGGCCCGAGGATCCCGGGCTCAAAAACCCAGTCGACGTCCCCCGTGCCCGCCGAAACGGCGAACAGGCGCTCGGAGCCCGTGAAGACCGTGCTGTTGCCGACCGCGCGCACGCCGTTTCCCGGCTGCGGGGGGAATAGAGAGCGGTTCCAGTCGAGGACGCCAGAGCCCGCGACAAGCGCGCTGAGATTCGACTGCGTCGCGACGAAGAGGCGCCCGTATGCCGAGGCCATGGGCCCCGTGATCGGTCCGTCGAGCGTCGCCGTCCAAGCGGGCACGGGCGAGAGCGGGCCGAGCGAAAAGGCCGAGACGTTCGCAGGGCCGTTCACGGCAAACACGAAGCCCGCGCCGGCAACCGGGGGGACCGACGTGCGGCCGCCAAGTTGCACGGGCCACCCGGCTGGCTGGGTCCCGGTCGTGAGGTTAAAGGCATGGAGCTCGCCCACGGACGACACAATAAACGCCCACCCGGCGACCACGACGGGCTCGATGCGCAGTGCGGGCTGGTCGGGGGGCGGCACATCGACCGTCGGAAGCTCGCGGAGCGTGGCGGGGTTCGCGACGTCGACCTCGACGAGGCGGTCGGACATTCCAAGGAGGAGCAGGTCGCCGTAGGGGACGAGCGAGGTCGTGGGAACGCCCGAGAGCGGCACCGTCGCGAAGACGGCGCCGTTATCAGGCTCGAGGAACGTCAGGTTCCCCGAGGCGTCCCCGGGGTTTGCCGAAGCCACCACGAGGACCCCCGAAGCGATCGCGGGGGCACCCACGATCGCTGCGGGGGCGCCCCACGACCAGGAGACGTTCGAGCCGTCGTCCCGGCGCACCGCGTAGAGCGTGCGGTTCGTCTTGTCCACGAAAACCAACGTGGGTCCGAAGGCGAGGAACGCGCCGCCCTGCACGTCGAAGGCGTCCTGCTTCCAGAGGAGGATGTTGTTCTGGGGGCTGTCGGTCTCAAGGAAATTCGAGCCGTGAGCGTCCGCGTACCTCGAGAGCCATCCTTCGAGGCGGGGCAGGACCTCGATTGTCGTGTTCGCCGAATTGTCCGTAAGGTCGCCGTCGGGCGGCGTCACATTCAACAGCCTCACCGTGAGGTTGGCCGACCCTGCCTGGGGGAAGCGCAGGGGCGCCTGGAGAGTCACCGCCCCGTTGAGGATCGGGACATCCGAGACGTTCCACGAGGCGACCGGCGTGGGGGCGCCGCCGAAGTCGAAGGTCGCCTCGACCTCAGCCGAACCGCGCTTGTCGCCCCAGTTGCGCACCGTCACGCTGAGGGTCAGGGGCTCGCCCGCGTGGGGCGTGGGGTCGGAAAATGCGATGTCGGACGCTTGGACCGTAAGCTGGGGCTGCGCGCCGAAGGCATAGAGCGCGCCGTCGAGGGCGGGGACAAAGATCATCTCGGCGGCAACGGCCGGCGGCGCGGTCACCTCGTCGGGAAGCGCGTAGGACCAGACGAGCCCGCCTGAGGCGAGGAACACCGCGACCGTACCGTCGCGGGCGGCAGCCACGACGCGGCCGCTCACGGCCGCGGGCGAAGCGAGCATCGAGGCGTTGTCGCCGACGGCCCGGTTCCAGACCTCGGTGCCGTTCGCGGAAAGGTCGAGGGCGCGCAACCGGGCGTTCGTCCCCGTGAGACCGCCCGCCTGCTGCCCGGCCGTTGCCACATACATGAGGGAGCCGAAAACGGCGGGGGTGGCCTCCATGCGGCCCACGTCCGGCGAGGTCCAAAGCGGCGCGCCCGTGAGGGCGTCAAACGCGCGTACATACCCGGCGTCCACGTCGGCCGCAAGGTACGAGAAGCCCGCCGTCGCCAGGTAGACCGCGCCCCCAGCAACGACGGGCGAGGCGCGCAGGTAGCCCAGCGTGACGGTCTGGTTCCAGACCTCGGCACCGGTCGAGGCATTGAACGCCCAGACCGTCGGGGGCACGTCCCACGTGGGCGTGAGGAGGTTGTGGATGCCGGCAGAGGCGGCATAGACGACCCCACCCGAAACCGCGGGCGACGCGATGGCCTCGGAGGTGAGGTTGGCGGACCATAGCAACGACCCGTTCCCGGCGTCGCGCGCGTAAAGCCAGTACGTCAGCGAGCCGTAGTAGACGATCCCGTCAACCACCGCCGGCGACGAGTGCACGAATTGGAACCCGTCGGCCAGGCTCGCGTTCTCGGTTGCGTTCCATAGGGGGGCGCCCGTCGCCGTGTCGAAGGCGAAGAAGTTCGGGCGCCCCGGGGACGCTTCCGAACCCACGAAGACTGTGCCGTTCCACAGGGCGGGCGTTGAAAGGATCCGCCCGCTCGTCTGGCGCGCCCACACGGGGCCGCCGCCGGTCACATTGCGCGCCGTGAGGTCGCGCCCTAGGCCAACGTAGACGATTCCGTTGTCCACGACGGCCCCGCCTTCCGGCTTGTCAAACGAGTTGTTGAGGTAGCTCCACACGACGTGGCCAAGGGGCGGGAGCGTCGTGTCCGTTTCACCCGTGTGCTCCGGGTTCGCGTGGAACATCTTCCATGAGCCTAGGGGGTAGTCGGGGTTCGAGAGGGGGAGCGCGGTCCGGGAAGGCGAGGCGTCGCCGAGCGCGACACTCGGGAGCGCGACGAGGCACGCGAGGAGCGCCGCCGTGGCCCTGCGGGACGACCTTGCCGGAACCAGACGAGCACACCCTTCGAGAATCGCCGTACGCCCGCGAGTCAGGGCCAGGTGCCCGAGCGCCTTCGTGCGCCCTCATTCGAGGTCGCGTCATAAAGGTTGCCTGACGGCCATCGAACGGGGAAGCCACCTGCCGAGGTGGACTTCACGCCCAGTCGACAATCGTGCGGCCCGTCATCTCGGGGGGGCGGGGCAACCCGAGCAGGTGGAGGAGTGTGGGTCCCACATCGGCCAGGATTCCGTCTGCGACCCGCAGGGGCCGTCCCGAGACCGCCAGGAGCGGCACGAGGTTTGAGGTGTGCGCCGTGTGGGGCTGCTCCTTGCCGTCGACGACTTGGACCATCACCTCGGCGTTCCCGTGGTCGGCCGTGATGAGGAGTAGGCCGCCGCGCGGCAGGGTAGCCTCCGCGATCCGGCGAAGCGATTCATCGACCGCAAGGACGGCGCGCTTCGTGGCTTCCAAGACACCCGTGTGCCCGACCATGTCGAAGTTCGCGAAGTTCACGATCGCGAGGCGGTAGGTGCCCGACTCGACGCCGGCCACCACGGCGTCGGCGATTTGGCCGGCGGACATCTCGGGCTTCAAGTCGTAGGTAGCGACCTTCGGGGAGGGCACGAGAAGGCGCTCCTCGCCGGGGAACACCTGCTCGCGCCCGCCGTTGATGAAGTACGTGACGTGGGCATACTTTTCCGTCTCGGCGACGCGCAACTGTTTTGCGCCGGAGTCGGCAACGACAGAGCCGAGGCACTCGCGGACCTCGACCGGCTTGTAGAGGGCGGCGACCTCCCGGTCGAATGCGTCGACGCGCGCCATCGTCGCGTACTGGAGGAGCGAGACCTCCTCGCGGGAAAAGCGCGAGAACGACTTGTCGAGGAAGGCGTGGGAGATCTGGCGCGCCCGGTCGGGCCGGAAGTTGAAGAAGAGCACGCTGTCGCCCGATTTGATGAGGCCCTGGCCGCCCTCGACCGCGGCCTCAAGGGCGGTGGGCTCGACGAACTCGTCGCCCTCGTTGCGAGCGCGCGCCTTCGCAATCGCGTCGGCACCATCCTTCGCCTTGTGCCCGTCGCCCTGCGTGAGGAGCCGGTAGCCTTTCTCCGTGCGGTCCCAGCGGTTGTCCCGGTCCATGGCGAAGTAGCGCCCCTGCACGGTTGCCAGGCGGCCAAGGCCCAACTCGCCTGCAAGCGCCTCGACGTCCGCGAGGTGGCGTTCGGCGCAGCGGGGGGGCACGTCGCGCCCGTCGAGGAACGCGTGGGTCCACACGCGCGGCAGGCCTGCGGCCTTGGCTGCGCGCAGGAGGGCCTTGAGGTGGAGGATGTGCGAGTGGACGCCGCCGTCGGACACGAGCCCCATAAGGTGGAGGGTGCCCGGAGCTCCCGCGGCTCGCGCGAGGAACTCCTTGAGGACGGGGTTCAGGGCAAAGGCGCCAGTCCGGATGTCGCGGTTGATGAGCGTGAAGATCTGCCAGACGATCTTGCCTGCGCCGATGTTGAGGTGGCCGATTTCGGAGTTGCCCATCTGGCCCTCGGGGAGCCCCACGTCCTCGCCGGAGGCGGAGAGCCGGCCCGACGGGTAGGTCGAGAATGCGCGCTCGATGAAAGGCGGGTGAGCTCCCGTGGTGGCGTTGTGGGGGCCCGGAGGGGCAATCCCCCAGCCGTCCACGACAACGAGGACGGCGAAGGGGAACGGCTCTGTCAAGGCTCCACGCGGCGGCAAACGAGGCGCGCGTTAAAGCCTTTCGTGGGGGGCGGGGGGGCGGGCGGCGAGTGCAGGGGGTCGGATTTGAACCGACGATGTCCTTCGACACCGGATTTTAAGTCCGGCCCATTGACCAGGCTCTGGCACCCCTGCGTTATGGCAAGTCAAGGCAGCCCCGCCCGCCCTGCGGGTGGGGACTAATCACGATAATAAGTCAAAGGGGACCGCGCGGCGGCGGGTCGCGAGGGGCCACATGGTCGTCTTTGCCGCCTTTCGCTTGCGGCGACCTTTCGAGGCGCCGGCACCACAGGATGGCCGCGAGGTAGCAGATAATCGTTAGGGCCACTGTCATAGAAGGGACGACCTGCGTGCCAAGCGCAGGGTCAATCCCTTGTGGCAGGCGGGGGTGCGTCCCCAGCACGTAGTCCGAGAAGTCGCCCAGGGCGAGCCAACCACCTGCCAGGGCCGCGAAGGACGCGCGCGGGAGCCGCATCCCCTTGAGGAGCACGCCGGCTTGGACGGCCTCGGCGGTGTGGAGGGCGAGGAGGGTCTGCGTGAGCGGCGCGCGGTCGGGCGCGAAGAAGTCCGCGCGGTAGAGCCAGAAGACAAGGACCGTCCACACGCCGTATTTCAGGAGCGAAACAAAGGCAAGGAGCTCGAGGGCCGGGCTGCGCATCTGTCCGCGGAACCACCACAGCGCGAACACGAGGACCATAAGGAAGGGGCCGGTCGGCGAGTCGGGCACCAGCGGGAGGAGGTACCACGGGGTTTCGTTTAGCTGGGCCCAGTAAAACATGATCCCGTAGGCGACGCCGCCTACGTTCGTGAGGGTGACCGCAAGGGCGAGTACCTTGACTTCGCGGAAGGCCGTGAGGAAATTCAGTGCGCGGTCGGCCAGGGTGGCGCCCTCGAGGTAGGACCGAAGCGGCCTCGACACGCCCGTTGCCCCCCTCGTGCCTAAAGCGCCGCCGCCCTTCAAAACGCCTCTGGGTGCGACGCTCGAGCGCGAGCGTGTCGCCCACCCTCCCCTTCGCGGGTTCAAGTGCGATGTTCGCGTTCGTTGGGGCGGCGGGTTGCCCGGGACGGGCAACCCTCACGTTCTCTAGAGAGGGGGCCGCGGCAAGGGGGCGCGGGAGGCCGCAGTGAGCGGCGAAGGGTTAAGGGGGCGCCCTCACGTGAGTCCTCCGTGCGCTTGGCGGTCCTCGCGGCCCAAGACAAGGCGTCGCGGCGGGTCCTGCAGGAGGCCCTCCGGCTCCTGCAGGCGCACCACAAAGATGTGGCCGTGCGGCAGGACCTGGAAGGCGCCGCGCCCGACCTTGTCGTTGCCGTCGGGGACAACCGTTTCTTGCTCGACGCGCTCCACGACGTCCCCCCGGGGGCCGCGGTCCTCACGGTTGGCCAGGGGTTCCTCGCGGAGGTCGCGCCGGAGGGCCTTGCGGCGGCGCTCCCGAAGGCCCTCGCGGGCAAGGTGACGATCGAAGAGCGGCTTCGCCTTGAGGTCACGCTCGATGGGCGGCACCTTCCTCCCGCGCTCAACGAGGTCGCGCTCACGTCAAGCCGGGGCGCGGGGTTCTTGCGGTACTCGCTCGAAATCGACGGAGAGCGCGTGTGGCGGGATGCAGGCGACGGGGTCGTGGTCTCGACGCCGACGGGCTCGACGGGCTACGGCCTCTCCGCGGGGGGCCCGGTCGTGATGGAGAACGCCCAGACCCTCGTGGTCGTGCCCATCTGCTCCGCTACGGGCCAGCGGCCTCTTGTCCTGCCGCGGGAAGCCCGCGTGACGGTCGCGGACGTCGAGTCCCGCCTCGGGCGCGTGCTGGTGCTTGACGGCCGCAGGCGGTACCGAGTCCGGGAGTCGGGGTTCTCCGTGGAAGCCTCGAAGCACCCTGCGCGCTTCGTGAGGCTCGGCCGCACGAGGTACCTTCAGGTCTTCGGGAAGCTCCACACGAGGCGCGCGGGGGCCGAGCTCCCGATGGACGCCGCACCTTCCGCCAAGTTCGTTTTCCGGCTCCTTGCCGACCAGGGGACGCTTTCGGAGAAGCAGCTCATCGCGGAATCGGGCCTGCCGGAGCGGACGGTGAGGAGCGCGCTCACGTACCTCGTGCGCGAGGGCCTTGCGCGGCGCGCACCCTCGCTCCGGGACGCGCGCGAGGCCGTGTTCGCGCTGAAGCGCTAGGGGTCACGACCCGCGAGGGCCCGGGGGCCCGGCATCGTCGTCATCGTCTTCGGCGCCCGATACCGACTCGATCGCCCCCTTGATCGCCTCAATGCCCGAATCGAGGGAGGAGGAGGCTTTCTCCTGCACATCAACGATGAACTGGACCGTGACCGTCGTCGCGGCCGCGAAATGGCGGACGCCCGGCATGAGGCCGTCATCGGCTTCAAGGCGCAAGGCGTCGAGCAGCGCGCTGCGGGGCGCTTCGCCCTCCTCCTTCACCCTTGAAAGCAGCGCGGCGGATACGAGGATCGCCGCGGCCGCGCCGGCAAAGAGCAGGGGGAACCGGGTGATCTCAAGCAACGGGACGCCGCCGCCCACGGGCAGGCCCAGCTGAATCGAAGTCCCGCGCAGGAATACCGCCGCGGCGCCGCCGAGAATCGGACCGAGACCCGTCGCGAGCGCCCGCACGAAGGAAACCGCGGCGAGGAACGACGGGGCATCGGGCCCGCGGCTGAGTTTGAAGGCGAGGTTCCACGCCGTGAGGTCCGCGCCTGCGGCGGCAAGGGCGAGGAGCACCTGGATCACCACGATGAGGGCGACCCGGAGGAGGCCAGGCGCGGTCGGCAAAAGAAGGGAAAGGAGGAGGGCTGCCGAAAGGACGGGTACGCTGACTGCAAGGATCGGCTTGTTGCCGAATCGGTCCGACAGGCGGCCCCATAGCCGCAGGAAAACGACCGTCGAGCCGATCCCCACGAGCAGGAGGAGCGTGACGAAGGAGACCGGCATCCCGAGGTCAACGAGGAGGAACACGGGGAAGAAGGGCACCGTGAAGGTCGTCGCGAACCACCATACGGAGAGCCACCCCAGCATGCGGCGGTAGTTCAGGTCCTTGAAGGGGAGGGAGAGCGAGCGGCGCAGCGGCACTTGGCGCGGGTCCTCGGCGGGGGGCGCGTGGGGCATTTGGGCAAGGATCGCCGAGGAGACCATCCCAAAGGCCGCGGCGGTGGCAAAGAGCGCCGCAAAGGCGAAGCGCGAGGCCTCCTCGCCGCCACCGGAGCGCACCCAATCGAGGAAGAAGCCCGCGCCGAAGAGCACGGGCGCCGACACCGCGACGAGCGCAGACCCGCGGCTGCCGAAGTAGCGGCCGAGCCTGTCGGCGGGGACGAGGTCGCGCATCCACCAGAGCCAAGCCCCGCCGGCCAACGCACTGAACGCCGACCAAGACACGAAGGAGACGAGGACCGCGAAGGCGCGCGCCTCGCTTGGCAGGAACAGCAGAGCCGCCGTGACGCCAAGGAGGGAAAGACGGCCCGCGCTGGCGAAGAGCACGGTCATCCGCCGGCGGTCGTGCCACCTGCGCAGGAGCGCAACGTTGGGGATCTGGAGGAGTTGGGCGAGGAACGGCAGGGCCGTGAAGAGGCCATATTGGAAAGCCCCCATGCCCGAGGAGTAGACAAAGGCCGCAAGGACCGCCCCGCTCGTGAGCGTGAAGGTCGCGAAAGCGAAAGCGCCCTCGACGACGCCGAGCTTCAGCCCACGCTCAAGTTGGGCTGGCGTGATGGAGGGGTCCGGCGCGGGCATCGAACGGGGATGCGCACGCACCTATTCGCCTTTCGGCGCGGCGCGGGACGAGCGGCCTTGAGGGCCTCGGGCCATGGATTATTACAAATGGCGGGCCTGGTGGCTCCTGTAGAGCCGATCAACGCACGCAGGGGACTCGCACTCATCCCCCCATGCCCGTGGGACGCCGCAGCCCCGGGGCCCACCTGTGCGCAAAGGCCCGAAAAGGAGGAGGCGCGCTGCTCGTCGTTGCATCGAACCGCCTGCCCGTGTCGGTCAAGCGCAGGGGCGCGGGCTTCGACCTTGTTCCGACCCCTGGCGGCCTTGCCGTGGGGCTCGAATCCCTGCGGTTAGAGGGCAAGCTCAGATGGGTCGGGTGGCCGGGAAATGTGGCGCCGGCCATCCGCGGCGCGGTGTCGGCGCGCCTAAAGGAGGCCCTCGGCTGCGACCCCGTTTTCTTGCCCCAGCGCCTCGTGAGGCTCTATTACAACGGGTTCTGCAACCGGACCTTGTGGCCGCTCTTCCACGGCCTCCCATCGATTGCCCGATTCAACGAGGCCGAGTGGCGCGCCTACGCGGAGGCGAACGCCTTGTTTGCCGAGCACCTCAACCACGTCGCGGGCCCCGACGACTCCTTCTGGATCCAGGACTTCCAGCTGCTGCTTGTGCCCAAGCTCTTGCGGGAACTGCGGCCGGAAGCGAAGATCGGGTTCTTCTTGCACATCCCCTTCCCAGCCTACGAGACCCTGCGGGTCTTGCCGTGGCACAAAGAGCTGCTTGAAGGCCTGTCGGGGGCGGACCTCGTGGGCTTCCACACGTACGACTTCGCGCAGGCCTACCTGTCGTGCCTCCGCCGGCTGCTCGGGGTCGATAACAACTTGGGCGAGGTGGTCTTGCCGGGCCGCTCGTTCCAAGTCGACGTGTTCCCGATGGGCATCGATTTCGCGCGGTTTGCGGCGGCCACGCAAAAAGCCGACGTGCAGAGGGAGGTTGCCAAGCTCCGGGCGGGCGCCCCGGGCAAGCGAATCACCATGTCCCTTTCGCGCCTCGATTACACGAAGGGGATCCCCCAACTGCTTGACGCCCTCGAGCTCTTCCTCACCGACCACCCGGAGTGGCGCGGCCGTTTCCACCACTTGCTCGTGACCGTCCCTTCGCGCGAGAACGTGGGCGAGTACCGCCAGCTCAAGCGTGAGATTGACGAGCGGGTGGGCCGACTCAACGGCCGCTACGGGACGGTGGGGTGGACGCCCGTGCGGTACATCTTTCGGTATTTGCCTTTCGAGCAGCTCGTTTCGCTCTATGCCTGCGCGGACGTCGCGCTCATCGTCCCCAGGCGCGACGGGATGAACCTGATCGCGAAGGAGTACCTGGCCTCGCGGGCGGACGGACAAGGCGTCCTCATCCTCAGCGAACTTGCGGGCGCGGCGCGCGAACTCACGCAAGCGCTCATTGTGAACCCCAACAGCCGCGAGGAAATCGCCCGCGCCTTGCACACCGCGCTCGAAATGCCGGCGGCCGAGAAGGCCAAACGTGCAATGCCTATGCGAGAGCAGCTTTCCGCCCACGACGTCGCTTCGTGGGCCGGGCGGTTCCTCGTTCGCCTCGACAAGGCCGCCGAACGGTCGCGCCGGCTCGCCGCAAGGCGCCTCACGGCGGCGGCGAGCCGTGACCTGGTAGGCGCCTTTGGCGCGGCACGGGAGAGCCTTCTCTTGCTGGACTACGACGGGACGCTCGTGCCCTTTGCCCCCGACCCCGCGGCCCCGGCCCCGGACGGCCCGTTGCTGGAGCTGTTGGCGTCCCTCGCATCCCGTCCGGGGGCGCGGGTCGTCATCCTTAGCGGGCGCGACCGCACGACCCTATCGCGCTGGTTTGGCGAACTTCCGGTCACGCTCGTCGCGGAGCACGGGGTATGGGTCCGCGAGGCCCACGCGCGGGCTTGGGAACGTGTCGTGCGGTCGGACACGGCCTGGAAGGGTCCGCTCAACGAGGTCTTGAGCCTCTTTGTCGACCGCATCCCCGGGTCGTTCGTGGAGGAGAAGGAGTGCTCCCTCGTTTGGCACTGGCGCGGAGCCGACCCCCACATCGGGGCCGATGCGGCGCGGGAGCTTATCGAAGCCCTCACATCGCTCACGGCAAACACCGAGGTGGTCGTGTTGCCGGGCAACAAGGTTGTCGAGGTCAAGACGGCCGCCGCGGGGAAAGGCCCCTTCTTCTTGGAACGTTTCGGGGAACGCGAGTGGCCCTTCCTGCTCGCGATCGGCGACGACCTGACAGACGAGACCCTCTTCCGGGCGCTTCCGCCAACGGCCCACTCGCTTCGGGTTGGCCACGCCGCTTCGGCGGCTCGCTACAACATCGAGGACACCAGCGCTGTGCGGGAACTGCTCGGGCGGATGGCCGCGGTGGCCACGCAGTCGCCGGAAGTAAGTGCCCCGCCGGCCTGAGGGAGTGTCCCAAGCCAGCGAAGCAAGCCCGGGCCCGGTGTACCCGGACCTAGGGCGCATTGCGGCCCCGGGGAGCTCGGATTGCCGGCCGCGGGGGTCACGGGGCCGGTTTGGTCTCGCGGGGCTTGAGGGGCTTTGCCGGCACGCCGCCGACGAACCCCTCCACGTCGCTGTTCACAAGCGACATGGCCGACACAACCGTCCCCGGCGCGACCGTGACGCCCGGAAGGATGAGGGACCTAGCGCCGACCACGGCGCCTCGCCCGATGACCACGGGCCCGGTCCGGTACTCGCGCTCCATGTACTCGTGCGCGAGGACCGTGGTCCCGTACCCGATGATCGCCTCGTCCTCGATCGTGATGAGCTCGGGGAAGAAGATGTCCATGGTGGCCTCGAGGCCCACGGAAACGTGGGACCCGACCTTCATGCCCATGCGGCGGTACAGCCAGTTCTTGAGCCTCAATGAAGGCGCGCCCCTCGCAAGCCGCATCAGGAAGTAGTTGCGCCAGACGCGGTGGCGGGGCACGGTGGCGGGCCAGTGCCAAAGCGAGTTGTGGACGCCCGCGGACGGCCGGGTAGTCAGGCGGCCGTGGCGGCGGGCGACTGTCGAGGAAACAAGGTCGGGCTCAACCCGCTCAACCCGCTCATCGCGCTGGGGCGGCGCTGCTTGTTGGCTCATGCGCTCACCGCCTGGGCGGGCTGGCGGATTGCGGCGGCGAACTTGGAGGCGCTGAGTTCGAGCGCGAACGCCCGCCGCCCGTCAATGTCAATGACCGGGACTTGGTGGCCGAGGGTTGCCCGCAGGTCCTCCTCGGCGTCGATGTCCACGACTTGGAGTAGCGACCCGTCGCGGTACTCCGAGCGCAGGACTACACTCGTCGGCCCGCAACTGCAAGGCGCAAAGCGAAGGCGCGGGGGGCCAAGGAGCCGCGCCATCTCACGCTCGACGAGCGCGAGGGCCTCCTCGCAAAGGCCGCACCCTTCGCGCGTGTAGAAGCGAACGTCGGGCACACCGCAAGGGACGGTGGCGTGGAGATTTCTAGGCTTCGCCGGGGCCGGGGGCGCGCAAGGGCCCCTTGCGGGCCCAAAAACCGGCCAAATCCGCGCTTCTGGCTCGCGCGAATCTGGCCCATTCGCAACCCGGAAACGCTTATTAATGAAAACCCGCTTGTGCGCCTTCCCCACCTTTGGGTCGGGATTTGGAAAAGGGAGGCATCGCTTGGCGCAGGAGAAGCAGCAGCAAGCCAAGCAACTTAGCCGTGCGGAAGCCCGTCGGACCAAAGACAAGTGGAAGTCGAAGAAGTGGTTCAACATCTACGCGCCCCCGATGTTCTCGAGCGCTCTCATCGGCGAGGGCCTCGCCGAGGAGGCGGGCCTCCTCATGGGACGCGTGCCCGAGATCACCATGCAAGAGCTTACCGGCGACTTTGCCCAGATGCACGTAAAGCTGCGCTTCAGGGTGAATGAGGTGCGAGGCCAGGACGCGCACACGGTGTTCATCGGGCACGACCTCACCTCGGACTACGTCCGCCGGCAGACGCGGCGCAAGCACTCCAAGATGGACGTGTGCAAGGACATGGTCACGAAGGACGGGTGGCACGTGGTCATCAAGCCCCTTGCGATCTCGGACCTGCGGATCAAGTCCTCGCAGCAGACCGCGATCCGGACAATCCTCGAGAACGCGATCGTGGAGATTGGGGGCAAGCACACGCTCGTCGAGCTGACGAAGATGATCGTCGGCGGCGACCTCTCGAAGGAGCTCACGATGGCCGTCAAGGGGATCTACCCCGTCAAGCGGATTGAGATCCGGAGGAGCGAGGTCCTCGCGCGCAAGTTCGAGGTCCCCGAGGAATTCGCCGACAAGACGGCGGAGGCTGTCGTGGCCGTTGGGGCCCCCGTGGGGAGCGAACCCGCTGCCCCGTCGATCGCGGTGCCGGCCCCCGCAGCCCTGCACGCATCGCCCGCGGAGTTCCCGGAGAAGGAGGCGGTCCTCGGTCGCCTGCTCAGCGTGCCCGGGGTTGGGCCCTCGAAGGCGCTATCGATTTTTGATTCGGGGATCCACACGCTGAAGGACCTTGAGGCCGCGGACACGAAGCGCCTCATGGAAGCCGACGGCATCACGGACGCAATGGCTTCCAAGGTCGTCGAGCACCTGCGCAAGGCGCCCGCGTCGGCCGGAAGCGCAAAGCCCCTGCCAGGGGCGCCCTGAACGGGCGCTGCCTACGCCGGCGCCGCATCACCGGCCGCGGGCGTCCCGGGCGGAGGTTGCGAAAGGGCCCACCGGACGGCGGCGAAAACCTCGGCAATCTTGAAAGGCTTCGAGATGAACCCCATCGCCCCGGCGGCGATGGCGTCCTCCCGGTGCGCGGTGTCCGACGAGACGAAGATCACTCTCGCCGTCGGGTCGATCGAGCGGATCGCAGCGGTCGCCTCGACGCCCGTCATCTTGGGCATGATGTTGTCCATGAGGACGAGGGGCTTTTGCTCGAGGTTTGCGTAACGGGTGATGGCCTCATCGCCGGAACCGACGGTCGAAACGCGGAAGCCCTTCGCTCGCAACATCTCGCTTACCATCTCGCGGTGGAAAAGCTGGTCGTCGACGACGAGGACGTCGCAGGGCTCGGCCTCCGAGTCGTCTGCGGCCATGGGGCCCCCAAGGAACTCAACCCCGGGCCGGGGTACAAAAGCGTTGCCTTGCGCGCAAGGCGCCGACCGGCGGGTGACCGTTCAGGTCAGAAGCACGGAGCAGCCCCCGCCAAGCGAGAGCTGGAGCACCTCGCGGCCCTTGAGGGCCCGCCCGAGGGAAGGGGCGACGACGAGATGGGCGCGCCCGCGGATTGCCCGCTCGACCGCTCCGTGACCAGGTTCCAAAAGCTCGGTCAAATCGACAAGGCCAAGGCCGGCTGTACGTGCGTAATTCTGGACGAACGTCGCTTGCTCATGGGGTTCCCGGTCCCCCTCGAACGTAACCACGAGCAGCGTGAGCCGAGCGCCAGAGGCAAGCGCCGCGTCGCAGGCGAGCATGCCGGCCAAATCTGCGCCCTCGGCGCCGTCAATGAGGGCGGTGATGTACTCCGGCACGCGCCCGCGGGCGGCAACCAGCACGGGAAGGCCAAGCGCGAGAGGGATCGACGCCACCTTGCGCGCCGCCATCTGATCCGGCCGCGTGCCGATGGCCGTCCAGGGAAGGACGATGGCCCAAATGGCCCCGTCCTCCGGGGCCCCTTGGAGCGCGGCGGCGGACGGGTCGTACTGCACCTGCGGGATGTTGACCGCGGCGCGGGCGCGGTCGAGCTCAGAGGTGCTGAGGGCGAACCCGGCAAGGACGGTGGAAGAGGGCACCCGGGCTCGAAGCCGCGCCTCGAGGGCTTTCCGGTGCTCTTCCGGCTCCCGCTCGTAGGGGACAAGACCCACGACCGTACCCCCCGATCCGGCCGCCAGCGGCCCTACCTCTCCCGCGACGACCTCGAGGGCGCCAACGTTCGGGGGAACGAAGGCGAGTCCAGAAATCGCCTGCCCGTGCGCGCGCGGCCCGAGCATCGCCACGCGGGCCGCTGCAAGGGCGGGCGGAGCCCCGCTGAGGATCACGCTGTCACGCCCCTCGAGAACGAGGTCCGGCGTGGGAACAAGGACCTTCCCCCGGCGGGTGACCGATTGCACCAGCACGCCGCGGGGAAGTTCCAACGCGCTTGCCGGCTTGCCGGCCGCAGGACTCGTCTTGGCCACGACGATTTCGACCATGGACTCGCCGTACGGGTAGAGCTCCTTGACGAGGGCCGCGCCCGACTCCTCAGCCGTGTTCACCACGGCGTCGGCCCCGAGCGCGCGCAGGCGCAGGACATCGCCCGACTGCTCGGCCCGGGCGATCACCCGCGAGGCGCCGAGCTTTCGCGACTCGCGAACGGCCGCTTCGTTGACGGTCGCGTCGTCCGTGAGGGCGAGGACCACGGCGCCAGGGCCGACGCCCGCCCGCACGAGGTCCTCCACACGGGCACCGTCGCCGACAACAATGCGCACATCGCTTAGCATCGCGGTGAGGAACTTTGCTTGGTTCGCCTCCTTCTCCAGCACAGTGCAGGGCCCCACGGCGCGCGCGACCTCGAAGGCGACCCGCCCGCCCCCCACGAGGATCGGCTGGGGCGCGGGTTTGTCGCTGCGAGCGCGCGCCGGCGCTGCCCACCCTTCCACGGTGGCGCCACGTGGCTCGGAAGGCGGCCGTTCGGTCGCCTGCAGTTTCGCCGCCTGGCGACGCAGGACGAAGGGAGCGACGACCGTGGATACGAGGCTCACTAGGACGACCGTCGAAAAGAGGGATGCATCGAAGATCCCGAGTTCCAACGCGAGGTTCGCGACGACCAACTCAAGGACGCCATGCATGGTGAGGCCAACGCCGAGGGCCCGCCCGACATCGGGCGACTTGCCAAGGATGCGGCTACCTAGCAGGCCGGCGCCGTACTTGGCCGCAAACGCCGCGGGCAGGAGCACGAGGGGGAGCTCGGGCCGCAACAGGAGCGCGTCCGGCGCAAATCGCAGGCCGATGAGACCGAAGAAAACGGGCGCAAGCAGGCCGAAGGTCACCGCCGACGTCGTTTTTTGGATCTGCCTGAAATTCCACTCGCCGAGGATTTGGGGCGAAAGCAGGAGGCCTCCGAAGAAGGCCCCGACGACAAAGTGGAGGCCTAGGAGCTGCGACATGCCGGCAAAAACGAGCACGAAGAGGGTGGACAGGGCGAACAGAGATTCGCGGCCCCTCAGGATCGCTATGGCGCCTCGGAAGATCCGCTGAGCGCCCGGGACAGAGCCCGTCGTCAATCGGAATGCCTGGACGAAAGTGAACACAAGGGACACCAGCAGGGCGGTCTTGAGGATCGTGAGCGCCGCGGCATAAAGTGCCGCGTCGAGCGCCGTCACGCCGCGAATGTTAAGGAGAATCCCGAGCCCTGTAAGGGCCGCAAGCTCGGATAGGACGGCGCAGGAGACAAGCAGGCGGCCCATCGCGTGGTCGGCAAGCCCCACGTCCATGAGAACCCGCACGGCAACCGGCAGGGCCGTGAGCCCGAACACCAGGCCTGCGAAGAGCGATGCCTCGACGCCGAGACCCAGGAGGCTCGCAATGCCAAACAACGCGAGGAAGGGCAACATGAACCCGAGGGCCCCAAGCAGGAGGCCGCCGCCGCGTAGCGAACGGCCTACCCCCCCGATGTCCATCTCGAGACCCGCGAGGTAGACAAGCAGGAACACGCCGAGGTCGCCAACGGCAACGAGCGCCTCGGGGACGTCCGCAGGCGTCTGGGCCGCGAGCCTCAGCACGTAGGGTCCGAGGATCATGCCAGCGAGCACTTCGCCGACGAGCGCCGACTGGCCAAGCCGCTCGAAGACCTCACCGATCGCCCGCGAGGCCGCGAGCAAAAGGAGTATCGTCACGATGAGCTCGGCGACCGCAAGTCCCCCAGGGGGGCGAACCAGGGCCTCGCGCGCGGGGGGTACGCCTCAGCCGCGAATCGAGAGCCGCCAACGGCCGCCCGGCGCGATGCCTTAGTCGACGCGGCCTCATGATCTTTTCGAAGCGCACCGGGCGTGGCTCCGTCACTCCTCTTCGCCCCAGTGCTTGGCGAGGTAGGGGACAAGCCCGGGGGTCACGACGACCTTCTTCCCGACGACCGGGTACCCATACGGGAGTTCGATCTCCATTCCGTCGCCGTAGCGCACGGTGAGCCCGTTGGTGAACTCAATGTCCTCGAGTTTCGCGCCCAGCGCGATCGCTCGCGCGGCGAAGACCGCGACGTCGATGGGCAGCTGGACGGCCCCAAGGTGGCGGGCGGGGAGTTTCGAGCGCCGCGTGATGAGTGCGCGGGTGCGCCCCCGCATGACCTCGCCGCCAAGGATCCCCCCGACGACGAGCGCGTCGAACTCCCCGCAGTCGGACGTGCTAAGCGGCCGGGCGGCCTTCGGGTCAAGGACGAGCGCACGGCCCACGTCGAGGTCGCGGAAGCTGCGCGCGCTAACGTGGACTCCTTCCAGGGCCTGCAGGTGGCGCTGGAGCCGCGGGTCGCGGACATTCGTGAAGTGGACGCCGGGCCCCCAGGTCTTGCAGGCGTGCGCGTACTCGAGCATGAGCCACTTCGAGTCGCGGGGCTCGAGGTTCTCGATGACGAGCCCGACCGCCGGGAACTTGGCGCCCCGCCCACGCTTGGCAAGCCGCTCGCTCTTCAACCGGATGCCGCCCGCACCAGAAGCGCCGCCCCCAACCCATAAATGCATCCCGCCCGATCGACGCCACCTTGACCGCCAAGAAGGTCGTGCCCGACACCTCTGTCCTCATTGACGGCCGAATCTCGGCGATGGTCGGCCAGGGCGAGCTCAAGGGCGCGAACGTGGTCGTTGCGGAGGCCTCGGTGGCCGAGCTCGAGCACCTTGCAAACAGCGGGCGCGGCATCGGCTGGAAAGGCCTGCGCGAGCTTTCCCGCCTGCGCGAGCTTGCTGGCGCGGGGGAAATCGGGCTTGAGTTCTTCGGGTCGCGCCCGACCGATGTCGAGGTGGCCGCGGCCCCCGGGGGCGCCATTGACAACCTGATCCGCTCGGCCGCCCTCGAGGTCGGCGCCGAGCTTGTGACCTCGGACCGGGTCCAAAGCGAAGTCGCTCGCGCGCGGGGCGTGCCCGTGAACTACATCCGGCCCGAGGTCGGCGAGCAGGTCCAGTTCGAGGGGCTCAAGATCCACCGGTTCTTCGACGACCAGACGTTTTCCGCGCACCTCAAGGAGGGCACGGCGCCCCATGCCAAGCGCGGCACGATCGGGAAGATCCGCTACGGCCCCACAGAGGACCGGGCAACCTCGAGGGAGGAACTCCTCGGGATGGCCTCGGAGATCCTCGACTTCGCCTCGCGCGACAGCGAGTCCTTCATCGAGATCGACCGGCGAGACTCCCGAGTCGTGCAGCTGCGCAATTACCGCATCGCAATCGCCTACCCCCCGTTTTCGGACGGAGTCGAGATCACCGCGGTGCGGCCCGTCAAGAAGTTGCGGCTCGACGAGTACGGCTTGGAGCGCGAGCTGGTCGCCCGCCTTGAGGACTACCACCGCGGCGTCCTCATCTCCGGGCGGCCCGGCGATGGGAAATCGACCTTTGCCCAGGCGGTGGCCGACTACCTGTCGCGGAAGGGGGCCGTCGTGAAGACGATGGAGCAGCCCCGCGACATGAGCCTCGGCCGCGAGATCACCCAGTACGGCCCGCTCGAGGGCGACATGGCCCTCACCTCTGAGATCCTGCTGCTCGTGCGGCCCGACTTCGTCGTCTACGACGAGGTGCGCAAGACCAAGGACTTCGAGGTTTTCGGGGACATGCGCCTGGCGGGCGTCGGCCTCATCGGGGTCACCCACGCGAACCGCGCGATCGATGCGGTCCAGCGGCTCATCGGGCGCGTCGAGCTTGGGATCATCCCGCAGGTCGTCGACACGGTGATCCACATCGTTGACGGGGCGGTCGCGCAGGTCCTCGAGCTCGATTTCACGGTGAAGGTGCCGGAAGGGATGTTCCAGGAGGACCTCTCCCGCCCGGTGATCTCGATCACGGACTTCCGCTCGGGGCGCGAGCTCTTTGAGATCTACACGTACGGCGACCAGGTCGTTGTGATGCCGGTGGGGCAAGGCGGCGGAAGGGCGGGCGGGGGACACCGCCCGGGGGGCCGGGGCGGCCCGGCGCCGCAGAAGGTCGCGGGCGTCATCAGCGCCGCCGGGGCCGGCGGTAGGGTCGAGGTCATCGAAGAGCCGCGGGGCGGTTTCACGGTAAGGCTCGACGCGGAGGACATCCCGAGGATCATCGGCAGGGGCGGGGAGACGATCCGCTCGATCGAGCGGGAACTTGGGACGAGGTTGCGCGTGTCGCCCCGCGATGGCGGAGGGGGTCGACCGGAGACCCGGCCTGCCGTCCGCTTCCAGGGGAAGTCGGTCCGCCTCTTGGTCGACCCGAGGTGGGCCGGCAAGGAGGTCGAGGTGCTCCTCGGGGGCCGCCCGCTCTTCGAGGCCACCGTGGGCGCCAAGGGCGTCCTCAGGGTCTCAAGGAAGAGCCCGCTCGGCGTCGAGCTCGAGGCGGCGCTCAAACGCGGCGAGGCCGTAAGCGCGCGCCAGCTCTAAGGCCCGCGTCACGCGAGTTCCGGAAGGAGGACGCGCTCGACGGCCCGGTCGTACACGTGGTTCTTGATCGCGAAGAGGTCCTGCATCGAGAACACGAAGGCATCGGGCTCACGTTCAATGAAGCGCTGCTCGCGGCTGAACTTCGCGATCGCGTTTATCGAATCTACGTAGTCCTGGAACTGGTGGTACGCGAGCACTTCGACGGCCTCGCTGTCGGCGGCGACGCGGAAGATCACGGGCTGCTTGTCATAGAAGGGCGCTTCGACGGGGAGTCGGCTTTCGAGAACCTGGTTCGACCGGTAGCGCTGGTGGAGGACGACGAGGACCTGGTAGCCCATCGTGGCGAGGTTTGGAATCCGCACGAGCTTGAGGAGCCCGAGCGCCTCGAAGTGCCGCCGCATCTTCGTCACGGTCTGGCGGGTCACGTCGATCTGCTTGGCGACGGAGCTGTCGTGCATGTCGGGGTTCGCGATGAGCCCGCGGTAGACCTTCTTCTCAATTCGGGAGAGCTCGACGGCGCGCGCCCCTTCGAAGGTGTCGCGCCGCTCCTCCCGGGGCGGGCGCCGGCCCTCGGCCTCCGGCAAGCCGAAGTCGCGCGCAAGGAGCTCCGAGCAGTCGAAGAAATTCGACACACGCGAGAGCGCGAAGGGGAAGTGGATCGCCTCATACCCCTCCGACAGGAGGAATTCGCTCTCCGAGTAGACGCGGAGGAACCGCTCCGTGTTCGAGCGGGCGGCCGAGAAGTTGCGGTTGAAGGAGAGCGCGAACCCCGCACGCTCGTCAGAAGCCAGGTAGAAGACTTCGGGGAAGTCCGCCAGGAGCGACCGGCCAATCTCGAGGCGCTTGGGCTGCGCGACGCTGGCGTTCAGCCTCGCCAGGTTGACGCTGAGCATCTCGCAACCGAGGTGCTGGAGCTGCGGCACCCGGACCGTCATGAAAAGACCGCGAGCCTTGAGGCGGTTTTTGATGGCGGTTACCGTTGAGAGCTTTACGCCGACGCGCTCGGAAAGCTCGCGGTCGTTGAGGCCCGTGTAGCGCACGAGGGCGTGGAAGACCGTCCTTTCGTTCGGCGAGAGTTCCTTGACGATCATGGGGTGGTAGGGGTAGGCCGCCAGTTGGACAAAAAGATATCGGGTCGCCTCCTTGATCAATAATTCGGGTGGCGGGACGCCTCGCACCGACCCATTCCACTACAGCCAGACCCTTTAGGCTGAGGGTGCCTTCCCGGGTCGCCGCGTGAAGGCCGAACGGTTTAACCTTAAGGCTCGCGCTTGCCGCCCCGGGGACGCGCGCGTGGCCTCCGAGAACATCTTCCGGGCCTACGACATACGCGGGGTGTTCAACGAGGACCTCTTCGCGAACGACGCGGTTGAGGTCGCCCAGACCTTCGCCGAGTTCGTCGAGGGGAAGGGGCCGATCTCGCTGGCGCGCGACGGGCGCACCTCCTCCCCGGCCCTTGAGGCGGCCGTGGCCTCGGGGCTCGCGGCAAGCGGCGTCGACGTCGAGACCTTCGGGCTCCTCCCGATCCCCACCGCGAATTTCGCGACATGGCAGGGGTCGTACCACGCCGGCGTCTACATTACGGCCTCCCACAACCCCGCGAAGTACAACGGCGTCCGGTTCCGGCACTCGGACGGCTCGGGCTACACGTCGGAAAACGAGACGATCAAGAAGCTCTTCTTCGAGGGCCGCCGCAGGCGCTCGACCTGGGACAAAGTCGGCCAGATCCGGCAGGGGGACGCCACGCACATCGTGGACCGTTACGCGCACTACCTCCTCAAGCGCCTCCCGGGAATGCGGCCGCTCAAGGTCGTCCTCGACCCCGGCAACGGCGCGGCCGCGGTCACGGCTCCGCGGCTCTTCACGGAGGCCGGCTTCGTCGTGCGCGTGATCAACGGCGAGGTCGACGGCCGCTTCCCGAACCGCGACCCGCACCCCACGGCCAAGACGATCGGGGGCCTGCGGAAGGCCGTGAAGAAGGAGGGGGCGGCCTTCGGCGTGGCCTTCGACGGCGACGGGGACCGGTGCGTGTTTTCCGACGACCGGGGCCGGGCCGTGCAGACGGACAAGGTGGGGATCTTGGTCGCCCGCGAGATCGCGAGGCGAAAGCGCGGCGCGACGATCCTCGCGAACATCCCGTGCTCGATGATCGTGGAGGAGGAGCTCGAGAAGATCCCGGGCACGCGGGTCCAGCGCGTGCGGGTCGGCGACGTCTTCGTCTGCGAGGCGATCCGCCGCTACAATGCCTCGTTTGCCATGGAGATCTCCTCGCACTACTTCCTGCCGGAGTTCTACATCTTCGACGACCCCGTGCTCATGGCGCTCAAGGTCGCCCAGGAGATCGGCGAGTCCGGCAAGAAGCTCTCGGAGCTTGCCGACGAGATCCCATCCTACCCCTTTGTCGAGAAGGGGCTTGCCGTCAAGGACGAGGTCAAGTTCAAGGCGAGCCGCGAGATTGTGAAATACTACAAGGGCAAGGGGTTTGCCCTCGACACGACGGACGGCGCCAAGGTCACGATGGAGAACGGCTGGGGGCTCCTGAGGCCCTCGAACACGCAACCGATGATCCGGCTCTTTGCGGAGGCCAAGACGAAGGACGACCTCAAGCGGATCGTGAAGACGCTCGAGAAGGACTGCGCGAGGGCCGTCAAGCGCGCACTCAGGGCCTCGTGAGGGGATCAGGCGAGCACGCTTTGCGTGAGCGTCCGGGCGAAGAGGTCGACGTCCTGGGGCGTGTTGTAGAGGTAGAAAGAGGCGCGCACGGACCCCTTGAGCCCGTGGGCCTTCATCCACGAGTGGACGCAGTGGTTTCCGCTGCGGACGGAGATGTTGGCCACCTCGTCGAGGGCGAGCGCGATGTCGTGCGGGTCCATCCCCTCGACTGTGAAGGAGAAGATGGGACCGCGGAGCGAAGCGGCGGGCGGCCCGAGGACCCTCACCCCTTTTACGCCCTTAAGCGCGGCGGTGGCGCGCCGGTTGAGCCCATTGCCGTGGCCCTGAATTTCGTCCATGCCAATCGCATCCAGGTAGGTCAGGGCGGCTCCGGCTCCCAGGATCCCCGCATAGTCCTGGAGGCCGCCCTCAAAGCGGCGCGGCGGCTTGAGGAAGGTCGCGGTCTTGTAGGTCGTCTCGACCACGGTCGAGCCCCCTGGGTTCAGGGGCTCCATGCGCGCCAGGTGCTCCCCCTTGCCGTAGAGGAGGCCCACGCCAGTGGGTCCGCACATCTTGTGGAGCGAACAGGCGAAGAAGTCGCAGTCGAGGCGCTTCAGGTCGACCCTTCGGTGCGGAGCCGACTGCGCGCCGTCCAGCAGGAGGGCGGCGCCCTTGTCGTGCGCGACCTCGGCAATTTCGCGCGCCGGGACCGATGTGCCGTCGAGGTTGGCCGTGTGGCCGACGGAGACAAGGCGCGTGCGAGGCCCCACGGCCTCCTTGAGCGCCTCAAGGTCGAAGAGGCCGTCCTGCCCGCTGCGGACGATCGTGTACCTTATGCCGAGCTGCTTGCGCAAGAGGTGCCACGGCGCGAGGTTCGAGTTGTGCTCCTTGTCTCCCGTGATCACCTCGTCGCCGCGCTTCAAGCCGAAGGCGTGGGCGACGAGGTTGATCCCCTCCGTCGTGTTGCGCAGGAAGACGATCTCGTCGGCCGACGGCGCGTTGAAGTGGGCGCGCGCCTGCTCGCGGACGTCGTCCACCATTAGCGAGACCTTTGAAGAGAGCCGGTGGACCGAGCGCTCCGCGCAAACGGGGTAGTTCTCGTAGTAGTCAACGACCGCGTCGATGACCGCGCGCGGCTTGAGCGCCATGCACGCCGAGTCGAGGTAGACGAGCGGCTTGCCGGCGACCTTTGTGGCCAGCGGCGGGAAGTCCTTGCGGATCCGCGGAAGGTCGATAACCGCCACCCCCAAGGCTCGCCGGCCCCTTCAAGGCACTTCGCTGTAGCCCGGCACGCTCGCGATGTCCTTGAAGAAGAGGTCGCGGTCCATCGAGTCCTTGATGCGCTGGCCGGTGGCCTTCCCGAGGGCGATGCAGCGCCTGGCTTCGTCCGCGTTGCCCTGGAGGGCGTGGGCTCGCGCAAGCGCCTCGTAAGCGTAGGCGAGCGGGAAGTCCTTCACGTCCGCGTGCTTGCAGGTTTCGAGCGCACGCTGGGCGTGGTAGAGCGCAGGCTCCGCACGGCCAAGGACCGCGTAGACGTGGGAGATCTGCCACTCGCCGATCGCCAGGTTGTCCGCCGAGCCCACTTCGCCCCAGTGGTACCGCGAGGCGTGCGCGGCGTTGATCATGAGGTCGTTGTCTTCCGACGTTCGCTTGGGCTTCTCGAGGTAACGCCACACGAGGTTGAACAGGTCCTTGGCAAGTTTTTCCCTCTCTTCCCTCGAATACGAACCGATCAAGCGACCTCACATCCTCCGCCGGTTCAAGCCGCGCGCCGGGCCTTGGCCCACCAGACCCAACCTCGGGCGGCGGGATCGAGTTGCCCTTCGATAAGGCCTTTGAGTTGCAACTTCATGAGGAAGCGCGCGGGCGAATCGGGGCACTGGACGCCGTCGGCGTTCGTCGCGGCCTCGACGGCCTGCGTCGTGCGGCGCGCGCCGTCCCCGAGGAGCCGCAGGATGAAAGCGGACGCTTCCGCTTCGCTCATCACCCGGCGTTCGCTCACGGGCGCCCCTCCGCCAAGCGGCCCGACCCGTTGGCGCCCTGCCTGCCCTAGGCCTTCGCCTTGCCGCGCGCCTTGGCGACAACGGGCTCGGTCCCGCCGTTCTTGAGCGCTTTGACGATCTCGTCGGCCGCCTTGCGCCCGGAGAGGAGCATGCCACCGAAGGTGGGCCCCATGCGGGGCAGCCCGTGGGCCGTCGCGACGGCCATCCCGGAGATGTAGAGCCCGGGGAACATGTAGCCCGTCTTCTCGACGACCGCGTCCTCGGACTTCTCGACCCACATGGGGTTCATCCCCGGCAGTTCGACGAGGCGCCGCTTGGCAAGCGACTGGAGCACGCAAGCGTCGTGCCCCGTGGCATCGAGGACGATCTTGCTCTCGAGCGCGATGGGGTCCACGCACGTCACGTTGTGCGGCAGCGCGTTCACGGGCGTCCAGTTCACGACCGCGCCGGCCACGCGGCCGTCCTTGAAGACCACGTCGTCGAATTGCGTCATGTTGATGATCTTGACGCCCGCGTCGCAGGCCGCCTTGATGAGCGCGGAACACGCGTGGGGGCCGTCAACCATGTAGAGCCCGGGCGAGGCCTCCTCGTAGGGGCAATCGAGCTCGTCGAGGATCTTCTGCGAGGGCGCGCGGAAGGTGTTCTTGTTCATGAGGTAGCCGCCGATCCAGAAGCCGCCGCCGATGTAGTTGTTCTGCTCGATCACGAGGACCTTGACGCCCTTCTTTGCAAGGTCGCGGGCGGCCATGAGCCCCGAGGGGCCCCCGCCGACCACGATGACGTCGGACTGGATATATTTCTCGAAGTCGCGGGCAAACCCGCTCACGATCGCCCTTGTCACGGCCGCTTCTCCCACGTTAGCGAAGATTGGCATTTTCTCACCGGTTCCGGACTGCTCCAGAGTAGTCCGTGCAAGGGGGACTTTTGGATTTAAGGGCATCGTTCACAGGGGATGCGCGTGCGGGGCCTGGCTCGCGTTTTTTCCAGTCTCGAAAATGGAATTGGGGGAGGCGGGTTGATAGACGTCGGGAATCTGTAGAGAAGGCCAGGCGCGCGCGCCGGGGGGCCAAGAACAAGCGTGTTCGCGGGGAGGACGGCGGCCCGTCCGCGAAGGCCGCGGGATGAGGCCACCTCGGGCTCCGAGGAGCGGCGCGTGGTCGCGGAGGTCGCGGTCGAACTCAGGATCTCTCCGAGGTTCTCCGACGACGGGGCGCCTGAGGGCACCTGCGAGAGGCCCCTCTCGATCCACATCGATGAGGAGCCCAAGCTCGAGGCGCCAGACGAGCCGGAAGCGGAGCTTGACCTCTCCTTGGCGCTCCTACGCGCCTTCCACGACTGAAGAGCGCCTCAATCTTGAGGCGGCAGTTCCTCCTCGCGGGCGAGCCCGATGACCTTGAGGGCCTCGCGCTCTTCGAAGTGGAGCCGGCCCGGGACGATGAGGCAGTGCATCGGGGGCCCGAGGTCGAGCTCGGAAAGTCGCTCGGCGGCTCCGGCACGCACGAGGGCGTCCGACTCGCCGGCGCGCGCGACGGCCACGCATAGGGTGCGCGGCCCGATGCCGTCGAGGCCGGCGCGCTTTCCAAGACCGAGCAGGATGTAGATCGCCTCGTTTGCCGTCATGCAGCGGCGGGGCTCGGCCTGGATATCGAGCAGCACGAGGGTGTGGAGGCCCGCGGCCCGGTTCTCGAGGATCCTTTCGGCAGGTGACGTGGGCGCGTAGGACTTCTCGGGGTACGGGAGGCTCACGACGCGCCCGGACTTGTAGTGCTGGAGCCCCGCCTCGGAAAAGGCCGTGTGGGTAACGGAGGGCGCAAAGAGGAGGCGCACGGGCAGCCCCCGGCGCAGGGCCTCGACGCGCAGAGCGACGTGGGTCGTTGCGGCCATGGGGTCGCCGGGCACGAGGAGCACGGCGCCGCCCGGCAGCGCCGCGGCCTCGAGGATCTCGGTGCCCTTTTCAATCCGCGCGCGGCCAAGCCTCGGGATCGCGGCGCCGCGCGCGCGCTCGAGGTGGTCGAGGACCGCCTGGGAGAGGAGCGCGGTGTAGTCGTCGGCAAACACGGCGCGCGCCTGCGCCACGGCGGCGAGGGCCGCCGGGGCGAGCCCTTCGGGCCCCCGCGGGCCCAAGCCGACGAAGGTGAGGTGGGGAAGCGGAGGCGGCAGGTCGGCGCCCTCCCCCGAAGTTCAGCGGTAGGTCTCGCGCATCTCGCGCGCGTAGATCCTCGAAATGAAGCGCGCGGCGGCCCCGCCGTGCCGCACGGTGCCGCTCTCCGTCTTGATCGTGTGGATGACCGCCTTGGCCCGCTTGATTGTGAGGATTTCGCCGACCTGGAACTCCTCGTCGGGGGCCGCCTCGATCACCTCGGCGGCCGTCGAGTGGCCGCGGTTGATCGAGACCTTCACGCGCACGCGGTTGAACACCTTCGACCAGATGAGCGGGCGCTCGCGCGCGGCAGCCACGGGCACGCGCTTGCCTGAGGACTCGAGCGCCGTGACGACGATGCGGTCGCGTCCGACGAACATCTCGTCACCCACGGCGAGCTTCTCGTCCGCGTCGACGACGACGGTGGACTTGCGGGAGCCCTCGCCCTCCGAGAGGACGACCTGGAGCACGACGGGCTTCTCCTGCTCGATCCGGCGCTGCATCGTCGTCCCGCAGTTGCGGCATTTGAGGACCCCCTCGACCACGAGCGTGGCGTGGGACTCGAACTCCTTGCCCTTGAGGACCTCGTGGAGGGTCGTCGACTTGCAGGTCTCGCACTCCGCGTAGAGCGCCTTCAGGTTCGGCATGGGTGGGGCCTCCCTTGGGCTCACTGCGAGGGCGGGGCGCCGCGGTAGTCCGTGGGGCAGCCGATGGAGATCTTCGTCGCGACGAGTTTGGCAACCCCGTCGACCACGGAGACCTTCCCTTCCGCGAGGACCTGCTTGCCCGCGGCGAAGTTCGAATCCATCCCCCCGGAAAACAGCACGCGAATCCACACCTTGTCGTCCGAGTAGTCCGTGAGGTTGAAGGCGAGGCTCGCCCCAAGGCTAACCGAACCGGCCTGGACGCCGCCCACGACCGCGACGAGTTGGTCGTCGTAGGTCGCAGGCGCGGCAGTGATCTCGCGCACATCCGTGTACTTCTTGCCCGCCCCCCCCGTGGGCAAGAGGACGGTGAGGAGGATGATGGCTGCGACAATCGTGACAACGAGCGCGACGCGGGGCCCCGGCCGTGCGAAGGCCGACCGCCTGGCCGATGAGGGCGGCGCCCCACGCACAGCGGCTTCGGCGGCCTCGCGCGCGGCCTCAACGCTTGGGTCCTTCGGCAGGGTCATCCTTTTGGGCTCCCTGCAGGGAGCGCTCCAGGGCTTCGGCTCTGGCGCGCAGCTTGCGCTCGTTCGAATGCAGGTGGAGGGCGTATAAAAACACTAGCGCCCAGAATGCGGTGGTGGCCAGAGCCAGCTGGAGGAGGCCGCCGTCCGCGGGCGGCGAGCGCCACCGAACGTCGATCGCCGCTTCGGCCGAATCGATGAGCGTCCCGTTGGAGCCAAGTAGCGAGAAGCGGAAGGGCGTGTTCGAGAGGGTGCCCTTGATCGCTTCGGCCGGCACGGTCACGGTCACGGCCCTCGTCGAAGATCCCGCCTCGAGAGTGGCGGTGGCGTTCCAGCTCGCCCGCGTGTCGGGGTCATCAGGCGAGATCGCGACTTCAACCGTGTAGCTGCGCGCGGCGGTGGACGAGTCGCCCGCGAGGGTGAAGGTGAAGGCGTTGGCGGCGTAACTGTCAAAGGTCTCGTTCACGCCGACGGTGACCGTGACCCCGTTTGCCGGGTCGGCGAGGTGCGCGACGCGCGAGGCCCCCACACCCGTGACGAAACCGGCGGCCGCGCCGCCCTGCGAAAGGAGAAGCGCGACGAGTGAGACGGCCGCAAGGAGGGCCCCGCGAGGGGCGGATGGCTCCGTCATAGGTCGGCACGCTCCTGGAGCGCGGCCACCCGACGGTCGAGCGCCGCCTGGTCGAGTCGCCACCCAAGCAGCGCGAGGAAGAGGAGCACGAAGGCGGCCAAGGCGACCAGCATGACAAGCGCGCCTTGCCCGCCGACCCCTTGGCCCCCGGGCGAAATCACCTTGGGGTGCAAGGACTGGAAGAGGTAGATCGAGAAGTACGAGAGCGGCACGAGGACGTATCCCGCGGCCGCGTAGGTCGCCGAGGTGCGCGCACGCGCGTCGCCCTCTGCAATCTGCCGGCGAAGGGCGAGGTACCCGACGAAGACGAGGCCGAGCACGAGGTACGTGTCGAGCCGCGCGTCCTCGAAGCGCCACGCCACGCCCCACTCGGCCCAACCCCAGAGGGGGCCCGCGAAGAGGACCATCGTGGTGAACAGGAGGCCAAGGGACGCGCAGGCGGCCGCGGCCGTGTCGTTGGCCGGCTTGCCGTTCTTGAGGAAAAGGAGCGAGAAGACGAAGGTACCGGAGAACGCCACGTAGGAGGTTATCGCGGCGCCGAAGTGGAGGTAGAAGATGCGTTGCGCGACGGGCGCGGAGAACCCGGCGGTGAGGGTGGGGGCATAGAGCAGTGAGAGGAGGGTTGCCAGGGC
>Ga0209342_10000910_pt1 | contig 33959 bp, 40 predicted proteins | sample RifCSP16_2_FD_184023 | JGI IMG/M metagenome (GOLD analysis project Ga0209342, IMG submission 184023) | Soil microbial communities from Rifle, Colorado - Rifle CSP2_sed 16_2 (SPAdes) (version 2) | ecosystem: Environmental > Terrestrial > Deep subsurface > Rock core/Sediment | place: Rifle...
CGTGCGGCGCCGCTCGATGAGGCTCGAGAGGAGATCGTACATTCGCGCGTTCGCCTCCTCCAGTGCATACTCCGCGAGGTCCCGGACGGGACACACGACGGCGATGTCGAGGGACTTCCGGCTCTCGACCTCGACGACGTGAATCTCCCGGAGCTTTCCCTTCGCATAGCCCACGAGAAACTTCGCGACCTCGTCGATCGGCGCGATCGTCGCCGAGAGGCCGACGCGGGTGAGCTCAGGCCCGACGTGGTCTTGGAGCCGCTCGACGGACAACGCGAGGAGGGCGCCCCGCTTGTTCCCGCACACTTCGTGGATCTCGTCGACGATGACCCACCTGGCGGTCGTGAAGCTCTCCCGGAACTTCGGCGCGGAGAGGACGAGCGTCAACGACTCCGGCGTCGTGATGAAGATGTGGGGGGGCTTCCGGGCCTGTCGCTGCCGCTCCTGAGCAGAGGTGTCGCCGGACCGCACTGCGACGCGAATCTCCGGGGGCGGGAGGCCCTTGTCCTGCGCGAGGGCCGTCATCTCCTGGAGGGGCTGCTCGAGGTTCCGGTTGATGTCGTTCGCGAGGGCCTTCAGGGGTGAGATGTACACCGCGTAAATCTTGTCCTCGAGCTCCCCGCGGAGCTGCATCGAATACAGTTCGTTGATGATCGTGAGGAACGCAGTGAGGGTCTTCCCGGAGCCTGTCGGGGACGAGACGAGGACGTTCTTCCGCTCGTGGATGAGGGGGACGGCGTACGCCTGGGGCTCCGTGAGGCCGGAAAACTTCGACGCGAACCAATCCCGGACGAGCGGCTGGAGGAGCGCAAGGACCTCCTCCCGGCCGTACTGTCTTGTTACCTTGCGTATCATTGTGTGTCCCTGTGAGAAATCGCGGAGTATAGCGGCAGGTGCTAAAAGAGGTTTCGTCGTGGACCGCCGAATCGGCCCCAAACGTCCTCAGAATTTGAAGGAGGCACAAATAACCGTTTATACGCCCTCCACAATGTTTTGCACCCTATCGGTGCGCCATGGCTCGACTGTGGCCCTTGCTTGCAATCCTCCCGCTACTCGCCCTCGTCCTTGCTCCCACGATGGAACTCGCTGGCGGCCCGACAGAATTCCCTGCAAATCGTACCGACGGGATGGTCCGCTGGACGGCCCCACCCTCCCTCGTGCCTCCGCGGGTCCTCTCGACATCGCCCGCCCCCGGAAGCGTCGTCGGACCCAGTACCGTGATCGATATCCGGTTCACCGCGCGCATGGATCCGGCGTCCGTCGAGGGCGCGCTGAGTTACAGTGACGGAAACTCGCTCTACACGGTCGCGGACGGCACGACGCAGTGGACGAACGGCTCCGTCCCAGACGATACGTTGCGGTTCGATCCCCGCCTCGAGTTCGCGACGGGCGGGACCGTCACGGTGTACATCGACGGCGGCGTGGCGAGGGACTTCGAGGCGAACCTCCTCGATGGGAACCAGGACGGAATCGGGGGGGACGGATATTCGTGGTCGTTTTCGATCATCGCGGACACGACGCCGCCGCGAGTGCTCCAGGTCGAACCGGTCGCCGGGGCCGAGAATGTGTCGATCTCCACGTCGATCCGGGTCGTCTTTAGCAAGGCGATGGTCCGCAGCAGCGTGGAGAACGGGTTCGGGCTCGCGGGCGACGGAGCGCCGACGCTCACGAGGGCGAACGGCACGGTCTCGTGGAGCGGGGCCCGGTTCCCCGACGACACGGTCCTCTTCAATCCGGATCCGAACCTGAAGAACGCCACGACGTACAACCTCACGATCCCCGGAAGCGGGACCACGGACCGCGAGGGACGCGGGCTCGATGGAAACGGGAACGGGGTGTCCCAAGGGTCCCCCGTCGACGATCTACGCATCCAGTTCACAACCGAGGCCGAGGATACGACACCGCCGACCGTTGCGGGCACGACCCCCGCGGCGGATGCGACCGACGTGAATCCGACGACGTGGATCCACGTCGTGTTCTCGGAGCGGTTGGACCGGGCCTCCGTCGAGCAGGGCTTTTCGTACACGGACGGCACGGCCGTCTACACGGTCGCGAACGGGACCGCGAGCTGGGCGTCAGGACTCGACGCGTTCTCATTCCGGCCGACCCGCACCCTCGCGTTCGGGACGCGGTACACGGCAAGTCTCGACGCAACAGTCGCGCAGGACGAGACGGGCAACCTGCTGAACGGCGGGGCGAACGAGACCTGGCGGTTCACGACCGCGGAACAGAGCGACACGGGTCCGCCCCGGATCCTGTGGACGACGCCGTTCGACGGCCAGGAGAACGTGAGCCGGACCCAGCGGTTCTCGATCATCTTCAGCGAGCCGATGGACCGGGCGTCCGTGCGGAGCGGAATCGGGATCACGGAGGACGTCGTGCTCGCGGACTTCCGCTGGCCGAACGATGCGACCGTGGAGTTCGCGGCTCTCACCCCGATGGGGTACAAGACCGCGTACGTCCTATTCGTCCGCGCGGTTTCGAGGGACCTCAGCGGGAACGAGATGTTCCAGTCGAAGCAGATCCGATTTGTCACGGAGCCATGGCGAGGCACCGTGTCGGGGCGGGTCGAAGACACGTCCGGGGATCCCTTGGGCGGGGCGCACGTCCAACTCGGGGGGCGCGTCGTCCTCACGAACGGAACGGGCGACTTTGCGATCGGGTCGGTCGAGCAGGGGGCGTACGCGCTCTCCGTGTCGCGCGACGGATTCGAGGTGTACAGGCAGGAGGTCGTGATCGCACCCGAGCAGGGTGCGCTCGGAACGATCGTCCTGCGACCCGTGCCGCCCCCATCGAACGTCGCGCTCGTGATCGCCGCGGCGGCCGTCGTCCTTGGCGCCATCGTGGTCGTCGCGTTTCTTCGGTGGCGCCGCCGCCCGGAGGCCGAGCCGCCGTACGAGACGTGGAAGCCCGCGAAGGTCGTCGTCATGGAGCCACCCGGCGAGCCCGAGGCGGAGTGGGACGAGGGTGAGCTCGAGGGCGAGCCGCGCTAGCGACTACTCATATTCATAGAAACCGCGGCCCGTCTTGCACCGAGGAGACCCGCAGCGACCATCTTGCGGAGCAGGGGCGCAGGACATTTTCGATCGGATTCGCCGCGGGAAGGGTGGCACCGTTAGGTCTGTGCGGGTGAAGAGGGGAGGCGTTATATGCCGTCGTCGGCTTCCCCGCCCAAACGGACTTCGGCGGGGGGCTCGTTAGTGGCGTTAGACTCCGGTGACATCGCCTGGGTCATCGCGGCCACGGCCCTTGTGATGATCATGACGCCCGCCTTGGGCTTCTTCTATGGCGGACTCGTGAGGAGGAAGAACCTCGTTTCGACGATCGCCCAGTGCTTCGCGATCTTTGCGGTCGTGAGTCTGGTCTGGGCGCTGTGGGGCTACACGCTGGCTTTGGGGCCCTCGTTCAACGGCTTCATCGGCAACCTGTCCAATTTCGGATTGAACAACGTCGGGGCGGCGCCCAATCTCGGGTACTCTTCGACGATTCCGGAGATCCTCTACTTCGCATTCCAGCTCAAGTTCGCGGCGATCACTCCCGCCCTAATCATCGGTGCGTTCGCGGAGCGGATCCGGTTCAAATCCCTCATGATCTACATCGTTCTATGGACGACCTTCATCTACGTCCCGATCGCGCATTGGAACTGGGGACTCGGCGGCTGGTTGAGGTCGTTGGGCGTCATCGACTTCGCGGGCGGTTTGGTCGTCCACACCGCCGCCGGAGTCTCCGCGGTCGCGGCCGCCCTTGTGATCGGGCGACGGGGAGGAATTGGACGTCTAGATAGTCGGCCAAACAATGTGCCCTACGTAATCTTGGGCGCGTCCGTGCTGTGGTTCGGATGGTTCGGCTTCAATGCCGGAAGTGCCCTCGCTGCGAACGCCTTGGCAGTGAATGCGTTGGTTGTCACAAACCTGGCTGCCGCGGCTTCCGCGGTGGGCTGGATGCTCACGGATTGGGTGAGGAAAGGTAAGCCATCAGCCGTTGGATTGTCACTGGGCGCGGTCTGCGGTCTCGTTGCGATTACGCCGGCATCCGGATACGTCGGCCCGATGCCATCCATCGTCATCGGACTCGTCGCCGGGGTCCTCTGCAACTACGTCGCAGGCTGGAGGGCGAGGACGACCCTCGATGATTCCCTGGACGTCTTCGCATGCCATGGCGCCGGTGGAATATGGGGCACGCTCGCGACAGGCCTGTTCGCGTCGTCGATGATCAACCCCGGCGGGCCGAACGGCCTGTTTTACGGGAACCCCGGTCAGTTGGGGATTCAGGCTTTGGCGGTTGTGGTCGTCGCGGCATTCTCGTTCGTCGGGTCGTACGCGATCTTGCGCTTCATCGGCAGATTCACACCGTTGCGAGTGAGTCCGGCGGGAGAAGACGCGGGCCTGGACATCTCGGAATTCGGCGAGGAAGCCTATGTCCCTGAACCCGAGGCGCATCGGCCGAAGGGCTTGAACTGAGACCGCCGATTGGCGTACGGCACGCGCTCGCGATCCCGACGTCCGTCAGGACCTCACCCCGCGATCGGGTTCCACGCCACAGGCCGGAATAAGCGGTTCGCCCCCCCGTCCCGCGTAGGCTACTTGTATCCCGGCCCTTCATCTGCGTCTCACCGGCTGGGCGGGCCATGAAGCCCCGATTCCCATCGCGCCTCGCGCGACGGACGTATCCTGTGCTCGGGCTCGCCCTCCTCGCGGCGATCGTCCTCGCCGTCGTGAGTGTGACGCTGAGCCCGACCGTGGAACAAGACCTCCCGCCCGTGGGCCCCGCGGTCTCGCTGACCGTGGCGGGGATCCCGTCGACGGCCCACGCGGGCGACGTGTTCCGCGTGACCGCGACGCTGAAGAACAACGCGAACCGACCGCTCCCTGCGGTTCTTCGGATGGACGTCCGGAACGTGAACACGACCCTCCTGCCCGGCGACCTGACCCTGTACGCGGGATGCGGCGCGGAGGAGGCGATGTCGACGCGGACGATCCGGTACTACATCGGCTCCCATGGGCCGCTCCTCGCCCCGAACGGGACAACGTTCGCGGCGGGCACGACCGTCGCAACGATCGAAGCCGCGCTCGGCGAGACGGGCCACTGGGATGTCGTGCTGCGGGAGATTGCGAACCGCGATCCGGCCGGCTACGCATCCCTGATCACGCCGGGAAACAACGCGTCCCTTGGCGTCAGGACGACGACGAGCCTCGCGCTGAAGGCACTGTACTACTTCGGGATGGTCGCGTCCGATGTCCCGGACAACGGGAACGCCATGGATTCGCGCCTGACCGTCGCGTTCGCGGACGCGTGGATGCCGAGCGATGGGATCGGTGCCGGATTTAGGATCGTGTTCGCGCCGACGATTCGCGGCGGGTTCTCGTTCGACCTCTGGGCCGAGCTGCCCGACGGCCTCGGGGTGCCGAGCCATCCGACGTGGACCTGCGGGCCCCTGTGAAATTACCGCCACGGCGGTAGCCGGTGAGGACCGGGTTCGCAATCCCGAAGAGGGGACGGGGACCCTGGGATTCGAACCCTCGATGTTTCTCCGATTCAACCCGGCAGAGGAACCCGCGCGCTAACTCATGAGATGGGTGACAGTGTCGAGGCGATTGGTTATAAGGCACCCCACGAGGTGACAGGCGACAGCATCAAGGAGAGGTGAATATGGTCGTCCAGGAACTTGGCCATCTCGTACTCTACGTGCGTGACATCGAGGCGAGTCGCCGCTTTTACCGCGACACACTGGGGTGGAACGAGATCTCCCCGGCACCCGTCCCGGGCGTAGCTGCCTTCTCTTCCGGTCGCACCCACCACGAGCTCCTCCTGCTGGAGGTCGGACCGCATGCGGAGCCCCCGCCGCGGGGACCCCGCCTCGGTCTGTACCACTTCGGTCTCAAAGTGGGCGAGACCGATGAGGAGTTGCGAGCCGTTCTCGACACACTACGAAGGAACAAGGTCCGCATCGTGGGCACCGCCGACCACGGGGTCACTCACAGCGTGTACATTCTTGACCCAGACGGCAACGAGATCGAACTTTACATTGATGTCCAGCCCGCCACGTGGAAGGAGGATCCGAACGCGATCTTCGCTCCCCCACAAGCCCTGCGGCTTTGAAGCTACGCGCACCGCAACGGCGCCGCGATCCGAGTCCCAGTGGGCCCGTGGCCTCAAATCGACCCTGGTCAGAGCGTTTCGACCGGCGCTCTTTGGCCCGAATCGCCTCTCGCCTGCCAATGGGAATGCTCCTTCCCCAGAAAGCATAATCCGCCAAGCCGTGCTATTCGAACTGGAGGCATTCTACGAGAGGGCTAAAGGGCCGGGTCGCAATCGTTACGGGAGCGGGTTCCGGGATTGGGTTGGCCATCACGCGGCGCTTCGTGGAGGAGGGCGCCCGGGTCGTGGGTGCTGACGTAATCGACAGCCACCTCGAGGAGTTGAAGCGGATTCACGAGGTCACGCCCGTTCGCGCCGACGTCACCGTCCAGTCGGACGTGGACGCCATCGTGGCGGCCGCGTTGGGCCTCGGTCGCCTGGACATCGTGTGCAACAACGCGGGCATCCTAGACCGGTTCCTCCCGGTGGGCGAAGTCACCGACGATGTGTGGGGGCACGTGTTGGCGGTGAACCTCACAGGGCCGATGCGGTTGAGCCGTGCCGCCCTCCCCCACATGTTGCGTGCAAAGCAGGGCGTCATCATTAACGTCGCGTCGATCGGCGGCTTTGCGGGGGGTCGTGCCGGGGCGGCCTACACGGCCTCCAAGCATGGCCTGGTCGGCCTGACCAAGAACATCGCGGCCACGTACGCCAACGACGGAATCCGGTGCGTCGCCATCGCCCCCGGCGCCGTCAAGACCGGCATCCCGTTGGGCGGCGAGCCGAGCAAGCGCGGATACGCGGCCCTCGAGAAGACCCTCGGAGCCAACCCACGCATGGGTGAGCCGGCCGAGATCGCCAACGTGGTGGCATTCCTCGCATCCGACGAGGCCAGTTTCCTCAATGGTGCCGTAGTTACGGTCGATTCGGGCTGGACCGCTTTCTAGACAATTGGCCCGCCGTCGGTGCCCGGGCGCGGCCCTGGGACGTTGCGCGGCCGTTTGGACCTTGACGTAACTGCATCGGCCAACGAGTGGGGGGCGAAGAGGCTGTCAGAATCAGGTGATGTCTGCAGCCAATGCACATTGCGGGAGCTCCGTCCGGCGGCCGGGTTCGGTCCGAGCAGGCCCATCTGTACCTATCTAGCAACGAGTTCGTCCTCGGTGGTCTGCAGAATTCCTTTGCCTGTGCCATCAAGATGCGCGCACGGACCAGCCCTTTGGCCTCTTAACACGGCGCGACGCGCTTTGGGAAGAACTTTCGATAAGGCATGAATAGACCCGCCAAAGCGACAAACAAGAAAGCAAAATCGAGCTCCACGAGATATCCGCCCGTGCTGAGACTATTCGCAATTTGGATGATGAGGACCACTGGAAAGATCCAGGAAATGTACCATGCCCACTTTTCTCCCCTCCTGTATGGGACTGCGGCGATCCCGGCTAGCAGCACTCCAGTTGCAAGCATGAAGTTTCCAAGTTGCCTAGCAATCCCACCGATATAGACGAGTATTCCGGGAACCCGAGACGCGATCTCATCCAAGGTTAGACCGGTCGTGCTTTCGGGCGATGGCGGATTGGGTGGGGAGCCCAGCAGACCGATCGGAGAAGATATCGCAGCGAGTAGGCCGATTGCGAAGAAGATTATCCACGCGTGCTTCTCATACGCCTTCTCAACACGAGGTGCCGTCATGATCCTCCCCCGCGCTCGTATCAACCGGTGAGAATAGGTAGGTTTCGGCTGATTTCGCGGCGAGAGGGCGGACTCATTCTTCGCCGGAGCACCCGTCCCACGGGCTACGGAAAGCCGATGGGACGTCACACTTCGAAGATGGGATGACCGATCCGAACATCATCTTCCTCGGGCTGCATCGAGAGCGCCCTCTCCCAATTCCGACAGATTGTCTCGCGTTCTATCCATTGGTTCGAATCTCAGCATCCGGTACCCTAGATCAAATGTGGGGCGTTTTCTCGCAATCGGAGGGGGGATAGAGTATTTGGGCGCCTAACTAATTTAAGTCCGTGAGGCTGCTCCGGCAAGACAATGCCCGCGTAGGTTAGTCCGGATAGACTATCGGGCTTCGGACCCGACGACCCCGGTTCAAATCCGGGCGCGGGCGTCAAACTCAGGACGCTAGGCTTGTCGCAGCCAGGCAGCATAGTAGCCCGACGTGCTCGCAGGTCGAACCCCGCCACGGGTATTAGGACTTCCGACCGTAATGTACGTGTAGCCCGAGCGCCCAATGCCGTGTGCGATGCCTGCCGATCCGATGGGCGACGTCCGCGTTACCGTGACCTTTCGTGGGCCGAAGGGGACGGCAACCGTCGGGAACGTTCTCGTCGATACGGAAGCAACCCACACGGTCATCGAAGCGGGCCTTGCCGAAGCGCTCGGCCTTACGCCCCGCTGGCGGCACACATTTGAAACCGCGAACGGCCTTCGGGACTTAGACGTGGCCGAAGCGGAGGTCGATATCCTCGGCCGATCGATGGTGATGTCCGTCGCAATCGCGCACCTGAACCTCGTCGGGATGACGACCTTGGAAAACCTCGGTTTCAAGGTCGACCTCGTCCGGCGGCGCCTCGAGCCGACGACGGGCTTCCTTTTCGCCGCGTCATGCCCCGATCAAAGCCCTGTAGGCCTTGGGGTCGAGCAGGCGATCGGCCTCGGCGGGATGTGAGGTCTCGAGGACGACGATCCATCCCTTGCCGTACGGGTCCTTGTTCACGACCTCGGGCGTGTCCTCGAGCGCGTGGTTCACCTCGAGGACCCTGCCGCTGAGCGGCGAGAATATCTCCGACACGGCCTTTACGGACTCGACCGTCCCGAGGACATCGCCCGCCTTCACGACCTTTCCCACGGGGGGGAGCTCGACGTACACGACATCCGTCAACTGCTCCTGCGCATGGTCCGTGATCCCGACTGTGGCCCGCCTCCCCTCGACGTGGATCCACTCGTGGTCCTTCGTGTACTTCAGGTTCTCGGGAATCGTCGACAAAGGCGGACCCGCGCGGCGATGCCGGGTTTCGTTTATGAGGATTTCGTGGTCACCGCATCGGGTAGCGCCGCTCGAGCCACGCGAAGAACTCGTCCCCGCAGATCCACGCAAAATCCGGCTTCCCCTCGACCTTGATTCGGCCGTCAACGACAATCGTCGGAACCGCCTGGATCCTGTACTTCCGGAGTAGAGCCGCGTGGGCCCTCGTCTCCCGACCGAGGTTGCGTTCAATCATCACGCACGAGGCGCACTTCCCTACCTCGACGATGTCGAGGACGCTGCGGCACAGAGGAGAGTCGTCGGTGAACACCTCGATCGTATGCGGCACTGCGAGTCAGATGGCAGCGAGCGAGCTTCAACCTGGTGGCTAACGTCCTTTCCACTTCGCGCCCCACGCCTGGTGGACCCAGATGTCCTCGCCCCGGATCTTGCGAATGTGACGGACGGTGAGCCAGAGGATCAGGAAGGCGATGAACCCCAAAGACAGGAAGAGGTACGCGGGGTTCGTGACGAGGGCCTCGAGGAAACCTGCAATTGATTGGTAGAGATCAGCCATCGCGCTCCGCGACGACGAAATAGTTGTCCCCGCTTCGGAAGTATCTTTCCAGCCGGAGACCCGATTTGAGAATGAGGTCGCGCAGTTCGCCGTCCCGGAACAGGTGGTAGAACCGATCGACGGTTGCGCCACCGCCCCGCCACGGGATCCACACATCCGTCGCCTCGCGCGCATCGCTCGCAGCCCGCACATCGAGGTCTTTCTCGGAACGGGCGTGCTCGAAGGCCCATGCGCTCACGAGTGCACGGCCCCCGATCGTGAGGACGCGATACATCTCCCGAATCGCGAGGAGTCGCTCCGCGTCCGATGGTAAGTGATGGATCGTTGCGACCGCGATGGCGGAGGAGAACGTGCGATCGCGAAATGGCAGGCCGCACACGTCCCCCTGGACGAGAGCGGCGCGTGGCTCGCGGCGTCGTGCGATCGGGAGCAGCCCTCTCGAGGCGTCGAGGCCTACGACGCGATGGCCAGCGTCGCAGAGGACCTTCGCATGGCGGCCGTTCCCGCAGCCGAGGTCGAGGACGACAGTGGACCGCGCGAACGTCGCCGCAAACTCCGCGACCTCGGGCCATGGCCGCTCCCGCGCCCGGTCAAAGGATTCGGCGATTGCATCATACGTCCGGATGATGTCCCCGCGCGTCGGCAGATCCACGACACCCGCATCGCGGCCCCCGCCTAAAACCAAGTCTCCGCCTATGGAGTCCGGCTCCGGAGCTGCTCGAGAACGTACGCGCGGATCGCGTCCGCGCTTGGCGGTTTCCGCGTGAATCGGCCCTTGTCGAGGACCTTCACGAGCGCGGAGGCCATCCTCCCCCCACACGTCGGGCACTTGCGGGTGCCGACCTCGAAGGTTGCGCACTGGTTGCACCGCATCAGCACCTTCCGGCCCGCGAACTTCCCGCGCTTCGCAATCGGCTTCCCCTCCCGCTCGACGATGTCCATCGCAAAGTCGACCGTGGGGGCGTTCGAGAGCGACGTGCCGATCCCAAAGCCATCCGCGCCTGCGGCCGCGAGGACGGGGAGCGAGGCTTCGTCGAGCCCGCCGCTCACGAAAATCTTCGCGTCCTTGCGCCCACGCAGGTCGAGCTCCCACCGGACCTCTTGCACGATCGCGGGGAAGTTCCCGCGGCGGGAGGACGGCGTGTCGAGCCGCACGCCCGCGAGGCCCTTGATCGCCTCGATCGCGATCATCGATTCCGTCTTCTCGTCGTAGAACGTGTCGACGAGCGCGATCCGGGGCAGGCGCTTCTCGAGGTGTTTCTGGAGGGCGAGGAATGCCTCCCGCGGCCCGCCCATCACAATCGCGAGCGCGTGGGGCATCGTGCCGACGGGCTCCTTGCCGAGGATCGCCGCGCCGAGGGGCGTTGTGACCGCGTCGAGGCCGCCGATGTACACGCACCGCTCGATGAGGGGCGCGAGGGCGGGATGCATCCGCCGGACACCGAACGAGATCACCTCGCGGGTCCCCGCGACCTTCCGGATGCGGGCGGCCTTCGTCGCGATCCCACTTGACTGGCACAGGAAGCCGAGGACGGGCGTCTCGTAGATGCAGAACTCGCCGTACGGTCCCTCGACGACGAGGACGGGGACGGGGATCCCACGTGGCGTCTTCGGCGTGAAGATCGTGCCCTCCGGGAGGGCCCACGCATCGAGCGGCTTCCCGCGGAGGAGGTTCAGGACCTCCGTGAGACCCAAGAACACGGCCCATGGCCAGCCGTTCGGGAGGCTCTGCACGGTCGTCTCGAGGACGACCTTCGTGCGGTCCTTCCGGGCCTTCTTGAGGACCTCGAGGGTACGGATGAAGTAGATGTCCGACGTCTTGCCCGCGCGGATTTCCTCCGGCGTCGCGATGAAGAATTCCCGCGTCGGAGACTCCCCCGCCATGGAGAACGGCGGGCGCTACCGTCTCGGTCTATTTAGACGTTCTTAGCATGCTCTCAAAGTTCATCAAGCCGTTTCGCATCCGCACGCTATGCAGTTCCCGCCCTTCGAGCACCTCCACTTTTACGAGCGGCTCCGCGGGCGGTTCCTCAACATCTCGTTCTCCGACATGAGGGAATTCCCGTTACGGGAGTTCCACCGCGAGTTCCCGATGGACATCGACACGGTCTGGGTCGACCTCCGGGGGATGCCCGATCTCAGGAAGCGCATCGCGAAGCGCCATGGCGTGGACCCGGATCGAGTGCTCGTGACGAACGGCGCGACGGAAGCAAATTTCCTCGTGAACGCGGCGCTCGTGCGCCCGGGCGATCGCGTGGTCGTCGACCTCCCCATGTATTCCCCGTTGCGGGATTGCCCGGTGGGCCTGGGGGCCCGCGTCGTTCCGGTCGCCCGTGATTGTTCGAACGGATGGGCGCTCGACATGCGCGCCCTCCGCAAGGCGTTGCGAGGCGGTGCGCGGCTCCTCGTGTTTGCGAACCTCGCGAACCCGACCTCCTCGGCGATCTCGCGCGGCGAACTCCGAGAGCTTGCGGACCTTGCGGCAGAGGCCGGCGCCTACGTCCTCGTCGACGAGACGTTTCGCGAGATGGGGTTCTCGAAGGCGCCCCCGAGCGTTGCGAACCTAGGTCCCCACATGATTGCGATCTCTACCGTCACGAAGCTGTTCGGCCTCGGGGCCCTCCGCGTGGGGTGGGTCGTCGCCGACCCGGAAGTCCTCGAGAAGGCGAAGGCCGTGAAGGATTACACAACGGCGGCGACGTCCGTCGTGAGCCAGGTCATCGCGACGTGGGCACTTCAGCGCCATGGGTTCTTCGTTCGACGTGCGAAGACGATCACGGACGAGAACCGAAGGATCCTGAGGGACGCCATCGAGAGGATGCCCGCCCTCCACGGCGAGGTCCCCGAAGTCGGGAACCTCTACTTCCCCCATTCCGATGTCGACGTCACGGCGCTCGAGCAGCGGCTCCTGACGAAGCATCGGACCGTCATCGCGCACGGCCGATTCTTCGGAACGCAGGACCACTTCCGGATCGGCCTTGGCGGGGACAGTGGCGTGTTCCGCCGCGGCCTTTCGAACGTCCGGAGAGTTCTCCACGAGCTCACGTGACGGACGCGTACCTCCGGTCGAGCTCGTTGTGGATGATCGCGATCACGTGGTCGGTATGGAGCGAGCGCGGACCCACGCGACATGCCAGGGGATTCTTCCTCGAAATGATCTCGCGTTCCTCGGATGTGAGGTCGACCGAGTCCGAGAGAAGAAACGCGACGTCGGGGGGGAGGGAGGCCTGGCGAATGTCGTGTCCGTCCTCCAGGAGCTCGACGAGGGGCTCCGGCACTCCCGCCAACACCTCCTCGAGGCTGCGCTTGCTCGCGAAAATTCCTGGCGAGGTTTCGCGCTCGAGTCGGGACCCGTGCTCGAGGGCCCGCCGGATCAGCGCGGCATTGCCTCGGATGTCCGGGCCCCATCGCTCGATCCGTTCGCCAAGAATGCGAATCGCGCGTGGCGGGTCCGGAGGACCGAGAAGAAGGAGTGTGACTTCCACGTCCCGACGCAGGTCATGAGACACGAGGAGCGCGGCATTTGCGGCGTTGAGCAGGAGGTCCATGCGGCCCGCCGCACCCGCGAGGTCGTTGAGAGGAAACTCCGCCGTAGTCACGGCTCGGTGTCCCACGACGATGAACCGTCGCATCCCTCCGGGTCACGCGCGCGTCGCTAGAAAGCCTTTCTCGAGCATCAGCCTTCAATCGCGTACCCGAGTTTTCGCGCGACGGCCGCGAAGAATGCATCCATCGACATTCCGAAGATAATGCGGATGTTCTCCTCCGTAATCTCGACGTGTCGATACATCCGGCGCAGCGACGGCTCTTCCGCCACACCGCGTTCGGTGTACGACTCCTCGAGGTCCATCACGCTCACAGGAAAACTAGGCCACGGCCAGCACAAATACGTTTCGCTACATTCCACTCGATGAGAAGGAATTGCACTAGAGTCAGACGAGGCGGGTCTGCCTGCGTGGCGGGAATGCGACGCGCTCGAGGATTCGCCGGTGGAACGAGACGACGGGGAGATCCCGAAGTTCTTCGAGGGACGCCCATCGGAACTCGGGCGACGAGGACGGGCGCCCACGGAGGCGTCCGCGAACGACCTGACCCTCCCAGCGGCGGTGGCTGAATCTGTGATCCACGCGCGCCACGGGATCTCCGATTCGGACGTGGAGGCCCATCGAACGAAGAACGGTTCGCAACGCCACCGTTTCGTCTGAGACATCGGCGATTTCCCCGCCCGGCAGCGCCCAGAATCCCGCGAGGAGCCCCTTGGCAGGCCGCTTGTGGAGAAGCATCTTGCCGTCCCGCTCGACGAGGACGAACGCCACGCGAACGGTCGGTATCACGGCTGCACGACGCGGCTCCGGATAGGCAGCGGGACGCCCCTCCGCGTACGCGCCGCACATCGAGCGGATCGGACAGAGAGAACATCGCGGCGCCCGCGGGATGCAGATCGTGGCGCCGAGTTCCATGAGGGCTTGGTTGTAGGACCCGGGCTCATCGGAAGGGACGAGCGACGCCGCAATCCCTTGGAGTCGCCGCTTCGCGCCGCTCCGGGTCAGATCGCCTCGCAGCCGGAATACGCGGGCGAGGACCCGCACGGCGTTGCCGTCGATGGCGGGGACCTGTTCACCAAACCCGATGCTTGCGACCGCACCCGCCGTGTAGTCCCCGATCCCCGGAAGCTCGCGGAGGGCCGCGAATCGCGACGGCACGCGCCCGCCATACCGCTCGACAATCGCGCTCGCCGCGCGATGGAGGTTCCGCGCGCGACCGTAAAAGCCAAGGCCCTCCCAGGCCTTGAGCACCTCCTCCTCGGAGGCCTTCGCGAGATCCACGACCGTGGGGAATGCCGCAAGGAACCGTTCGAAGTACGGCACACCCGCGACGACGCGGGTTCGCTGGAGCATCACCTCCGCGACGAGAATCGCGTACGGGTCTCGTGTCCGGCGAAACGGGAGGTCGCGTCGGTTCGCGCGGTACCACTCGAGGAGCGGCGTCGCGAGGTCCACAAAACACGATGGGCCAGCTACTTCAAAATCTCTCCCGCCCCGCGGCTGAAGAACAAGAGGTCCATCTCCGCGACCGGAATCGCGACGGCCTCCGCGAACCGCCCCCATCGCGCCTCGATCTCGCGATATCGGCGGGGTGTGAGGGATTTGGGAATCGCACGAATGACGCCGTGGCGGTAGAGATTCCGAAGAACGTGACGGTCGAGAATCGCAAGCTCGTCGGAAAAGCCAATGTTTCGCAGGAGATGGGACGCCTCCTTCATCGAGAAGCCGTCGACCTCGCGGACAAGCCAATCGCGGGCCGCGTCCGCTCCCGGAATCGAGGAGAGCATTTTCTTGAGAGCCCACTGACCGTCCTCTCGGAACCGCTCTCGCGCCGCAACGAGATACGCGGCCTTGTGATTGTGAAACCGCGTCCGGCTTCGGAGGAACTTCGCGATAGAAGCGACATCTCCCTCATAGAGAAGGCCGCTCACCTTCAAATCGCGGACCGCCGCATCCGCCGCGCGAGCCTTCGTTTGAATCGCAAGGATGCAGTACGCCACCTCCTCGAAAAGCCGTTCGTCCGGCTCGTGCCACATTGCGCGAAACTCAGTGAGCCGCTCGAGGATCGCGTTCCGCTTCTCCGCGTACTCCCTCAGTAGTTCCTCGATATGGCGATAGCGAGGGGTCCGCATCCCGTTCCGGATTCTTCGGGGAATATAAGCCGTTCGCACTGGCCGAGTTTCAGCCCTCGAGCATCGCGCGGAGCATCCACGCCATCTTCTCGTGCCGCTCCATGAGTCCCGTCAGGAAGTCGTTCGTCCCCATATCCTCATACTTTTCCGCGCACGCCTCCAAGTCCATGCGCAAGGTTCGGATGAGCGCTTCGTGGTCCTCGAGGAGGTTCGCGACCATCTCCTTGGCGCCTGGGTAGTCGCCGGGGTGCTCCTTGAGCCTCGCAGTCTTCGCAAACTCCACGATCGTCGCCCGCGACCGTCCCCCGAGCGCACGGGCACGCTCCGCCACGTCGTCGACGATCTCGTTAAGTTCCTCGTACCGAGCTTCAAAGAACTTGTGCAGGTCATTGAACTGTGGGCCAACGACGTTCCAGTGGTAGTTTCTCGTCTTCGTGTACAGGACGTACTCGTCGGAGAGAATGTCGTTCAGAATTCGGACGACCGCCTCACGACTTCGTTCTGGGATTCCGATTTCAACCGCCATGCGCGTTCCCTCGTTTCGCCTTCCACGCGGCGAGTCCTCATGAACGTTGTGAAAGTACGGGCCGGCCGTGAAGCCGGATGACCTACCCACGGCCTCCGGGTCCTCGTCGTCGCGGGGATCGCACCTTCCCGAGGAACAGGGATCGGGGCACAGGCCCGAAGGCGCGGCTGTCCGCGCTCCCGTCGGTTCGGTCCCCCGACACGAAGTACTCGTCCCCAGCGAGGTGCCATTGCGCGTTCGATTGTAGCACTTCATGAGACGTGGAGACGACAATGTTGTTGACCACCAGCGCGCCGGCTTCCAACCGGATGTTGTCACCGGGGATGCCGACGACGCGCTTCACGAGAAGAAACCCATGCCGAAGCGGGTGACGGACGATCGCGAGGTCGTCCCGAGCGGGCTTCCGGATCCGATACGCGAGACGGCTCACGAGGAGATACTGCCCCCACTCGATGGTTGGCTCCATGCTGTTCCCGCGCACGATGAACCGAGCCATCGCTATCGACGCCTCGGTCCCTCTGCGGCCGCGGCCTTCGCGGCTTCCGCCTTCTCCCACATGTGCCCGATTTCGTGGGCCGCCTCAAGCAGGTCGCTCGCCGCCTTGCTGTCCACGCTTTGCTTGTTCTTCGAACACAGCTTCGCGGCGGTCCACACCTTTTCGTGGAGGTCCGGAAACATCGCGAGGTGCTCCCGTTTGAAGTAGTCCGTCCACAGGATGAGGATTTCCTTCTTGCACAGCTGTGCGTGCTCCTCCTTGACCTGGACGTGGCGCGCAACCGCGTTCAGGTATTCGAGCATCACCTGGGAATCCCTCGCCGTCGGTTCCTTCAGGTCCGTCAGCCGTGCTACCATCTTCTGGACGGTCTGCGCGGCTTGGATGGCGGGGAACGAATTGTAGATCCCGCAGGGAATGTCGCAGTGCGCATGTGCAACCCGTGGGGACCGCTTCCGTTCAATCGACTCGCCAAGGTGCTTCAAAGCGCTCACCAATGATGACATCGAATCACGTCGTCCGCAACGAAACGGTCCTCGCAGAAATATCTTCTGGTTTGTCGCGTTCGTCGCGCTCGGCGACAACGGGTGCGCTACTTCACGCGGCGAACCCACGCGAGAAACCCGATGTATGCCAAGAGGGGAAGAATCAGCATCGCGGGAGTTCTTAGGGCGGAGCCATAAACTCCGGTCATGCCCACAATCGCGACCAAGAAGACAATGACAACGGCCACCGACCAACCAAACCCCGACTTCGTCTCCATCCCCCACGCCATCCACTGGACCTCCTAGATCAGTGTCAGGTGGCTCGCCGACGCCATGAAGAAGAGCATCGGGAACGACAGCGCCAAGTTCATTCGCGATGCGATGAGGGCCCGCCGGCCCCACTTCGGCATGTCGGGAGGTAGGGGCGTGCCCTTCGCGAGTTGCTCCGTGGCCCAGATCACCTTCCTCTGGTTCGGCCAAATCACACCCCACACGTTCACGAACATGAACGTCCCCAGGAATCCGCCCGTCAGGATCGAGACGTACCACCACACCGTCGTCAATGCGGTGATCGAGAAGCCGTCAATCGTCCACCGCGATAGGAAGTACAGCCAACCCGCAAGGACCGTGACGACCGCCGACCATCGAAACCAGAACAGGACGCGTTTCACAAGCCGCGGAATGAGGATATTCTTCGTCGCGCCGTCGAGCTCCTTGAAGGTGGGCACTTGAACGAAATTGAAGTAGAACAGAAGCCCGATCCATGTGATTCCGCCGACGAAGTGGATCCAGCGCAGGATGATGAACCAGAAGTCGATCGCCTCGGCCATAGGCCCGCCTCCGCCTGGGGAACCCCTGGCAAACTATATACTTTGGCGCGTCCGCCCTGAATCCGAAAAGTCTATTGAACTCCGGCGGTTCAGCCCTCATGATCCCGTGTCTGGCTTGCGCCGCATCGCACCGTTCCTGCCCGCGCTCCTCATCCTCACCGTCGCGCTCGTCGACGTTCCGCGCGCGCAGGCCAAGGATGTGTCCTTCGCGATTGAGATGCGATCCATCGCGTTCACCCCCGATCTAGTCCGGGTGGACCCCGGTGACGTCGTGACGATCCGAGTCTTCAACAACGATACAGGCGTGCCCCACACGTTCGACCTGCCAACGTTAAACGTCCATCTGGGGACCGTATCCGCCCCGATCCAGCCGGGAGAGAACCGCTCCGTGACGTTCACGGCCGACCAGACGGGCGTGTTCTACTTCCACTGCGGCATCGCCGGCCACGCGACAGAGGCGGGCGGTGGCCGGTGGACCGGGATGGCGGGCCGCCTCGAGGTCGGGGACCCTTCGCGCCCCGCCGATCTCGTCCCGATCATCGTGATCGTCATCGTCGGCCTCGCGGTCGGCCTCGTGGCGGTCGCATACTACGCCGTGCGCAGGAAGCGCAAGCCCGCGTGACCGCGCCGCTCAGTCCCACTTCTCGAACCGGACGAGGTGGAAGTTCAGGCTCTCGCAGAGGGTCTTCACCTGCTCCACCATGTGGCGGAGGCCACAGATGTAGACATCCTTGTGCGTCCGGTCCTCGATCTCGTTCTCGATGATCTTCTCGACGTACCCGACGCGGCCCTTCCAGTCCGGCGTCTCGGGTCGCGAGATCGTCGGGTAGAAGTGGAAGTTCTTGTGCTCCCGGGCCCACTTCTCGAAAAGATTCCGATAGATCAGGTCGTAGAGGTACCGGACGCCGAACACGAGGTGCAGCTCGACGTCGTAGTTCAGGGAGAAGATGTGGCCGAGCATCGCCACGAACGGTGCCACGCCCGTGCCCGTTGCGACGAACATGATGTCCCGCTCCGGCGGCTCGAGCAGGATGAACCGACCGAGGGGGCCGATGACCCGGAGCTTCGTTCCAGGGGCGACGCGGTGGAGGTAGTTCGACATGAAGCCGCTCCCGACGACCTTGATCGCGAGCTCCATGTGCTCCTTCGTCTCCGGCGGGGACGCGATCGAGTATGGGCGGGAGATTGACTTCCCGTCCTTCTCCGCGAACACGGAGATGAACTGGCCCGCCTGGAAGTCGAAAACCTGAGGCAGGTTCTCGAACGTGAATCGAATGACGTACGTCTCCGGGAACGTCGGCGTGATGTCGAAAACTTCCTTCACGATGGCCGTGTACCGCGAGGCACGGAACTTCAAGGGCGGCTCTTGGAAGGCGGTCTTCGGAGCCTGCGAAAGCTTCTTCGCCGCCTCCTGTTGCATCATGCGCCGGCCCCGAGAGTCGGGTTCGATTTAAACGTTTGCCTATGGCTATTGTATGGAGAGAATGTACTAGATAATCGCGGCGCGGCCGTGCCCCGTCTTGACAATCTACGCGCTCTTCAGCGCGGCCTGTGGCTTGAAGACGTACTCGTAAACGAGCGCGGCAATCAAACCGCCGAGCAAGGGTCCGATCCAATAGACCCACCCGTTGTCGTAGAACCCGGACGCGACCGCGGGACCGATCCACCGCCCGGGGCTCATCGCCGCACCCGTGAGGGCCCCGCCGAAGAACCAGCCGATCCCGACCGTGAAGCCGATGGGGAAGGCGGCGAGGGTCTTGCCCGCACCGCGCGCGTCGATCGCGGTCGCGAATACGACGAACACAAGGAAGAACGTGATCACGATCTCAACGACCATCGCCTGGAGCGGCGTAATCGACGAATTCACGGCGGGCGTCGCGAGGCGGAGCCCGGAAGAAACCTCCGAGGGATACAGCCACCACAGGAGCACGCCGCCGACGATGCTCCCGATCAGCTGGAAGATGATGATCGCGACGCCGAGGTCCGCCTTGATCCGTCGCGTCGCGATGAGCCCGAGAGTCACCGCTGGAGTGATCTGCCCGCCGGAAATCGGGCCGAGCGCAGTCGCCATCACCGCGATCACGAATGCGTGACCGAGCGTCGCGTAGAGCAGGACGTCCGAGCCCGCCGTGCTCGCAGCGAGGACGGACCCTGCGCCCACGACGACGAGGGCGAACGCGCCGAGTCCTTCGCCAAGAACTTTCTTCCCCCAACCCGCCTCCATGGACTCGCTCCCCCGCGCCGCGATTGTGGGTGTGATACTTATGTCTTTTTATCGAAACGATGGAATTATAGTCTCGACGCGCCGCGGCGCTACGCGATGTAGCCCGTGTTCCCGCGGTCGAAGTTCGCGACGAGCTCGAGCTTGAGGTCCGCGGGCTGCCACGCCGCGTCCGGGTACACGAGGTTCGGGAAGAACCGGGTCACGTCCCTCGCAATCTGCGCCACGGCGTGATCCTCGCCGAACAGCGTGTGGCTCAGGTCGTACACGAGCTGGCGGCAGCGGGCCTCGTCGACGTAGCCGAGGGCGTGCAGGTATTCGTGCAGGAGGACGTGGAACGCGTAGTGGTTGTACAGGTGCGGCTGCGTGTCGCGGATCCGAACGAGCGGCACCTTGTTCATCACGATCACGTTCGAGGCGATCACGTAGAACGCTCCAAGGAAGCCGCGGGGATGATTTCCGAGGTCCGCGAGCGCGAGCATCAGGCCGCCGCGGGTCCGGCCGACGTGCTGCTCCGCAGCGAGCTTTACGATCTCGAAGACGTCCGGCAGCGAGGTCGCGCGATCGAGTGCATCCGGGAAGTTCACGGGCATCGAAACTCGCAGGGCGGCTTAAACCCTCGCGGACCATTCGGCGGTCACGAAGGGCAGAAGGCTGATTCCCCCGAAGCCCGCGAACAGAAGAATCCCGTACGCGATGCTCAGGATCGCGGTGACGACGGTCGTGACCCGCCGAACCTTCGCATCGCCCCAGCGCACAATCGGATAGCTCAGACCGATACCGAAGAGGACCATCCCGAGGACGACGCCGACGCTGAAGACGGCGACTCCGAGCAGCAAGCCTCCGAGGGTCGCGACGCTGAGGGCCGCGACCAGGAGGATGAGCAACTCGTCGTTGCTCGCGAGGCCGTGCACGACGCCGATCCCGAACATGGTGCCGTGGTCCCCGAACCGCCGGACGTGGAAGTGTGGATGCGCGTGCGCTCCCGTAAGGTGTTCGTGTGGGTGCTCGTGGAGGAGGCCGAGCCGCTGCAGGACGCGGAACTCCCACGTGAGGGACACGAGGCCGATTGCGATCAGCATCGCCGCGACCGCAAGCTCGAAGATTGCGAGGAACTGCGCGAGGAACGCCTCCCGGAAGACGAAGAGGATGAGGGTCACGCCGGAGGCGGTGAGCATATGACCGAGCGCCCAGCTCACGCTCATCGCGATCGTCCGGCGGAGGTTCTTGCTCCGGGTGAGGAGGTTCGAGACCGCGACAAGGTGGTCCGCGTCGTAGCTGTGCTTGAACCCTAGGGCAAGCGCAAGCCCCAGGAAAAGGAGAATCTCCATCGAAGAACATCGCGGCGAGCGCGGGTCGGGGCAAGAACCTTTCGAGCCACGGGCATGTCAGGAGTGCAAGTGCCGAAGATTTATGGCGCAACGTCCGCTAACCGGACCCCCGTGGGCCTTCTCATCCGGTTCGCAAACCAGTGGGTCGCCGGCGAGACGATGGCGGACGCGCTGGTACGGGCGGATGAAGCGAACGACCGCCACATCGGCGCGATCCTCAACCTCCTGGGTGAGCACGTCGAGGGGCGGTCTGCGGTCCTCGCAGCAGTCGACGAGTACATCGAGGTCATCGACGCCGCCGAGAACCGGAAGATGGATGCGTGCGTCTCGATCAAGCCGACGCAGTGCGGGATAATCATCGATCAGGAATTTTTTTGGTCTAACGTGAAGAAAATCCTCGACCGCGTGCGGAGCCTCGATGCGTTCCTGTGGATGGACATGGAGGGATCGCGGTTCACGGACCGGACCCTTGATGTCTACCGCCGCGCGCTCGCGGCGTACGATCGTGTCGGCGTCGCGGTCCAGACGAACCTGCGGCGGACGGAGAAGGACGTCGAATCGCTTCTAGAGGTTGGCGGAATCGTCCGCCTGTGCAAAGGTGCGTACCGCGAGCTCCCGCCCGTCGGCGTCCGGGACCGCCGGGAGGTCGACGCGAACTTTCGGAGGGTCCTCGGGCTCCTGTTCGAGCGCGGGGACCGGTTCGCGGTCGCGACCCACGACGGGGCGATGATCGAACGGACCCTCGAACTCGTTCGCGCAGCGCCGCGGCGATTCGAGTTCCAGATGCTCCTCGGGGTGCGAGACGCGCTGAAAGACGAGCTCGTGGCGAAAGGTCACCGGGTGCTCGAGTACATCCCGTACGGCCCGAACTGGCTTCCATACTTCACGCGGCGACTCCGTGAGCGCCCCCGCAACGTGTTCACGATGGTCCGCTCGTTCATGAGCGGGTGAGGGACGGCACGTTCAAGGCCGCGTGTGTCGGTCCCACGCCAAGCCATGGACGTCCCGACGTTTCGCGGCGTGCTCCGGACTCTTCTGAAACGGTACCGGCCGAGGAACTGGGCGGAGGGCCTCGACCCCTTTGAGGCGCTCGCCTCGATCATCGTCTCGCAGAACTCCACGGACCTCGTCACGGAGCGCGTGATGGCGCACCTCGCGGCGACGGGACCCGTGACCGCGATGCGAATGGCGGGCATGCGGTCCTTGGCGCTCGTCCGGATCCTCCGGCCTGCGGGGCTCGCCCGCCAAAAGGTGCCGCGGATAAAGCAGATCGCCCGGTTCCTCGTGGATGCACATGGCGGGACGATGGACGCGTTCCTGCGGGCGCCGCCCCCGCGGGCTCGGGAAATGCTCCTCGGTCTCCCGGGCGTGGGACCCAAGACCGCGGACGTGTGGCTGAGCCTCGTGGCGGGTCGCGACACGATGCCGATGGACACGCATATCGCGCGGCTCGCGCGGCGGTGGCACCTCTCAACGGCTCCGGACTACGAGCGAATCAATGCGGAGCTGCGACGATACGTCCCGCCGAAGCAGCGGCGGGACGGCCACCTCGCCCTCATCTACTTCGGCCGGGAGATCTGCCAAGCGCAAAGGCCGCGGTGTGAGGTGTGCCCCGTGTACGCGGCGTGCGACGCGGACGAGAAGCGGCCGCGCCCCGCTTCAAAAGGTTAATTACGGGACGTCCGCCTGGGCGTGTCGGGTGCCTGCCGTCGTGCTCCGTGACTACGTTTCCATGATGAAGGTCCGCATCGCAGGCCTTCTCCTCCTCGTCGCCCTCTCCGGGTTCATTGCGACGCGCGGGGCCGCGGTCGGGTGGTCCGCCCTGGGATCGCTCCTCGTCGCGGGCTTCCTCGCGTCCACGGGCTCGAGCGTCGTGAACGCATACATCGACCGAGACATCGACGAATTGATGGACCGGACGCGCGGGCGGCCGCTCCCGATGCATCGGATCCAGCCCCCGGAGAAGGCCCTCGCGTTCGGAGGGGGGCTAATCACCGCGTCCCTGGCGATCGCCTGGTTCCTGAACAATCCGCTCACGGCGGGGTTCATCGCCCTTGGGGTCGCGACGTACCTCGGCGTGTACACGGTTGGCCTGAAGCGGCGGAGCGAGAGCAACATCGTGATTGGCGGGTTCGCGGGGTCGTGTCCCGCCCTCGCGGGCTCTGCGGCGGTGTCCGGTGGCGTGTCCCTGGCCGCCGTGCTCATCGCCCTTCTCGTGTTCCTCTGGACACCGGGCCACTTCTGGGCCCTCGCGTACCGCCAAAAGTCGGACTACCGCCGGGCTGGGCTCCCGATGCTCCCTGCAGTCCGGACCGACTCGACCGCGGTGCGGGCGATCGCGGGCTCGTCGATCCTCGTCGGGATCGTCGCCCTCACGTTCGGCCTTACAAACGCATTCGGACTCGCGTACGTCGTTGTGGCGGCCGCCGCGGCGGCCGGGCTCGTCGTCGTGACGTGGCGGTTCTCCGCGCACCCAAGCCCGGACACCGCGTGGACGGGCTACAAGTACTCGAGCGCGTACCTCGGGGCACTCCTGATCGGGATCGTCGTCGACTCGATTCTGCGATTCCCGCTCTGATCGACGCGGATCGCCGGAGTATCGTGTTTTGCCGAAAACCCTAAGAGGGATGTCGCTCTCATTGTAGGCACCACCGTGGGGACCTCCGGGTGCCCGGGTCGGAACGATGCGATGGAAGGATTGTGATGGGGTCTCCGACAGGCGGTCCTCGGATCGACAAGGGCCTGGACGACATCTTCGTGAAGGAGACCCGCATCTGCTTCGTCGACGGTACGACGGGGCGGCTCCTCTACGCGGGCTACGACATCCGAGATCTCGCGGCCCATTCGACGTTTGAGGAGACGACGTACCTGTTGTGGCATGGGCGATTGCCGAGCCGCGAGCAGCTGACGCCGTTCTCGGCGGAACTCGCCTCGCATCGCGAGGTACCGGCGGAGCTCGTCGCGCTTCTCAAGAAGTTGCCGAAGACGATGACTCCGATCGACGCCCTGCGGACCGCCGTCTCCGCGCTGAGTGCGTACGATCCGGAACTGAACGCGACGTCGCGGGAAGCGAACGTCCGGAAGGGAATGCGCCTCGTCGCGAAGATGCCGACCCTCGTCGCGGCGTTCCACCGGATTCGGAACGGGCAACGGGTGGTGAGGCCGAACCCGAAGTACAGCGCCGCGACGGACTATCTCCGGATGCTCATGGGCCGGAAACCGGACAAGGTGGCGTCGCGAATCCTCGACGCCGCCCTCGTGCTCCACGCAGACCACTCGATGAACGCGGGCACGTTCGCGGCGACCGTCGCGGCCTCGACACTCGCGGACTTGTACTCCTGCGTCGCGGCCGGGATCGCGACCTTGAAGGGGCCGCTCCACGGCGGGGCGAACGAGCAGGCCGTGAAGGCCCTCCTCGAGATTGGGTCGCCGGATCGCGCGGACGAGTACGTCGCGAAGACCCTCGCCTCCGGGGACCGGGTGTCCGGGTTCGGCCATCGCGTGTACAAGACGTGGGACCCGCGCTCCCTCATCCTCGCGGAGTACGCGAAGAAGCTGAGCGAACGGAAGGGAGACATGGCCCTGTACGGCGTTGCGAAAGCCGTCGAGGAGGCCGTCGTCCGCCGCCTCGGGGGCAAGGGGGTCTACCCGAACGTGGACTACTACGCGGGCGTCGTGTACCAGCTTCTCGGCCTTCCGCCGGACTTGTTCCCGACAACCTTCGCGGTCTCCCGCATCTCGGGATGGGTTGCACACATCCTCGAGTACTGGGAGGACAACCGGATCATGCGGCCGCTCGATTGGTACGTCGGGCCCCGCGAGGCCGTGTACGTCCCGATCGACAACCGCTAGCCCCCGTCCTTCCCGCCGCTCCGCCCTGAAACCCGACCCCCGGGGGGGGAATACGCCGGTATACCTCGTTGCATCTGCAAAGTGTTTATATTGTAGCTACTGCATAGCTAAACTGGAGAGTTGCGACGGCAGCCCCGGGCCTTGCGGCGAACGACAATCCATCCCTCGACGAGCTGATGGCCTTCGCCCGCGAGTCCGTAGCGGACACGTCGCTCTCCGCCGTGCGGACGTGGAAGGAAGGCCATCCCGCGGGGAAGGCGATCGGGGCGTTCCCGGTGTACGTCCCCACGGAGCTAATCCAGGCCGTCGGGGCGCTGCCCGTGTGGCTCTTCGGCGCGGGCGGTTCGATCGACATCAGCCACGCAGACTCCCGTATCCAATCGTTCGTGTGCTCGATCTCCCGCTCCACGCTCGAGCTCGGCCTCACCGCCCGCCTCGGCACGCTTGACGGCTTCGTGTTTCCGTCGATTTGCGACGTCGCGCGGAACCTCTCCGGGGTGTGGTCGCGGAACTTCCCGGAGACGTTCGTGGAGTTCCTGCACCTTCCGCAGAACCGCGACAGCGCGAGCGCCGTGCCCTACGCGATCGCGGAGTACCGGAGGCTTCTGAATGGGCTCAGCCGGCTGACGGGCCGTCCCGCCTCGGAGGCCGACCTGCGGGCCGCGATCGAATCCCACAACGCGAACCGCCGCGCGGCGCAAGACCTCCTCGCCGTGCGGCGGGAGACGCCGTGGCTCCTCGACGCGTGGGAGAGCTACCTCTTGCTCCGGGCGGGGGCGACGATGGACCGGGACGCGCACACGCAGTTCCTCCGGAACGCGGTCGCGGCCGCGAGGCGGAGGGGGCGGAAGGAGAAGGACCGGCTCCGTGTCGTCCTCCTCGGCGCGTTCTGCGAGCAACCGCCGATCGACCTGATCCGCGCGATCGAGGAGGCGGGGTGCTACGTCCTCGAGGACGACCTCCTCCTCGGGCTCCGGTGGTTCCGGGAGCCGATCCCAGCGGACGGCGACCCGCTCCGGGCCCTCGCGGAAGCGTACGTCACGCAGAGCCCCGCCTCGTCCGTGAGCCACTACCGCGGGCGGCGGAAGCAAGATGACCTCCCCGCGAGCATTCGGGCGATCGGCGCGACGGGCGTCGTGTTCTGCACGGCGAAGTTCTGCGAGCCCGCGCTGTACGACCAGGTGTTGTACAAGGAGCGGCTCGAGGCGGCGGGGATCCCGTACGTCCACATTGAGTTCGAGGAGAAGATGAGCGTGTTCGAGACGGTGCGCACGCAGGTGGAGACGTTCGTGGAATCGATCCTGTTCGAGTGAGACCATGACCGATGGCGATGCGGGAAAGGACCTCCAGAGGCGGCTGCTCTCCGAGTACTACGGCAGCCTGAGCGACGAGGGGCGGAACGGACGGAAGGTCGCGTACATGTTCGTCCCGGGGAACGTCGTCGAGCTCACGCGGTGCTTCGACATGCTCCCCGTGTACCCGGAGATCAACGCGCTCCAGTGCGGGATTAAGAAGATGGCGGGGGACCTGATCCTGCGCGCGGAGAACCTCGGGTACTCGAGCGACGTGTGCGGGTACGTGAAGAACGACATCGGGCTGATGCTCTCCGACCGGAAGAGCCCGTTCGGGGTGCTCCCGAAGCCGGACCTCCTCGTGTGCAACTACTCCGGGTGCAACACGTTCGTGAAGTGGTTCGAGGCGCTCGCCCACTTCTACGATGCGGAGCTGTTCGTCCTCGACATCCCGTACCTTCGGGAGCGGGAGGCTGCGAAGGAGGACGTGGACTACATTGTCGCACAGCTCGAGGAGCTCGCGACCGTTTGCGCCCGGATCTCCGGCGTCCCGTTCGACCGGGGTCGCCTCCGCCGGACCCTCGAGCTGTCCATGGAGGCGGAACGGCTGTGGGTCGAAGCCCTGAAGACCGCGCAGTCCCACCCGTCGCCGTACGACGCGTACTTCGAGGCGGTGTTCTACATGGCTCCGCTGAACATCCTCCGCGGGACGGAGGGGTGCGTGGAGTACTACCGGCTCCTCCTCGAGGAGCTCCGGGCTCGCCAGAAGGAGAGGCGCGGGCCCGTCCCGGAGGAGAAGTTCCGCGTCGTGTTCGAGGGCCCGCCGCCGTGGCCGCACTTCCGCTCGTTCTGGGAGCTGTTCAAGCGGTGGGGCGTCTGCGGAGTCGCGTCGACGTACTCGAAGGTCGGCGGACTCTTTGACCAAGGGATTCTCCACGATCCCGCGCAACCGCTCGAGAGCATCGCGCGGTACGCGATGAACTGCTACACGAACTGGAATCTCGGGCTCCGTCTCGACCTCCTGCGGCGGTACGTGAAGGAGTACGAGGCGGACGCGGTCGTGATCCATTCCACAAAGAGCTGCCGGTCGTTCTCCGTGGGCCAGGCGGATTTCCGGGAGGTCCTCGTCAAGAACGACGGGATCCCGACCCTCATGGTGGAATCGGACCTCGCGGACCCGCGGTACTACTCCGAGGCCCAGCTGAAGAACCGGATCGACGCGTTCTTCGAGTCCCTGAGCCACCGGCGGCTCCTGGGGGGATGAACGTGTACGTCGCGGGCGCGGACATCGGGTCGACGACGGCAAAGGTCGTCATTCTCGACGGGGAGGGGAAGATCGCGGCGACATCCCTCGGCCCGACGGGCGCGAGCATCGTGGAGGCCGCGCAGCGGCGGTTCAAGGAGGCGATCGAGGCCGCGAAGATCGACGAGCACGAGGTCGAGTTCGTCGTCGGGACCGGGTACGGCCGGTTCAAGATCCCGTTCGGGCACACGCAGATCACCGAGATCAGCTGCCACGCGAAGGGGGCGCACTACCTGTTCCCCGGCACACGGACAATCGTGGACATCGGCGGGCAGGACACGAAGGCGATTGGCGCGGACGAGCGAGGCGAGGTCACGGACTTCTGCATGAACGACAAGTGCGCGGCGGGGACGGGGCGGTTCCTGGACAACGCCGCGCTCGCGGTGGGCCTCTCGATCGACGAGATCGGCCCGATCTCCCTGAAGGCTGCGAAACCTCTGCGAATCACGAACGTGTGCACGGTCTTCGTCGAGTCGGAGATCATGTCCCACATGGCCCGCGGCGAGAAAATCGAGGACGTCCTGAGGGGCGTCCACAACGCGATCGCAATCCGGTCGATCGCCCTCATGCGGCGGGTCGGGATCACCCCGGAGGTGACGTTCACGGGCGGAGTCTCGCGAAACGTCGGGATGGTGCAGGCGCTCGAAGGCCAGCTCGGGACGAAGGTGAACGTGAGCCCGCTCTCGCAGTATGTCGGCGCGATCGGCGCGGCGCTGTACGCCCTCGAGCGGGCTCGAGGCGCACCGCCGACGGAACTTGTGGCGGAGGCGAGCGGATGATCTCCGCGGGCGTGGATATCGGCGCGGGCTCGACGAAGGCGGTCCTGTACGACCCGGAGAGGGGCGTGCTCGGCACCGCCGCGGTGAAGACTCGGGTGGACCTGGAGGCCTCCGGGCGGGAGGCGTTGGCGGAGGCGATCCGTCGCGCGGGACTTGCGCCATCCGATGTCCGCTACGTCGCAACGACGGGATACGGCCGCTACCAGCTGCCGGACCGCGACCTCCAGATCACGGAGGTCACGTGCCACGCGCGGGGTGCGCGGTTCCTGTTCCCCGCCACCCGGTGCATCCTGGACATCGGCGCCCAGAGCTCGCGCGCGGTGCGGATGGACGACCGGGGCCATGTGATGCGGTTCAAGATGAACGACCGATGCGCGGCGGGCGCGGGGAAGTTCCTCGAACGCGTCGCTCGCGCGCTCGACATCCCGCTCGAGGAGCTCCCAGCGGTTGCGCTCCGCTCGAAGGACCCGCAGCCGATCAGCAGCATCTGCGCGGTCCTCGCAGAGTCCGAGGTGATCAACCACGTCAGCCAGGGCAAGCCGGCGGAGGACATCCTGATGGGCGCGCACCTCTCGATCGCGGACCGCGTCCTCGCGCTCCTCCGCCAGGTCGGCGGGGACGGCGAGGTCACCCTGACCGGCGGGCTCGCGCGGAACCCCGCCATGGTCCACGCGCTCGAGCTCCGGCTCGGGCGACCGCTGAACGTCTCGGCGGATACGCCTCTCGCGGGTGCGCTCGGTGCGACCCTCCTCGGACAGCAGCGACTCGCGAAGCGGCTGGCAGGAGCGCCCGCGTGACGCGCACCGTCGACCCGTCTGAAATCACGACGGAAGTCCGGGACGGAATCGCCACCGTCACACTCAATCGTCCCCGCCTGAACATCCTCGACCTCGCGCTCCTCCGGTCCATGGACGCCGCCGTGGAGTCCCTTGAGGCCCGAAACGAGTGGCGGGTCCTCGTCCTCCGGGGGACGTCCCAAGCGTTCTCCGCAGGCGTCGCGGTCGAGGACCACCTCCCGGACCGGATCGAGGACACGCTCCGGTCGTTCCACGCGCTCCTCCGGCGGGTCGAGTCGTTCGACCGCCCGACGATTGCCGCGGTGCGGGGCCACTGCCTCGGCGGCGGCATGGAGCTCGCGATGGCCTGCGACCTCGTCGTCGCTGCGGAGACCGCGACGTTCGGACAGCCGGAGATCGGCCTCGCGGCGATTCCGCCGTACGCCGTCGCCCGGTACGGACGGCTCGTCGGCCCCCGCCGCGCGTTCCTCGACCTTGCGACCGGGCGCACGTTCCCCGCCACGGAGGCGATGGCGGCGGGCTATCTGACCGCCTGCGTCCCGGAGGCCGCCCTCGACGGGTGGGTCGAGAAGCTGACGGAGGTCCTCGCCGGGCACAGCTGCGTCGCGATGGCGGTGCTGAAGCGCGCGCTCCGCGAGGAGCGGGAGGGGGACCCGTTCCAGGCCGCGGAACGCCGGTACGTGCGGGAGCTCGCCCGCACGCCCGACGCGGTCGAGGGATTGCGGGCCTTCCTTGAGAAGCGGCCGCCGCAGTGGGGGAGCGCCCGGTGAGGGCGGCGGTCCTCGATTCCGCAGGGGTCCAGGTGCGGGACGTGCCGGAGCCCGCGATGGGGCTCGGCGAGGCGATCGTCGAGGTCGCCGCGTGCGGCGTGTGTCGAACGGACCTCCACTACGTCCACGGGGTGCCCACGGTGAAACCGAAGCCCCTCGTCCTCGGCCACGAGGTGAGCGGGACCGTGCGGGAGTCGTCCTCGGACCGGCTGAAGCCCGGCGCGCGGGTCCTGCTCCCGCCCGTCCTTCCCTGCGGACGGTGCCGCGCGTGCCTCGAGGGGCGGAACACCCTGTGCGCGTCCATGGAGATGTTCGGGAACCACCGAGATGGCGGGTTCGCAGAACGAATCGCCGCACCCGCGTGGGCCGCGTTCCCATTGCCGTCATCGATTCCCCTCGTGGAGGGCAGCGTCGTCTCCGATGCGGTCTCGACCGCGTACCACGCGATAGCGAACCGCGGGCGGGTGCGACCAGGCGAGAGCGTCGCGATCATCGGCTGCGGCGGCGTCGGCCTCGCGGCGGTCCAAATCGCGGTCGCGCTCGGCGCGAACGTAACGGCGGTGGATGTTGCAGAGCCGAAGCTCCGGGCTGCGGAGCGGTTCGGCGCGAAGGCTACGATCGACGCATCGAAGGCCTCGGACCTCGGCAAGGCGATTCGCCAGGTCACCGGTGGCGCGGACGTCGCCGCGGAGATCATCGGGAAGCCCGCCACGATCGCGGCCGCCGTCGAGGCCGTGCGGCCCGGCGGACGAGTCGTCGTCGTGGGCTACTCCGAGGCTCCCGCCACAATCAGCGCGAGCCGCGTGATGTTCCGGGAGATCGAAATCCTCGGCTCTCTCGGGTGCGGGCTCCAGGACTTCCCGAAGGTGATCGACCTCGTCGCCCGCGGAAAGGTCGACGCGAAGGCCCTCGTCACGCACCGGTTCCCTCTCGATCGGACCGCGGAGGCACTGAAGCTCCTCGAGTCTTCCGCGCCAGACCTGATTCGTGCGGTCGTCGTCCCTGGAGGGATCTGAATGGGATTGGAGTACAAGGAGATCGGATACGCACTCAAGGATAAGGTCGCGACCGTGACGATTCGGCGCCCGCACGTGCACAACGCGTACACGCTCGAGACGCTGCGAGAGATGCGGGACGCGTTTCGGCAAGCCGCGTTCGACGACGACGTGGCCGTCATCGTCCTCACGGGCGAGGGCGACAAGGCGTTCTGCACGGGCGGGGACGTGAAGGAGTACGCGGACGTGTACACGAAGCGTCCTCGGGATTACTGGAAGTACATGGTCGTGTTCCAGGAGGCGGTCGATGCGCTGCGGGATTGCGGGAAGCCGACGATCGCGCGTGTGAACGGCGTGTGCGCAGGCGGCGGGAACGAGCTCCATATGGCGTGCGACCTCAGCGTGGCGGCGGACGACGTCGATTTTCTCCAAGTCGGTACGAAGGTCGGCTCCGTTGCGGCGGGCGGGGCGACGCAGTGGCTTCCATTACTCATCGGAGACCGTCGGGCGAGGGAGATGCTGTACCTGTGCGAGCGCGTGTCCGCCAAGAAAGCGCTCGAATGGGGGCTCGTGAACTGGGTCGTGCCCCGGGCCGAGCTCGACGCGAAGGTTCGTGAGGCCGCGGACAAGTTAATCGACAAGTTCCCGGAGTCCTTGCGGTACACGAAGCAGCAGGTGAACTTCTGGAAGGACCTCGCATGGCACGCGACGATCGGCCATGCGCGGGACTGGCTGAGCCTGCACTTCGCGACGCGGGAACCGTTCGAGGGGATGCGGGCGTTCGTCGAGAAACGGACGCCGGATTATCGCGCGGAGGGCTCGGACAGCCCGGAGTTCCTCCATGGCCCGCCCGTGCGGGAGTGCCCGAAGTGCCGGACGAAGGGGATGCCCGCCGACTTTGATTTCTGCGGAAAGTGCGGGGCACGCCTTCCACCGTAATGCCTGTACAGCGGATACATTAAAGAGCGGCCGCCGATAACGCACGGGATTCCCGTGGAGAAGCTCAAGCTCTTCCCGCCATCGGAGGGCCACAAGATCATCATCGCGGGGACGCAGCTGAGGGTCCCCGACGACCCCATCATCCCGATCATCGAGGGCGACGGCATCGGACCCGACGTCACGCGGGCCGCGCGGCGAGTGATCTCCGCAGCGGTTCAAAAAGCGTACGGCGGACGGCGGAAAATCGTGTGGTTCGACGTCCCCGTGGGGGAGATGGCCCTGCACAAGTTCGGCGACCTGCTCCCGGAGGCGACGCTCCGTGCGATCCGGGACTACGTCGTTGCCCTGAAAGGCCCCCTTACGACGCCGATCGGCGGCGGATTTCGGTCCCTCAACGTCGCACTCCGCCAGACCCTCGACCTCTACGCAAACATCCGCCCGATCTACTGGCTCCCGGGCGTGCCGAGCCCGATGAAGCACCCGGAGCGGATGGACCTCGTAATCTTCCGGGAGGCAACGGAGGACGTCTACGCGGGGATCGAGTGGCAGCGGGGAACACCGGAGGCGGCGCGGCTCCGGGAGATCCTCGAGAAGGAGTTCCGCCTGAAGATTCCTGAGGACGCGGGGCTCGGCCTCAAAGTGATCTCGGAGTTCAAGACGAAGCGTCTCGTCCGGAAGGCGATCCGGTACGCGATTGAGAACGGGCGGCGGTCCGTGGCGATCGTCCACAAGGGGAACATCATGAAGTTCACGGAGGGGGCGTTCCGGGAGTGGGGTTACGCGGTCGCGCGGGAGGAGTTCGCGAAGCAGGCCGTGACGCTCGACGAGATTAACAAGAACTACGGCGGGACACCGCCAAAGGGGAGGATCGTGATCAAGGACGTCATCGCGGACAACATGTTCCAGCAACTCCTCACGCGGACGGAGGACTACGACGTCCTCGCGACGCCGAACCTGAACGGCGATTATCTGAGCGACGCGGCCGCGGCACAGGTCGGCGGCCTCGGCGTCGCGGCAGGCGGGAGCATAGGGGACGCGCACGCGCTGTTCGAAACGATCCACGGGAGCGCGCCGCGATACGCGGGACTCGACAAGGCGAACCCGACCGCGGAAATCCTCGCGGGCGTGATGATGCTCGAGCACCTCGGGTGGCGGGAGGCAGCCATGGCACTGAAGGAGGGCGTGAAGCGGACGATCGCGCAGAAGATCGTCACGTACGACCTCGCCCGCCAGATGGAGGGGGCCACGGAGGTCAAGTGCTCCGAGTTCGCGGATGGCGTGATCAAGAATCTATGACCCACGAATGTTTTCATGTAGGAGTCGTACGCGGGTGCCGACGGTCCTGAATTGTTCATCGCCTTTGAGGAGACCACCCGTGGATAATCAGAGACCGTGCCCGTCTGCGTACTAGGGACGCTGCCTTCAAAAGCCGGGCCGCCTTGTCTTCGAGTACATGGCGGTCACGCAGGCGGAAACATACGCCGTGACGGCCTTCCTGGCTGTGGCCCTCGGAATCTTCGGCCGGAAGATGTATTACCGCCTCCGGTTCCTCTTCGCGGGCAAGGGCAGGGAGCGGCGCTGGGATCAGCTCCCACGGCGCCTGAAGAACTTCATCGTCTACGGGATCTTCCAGCGGAAGGTCGCGCGGGAGTGGTACGCGGGTGTCCTGCATTCATTCATCTTCTGGGCCTTCGTGATCCTCGGGACGAGCGTCGCGGAAATCACCGCGCAGGCGTATGCGCCGGGATGGCAGTTTCCGCTGCCGACGATCTTCGGCCTTTCTCTGCTCGGTCCGCTGTACCTCGCCCAGGAGGTCATCGCGGTCCTCGCCGCGATCGGCGTCGGGATGGCCCTGTACCGCCGCTACATCATCCGCCCGAAGAAGCTCATGCACGAGGGGATGTTCGACGCGACAATCGTCCTCTCCGCAATCCTCGGGATCGTCGTCACACTCCTCCTGTACAACGCCGCGGACATCGCCGCGGGGACTGCCGCGATGGTCGAGTGGAAGCCGATCTCGGCCCCGCTCCTAAACATCTC